>TARA_R110001583_G_scaffold58794_1_pt1 | contig 18339 bp, 25 predicted proteins | sample TARA_R110001583 | Tara Oceans TARA_R110001583 (sample SAMEA4398432) | marine metagenome | biome: Polar Biome; feature: [MES] marine water layer (ENVO:01000295) within the mesopelagic zone...; material: water (ENVO:00002006), including particulate matter (ENVO:01000060) such as...... | reverse complement strand
AACACTGTGCGTTTGCCAAGTTTCGTGGTGCCAGCAGGCTTCACGGCGACCCAGGCGCTAGTTCAGTATTCCCTTGAGGGATTGAAGGCGCGTGGATTCCAAGGTAACCCAGAATACATTCAAAGACTTAAGCACGAATTAAATGTTATTGATGACCGAGGATTCTCTAAGTATTTCTTGACGATGAAGTCTATTGCAGACGTATCCTCCACGATGATGCTGGCTGGTCCCGGGCGCGGCTCAGCCGCAGGCTCACTGGTGGCTTACGCGCTTGGTATTACACAGGTCGACCCCATCAGACACGGGCTGCTGTTCTCTCGGTTCTTACGCTCCGATGCTACAGACTATCCAGACATTGACTATGATATATCTGACAGTATGGCGCTGAAGGAGAAGTTGGTGGAGATGTGGGGCGCCGACTGCGTTGCTCCAATCTCTAACTGGAACACACTCCAGTTGCGCTCGCTCATCAAGGACATCTCAAAGTTCTATGACGTGCCATTCACGGAGGCAAACACAGTCACATCTGTGATGATCCGAGAGGCTACACCCGAGGCAAAGAAGAAGCACGGCATCAAGGCCGGCGTCTACGCACCCACCTGGGAAGAGACAATGGAGTTCTCGCCGTCACTGCGCGCCTACCTAAACAAGTATCCCGCAGTCAAGGCTCACGTTGAGGGGCTTGTCGGTCAGGTGCGGTCGTGTTCCCGTCACGCTGGTGGTGTGGTCATCGCCGAAAACCTAGACCAGAGTATGCCGTTGATTAACTCCGGTGGTGTGCGTCAGGCTCCGTGGGCAGAAGGCCAGAACGTCAGACACCTTGAGCCAATGGGATTCATTAAGTTTGATTTGCTGGGTCTGTCTACGTTAAAGATGATGGAAGGTGCAATCGAGCATATCCTTCGCCGACATCATGGCATTGACAATCCCACTTTCACACAAGTGAGAGAGTATTACGACGAGAACCTACACCCTGACAGGATTGATCTTGATAACCAAGAGGTATACGAGAATATCTTTCATAAGGGTAAGTGGGCTGGAGTTTTCCAGTTCACAGAGCAGGGAGCACAAGGCTTCTGCACAAAGGCCAAGCCGCGAAACATCATTGATGTGTCTGCCGTAACCTCTATCTTCCGCCCTGGTCCATTGTCGGCGGGTGTTGACGCAGACTATGTGGAAGCCAAGGCTAGCCCCCACAAGATCTCGTATCTATCAGACGAGGCCTGTGAGATCACACAGGAAACATTCGGCTTCCTAATCTTTCAGGAGCAAATCGCACTGCTGGGTCATAAGCTCGGCGGCCTGACGCTTGATGAAGGCAACATGTTACGCAAGGTGCTGACAAAGAAGGGAACCGGTAAGGGTTCTGTTAAGCACAAACTTCACACAAAGTTCATTAAGGGGTGTGTTGACAAGGGTATAGCCCGTGACGCCGCCCAAGATCTGTGGGATAAGTTTGAGTTCTTCTCAGGGTACGGCTTCAATAAGTCGCACGCCGTGAGTTATTCTATCATCTCATTCCAGTGCGCGTGGTTGTTGAACTACTACCCTGCGGAATGGATGGCTGCGTTCTTGGACAAAGAGCCCGAGACTAGAAAGGAGAAGGCGATCAACATCGCCAAGAAGTACGGCTTTAAGATTGCTCCGCTCCACATCAACAAGTCGGGCACAGTCTGGGAGATTAGCGACGATGGCAAGACTATGATTCAGCCGCTCACCTCTATCAAGGGGCTGGGTATGGCAGCAATCGATCAGATTCTCGCCAACCGACCGATCAATAACGCTGAAGAGCTATTATTCAACGAGGGTATCACGTACTCTAAGTTAAACAAGAAATCTCTGGATGCTCTGTGCCGTGGTGGCGCGCTGGATGAAATCATCGATGATCGTTTCACCGGCAGAAAGCATTTTTGGTCTGCGTGTATCGTAGATCGCCCAAAAAATCCCAAGAGATTTTCTGAGAATTTGGAGCTTTACCGACCAGAGGGAGATTTCACCGAGGAGGAGATCATTCAATTTAAGACTGACCTGACCGGCGTGTTTCCGATTAATTTGGTTATTCGGCCAGAGACAGTACAGAGGCTACAAGATAAGTTTGTGCCGCCGATTTCCGAGTTCGATCCGGAACTGTGTGTGTGCTGGTTTATCCCGCGCAAGATTGTCCCGAGAAAGACTAAGAACGGCAAGAACTATTGGATTGTTGAGGTCATTGACTCAAACAACGAACTAACTAAGATCAGGTGCTGGGGTGTTAAGCCCGAAAAGGATCGCATTCATCTGAATCGCCCATATATGGCTCGTTTAAAGTATGATGAGAACTGGGGCTTTTCGACCTACGCTGTGGGTAAAACATTCAGACTACTAGGATAAAAAATGAACATTATTTATACACCGAGCGCACTGCTCAAAGAAGTTAAGTTTAGAAGCGAGAGTTTGCCTGTGGTTATCCGCGTCAACAAGTTTGACGAGAAGGCAGCAGAGGATTTTTCCAAAGCAGTAGCGAGAGCCCAGAACACAGGCCAGCCAGTATTGCCGGTTATCATCGACAGCTACGGAGGTCAAGTTTACAGCCTTATGTCGATGATTTCGGATATCCAACACTCTCGGATTCCTGTGGCCACAATCGTCCAGGGCAAAGCGATGTCGTGCGGCGCTATATTGTTTAGCTTTGGTGTCGATGGTATGCGCTATATGGATCCGGAAGCTACCGTTATGATTCACGATGTAAGTTCTATGGCTTGGGGAAAGGTAGAAGAAGTTAAAGTGAGCGCCCAAGAAACTGATCGGCTTAATAAAAAGATATATACGATGATGGCGAAAAATTGTGGCCATCACGAAGACTATTTTCTTGATATCGTGCACGAAAAAGGACATGCTGATTGGTTTTTGGATGCAAAGGAATGCCAGCGCCATAAACTCGCCAATAAACTAAAGGTGCCAGAAATGAAGATTGGAGTTAAAGTACAGTTTGAGTTCAAGTGATCTCTATCTACTTATGGTATGGGTGCTTATCAAAGATTGCGATGGAAGCGAGTATTGAACGACTGCAAGCACGCCCTTGAAGAGTTAGAGTTAGTACAGAGCTTGAATCGAGAGATCTCCCCCGAGTTCCAAGAACACTATGAGGGGTTTCTATGCGAAAACAATTTGGACTTAAACGAATTGAATGAAAAGCACGCGGAACGTATACGAGAGGCCTATAACATCCCGGAAGCCACAGAGATAGACGGTAGCTTACCTGTTCCCGCTGATGATGGCACCCTTATTGTTGATGTAGAAGTGCGCGACAAATCGGATGAGGAACAGCTCACAGAAGATGAGATTGTATTGCATGGGATATTTGCGAAATTATTTAAAAAGATAGCCCTTAAGGCTCACCCCGACAAGGCAGATCTTCTTAAGCACTCCTACGCCGAGCGCAGGCAAATGGAAGAGGATTTTCGTACGGCCAACAAAGCACTAGAAAATAAACAATACTTTATTTTGATTGGTATTGCAGAAAGGCTTGACATCACACTGCCAACCAATTATAATCAACAGATAAGGTGGATGAATGACCAGTTTGATAAAATCAATCGAGAGCTTATGAAGCAAAAGAGCACATACAGCTATATGTTTTCAGAAAAGCAAACAAAAGCAGATAAGGACGTGTTGATGCGTCAGTTTGTGAAACAATTATTTGATTTTGACGTATAATAATCGTTGACAAGCCGCGCCTAGTTTGTTACAATAATAAAGTATCCAAGGAGGGATAAGATGGCTTCAACCAATGAAGAAAGAAAGCGCTATGTCAAGGAATATATCCGTTCGTTGTCGGCAATTGAAGAGTGTATTGAGCCTTACAAGGAGCAGAAGCGAGAGCTACGTTCCGAGTTCCGTGAGAACGGGTGGCTCAATACGGATGAGATTCGTGCCGCCGTCAAGGCATATCGTCTTTACAGAGGAAAGGTAAACATTGACGAGGTTGTTGAGAACTTCAATATGTTCTCGGGAGACGAAGAGTGATTATCGAATTTACCAAGACGCGAGACAGCGCACACAGCCCACAGCGTGCAAATCCATCGGACGCTGGGCTAGATGTATTTTACTCTGCGACCGAGCCGCAAGAGATTATTGCGGTTCATCCTAACGAAAGTATGTTGGTGCCTACGGGCCTGCGTTTTGGTGTGCCTCACGGCTATATGCTTGAGGTCAAGAATCGCTCAAGCGTGGCGGCTAAGTTAAACTTGGTGGTTGGCGCTTGTGTGATTGATTCGGGCTACGATGGAGAAGTATTTATCAATGTCCATAATATTGGGCGCGACAGTCGCGTCATCCAAGACGGCGACAAGATCGCGCAACTGGTAATGATGCCGGTTGTCCACTTTCAGCCGCAAGAAAACACAGAGGGTACCCTATATGATTACCCTAAAACAATTAGCAATAGGGGCACTGGAGCCCTTGGGAGCACAGATGTCACCTGAACAAGAATATCGTATGTTGTATGAGAGAATGTCGCGGCTTTGCGATCAGCAAGGATGGGGAGATCCATTTAGTTATGCTCGCTCGAAGGAGATTTATGCTGCAACCGTGTTGGGTCATCAGGTATCTACTACGCTTTCTGGTGCAGACGCTTTCAATCAAAAGGGAGAGCCGATAGAGTATAAGTCTACTATTGGCAAGAACTGTAAGGGATCCTATACGGGTATTTCTGTACAGCCTACTTGGGATGAGCAAGAGAGATATTTGTTTGAAAAAAAGCTTGCAAACTATCCTGAACATTATTATAATAGATTTAGTCAAGGCAAGTTGGCTGCGAGCTGGAAGATGTCCGGCATTGATGTATTCAATGTATTACTCCCAAAGCTGAAGAAAAAGTACCCCAACGTTCTAAAGAAGAAGGATCCAAGATTGAGTTCCGATGTTTCTTGGACTGAGATTCAAAAATATGGCACAAAGGAAATTTAAAATGAATAATAACGAAGAACTCACACTCGTCAACAACGAAACCCAGCCAGAGATTGACAATTTTGCCATGACACAATATCAGTCACGCAATGGCTGGTGTCCTGTACGCGAGATTAAGCTGACCGAATATCAAATCCCACTTGATCTTATCAGGCGCATGCCTAAGTCGCACCAGCCACGTGTTCAAGACTGTTCCGAGGGTGCGGTTATCGAGAAAGCCGAACAGATGAAGAGCGAAAAGGGCCAAACCACAGGTATTTGTGTTTATGCAAACAAAGACGATGATACCTTTGATGTATATTGGGGTAATACACGTTTTCGTGGTGGCAAAGTATTAAGCTCAAGAGGAGAAAGGATCTACAACTGCGAATCTGGATATATTTGGGCTTCTCTGTATGAACATAGCCTATCCAATCTCCGCAAGTACCAAGCAGCCGAAAACAACTCTCACGATGTCAACGAGAGGGCAACACCTGAAGATAATCTTAATTCGATCTTGCAAATGATTCGCGAAGGACAAATTAAGGGCTATGGCGACCTCGATCAGGAAAAGCAACGAGAAGAAGTAAAAGAACTTTATCTTGAATGTAAGATGCCGGCCCACAAATTTCGTAGCTTGTGGAATCAAGTTAAGAAGAGAGACAAGGTGACAAGCCGCAAGATGCGAACTTGGGATAAAAACGAGCTTCCTGTTTATTTCGGGGCTCATAATGATTACGGCATTACGTCGCAGCAGTGCAACGCTACGACACGAAGTGGAACCGTTTTTGATGTGACGATTGAAGGTCAAGCAGAAAAACTAGCTGTTTATTTTGTCTCCAAAACATCAGAGTTTGGCGGCGCAACGTTGTCCAATACAAATTGGAACCGAAATATCCACAAGCATTCAACAAAAGTCGTAGTTGTCGTATCTATGAACGATAACAGGGGACGAGATATTAATGGATCCCGCGACAGTATTATCGATAAAATTAAAAAGTGGAACCCCTCTCTGGTTGCAAACAAAAGTGTTGATCGGATTTTGTTTGTCCCACAAACTGAGTCAGAACAACAAATTCAACTGATTGCCGGCCAGTACCTGAAGCATACACGGTTTTAAATGAACTCAATCATTCTTAAACACCAAGAAGGTCTACAATTTTTATCTGATATCCCTGATGATTCTGTAGATCTTATCTTGACTGATCCTCCATATATCACTTCACGTGATTCTGGTATGGATAAGTGGGTTGATCACGTTGCAAAGCAAGATGAGGCGGGCGCTAAAGATTTAAGAACCGTTGAGCAGTGGAGGAGACTTAAAACCATTAGAGAGTGGACTAGTTTTCTAAAAAAAGATAAATCTCTTTATGACAACGATGGTAGTTTGATTTCCGGCGCGCCTAAAAAGAAGCTAAAGAGATATAAAAATGACTACATCAAGTATGGCAGCATATATGGCAAGAAATATGCAGTCAAAACCAACTATGGTGAATGGGATTCTGAATTTACGGTAGAGCAGCTTGGTCTTTTCATCAAGCACTTCTACCGTGTGTTGCGCCCGGGCGGAACTTGCATTATCTTTTTTGACATTTGGAAAATAACAAATCTCAAAGATATGCTTGAAGCCAAGAGGTATAATGAAAAAACAGAAAAGCTTGTACCAACAATGTTTAAGCAGATTCGCTTTATTGAGTGGATTAAAACCAATCCACAGCCAATCAACAGCAAGGTAAACTATCTTACTAATTGTAGAGAAATTGCGCTGCTTGGTGTGAAGAAGTCAAAGCCGACTTTTAATAGTAAGTATGATAAAGGCATCTACAATCACCCGCTACAAGGTGGTAAGCAAAGGTTTCACCCTACGCAGAAGAGTCTCCCTCTATTCGAAGAGTTAATCGCTAAGCACTCTAACGAGGATGATCTAGTGTTGGATTGCTTTGCTGGCTCGGCGACAACTGCGGTAGCGGCCATAAACACAAACAGAAATTTCATTGGCTGCGAGGCTGACGAAGAATATTATAACAAATCAAAGGAAAGACTTAATGAACAAAGAAACACAAAAGACAATGTTTAGCTCAAAGACCGGCGAGTGGGCAACCCCTCAAGAGTTCTTTGACAAGCTTAACTGGCGCTTTGGGCCATTTGACCTGGATCCGTGCGCCAACCCACACAACACAAAGTGCGCCAACTTCTACACAGAAGCAGAAGATGGACTATCCAAAGATTGGACGGGCCATACTACATTTGTTAATCCTCCATATGGAAAAGGTATTGACAAATGGATCAAGAAGGGTTATGATACAGCTAAGGATGGAGAGTCCAAAGTGGTAATGTTAATCCCATCAAGAACTGACACGAAGTATTGGCACAATTATGTGATGAAGGCTTCAGAGGTATATTTCCTCAAAGGTCGGTTAAAGTTTGGAGACAGTGTTAACAGTGCTCCCTTCCCTTCGGCAATTATCGTATTTGGCGGCCGCAACCAACAGGTTTTCGGAGCGATGAACCGATGAACCGAAAGCAGCGGCGCGCCCAGGAGAAGATGATGGGTAAGGAAAACTCACAAAAACTCGCCGAAAAAATTTCCCAGTTTGACCAACTACCGGATGAATGTTTGGCGTGCTTGAAGCCGTTCGATAACAAGAGCAAAGAAATGGCGCAGACGTGGAATGTGGTTGTGCGAGATGAAAGTATCGTGCGATTGTATTGTCCCGAATGTTGGGAGATGGCCCACCACATCATTGAAGAGTTTAAGAGAGAAAGAGGGGGAAGCGATGATAGTTAAAAGAATTACACTTGATTCTCTTCAAAAGATCCTTCATGGCACCATTAATAGTGCCCAATCATGCGTCATCAAGCTTTATTCAAACAATTGTCATTTTTGTCAAGGGTTGAGAGAGCACTACGAAGAGATAGCGCAACTGTACAAGGACTATCACTTCTTCGCATTTAATGTGGAGGACCACCCCAATATTGAGAAAGAACTTAGTGTCACAGGCGTACCAACTATTTTGTTTGTTAATAATGATAATGTCTCACACAGCGTAACAGTATTGCAGGATCCACCCTTTCCGGATAAGCTCTCTTATTATACATTAGAACAGGTTAAGAATTTTATCGAGTCGTTCACAGACGAAGGAGAAATTGAGTGAATATTAAAATTTACAACGCAGCAGTTGCACAACTACAGGCAAATGCAATGAAACAAATAGTAGATCTTGAGGCAATCCTTGAGGGCCCATCAACAGAAGAAGCAGTTAGCCGTGCTTGTGTGCTGTCACACCAGCTGGTTCAATCCGAGGGCGCCCTCTTGACATTACAGCAATATTTTCAGGCGGCCGCCACAAAGGCGATAGCGCCAGTAGTAGCCCCAGATCCGATTAAGATTACTGAAGAGATGTCACCGACTTATCGCAAATCTATTGAAAAGGAAAAGATTAAGGCCTCCGCCAAAAGAAATCGGAAGAAGAATGAATAAGACTTATTCCTACGACGACGTCCTTCTCGTGCCCCAGTTTTCGGATATCCGCAGTCGGTCGGAAATTAATATCTCCACCGATCTCGGAAAAGGAGTAAGGCTTCAGTTACCCATTTTTGCTTCGCCAATGGACACTATTTCTGAGGGGGCAATGGGCACTGCAATGGGGAAAGTTGGAGCCTCCGCGATCATCCATCGCTATAGCACTATTCAAGAGCAGATGAATGAGATCAACAAAGTTGAATCTCCGTGTGTCATTGGTGCGGCGATTGGTATTTCGGGCGACTATTTGGAACGCGCTTCGGCGCTTGTAGATCATGGCGCCGACTTCCTGTGTGTCGATGTGGCCCATGGCCACCATATTATGATGAAGGAGGCTCTATATGAACTTCGGAAGCTCTTTGGTAGTGATTATCATATTATGGCCGGAAATGTGGCCACCCGCACCGGAATTAACGACTTGGCAGATTGGGGCGCTGATAGCGTGAGATGCAATATCGGGGGTGGTTCGATATGTTCAACACGCATTCAGACCGGCCATGGCCTCCCCGGCTGGCAAACGATCGTAGAGTGCTCAATGACCGATAGGGACGTTAAAATTATCGCTGATGGAGGCATCAAAAACTCTGGCGATATGGTGAAGGCTCTTGCAGCAGGAGCAGATGCCGTGATGGTGGGCTCTTTGCTCGCGGGAACCACTGAGGCGCCCGGAGAAATGTTTATGGATGCAAAGGGTGACCGCTGGAAAACTTATCGCGGAATGGCCTCTAAGGAGGCCCAAGTAGAGTGGCGTGGAAAATATTCATCTTTTGAGGGTGTGGCCACTCGCGTCCCCCACCGAGGCCCGGTGAAAATGATACTTGAGGATCTGGAAAAGGGGGTCCGCTCGGGTTTTTCATATACGGGAGCCAGAACCTTAAGACAACTTCAAGTTAAGGCACGGTTTGTAGCACAAACCACATCAGGCCTATCCGAGAGTCGCACGCACATTAATACGAGGAACTGGTAATGTGCGATGACGTGGCCAATCCTCATTTGGATAAGAAGGTTGCGTTTGTAGAAAACACACACCAACACGCTAAACTTATCTTAAAGTTACGTCACGACGGTGTTACCCAGTCAAAGTTCTTTCGTGCTATTATCGCCGGCTATCTCGATGGCGATGATCGCATTCAAAGCTACATTGACGAGATGAAACCGCAGAATAAGAGGAAGAAAGCAAAATCAAAGCAGTTGAGAGACAAAGGAAAGCAGAAGATGGAAGATTTTGGATTGAACGATGGAGAGATAGAAAACATATTTGACCTTATTGAAGAGGAGCACCCAGAGCTATGAAAAAAGTTGATGGCTTACGTGAGTGTTCACGCAAATGTATGAGAAGGAAAAAGCAATGCAAAGAAACTGCGTGTCGACTTTGGCAAGATTATCCAGAGGAATATAATTGCACCTTAGTGTCGGTGTATGAGCGCGGCCCGATGACACTTAGAGAGGTTGCCGAACGCGAACACTTATCATTCGCGCGAATAAAGCAAATAGAATCTAAAGCATTAAAAAAACTTAAGTGCTTAAATTTGATAGGGTGTTTTCGATTTTAGTGCTATTATGGAAACATGTTACTATTTATTTTTGAGTTTATGTCATATGTCATTAAACAAGGAGAATTTACAATGGCTCGTAAGAAATTATTAACAGAAGGCGAGATCCGCCAATTTATGAAACTCGCTAACTTGCGACCTGTTGGAAAGCAGCGCCTTAGCGAAATGTACCCTGGCGCCAGGGACGAAGAAGAAACAGAGCTTGCCGGAGAGCTGGGCGCCGAAGACGCGATAGCTGATGAAGAAGGTGATGAGCTGGGCGCTATGGACGATGAGATGGCTATGGATGACATCGATGCTGAACCTGAAGGTGGTGGTATGGTGTCCATGGATGATTTTATGAGCGCCCTTGAGCAGGCTATCGAGGACGTGACGGGCGAAGAGGCCGACGTCTCGGAAGATCCCGGCGAAGAAGAAGAGGTTGAGATGGAAATGGGCCCCGACGATGAGATGGATATGGAAATAGGAATGGGCCCCGAAGGCGAAGAGGAAGTCGAGATGGATATGGTGGCAGAGATTGTCCGCAAGGTTAAGGGACGCCTCCGAGAGCGCCATGGCCACCGTGGGGCTCGCAGCGATGATCCTGGTGCTTATAAGAAGCAGTCGTTTGGCGCGCCCTCGGAAGAGGAAGACGAGGAAGGGTCAGAAGTACTCCCAGATGATGAGAGCGATGATTCCCCTCGCCGCCGCAGCCGAGCTTCGTCAGGCCACCGACCCGATCAGATGGAAGAGAATATGGTCGACGCGATTGCAGAGCGACTTGCGGACGAGCTTCGCAAAGGAAGAGATAAGAAGAGTGCTATGTCCGATAAGTCCGGAAAGTTTGGAGCCCCCGATGAGGAGGAAGAGGAAGAAGATTCAATGGCACACGGAGCAGGCGCAGGCAAGGGAGAGAAGGCACTTCGCTACGATCCCAAGAAGGCTCGTAGAGGTTCCCAGTCTCAGGCGCGCGGCTTCGGTCGTATGTCCGAAGACGAGGTTGTCAGCGAGGTCGCGAAGCGAGTAGCAACTCGCCTACAGGGCAATAAGCGCAGGGAAGCTGTTGTAGATACACTCGCTGAGCGTATTATGAAGAGACTTACAAAGTAGCTTGACAAAGATATAAACTTATGATACATTAACCACTGGGGAAACTCAGTGGTTAATTTTTTGGAGGATCCATGGGAGAATGGTGGCTATACGTATTGGTTTTTGTCTTTGGGTATTTAACTCATAAAACCTTTTACTTCTTTCGTTCCATTAGGTTAAGTATCAGCTTAATAAGAGTGTCACAACTAATTAGTTTAGCGGTCTTGGCTGCTTCTACCGAAAACTTTTATTACTCTCATACTAATCGCATTCGTAGAATGAAAGAGAACGATGAGAGCGAAGAGAATATTCGGAAGACTCGCCGAGCCTTTAATAAGGAAATTGCAATGTACCGAGACAAGGGAGTAAAGGAAATCTTAGCGCAACATCCTAAGTTTTATGATCCCATTGTGCCGTTTGACGATTGGAAAAGCGCGATGACTTATTTAGAGCAGAACCGCACTTACGTAAAACAATTAATTAAACAGGCAGAAAAATGATAAAAAAACTTCTTGAGAAATTAGCACCCGGCGCCGAACAGAAGATAGTTCTTCTTGATCCCGCAGCACTCTCCGGACCGCCAGAGCCCGATCTGCGTATCATCGGAATGTTCTGTGATGTTTCAGAAGAGAAGGTTGCAGAAATCATCCATGCTATGTTATACTTGAATGAGATGAATAAGCTTGAAAAGAAGCCAGAGGCGCGCCGGCCCATTGATTTTTATCTTTCTACTTACGGCGGATCAGCTGATGATATGTTCGCGTTATATGATATAATGAGAACCATTCGACAGGATACCGAAATTCACACCTTGGGCCTAGGCAAAGTTATGTCTGCCGGCGTCTTGCTTCTAGCAGGAGGCACGAAGGGTCACCGCCGCATTGCAAAGAACTGTCGTGTGATGATACACTCTGTTGCAGCCGGAAACCACGGAAACCTACAGGATCTAACGAACGAGTTAGAGGCTATTCAAGACTTGCAAGATATGTATACAAACTGTCTTGTCGCAGAGACAAACATGACCGAGAGCGATATAAAAGAAATGCTTAACCGCAATGTGAATGTATATTTATCGGCAATGGAAGCAGTTAAACTTGGAATAGCTGATATTATTATCTAGGAATTAAGAAATGGCAGAACTGAAAGATATATTAAGAGAGGAATATGTTAAAGAGATCAACAAGCTCGACCTGAAGACACTCTTGGAAATGGTTGAGGATGTGATGTCGCAACCTCTAACAATTATAGAGGACGCAGCCCCTACGGTTGATGGGGCTTCCGACGAAGAAACACTTGAGATGATTCTCCGGATGATTCCTAACATAGAGGTGTCCGAAATTGGCTGGTCCGACGTACGTACGGTTATGAAGGATGGAGAAGAAAAAAGCGTTAGTGGCCCACAGCGCTCACTGTTAGAGGACTACCTTAGTAACATCCAAGGGAGCACTTTTGAGGAGCGTATCGACAATATTGGGATGTTTTACGCAATGGGCGCTGGCGTTATTGCTCAGGGTAAAGATCAAAGCCGCACCGCCCGCATCACCCAGGCCATCTCTTATCTTGTGTTTTATAAGACTTTGACAAAGGTTATTACCAACTTCAACGCCTCATCTGCGGGATTTAGTTTTGAGTCCTTCTTGTCTGCGCTGGTAAAGGGGAAGCAAATTCAGACTGGCGGCAAAACGATCGCCGATTACACGGATAATCTTACCGGGAAAGAAATTCCAGTCAGCTTAAAGTTGTATCGCGAGACCGGCCTAGAGGTCGGCGGAAGTTACACTGATCTCGTTAATGACTTAGTTGAGCCTAAATTTCAATTTGATGGGATGCGTTACGTTATTTGCACCAAAGATTTGAGTGGTAAAGATTTAGAACAAGAAGGTGAGATTAAATTTTGGCAGTTTGATTTCACATTAAATAATGTGATGTGGATTTTAATGAATTCTAAAGAAAAGTCAGCACAGTGCATTCGTATTCCCCAAGCAGTCAAAAGCAAAATTGAAGGAAAGGGCGCCGAATCTTCCGAGGAACAATACGAAAATATTCTTGGTCTACCAAACAAAGCCACTCTTCCGAGTGCCGACGAGGTTTATGAGGATTTGTACGTTCCCAAATTTAAGCAACACTTCAGCCATCTCCGGGAGAAATCGGCATGGCTAAAGCTTGTGTTACGGAGTGACAGAGAGACTACAGATTTCCTTGACGCCGTAGATTGGGTAAAAAATGACGCCCTCTTCAGAGATGTAGCTGTTGAAATCGAGCACCCTGAAGACCAGCCCGAAACCCCCGGCGAAAAGCCAGTGGTTCAAACAGAATATAAACCCAAGACGCGCGGCCTGTCTGAAATGGACTTTAAGAAGACAAAAGCTTGGGCTACAAAATGGGCCGATGGCCTTTGGCAAGAGCTACAGGAGGATCCCCAAAAAAATCCCCAACTCTTTAAGGCAATCAAGATCAATCCGAAAAGTAAACGAGGCCTCGACAGATCGGAGTCTGATCGCGAGACGGCGATAGCTTCTCTAGGCACCGCCCTCGCGACCGTCCTCACTCACGCCAACAACAAAGCGAAGAACTTTGGCAGAAGCAAGAAGAGGCCAGAAAATTATAATGCTATGACGAGCGTAGAAGATGGCGTGCTTGGGATTCTTCGTGCTTCCGAGATCGAAGCAGAACGCAAAGCGATGATTAAGTCTGTGTTGGAATCTGAAGGAGGATTTCTGACTCCGGAACAATCAGCTACCTTTTATGCACAAACCAAAAATCCCGTGTTCAAAAAAGCGATCCTTAAACACACTCTTGGCTATTTGACTACGCTTCACTTCTCTCTCAATCAGGCGCAGGCCACCAGCAACGCAGCACCGGGCCCCGATACCGTAGAGGCGGATCCCAATGATTCTCGGAAAGAGATCACCGTTAAAGGAGGAACTGGCGCTGATTACTTAGGCGAGATTAAGGTTGGAACTAAATATGTAGCAGAAGCTTTGGCGGGCGTCAGAGACATACTTAATGAAGAAATCCTTGAAATTTTCAAGTCGTTGAAGGCGCTGTCTGATAGTCTTAATGGTTTTTTTGCTGGAGGGATGACGGATAAGGTGATGCCCCTTGCTCAAGTGGCGGTGGACAGCGCTCACAATATTGGCTCCAAGGAAGTGTTGGGCGGCGCCCCAATGCAAAGCTGGACAGGGCAAACTGCGATGGCTGAACAGAAAAATAAAAAGAACAAATAGCCTTGACAAAAAAGCGTTCAGGGATTATAATATAAACTAACCATGAGGGAATAATGAGCAGAGCATATGATGACAATCAAACTCTACAACAGAAGATTATTAAAGGCGCCAACGTACTAGCAGACAACGTAGCATCTACACTTGGACCAAAAGGTCGCAATGTGCTGTTGCAAGAAAAGGACAAACAACCATTTATCACCAAGGACGGTGTGACGGTTGCAGCGTTCGTAGCACTAGAGGATCCATTTGAAAATGCCGGCGCTCAAATCTTACGCCAAGCGGCTATTGAAACTAACAACGAGGCTGGCGATGGAACTACTACTTCTACCGTATTGGCTCGCGCTATACTTAGAGAATCCCAGAAGTTCATCGCGTCCGGAGTATCGCCCATTGAGCTACAGCGAGGTATCGACTTGGCAGTTAGGGAAGTGGTAAGCAATCTTAAAAATATGTCAGAGCCAGTTAAGACGGTAGCCGATATTGAACATATTGCGGCCATCTCTGCTAACAACGATGCCACCATCGGCAAGTTGATTGCTACGGCGGTAGATAAAGTTGGCCAAGATGGCTCTATTACAATTGAGGAGTCCCGCTCTACGGAGACGTCTTTGGATATTACCGAAGGGTTTCGTTTTGATGGGGGATTTTGTGCCGGTGCATTCATCACTGACGAGCGCCGAGCCATGATGCATTATAGTGAGCCCCTGTTTCTCATAACTGATCATAAGATTTCGAATGTCGAACCTATTCTGCCTGTGCTGGAGATGATCGCTAGAGAAAATCGCCCATTGGTGGTGGTGGCGGAGGATATTGAAGGCCAAGCTTTGGCAGCTATGATTATGAATGCAATGCGTGGAACCCTGAAGATCGCGGCAATCAAGGCGCCCTTGTACGGCGAAGAAAGACGAAATATCCTCAGTGATCTGGCAGCTTCGGTTGGAGCTACCTTTATCACGCGCGAAAGCGGCGCCAAGCTTTCAGATACTCAATTGAGCGATTTGGGGACTGCCCACCTCGTTGAGAGCACTAAGTATCAAACTACGATTGTGGGTGGCAATTGCGATCATCAGTCGATAGACGAGCGCATCGCCTCCTTGAAAGAATTAATCAAACAGACGTCATCGCTAGCGGAGTGTGACAGGATCCAGCAGCGGATTGTTCGATTATCATCGGGTGTTGCAGTGATTAGGGTTGGCGGCTCGACAGAAGTTGAGATGACAGAGCGAAAGCATCGCGTTGAAGATGCGTTAGAGGCAGTGCGCTCGGCACAACAGGACGGCATCGTAAGCGGCGGAGGCACGGCGCTTCTCCGTGCATCGGAAAAGATCGCAATCACGACGGATAACCCGCAGCAGGCATATGGCGCTAGCGTGGTCAAAGAGGCCTGTAGCGAGCCCTTGCGCCAGATGGCGCTTAATGCTAATGAGTCTCCCGATATTATTATTAGTAAAATTTTGAGCGGTAATATGAATTATGGCTGGAATTTTAGGACTGGGGAGATGGTCAATCTATTTAAGAGTGGAATTATAGATCCTGTTAAAGTTACTCGAACAGCTCTGCAAAACGCAGCTAGTTGTGCCGGAACTTTAATCACCACCAATTATGGGATCATACAAACGGAGTAAAACATATGACGGAAAATATGAACAAGGGAGACTTAGTGTGGATCCCACAACATTCACAACTACACTGGCTTCGTGAAGGAAGCGACAAAAGGTACTTGACAACTGATGCTCCGCGCACTGCTGTTATTTGCGGCGAAAAGGATCGGAGCTATGATGTGTTTTTTGATGGCAATTTATGGACGGTCAACAAAGCTTACACATATCCGATGGGAATCATCGATGCTCGTTAAACTTACCGAAGTGTGTAATAATGGAGCGGTGACTACCAACAAGCTATACTCTTTGAGAGAAGTGTTCATTAACCCTGAACATGTAATAATGATTCGCGAAGAGAAGAGGATGAAAGAACTCAACGAAAACGGAAAAGTCGCTAGCGGACTCGACACACACCATCAGTTTTCCAAACTTACAATCAACAGGGGCCAAAGTGGCACTGAGATTATTGTTGTTGGTTCGCCTGAAGTTGTTGAGAGTACCTTAAAACACAACAAACAACTATTAAGGGGATAGAATGTCGCGCATTAATATATCTTATTCTATTGAGATGGAGCAGCTTAACGAGGAAGTACACCGCCTTGTTAATGGCGCGCATAAAACTCTAAACAGAGCACTGGATGAGTTCAATATAATCCAGGCTCAAGAATCTTATTTAAACGTATCGGCATACGAGCAGTTGGATAACGTACGCAGATCCTTAGCACAGGCAGACCATGTATTGAGTGACATTAATTCAATAATTAATTCCTATAACGTCTTTCAGCTTAATGAGCTTAATCTCCAAGCCCCCCAGGGAAGCAAAGAACAGCATGCGCAGCCCTCTGAAATCCCAGAATGAAAGCGCGATCTGCGTCAATGAGATTAACAAGCTTATCTCATTGCCGAGCAAAATTAATTCATTTGTGTTTTTCACTGGCGACTTAGAGTTTCGCTTGGCTGAGTACGGACACCTTGTCAACGCTCACACTATTAACCCTTATGTATATGAATTTTGGGAACACGTCATGATGGATCCGCAACGTCTCTACGAAATAGTGACAAGTAGGCACTTTAAATTTGATGGGCCCGAAGCCTTCTACCAGCTACAGAAAAGTTGGGCCCAGGAAAAGGGCATTACCCGCGCCGCAATGTTCTATGTTCTTAACAGGTGCTCTGATGTTGGCCACATCTCCAAAGGCTCTCTTGAGCTTGAGGGCTTTAATTATTTTTCCCATAGATATCTCCGCGAATTAAAGTTTCCTCCAAATTTTCAATTAATCTTGGACGATGATTTATCTTTGGAAGCACAAATAGACGCGTCAGATCCCGATGCATACGTTCTTGCTCACATAGGAAAATTCGGATATAACTTATTTGAACACGGAAAATTGCGAGGCGCCGAGGACACTATGATAAACCACCGCACTTTAAGAGATATGATGAAAACTCAAGACCGAAGATGTCTGATGATCTATAAATACCACCCACATATAGAAAAGTTTTTTACGCACTTTAATTTAATCTTCGTCGATGTCCATGGCATTCCCGCCAACGCTTCTGAGAACTGTGAGGAAATTATTGTTACCAATTTCTAGTAAGTTATTCATGGCTTGTTGCCTCTTTGTAGTAGGACAAGCTCTTGCTTGGTTTCAGACTAATAGCCAGTTTGTTTGGAGTTGGTGGGAAGACAAGCCCTTCATCACTGTGGCTCTTTTTGCTATTCCTACCGGTTTGTGTTTTTGGTTTGGCGTTAAACTTGCATACGAAGCGATGGGTGGCGTTGTCTGGGGTCCACGGTTTTTAGTCTTTAGTATGTCTTATTTAACCTTTCCTCTATTAACGTGGTATTTTTTGAATGAGAGTATGTTTACGACAAAGACTATGATTTGTGTATTTTTGTCCATGATGATTGTGGGCGTTCAACTTTTTTGGAGATAGTATGAGACGAATAGAGAAGCCTTGGGGCTATGAAATAATCTGGGCGGAGACAGACAAGTATGTAGGAAAACTCCTCCATATAGATGTAGGCAATCGATTATCGAAGCAATACCATCAGACAAAGGAAGAGACGGTATATGTATTAAAGGGAGTTCTGTATAATTATGATCAGGACGATAAGATTCAACGCATAATGCCCGGTGAATCTTTCCACGTCTACCCGCACCAGATTCATCGCTTTGGCGCCGCCGACGAAGACGTGGAGCTTATTGAGGTAAGCACTGCCCATCTTGATGATGTAGTCAGACTAGAAGATGATTATGATAGATAATCCAAAATACTAAACTATTTATATTGTTGAGGTTTATTTATGCATAATTCTAGTGATAAATGGTTTAGATATCTTAAAGAAAATATAAGAATTGATGAGGGGGTCCGAGATCTAGGGCTCACCGAAATGATTACAGACTTTATTGAGTCTGCGCTCCACGATGCGCCCGAAG
>TARA_R110001583_G_scaffold73623_5_pt1 | contig 18451 bp, 10 predicted proteins | sample TARA_R110001583 | Tara Oceans TARA_R110001583 (sample SAMEA4398432) | marine metagenome | biome: Polar Biome; feature: [MES] marine water layer (ENVO:01000295) within the mesopelagic zone...; material: water (ENVO:00002006), including particulate matter (ENVO:01000060) such as...... | reverse complement strand
AACAGCTTCCTGCTCGATGTGGAAGGTCATCTCAGGGATGCCCGTACCAGTCAGACGCTCACCAGCGGAAAGCTGATAACCGAAGATAGCACTAGCAACAGGCCATGCAGCGATTTGACCACCCATGGTTCCTGAAGGAGAACCGTCCCCAGCAGGGACCCCTACACCACTCGTAGTGGACAGGACATTGGACAGGTCGAAGCCAGAAGCGGCTTGATCACCATCAAGACCAGCACCCGTAGCACCGTCGAAGGTGTTTGGACCCTTAGTTCCACCACCAGCAGCGACATCGGCAGTACCGATGCTGGAGTTAGTCATACCTTTGTAGGTCAGGTTGAACTTGCTGTAGACAGTTTGGATATCCGTAGCGGGAGTAGTTCCACCGTTCTTAGCACGGTCGTTACCTAAGTAGAACACCTGCGAAACAGGTCCCTGCATAGGCTGAACACCAACGATTTGGTTGGCAATGAGCTTGGGATAAACTCTGCGAACGAGGGGGAAAGCGAACTTTTGGAAAGTACCAAGCTGACCAGTTGTGGTAGCAGCGTTAGTAATAGCCTCAGTAAGCCTCTCCTCTACAATAGATTTTGCTTGGTTCTCAAGAAGTTGAGCAGTTACTCTACGGGTATAGTCGTTATCGACACCCTCAAGTACTGGCTCCCACTTCTGGACAAGCGTATCATCGGTTTGATGCATTACATCCATAATTATTTAATCCTATTAAGATTGGGAGAAAGGCATGAATCTCATGACCTCATCTGTTAAGAACTCATTACTATGAGTTCTTTGCTCGTTGATCTCTCTATCAGCGTTCGATACAACGATGGCTTTTTCCGATGAAACGAAAGTCTCTTCTTGTGAAGCCTCAAGATTCTCAACTTCTTCCAGAAGTTGGGCATTTTGGATCTCTAACTTGTCAACAGATTGCTCGGAAATGTTTACCTTACCATCAAGCACCTTAATAGTGTTGTTAAGTTTATCATTATCAACCACTAAGGTATTAAGTTGTTCGGTAAGAACATCAAACTCTTCCTGAAGTTCACCATATTGGCCTGTCATTTCGGAAAGAGAGTTCTCTGCGTCTGCGTCATTTAGCTCAAGAGCCATTAAAGTTCTTACTGATTCAAAAAGTCTAGCATTACGATAGACTTCGCTTTCTTCGGAAAGCTCAGTAAGAGCTTGTTCTTTTAGTTGGTCAATTTTAGTACGGAGAAAGGCATTGACCTTAGCCTCTAACAAGCCGATTCTTTCACCAACCTGCTCGTTAATTGTTTCGTCTACCATTTGAAAAATAGCTTCGACTGTCGATTCCGACAAGCCTTCTGGTAAAATTTCTGCAATATTCTTAATGTTACTCATGCGTTAGTCTCCTAGGTTTAAAATATCTACTATTTTAATTAAACATATTTGCTTTTTTTTTAAAAATGTAGGTGTTAAAGCGTCCACCCTAGTGCTTCCGCAAGCATCCTACCAATTTTCTGATAGCTCTTGCTCATGTTCAAGCCTTTTTGCATTCTCCCACTACTGCCTCTCGTCTGAGGTCCAGCAACATTGGGGTTGACTCCAACATTTGCAGTGCTTTTCTTACCAGCTTTTGCTTTTTGCTTGTCTGCTAATCGCTGCTTGAGGGCAGATTGAGCAGCCCCTGCTTCTCCTGCTCTTTTTGCTTTTTCAGAAGAGATTGCTCCAGGAGCCATTTTTCCTGTTGGAGCAGCCGCTGCTGCTGGTTTAGCGGTTGCTTGTGGAGTACCCACCTGAGTCCCAGTCTTTGCTCCCCTTAAAGGAGTATTTTTTTGACGATTAGCTATAGCGTCTCTAGCTTTTCCCGCTGCGGCTCCAACTCCTCGTCCTGCCGCACCAACCATTTCACCAGCTTTTCTAGCTGCCCCAGGCATCTTATCAGCAGCACTCTGCATACCCGCTTCAACACCCTTCCGAACTTTCCCAGCACCCTCTCCAGCAGCCTTAGCGGCTCCAGGAAGCCTCTTGGCGACTCCTCCGACAACTCCCTCAGCCCCCTTCCTTAAAGCTCCAGCAGCCTTCCCAGGAGCCGCTAGAGCAGCACCCTGAGCAGAGGTCTTTGCGGTTTCTCGTCCTGTTTGTCTATCTACCTTTCCTTTAGTTTTCGCACCACCTACATCAGTAACACGCTTTGCATCTACGCCACCCTGAGCTTTGGTAACTCCTGCTCTGGCATCACCTTTGGCTTGTAGAGCCGCAGCATCACCTTTGGCTTGTCCTGCGGTCCTTGTTGCGTCCCCTTGACCTTTGGCTTGCAGAGAAGCAGCATCACCTTTAGCCTGTCCTGCACTTCTTGTTGCGTCTGCTTGGCCTCTCGCCTTGGCTGCAATTCCTGCACCCTCACCTCGTCCTTTGGTTTCAGCGGTCTTAGCATCATACTTGGCTCCCTTCGCTCCGTACTTAGCTTTGGTTACACCAGCTTTTCCTTCTGCCTTAGCCATTTTTCTAGCGTGTCTAACGCCTTGGCCTGTTTCAATTCTACCCATCTTCTTGGCGTGTTTTTGGGTCATTTTAAGCTGCTTCTTTTGATGACCTCTCATACCTCTTCGTCTTTCACCAGCGGCAAGACCAATGCCTTCGTCCTCTGGTTTCTGAGACATAATGTTAGAAGCAAGATCTTCGTTCAAGGCAATTGCAAGAGCTTCTGCAATTCTATGCCAGTGACCATCAGCTTTAATTAACTTAAAAGCATCTTCCATAGGCTTTGCCATAGGCTTTGCGTTTGCCCTTCTAGCCTTACGATCTTTATCAGCCCTCTCTCTATCTGCCTTTCTCGCTGCGGCTGTGTCCCCTTTACCCGTCATAGCTTCTTCAATAAAAGGCTTATAAGCTTTACGCATTCTAGACTCAAGCATGGTAACAAAGTTACTTTCTTTACCAAGCTTAGTTTGTGAGTCACGAACAAACTGAGTTTCCGTAGATTCCGATAGGGCAGGATACGCCCCTCTGGTTGATGGATCCGCAACCAAATCGAAAGTGACTAGACGAAAATCTTCGTTTACAATTTTGTTTCCTGACATAGCATCTTCAGATAAAGTACCCATTCCTCTAGAAGAGATACCGATCTTAACACCCCCATTAATGAGAGCTTGAGCAGTCAAACCAGCAGGAGTTTTAAGAACCTCAGCTTCCCCCATAAGCTCATTGCCTTTCATCTCCAACTTTGTAATGAGGTGAGAAGCATTTGATAATCTAACAGTGTCATTAGAGGGATGATCTAATTCTCCACAAAGTCTACGCTCATTAATAAGGGGCTGCACTTTAGAAAGTTGTCCCTCTAGAACTTTAGTAGGATAAATTCTTCCATTATTATTTTTTTCATTACAGCGACCAAAGACACCCCGAATTTTCATAGTGTCGTTGGCTTTACCTTCAGTCAAAACCTGAAGTTGTTCAATAATAAAGACATCTTGAAGTAGTTGCATTGTATTTATCCTTTATCGAGGCGACCATCGGCCCCACCAATTCCTCTTGCTTTTCTCTGCGTTCGACTACCGTACTTAGCTGCTAGTTTAGCCGAACCCTTACCATGCCGAAGCATCGTTCTAGCTGCGTGTTTTTTAATACTAGGAAATTCTGAGCTTGGAGTAGAGCTACCTGGGGTGAACCCCTTAGCAATTTTTCCTCGGCCACTCTTCTTTCCCCACTTTCCTTTCGAAATAACATAAAGCCTATCGGCTGCTCTAGTAGAAAAGATTTGTCCTAAAGACCCGTCTGCTAAAGCTGCCCTAATACTAGCATAAGTTTTAACTCTACCTTTTCTTGATTTAGTAAGATCCCTTTTAGTTCCTTGCTTAGAAGTATAGACTTTTCTTCCTTCATCAGAACCTGTCTTTTCACTCAGAAAATTTAAGGAATCAATTAAATTCATTTGCTGCGTCTTACTTTATCTTTTAAAGATTGCTTAAGAATTGCTTTCTTTGATTTACTCTTTTTACTAGAAAGAGTAGGGAGTTTATACCCGTAACCTTTTTCAAGCTCTTGCCAATTCTCCTCTTTGGTTGAACCCCCTGCAAAGTTAGTTCCAATTTGACCAGAAGTAGTTGCTGCTGCTGTCATTTCTAATAGCAAACTTTTTACTTCTTCTAAGAGAGGGACTAATTGCTGGGCAGTAGATTCGCTGATCATAGAGGGAGCCACTGGAGTAGCCTCCTCCTCTGGTTCAGACCAGACAAGCTCAGGAAGTGAATCTACCGTAGGAGTATCCTGCGGATGAAAGTCTTCACCTAAGATCTGACGCATCATATCGTCAGGAACTTCCGTGTTGCGAATATCTAAAGCCGCAGGTTGGGCTGAAGGAGTAGCTACGGAAGTATTAGGAGGTAAAACTTTACCTTCCTGAATACTATCTAATTCTTTAAAAACAAGGTTTGCTGCGAAGTCGCTAATGCTCTTCATCAGAGCCTACTCCTCGTCTACATCTTGTAGTAGTAATTCAGCTAAAGCTTCATCAATAACGGTGTCAACATCTTGTTCGTCGCTCTCATCCAGTTGCGAGAGACGCTCCACAAGACCCATGACTACATTAAGATGCTCAAGAAGACGCTCTTCCTCGATGGCTTCATCAAGCTGAGAGGCGCAAAGGGGGCAAGCGTGAACTTCCTCACACTTAAGACCTTCAGTACCTTCCTCGTCATCTTGGTTCTTAGAAGTCTTGTAGGCTTTGCCTTTACCAGTCTTCTTCTTCATGCCTTTCTTGGTAGTGAAATCCTCTTCGCCCTTATCGGTCTTAGACTCATCACCTTTGTTACCACCGTAGCCTTTTTCCTTGTTTTCGTCTAAACGAACTTCAACATCAGCTTTGCCCCAAGCAGCAGCCTCAATAAGCTGCTCACGGAGTTCATCAGTTAATCTCATATGATCCATAATATTATCCTTTTTTATTCGAGATTTCTCATCTCTACCATTATTTAGCGTACCCACCAAGATAAACTAATTTTATTTTATTTTTTGTCAAAGTGTGCGGGGAGAGCGTCTGGTTCCCCTTTCTCCAGCACTAGGAACCTCCCCAAAAGCGTTACTATTAGGGACAGTAGTTGGGGGGACAACAATATATCCCGAAGACATACTCTTAACGGGCGGGTAGTTATCAGTAGTTGCTGTGCTTTTTCTTTGTAGTAACCTAGTTTTCTTAATAGCCAGCTTCCCTGCATTTCTAATAGGATCATACACTTTAACCCCTGCAATTAGCCCGTTACGCATTAACGGATCTAAAAGGGCATAGCTTTCAAAAGCCCTATACTTAGCATATTCTGTTAATCCTAACCTTGAAATAACATCAAAGGTGTTTAGTCCATACCCCAACCCCTCATCATCAATAAGATAATTATTATTTAGTTCTGTAATTATCTCTTTGATTTTTCTGAAAGTAGTTTTAGTCCGTGTTGGAGCCAGCTTCTGTGCTGACCCTACCTCCCCTCTTACCTTGTAACCATTCTCATAAAGATAAGCCCCCGAAAGAAGGTACGATCTTCTAGAATAGGGAGGGTGATTACCATATACATTAGGGGTTACACTCCCATCATATAGTTGAGTAATAAATTTTGACGATTTTGAATTACTTAAAATTGGATCCAAGGTGGGATAAAACTTCTGTTCCCTAGTAACTAAACCACTTGGCTCCCAGGAAATAATCTCAGATTTAGGATTAAACAATAAGTTTTCTTGTCTGTTGGTAGGCCAAATAATAATATACCAAGGAACCTGTCGAACAAGGAGAGGAGTTCTTTTATTAGTTTTGGGGGCATCAAATAATATGTCTTGTTGTTTTATTTCAATCTTTCCCGTATGCTCCAAGTAATCAAGAAGTCTATCATCGTCTCCAACTGTGTATGCTCTCCAAGGAAGCTTGTATTTAATATAATCATTTACTCCACTAAGACCAGATGCTGTACTCGTATCCATTAACTGGTAGGTTATTTTACTCTCCTTTAACAAGTAAGATCCCTTTGCGGGAGTTGTTTCCAAGGAGCTTAGTACAGCAGATAAGACATAGTAATTCTGCCGAGGAGAGCTTAATGAATAATTAAACTCAACATCAGCCGAAGCGTCTGTAGAAGCACTAATCGTCCGTGCTGTTTCCCCACCTAATAGCGACAAAGCTTTTTGTCTAGCCCCTGTGGAGGCAATAAAAGCGTGATCCTTTTCTGATTTACAGTAAATTCTATGTTCTATTCCATCGCTATAGTACTTATAATAATCTCCATCTTCAATACTAAGAGTACTTCTCTCAATAAAAGTATTATCGTCAGCAACATAATACTTTCTCTCTTTTCCATTTATTCTGATAGGAATATACTTATTGATATCCGTAGAGAAAACTTTCCAATTTTGCATCATCTCCTGTGCCCCTGCCCTACCCTCCCCAGAAGGGTCTAAAGGAACCCAAGAGTCTTCCAAAATAGAAAGAGCAGCTTTTTGATTTATATTATGATCTGTACTTCTAATAAGTGTAACTTTTCGTTTTTCATGTTTGGCTGCAATCTTTTCATAGACAGTAAGATCAAGCTTGTTAAGGCTACCATCTAAAATTCTACTTCCTACAATTCCAAAAATTTGCTTATCAGATAAAGGAATCCCGTCTTCATTAATTATCTTTCTAAACATCTCTAACACTTCTGGTCGCAAGCTATTAAGTAAAGCACCCACCGTTATGCCATTCAAATACTTGTTGTCCCAATTTTGGAGTTTATTTCCATTCTTTAATAAGTAAGAAATATTTATATCAATTTCATCCTTGAACAACTCATTAAAACCTCTAGTATTAGGAACCATACTATTCGAAAATTGCTGAGATAAAGCAATGTCACTGTCAATAAAACCAGTTGGACGCTTCTTTTGGTACTCTCTTTTTAGTTTGGGATCATTTAGATTAACTACTCTTTTTTCTTTTAAAGATGCTATGGTTTCTCTTGTACCCTTCCTTTCTGTATTAAAGAGCGCAGCACCTGCCTTAACCAAACCTCTAAAAGAAGGAATCCTTACTTTAGAAGTTCGATTTTTAGGAAGGCTCTCTCCTAAAGATCCTGAGTTTGCTAATCCTTTACCTTGTGTGGGATTGCTTGTTTGAGAAACGGTCCTCTCTCCTAAAGTTCCTACTCTCCCCTGTCCACCTGTCCCTGCGGTAAACGCAGTCTGGTGAACAATAGGAATTATAATAGGATCATTACCACTTCCATAACCATACAAAGTGGAAGTTCCGTTATGAATAACTTCCATATGAAGGTTAAGGAAGTAGGGGGTGAGGATCGTTGGGGTGAAGAACCCTGAAATAGAAGGGAAAGTAATTTTTCCATTTTCAAAATCGACATTAACAACCCAAGCGTACTGGTTTCCATCGTTCATGGGTCCTGCTGTGTTCTGTCCATTGTCTCTAGTAAGTTGCCACCAAGGAGGACCATAGCTATAGGTTCCTATCTCCCAATCACTGTCTGCAAAAGGCCAAGTTCCTGGGTCTAAAATATAATCCTGACAATCTTCAGTGCAGTTGGTAGTAATAACAAGTTCACTAGTCCCGTAATCTGGGAACCCTGGGCTTCCGTCCCATCGAGGAAAGCACTCATGATCTATACAAGTTTGGTCCTCACTGCAATCAGAATTAAAATTACATTCAGCCCCTGGAACATAGTCCCCGCTACCTCCCCCAGCCCCCTCTGATTCTTGGGGACCTCCTCCGTGCCAACTACCCGCAGGAGGCTGTCCTGTGCCAGATTTAGTAGCCGTGATCACACAATCAGGGCATTCTTCACTACCACAAGAACAGTTCGGAGGGGGAGGAGGACATACCATTTCCACACCCTCCCATCCTGCATCTTCAAGAGATTGAATTAAACTATCAGTATCTGTATCGGAACCTGTGGCACAATACTCGCAGACCATTGGAATAACTTGACGATAAAATTGCGTCCAGCCCCCCTCCATGCCCATAATGATAGTCGTAATATCGGGCTCTTCTGGAGTCCCTATAAAGCAGCAACAATCAACTTTTTCCCCTTCCTTGTCCTCAAAGTCGGGAGGCTCAGGAGGTCCACCATTATCATCACCACCCCCGTCAATAGGAATGTCAGGAGGGAACCACCCTGCAAGAATAGTCCCGCAATCAAAAGTGGGGATTTCACCTGACATTTTTAATTACTCTTTACATTAATAGTTGGGTTAGTGCCATTAAGGTTCCCGTACAAGTAGGGAATATCGGGATTAGGAACACCTAACATACTCCAAGTAACTGTAGGATAAGTACATTTACCAACCCTAGGGTTTCCAACATAACCCCCTCTACCAGCACTACTTAAAGGGTTCGTGTTAGAAGTTAAAATATCACCAACAGGAACAATCCATCCTGCCCACTTTCCACTTGATCTATCAGAGATTGTTAAGGTATTAGTAGTCTTTTTCTTTTTCCCTCCAGAAGTGAAGGTCATAGAGTGAGGCGCAGGGAAGGAGGGGGCGTTTTGGTTGTTACCCTCGTTATTATCTCTGGCTACATATGCCACAAAAATAGTAAACTCATCAAACCCCTTCTCAATCCAATGACCAAAGTAGGATGCTTGTGAGTTTTCATTATCTCTAACTCCTCTCATACATTGTGGTAAACAGTTTAACAACTCAACATTAACTTGGTAATCAGCTAACCACGGTACTGCGGATCTATTAAATTTAATCTTTTTAGAAATATAGTGGAAGTTAACTCTACTAGTAATATCTTCTACTTCGGAGTTAGAGAACGCATCCATTCTAGTAGGGGTTCCTCCCCCTGTGGTGGTTCCATCTGCAAAAGTTACCTGATTATAGGACCCTGCGACAATACCACGGTCATAGACATTTCCTCCAGTAGTTGCTTGCATACCAAAGAAGGTATTAATATAATCATTAGGATAGAGCCCCTTATCATCAAGGTTTTGAAGAATACACCATTCAGATAGATCCCAATCAGGATACGATGGAATTGAAATCTGTGCAGAGTTACTTCCCATTCCATACTTACCTATAATGTATTGTTTAATAACCTGTGTATCGGTAGATAAAATACCATCAGGGTTGTCTGGATCGTCACCCTCGCCCACATCATCAGCACCAAAGACTCCTTGGTAATAATCAAACAAGGCTCCTTCAGGACCAAAGTTCCAACCACCAAAAACATATCCCGTAGCTACAACATTTGTACTATCTTGAACAGTTCCTGTGTCTTCGTCTATCCAAGAATCTACTGCACCCTTTAGGTCTTGATAAACCTCTCTAAGCTCGTAATCAAGCTGCGCTCTTCCTACCGCAGGATTGGCTAAGGAAAGCTGTGGGAACGCTGCGGCAATACCTGCTCGTTCGTTGTAAGATAGTTCCGCTGTTCTAAATATTGGCCTAATATCAATTACATCTGTACTCAAAATAGGAATGCTGCTATCAGCAGCAGGAGAACCACTGTTCTTTACCCAAATATATGCGACAGGTAGGATTGACTGACCAATCAACTCATAAGCATTCTCTTCTAATTTCTCAGAAATTAATGGAGCTAGGTTTAAAAGGTCATCAGGCGCAGGAAAAGAACCCCGAACATCATAAGCAATATCATTAGCAGAGGTGGAGTTAAACCCCATCTTATCATTAAATTGATCGCCAGGAGCAGCAAGAATTTTATTCGCTGTCATTCCTTCTAAATAAGCATCTTCGGGAACAGGTGATGCCTCAAAGTTAGCCTTAATTCCTGCACCTTGGACAATGCCAAGGGCTGGTCGTGTAATAGTAGTTTTTCCAGTTGGAGTGAGAAGATTTACACCACTAGTATCAACAGGCTTACTGTAAATGAACACTAAATCAATCCTATTTTGAACTCCAGCAACATGAACCTTTGTTCCATCAGAGTTAGTATATTCAAAATCATCATCATCAAAAGGAGGAACATCCACCGTTAACTCATCGTCAACATCAACAATAGCTAATCTAGCAACACCTCTCCACCTTTTAATAAAGAAGCTTTCGGTTCTTGGAAAACGCGAAAATCCCCAAGAAGGATTCGTAGTCTCATATGTAGGTAATGCTATTGACTCTGTAGCTGAGTTTAGGGATTTGGCCCAAAGCAAAGCTTGAGAAATAACCATAGGGGAAAACTGCGCTCCTCCTCCAGGGTTATTATCTGCTGCATACTTAAGAATAGATTCTGAAGTGTCAACTGATACTCCCCTATCTCTCACAGGAAAATTAGTATCAACGACAGGCCAAGTAAAAGCTCGTTCTGCAAGTCCCGTCATTCCTAAAGCGTCTTGTGCTAGAATACTTTTAAATTTTTCTAAAGTAGCCGTTAAAAGAGTATTAAAGTTCCTTGTAGCATCATTAGGGTCTGTCATATTACCAGGGTTGGGTGTGGCAGCAGCCCAAGCATTAACATCTCCAATAGCTTCTCCCATAACCTGCTTAAGCAGAGCCAGAGGATCTTTAGAGGAAGCATCATTAATCCTAGCCGTATATCGTCCAGGCTTAACACGAACAACCCTGTCTTCGCCTAAAGCATAAGGTCTAAGCTCATCAATGTCCCCTCGTTTTACTCCTAAAAGCTTCTGAGATTGTTTTGCCATTTGATCTCGTAACCAGTTACAGTTTTCCTGAACCTGCTTTAAAGGAATGTTGTCTACTTCAAAGTAATAAGGATCATTAGCTTTGAATAGACGAATTGGGTCAGTGAATTGATAAGGACTGTCTTCAAATATTGGGTTAGCCATTAGTTATCTCTCTTAAGATCAAAGATGTCAGCGGATTTAACGCCAATGCCTGTGGTGCGCTTGTTTCCAGCATCTTCTGATACTAGCCTACCAGAGAATGCTTCCGATCCCGTGTTCTCATCATTGTTTGCCCTGGACCGATATAAAGTTACTCGCTTTGGTCTTCCTGACCAACCTAAACTAGCACTCTTTGAGTTTGCAAAAGTATTAGACGCAGACTCATCTAACATACATTGCGTGGGGTTATCATCTAAGAATTGTTTACAGTAGTAAAACCCTTGAGAAGATAGGCTGCCGAAAAGGTTATTGTATTGGTTCACTCCTCCCCCACCTCCAGCGGTGACAGGAGCCCCCGCAAGAGTAACAAGTTCTGGGTAATAGGAGCTTGCGTTAACAGCCCCTCCGTTCATCGCACTTACCGTTCCTGCCATAGATGAAAGGTTATAACCTTGTGCAAAGACTTGATATGCGATTCCTTCGATCCCTGAGAACTCTCCAACACCCATTACACTGCCCTCGGAAAAGCCTCCTCTGGGGAAAGCACCATAACCATACCCACTAGCATCAACCGTAATAAGTCTAGCAGCAGGACTCGGAGAAAAATAAATTCTAAAGACTCCTTTATTATTAGAGGTATGTGCTGCGGATCCAATGTGTCCCTTATTAATAGGGATCTGCCCTAATACATCAATCTGTCTTCCTTCTGCCAACGCAGAGAAGGCAAAGGGCATCGCTTTTAGTTCCGCTGCTGTCACAGTAGCATCGTATATTCCCGATGTACTAAACATAGTTTGCATTGGAGAGTTGAAAGATACTCCAGAAGGCATATGCCACCCAATACTAGATCCCGCTCCAAAAATATCTAAGACACTTAGGTTCCCTGTATCTGGAGTAGAGATTGGCATACCAGAGACAGCGGCAGTACAAGTGTTTTGAGTAAAGGAAAATGCTCCAGGAGCCCCTGAATCTCCAGCAGAAACATACATAGCACTTGGACCGTTATAAACGCTATTGCCTGGATACATACCGCTTACGGAACAGTAAGCTGCATTAAGTCTGGAGGTATCAGCAAGGTTCCAAATCATTAATCTAGAACAAGAGCTACCTGATGCATCATAGTAAGTATTATCCATAGGTCCTGGGTCCGTTCCAGTTGGGAAGTGAACATTTAACACATTAACTACGCTATCTTCAGTTGCTCGTACACACATCCCTCCGTAAGTAAATCGCTCTCTTCCTCTAGATCCTGTGTAATTTACAGTTCCACTAACGGGATTATCAGCGGTAAGACAAGTATTCAGCAAAGTCTTATTCGTAAAGAGTGGGGGATCAGGAATAGTGTATGCACCTAAAGTAGTAACACTTCCACTTAAGTTGTCTAGCTTAGTGTCAGTGTAACAAGTAGGATCATTAGGGTTAGGGAAGAACTGTAAAGAACCTCCTGACAACACCCCAACATTACTATGCCCTGGGGCTCCAGAAAGTGGGTAGTCTTGTCCATCCTGCATCATTGCGTTCCCCTCAGAAGTTCCACTCCATAAAGTGGGATATGCACCAAGGTCGGTCATGTTTAAGGTAGAGTTTTTATTAACTACAAGACACGCACGGGTTGAATGTAATTCTACACAAGTAGCATTCTTTTGTGCTGATAAATCAAAAGCAGAAACTTCTAACCCATAAGTATCTCTAACTCTCGGAGGTTCAATATTAATTACTGAGTTATTTTCAGCTAAGACATCAACACCGAACTGAGCAACAACAGTAGGTCCATGCAGGTTAATAGTTGAGTTATGATCAGCGTAGAGTCCTGCGGATTTTGATTGATAAATAAGTCCCGCTGGACCCCAAACGAAAGTAGCACCAGTCCCCGTTCCAAACAAGGAAGTGGTTGAGTTGTTTGTGGTTTTAATTCCTAAACCATAATTAGGAACATTAGGAACCATAAGTCCTGCATCTCTAGCAAGAATATTAGGTGAAACTAATTCTAGATTTGAGTTTCTATTCACTGAGATGGCAGGAAGATTAGCTTGTGCCGCACCATCATAATCAAGACCTCCAAAGGAGCCCTTAAATCTAGTCCATCCATATAACTCAGGAATGTGATTCTTTCTAGAAAAGACAAAATCGGACTGGGACTGAAGATCAATGTGCTGTCCGTTGTGTAAGAAGTCCACCTGTCTTCGTCCTGCCTGTCCTGCTGCTGCTGGTTGAGCTACAGAGTTAAATTCGAAAACAGAGTTCTTTGCCCTAAGCCCTTCTTTCTCATGCGCTTCAATACATAAATTATCGAATTTCATCTGAGAGTTATAGGCTTGAATTCCTTTATCATTTCCGTAAATATCAATCAGGCCCACTAAATCAATCTCAGAGTTATTCAAGATCATTCCATACCCAGTGTTAACTTCAGAACTTGTCATTCCTCCTGTCATCTCACTAGTTGGTGTCTTGCGTTGGAATCCTCCATGTAATCTAGAGTTATCTAATCTCCAACCTGTATAGTTTCTCGACGCAACAACCATAACATCATTACCTGACGCTTGCCAGTTTCCAGGAAGCCCTCCACAGGAGCCTGGATTAGGGGAGCCATCCTGAAGAGAACTAATAGAAACATCACTGTTTACAGCGTGGAATCCAATCCCTGTTTGCGCTGCTCTGGCTGTGGTAGAAGTTAAATCATAATTCCTATAAGAGAATGCAGATCTAGAAAGAACAACTTTAGAGTTGTTAAACTTAAATCCTGCGTCTCTACACCTTGCAGCCGCACAGTTTTCTAAGACAACATCGGAGTTATTAATATCAATGCCAGTAATTGTACCTGTCAACGAATCTCCTCTGGTTTCCCCATTAACAAAGAAGTTACGAATGTATAGAGGCCCATCACAATTCTTAACACTTAGTTTGGATAAGGCATTTAGATAAATTGACCCCCCAACATGATGGGTAGTTCCCGCAGCAACTACTGCTCGTTTCAACGAAGCGTCACTATAAGTGTTGGTAGCTGAAATATCAGATGTGCCAATGGTATTATCCTGAGAAGTGTTATTAACAGCCTCATATGGAGGTAAGCCAAATTGATTAACGCCACCCCCTCCTGGGAGAAGGCTTGTATGGGCAGTTTTCATAGAAACAGCAAGAGGAGCTTTTCTATCTGGGAACTGTGGATACAAGAAGCTGTTAACTGCGGAAAGACGAGAACCTACAGCAGTAGTTACATCCGTAGTTTGCACCACTCTACTTTGGATATGCACTCCTGAAATACTTACTCCCCCAGAGAGTCCGAGAGCAACTTGCGTAGTTCCAGAGGCTAAGGTAGAACTCAAATCTTGAGAACTAAGCGTAATGGGAAGTGTGGCATATTCATTATATGCAGGGGTCGCATCGACCGCACCTACCATACCAGAGGCATTATAAACTTTACTAAAGGCTCGGTTCACAATTTCTAGAGAGCCAGCCTCGGAGATTCTAATATTGTGAAGTTCTAAGGGTCCAATCGGTCCCATCTGACAAACTTCAATAACAATAGGACATCTAATAACATCAGGAAGCGCAGCGATACACGAACTTACATCAACAAAGATATTGTTATTAGCATTTAAAATAGCTACAGGAGTATCCGCTGAAACGGTTAACGAAAAGCCAGTAGTGGAAGAAGTAGGGAATCCAGCCTTTTCCCATAACTCATAAGTTCTCTCTTCCAAGTCATACAAGGGAAGGTTATCTTGCTCCCAGTTATAGAAGGAGCTTGTATCAAACTTGGACACATACGGAGTCCAAGAATTGTAGAGCATTTGGCTCCCACTTGTGGTGTACATATCTGTTTGAAGAAATACCATTAGAAATTAATTGTCCATCTAAAAATTAAACTATAATCACTAGTTTTATATATAGGAGTAAAGACCCTATAGGCTGCCAAAAGAGAAGCATTTGTAGTTCGTCCTGCTGGGTTTTTAAAGAAGAGCCCCGCTTCGCTTAGGAGTGCATCCTCGTTAAAATGACCTTGTAGCCCATTACAAGCTTCTTCATCGCACACCAAAGTAAACCTTACAGAATTCTCTCCAATTTTTGTAATCTTATCAGGCTGAATGAGGGCATAAAAGTTGTCATCTGTATTCAAAGCAAGTCCTGTAATCATATCACAGTTTTCAATATATAAATTGCTTCCTGTTCCATAATTTTCTAATGAACTTAGTGGTCCTGATAGTTCATAAGTAGAACTTAGTTCGTTAGCCGTAAGCCCCGAGACACCAACTTGAAATCTATCAATCTGATAATCTAAAATAGTTTGTGAACCAGAGGCGTTAAAAAGATAAGCTAACCCTTGGCCCATACCAGAAACAATAATGTTATGGTCATCAAAATGCACCTCCTCCGTCCCATCAGTAAATTTCTTAATAATGGTTAAGTGGCCTGTAATTCCAACTTCTTCTGTAAATTTTTTCATGTAAAATAAATTCTCCACTTAATTGTCAAATCTGAATGATGATCTGCGCCAGCTTGTAGGTAAGATCTATCACGGACATGACATAAATTTTGAGTTAGGTGCTTCGTAGCAAACAATCTATACTTCCTAGGATTATTTAGGGGTCCAAACGAATAAGGAGGAACATTTCGTGCCTGAAGTGTTTCTTTCATATCAATTGTCCACAGCCCCATATTATAGATCCCTCCATATAGGTTAGAATACCCTATATCTCCTTGACCTAGAGTGGTTGTATATTCAACACATCCAGAAGTTTGAGGATCGGTATCCCAACCTCCTGACATACATAATCCACTATAAGTAGAACTCATTAAATAACCATCCTTAGTATTAGGAGATCCAGACATAACCATATTCAAAAAGCCAGAAACATCCATAGAGCTTGCTTCGTTTACAATACTGTTGTAAGTACCTGACCAAATAACAGACCAAACATTATTGGGAGAATTATAGGCTGTGGAGGTGTCTAATGAACTAACCAGTGCGAAGTTAGAACCTCCTGTACTAGATCCTTCTGGATAGCAACCGAAGAAGTAAGCTTGGGGTCCAATAGATCCTGTTGCGCTTGTTTGATAACCACCAAAGGGAAGGGTGGGATCCTTTGCATCGAAGTATTCTTTAAATTCTTTTCCATTTTCAACATAAGTGAGCCCAGTGTTTAGGGCTGACGGACTGGAATATAAATTAAAGAAATGACCTGATACTTGGTTTGGACCCTGAGATCTATAGGGAACAAGATTTAAATTTTGTCCCATACTAAACCCACTAGTAGTAGAGGAAACACCAAACAGACTTGTGTTATTATCTTCTAATCGTGTACTCTCTGGGTTCGGTGGACTTGACAACCTCCCGTCTGGAACATAAGAACTTGTCCATAGTCCCGCTGCGTCTTTCGCAGGTACAACTCTAACCGTTCCTTTATCTGCGCCTACCTCCCCTGCCAGTCCTCTATTTAAGCACGAACCAGAGAGATCCCAGTTATTGGCTCTATAGCCTTCAGTGTTGAACTGAAGGTCTGTGGGCCATCGGCCTAACTCAAGTTGCGCTCCAAAGAAATAAATACCTCCTGAAGTTTCTCCCGTTGGGCTTCCTTCCCACCCTGCGGGATACAAATATGCGTTAAGGGCACTTGCCCCTGACACAGGAGCTAACACCGTAGTCCATACTCTATTCCATCCGTTCCCTGCGTTAACCCAGCCTCCATTACAATCCCAACCAGACGGATCATACCCCCCATGCTGGCCCCTGCCATCTCCTTTAAAACCTAAAGTAATTCCACTAATCTCACTAAAATTCCCCGAAGTAGCATAGTAAGGGTCTGTAGACGCTCTAGCTTTACCTACTTCAGTGTCATTGTCGAACCCCTCCCCTCCGATTTGCATTTTAAAATGAGGTCTAAGGTTAGCCGCAGTTTCTGTAAAAGGAAACGGATGGAACTCAGCGTCATAAACAGGCATCTTTATATAAGCAGAATAAGTAAACCATTTATTATCCATTGCGCTAACGGATAAATAAGATGCAGCAGTGCCTGGAGATGTTCTTAGAGCAAGTGTAAGACCCGCATTAACGGTATCCGCTGTATCTATAAGTTCTAAGGCATGAGCAATTCCTGATGACAGTCCTTCATATTTAGTTGGAAGAATAACTTCTGGCGCAGAGCAAACCGTCATCTCTGAAGGCCAATAAATCTCCCCAGCAGGATCGTCTGTCTGTGAAGACGGTGTGGAATAATAAAATAAGTTCCTTCTAGTGGGAAGAGTATGGGCATTCAAATGGTATGCTGACGCATCCTTACCGAAGGAGATTGCCTGAACTCTATAGTTAGAAGCATCTAGGATGGCAGAAGCAGTAGCGTGTGTTAAAGCTGGAACTGGACTGTTTACCCCAGACAACGAGGGTGAGATGGTCATGATATCTGCAATGGTAGCCCCAGCCCCATCTACAAGTAGATTAGACTCCCTGCTCAGTAGTTCATCACCTCTCCAAATTTCTACTTCGCCTCTCATTAGTTTTCCACCATTATATTAGTAAAGACATCATAGCCACCACCAGTATTTTGTTCCGTTCTATCATCCCAAAGGGGATTAACACGATAATTCAATCTACTTCCTCCACTTAGTTCTAAGTACTGGTCCGAAATTGTAGAGTCCCTTGCTGCCAAGGGGGTTGCGTACTTTCCAGCACCTTGTCCTATCAATCCATTATAGAACTTTAAAACTCCCATCAGTTCTGCTTTATTCAAATAATAGCAATCTTCAGTTACCCACGGACGCAGGGGTATACTACTAGTAGCTATTCCTGTATTAGTTTTAACTCCTGCTTGCTCCCTTTGGGTAACATCTTGTAACGCAATATTAGTAATTAATAAATACTTATCTCTTTCGACAGGCTCATAGAAGAATATTTCTACATAATACTTAGTGTTATCATCATGAACTAATTCTTGTCCATCTGGATTTCTAAAGAAAGTTTCAGGAACAGGAATAATATCAAGATACTCGTAGTTATTATGGATAGTATAGTTCCTCGTATCAAATTCAATTTCTACATCTGTAAGATAGTTTTGTCTTAGGCTTTGTAGAGAAGTATCATTTATTTCTCCGAAAGCAACATCTAAAGTATTTCCTAAGCAATAACTTTTATCTTCTAAAACATCTGTTAGTGGAAAATCAATCGTCTGTGAGATTAAAGGTAAAACAGATCTAGATAAACGACTCTCTTGAACAAGAATCCATTTATTTGCTGGACCCCAACTCCAGAAGTAACGCTCTGTATCTCCATCATGCGTAATTTCTATGGGATCTGTATGAATCCATACCCCCATTTTTCCTCCACCCAAGACGGAATCCGATTCGTCTCCGACTAAAGCACTTACATTGAGTTTAAACTTGTGATTCTTAATAAAGGTGTTGGGCCTGTCCCCATAGGAAGAGAGATCAAACTTAATTCTAGGGAGTCCTCCTTCTGTTTTACATTTAATAATTGGTTTGTTTGTTAACCACTCATCCTCTCGGTTTATAACTCTTGGAATATTAAACAATCTAAACTGGTTTCCTGAAGGTGCGCCAGAGGCTTGGATAAATTCAATCCCGCTTAAGATGTGAGGATTTCTAAACTCTGCACATCCCGCAGAGGGTGTAGTACCTGTAGGAGCTTTAAAGGTCCCTGCATGAGGAACAACCATATCCAAAGCTCCACTAGCTATGTAAGTCCCCGAAGCAGCCAGGGGCTGGCTTCCATC
>TARA_R110001583_G_scaffold193153_1_pt1 | contig 18489 bp, 15 predicted proteins | sample TARA_R110001583 | Tara Oceans TARA_R110001583 (sample SAMEA4398432) | marine metagenome | biome: Polar Biome; feature: [MES] marine water layer (ENVO:01000295) within the mesopelagic zone...; material: water (ENVO:00002006), including particulate matter (ENVO:01000060) such... | reverse complement strand
TCTCGTCTTGCTGAAATCTGCATCTTCAAGTGGAGCGGGTATAGTATTAACTACTTGCCTGGATAACATTCCAGAATAGACATGCCAGAATCAGTTTGGTACTCAAATTCGCTAACGCCTGCTGGACAGAAAAACCGATCCCAGCGATTAAGTTGCGTTACTTCGTCTCCGATTCGAAAGGTACCAGAACCATCTGTCACGATGCCATAATAAAAAGCGTCTACTTTACGCTTGAACCTGCCATTGACTGATGCTCGTTTTACAATGAAGCACGATGTATCGTTCGCACCAATTAATTCTTCAAGGCAGTTGCCATTATCATCGGTAAAAATGACCTTGGGCTCGCAACGAAATTCTGCATCTACCTTTTCTGGTGGAACAGGATCAAAATTAAATACGTCTAGAGCTGTTTCAATATCTCTACCCATGAATCTTGCTTGTTCGGGGATCTCGTATCCACAACGCTCAAATTCAAATCTTACCGCCAAATCCGAAGGTTCCATTATTTCCAGCATAAGAATGCCTTCGCCTAACGCGTGCGGTCGTCCTCCTGGAAGTAGAAACACGTCGCCAGGTTTTACTGGAATACGGTCAAAACAGTTTTCTATCGATGCGATATCTTGGGTTTCAATCCATGTTTTAAGTTGTTCTCGATTAGGCGATCGTTGAAATCCTGCGTAAATATATGGATCACTTATCTCTTCACGGGTTTCAAGGATCACATAAGCTTCAGTTTTACCTCGGGGTAAACCAAGACGCTCTTGAGCAAACTCTCGGGTTGGATGCGCCTGAAAATGTAAACGAGTGGAACTATCTAAATATTTGACTAGCGGAATGTCGTCCATCGAACGCATTGTGTCGCCATTTCCCCCCAAAAAATATGCTTGATTTTTCTGTAGTAAATCGCGGAAAGGAACTGACTGCCCTTCATCGTCTGTTACCATGGCCAAACCTTCTGAAACATGTTCTCGACCGATATTACGCGCCTGAACTGTGGAGCCAATCCAGTCTTCAGGAAAGCTTGAATCTTGAGGGTTTTCTTTCCCTTCAAGCGTATCGAGCAGCTTACCGCCCTGATAGGTTCGCCAGACACGGTTGGCAGTGAATTTGATTATCTTATTCATAGTTACGATTCCATTGAAAATATTTTCTCAAGCACTTGCCGATGAAAGTAAAAGCATGTGCTTGGAAGTTAAAATTCCACTTACTAAAGTGGGAGCTAACTAGTTATAGCCACTGTTGCACATCAAAGAGCCTGTAACGTCGAAAGGATGCCATTGAAGCTCATGTAACTCATAACCAAGGAAAATACAAATATCATCGATAATATAATATTGGTTATCTTTGAAAATTTATACTCTCCCATTAAGTGTTTTATATTGCCAATATAGAAAATACAGCCCACCGTAGCAGGTAGCAGTAACGCCCCAAAAGCTTGAGAGCTAACCATCACAGCAATAGGCTTGACGTTAAAAATCGGCACGATTAATCCTAATAAAGAGATGACTAAAGCTATAACTCGATAGCTCGGTCTCTTTAAATTAGGCTTTCGCTGGTGAAAGTCGTCTAGTAACCAGGGTAGTAATGCCACATTGGGGAACTGTGAAGACACGCCAGCGGCTATCAGGCCGATAGTAAAAATAGCTACGGCAGCGGCGCCCGCCAAGGGTTCAAGCAAGTAAATCATTTGAGTCACGTTTACTAATGTAATGCCCCGAACATACAAAGATCCTGCGGCGGCGGCCATTATAGAAGTACTAACGATAAACATCAGAAAGGCTGAAAACAGCGCATCTCTATTTTGGGTCTTTAGGTCAGCCAAGGTCCACCCTGCTTCTTTAACAAGAATGGTGCGCAATATGAACAGCCCAGAAAAAACAGTGGTACCCACCATAGACGCAATCACCAAAAATGAATTTTTATCCGCGCTGGTATCGGGAACATTGGGGACCATGCCTTTCAAAATGTCCATCGCAGCGGGCATCAAAATAATAAAGTTAATTAAAAAACAGACAGACATGATGGCGACGAAAATGGCCAACACCTTTTCAAATACTTCAGTTCTTCCAATCAGAAAAATAATATAGACAAAAGTGATAAAAAACAGAGCAAAATACAATGGCGATATACCACCATCAATAAAGTTTTTGGACCATTCATAACAAACATCGGCTAAAATTCCCATTACACCAATGACACTTCCGCATATCTGCGTGGTAAGGGCGACAATAAAAAATATGGCTACTGCCGGATGGATATGTTTCCTAAAAGATTGCAGCGCAGTTTGCCCTGTAATCAACGTAAACTTACCAAATAGGTGAATAAGAAAATAGGTGATGGCACAGGAAATAAAGATGGTCCATAGTAACGACATGCCATAATCTGCTCCAGCTTTTGCCATAGCAGTAACACTGCCAGTACCGACGGTAAAACCGAACAAAAATATTCCAGGTAATAGAGACTTAAAAAACATCTTAATATTATTCATTTTAGTTGTTACCGAAAGTTAGGGTGACCAAAAAATTACGGGTAGATGCCTAATCAAAAACAGATTAGAAGAAATAAGGCGTCTAAAAATACAGCTTTATAAGTAGTGTTTCATAGTAACTGTCGCCACAAGATAATGTCAACCAATTTACAAATCTGGTTAACCAATAGCACGATAACCACTACCTTTATTAGACCATTAAAATCTATTTTAAGTTGTTTTTTATATCATATTGAAATAACCAACCTTATAGCAAAAAAACCACAAATAAATACATAATATGTTTAAAATCAATATATTAATATAAACCAGACTTTAAAAAACACAGTGGATGTAATGCCAATCACAACCATTGGTAAGTTAGGTTGTAATATCAAACACCAATCGTAGCTTACCAAAAAGATTGACCTTTACTCTTTTTATTGTAACTATCCCTATGCTAATTATTTATGAGTCTATGAGTGTTTTTCTTATAACTTGTAAGGAGTTTGTCATTTTTATAAGAAAAACCACCATTAATTAAAGATGTAGCTTTTGGGATATTTGTAAAATAAATCTCAGAAGAACTACACAGGGGAAAAACTATGAAACAAAATTTATCTAAAATAACCTTAGCGGTGTTGTCAGCTACTTCGCTAACTTTTGCAGCGTCAGTATATGCAGCAGATGCTCAAGTAAAGGCAGAAGAAGAAGTTGAAGTTATACAGGTCATGGGAATGCGAGGCTCTCTTACTAGTGCACTTGCTGAAAAGCGTGATACCGCTAACATGGTAGAAATAATTAATGCTATAGATATAGGTAAACTACCAGACCAAAATTTAGCAGAAGTGCTTGAGAATGTTACTGGCGTTCAAATTACCAGAACAGCAGGTATTGGTACCGGCGTACAAATCCGTGGTAGTAATGCTAACCGCGTTGAAATTAACGGTGCATCAACTGTAGGATCTGGTACTGGTCGTAGCGGTATGAATTTTGAAGATCTTTCCGCTGCAATTATTGCAGGCGTTGAAATCACTAAAGCTCCAGACGCTAAAACTACCGAGGGTTCTATTGGTGGTACCGTAAATTTACGTACTATTCGTCCACTTGAATTGTCTAAAACATTAGGCTCTATTCGTGTGCAAGGTGAAGACAGTAGCTTGACAACCGATGGTGTTCAACCACGTTTATCAGGTGCTTACGGAGATAACTGGGAACTTGACTCTGGTGGTAAGTTCGGTTTTGTTGCAAGCGGAAGTTACTCTAAACAAGAAGCGACTTCATTTCGCCCTCGTGTTGACCGTGACGGTAGCCTTGTTGCAAACAAAGATGCTGTAGTTAAAAAGTTTAATAAAGATGGCTCAGTAAAAGAGATACCAGGATCAGACAGACCTGCGGCTCAAGAATACGATTTTCTCGGCATTCAATTCCTAAATCAGGAATTAGAAAATTTTGAATATGAAACTACAAACTTAGCCACCTCGTTTGAATATGCACCAAATGATAACTTAAAGTTTTTCTTTGATGCGATTGTTACTAATCAAGAACGTCGTCAAGAGAGTACGCGAGTTCAAGCATCAGGTGTGAGTAGTGTATTAAACCATACTGTACCTACTGAGTTTGAAACAATCAATTTTGGTTCACTTGATGGTGTAAGTCTGGGTAGTATCCAGGCAGCAGTCAAGGGCACAATTCAGCCAATGAATTCTGTTGACGATGACGATCCAAATTTACGTTTCAACAGTGATACAGGTGCACGTATAACTGATACGCAAGTATTTAGATTAGGTGGTGATTGGCAAGGTGATAACTTAATGGTGAGTGTTGAGCTGTCAAGTGCAAGCTCTGATACAGAAACACCGAAGATAAACACGCAATTAAACTTTATTAACCCTAACCCTCTTACCCCACTTGATGGCTCTAGTAATGATAACAGCGTACCCTTTATTTATGATTTAACGGGTGAATCTCTAGCATTTGGTATAGATTTTGATTCTCCATTCGCTCCAACTGTCGAGCAGTTAACAGATCTATCTGGTGCAAATATTGTTTTAGATCAGGTAGATATTACTCGTAGTACTACTGAAAATTCAGATGACGCATTCCGCACTGATTTCACCTATTTTATAGATGATAATATTGTAACTTCTGTTGATTTCGGTTACCGCTACAATATGACCAAGCACAGTTCAGTCGATATTAGTGACAGAATTGGTGGTTTTAGCAAAATGAAAGATAGTGCAAGTGGTACTTTATTTTCAGACCTCCTTGTTGCAGGCCCTAGTCACTTTGGTGATGCTGATGGTAGAGAGCTAGCACTACGTAATTTCGTAATCGTCAATCCAGATCTTGCGTTCAATAACCCTGACTATGTCATATCTACTTTAGAAAAAGCCCAGCTAGCTCACCGTGCAGAACAAGAAGCAAATGGAGTTACTTTCGATTACCCTGTAGATGTTTCAAACCTTACACCTTCAGATACTGCTGCTTTTGATGTAGAAGAAGAAACGCATGCGCTTTATCTTCAAGCAAATTTTGAATATGAAATGATCCGCGGTAATATTGGTGTACGTCATATATCAACAGATATCGAGTCCTCTAGTAATAGTGTTATTAATGGTGTAGTTACCCCTCTTACAAATACTGGTGATTATAGTTATACGCTACCTCGATTGAACTTAGTTGCCGACGTAACTGACGATATTGTTCTTCGTTTAGGTTGGGGACAAGATATTAGACGTCCTAATTTTGGCGACTTAAATACTTCAACTACATTCGGTACTAACGAAAATCAGGCTATAGAAATTGGTAACGCTGCCCTAGAGCCGGAAGAAGTAACCTCATTTGATATTTCAGCTGAGTGGTACTTCGCAGAAGCTGCCGTAGTCAGTATCGGTTACTTTAAAAAAGACCGTACTAATTTATTTGTTACGAAGTTAGACAGTGCTTTATCTCTAGCAAGCGGTTTTAATGAAGCAGGTCCTACGTGTTCTTCTGGTGTTTACAACCCAGCTGTTCAACCTAATGCTATCGGTGATCCTAACACTACTGGCTTATGTGTAGATGCTGAAACTATACTTAATGATCAAGCAACAACGACTCAATCAGGTATAGAAATGGCATTTCAGTATGACCTTTCAAGCTTTGAAGAAGACTTAGGTTGGGCATCCGGTTTTGGTATTGTAGCTAACTATACTATACAAGAAAATAAAGGTGGTTCAGCGTTTTATACCTCAGCGACACGTGGTACAGATATCTTAAATGCCCTAAATGGTGTTTATGACCAAACTGGTGATAGCTATGTAAAATATACCTCAGCACGAGGTCTTCTTGACTTCTCTGAGAATGCTTATAACGTTGCTGTGTACTATGAGAAATTTGGACTTTCAGCACGAGTACGTTACACATGGCGTGAAGCGTTTCGCACTGAAGATACTGCTGCGGGTGCTAGCCTTAACTCTACACTAGGTTTTCCTGTTGTTGCACATGACAGAGGACAACTTAATGCTAGCGTAAGTTATGACGTAAACGAAAACTTAAACCTTGGCGTTGAAGCTGTTAACTTAACTAAGTCAGACATTAAACAATCTTGTGTTAATGAAGGCGCTATGCTGTGTGCTGAAGGTATAACGGATCGTCGTATTACATTTGGTGCTAGCTACCGTTTCTAGAAAACAAAAGCAAATGGCCTACACCTAAGCAGATAGTTATATTATGCTTGTTGTACGCGCTACTCTTGAAGCATAAACAGTTTATAGAGTAAGCATTTAAAATAGAAAAATCTAATAAGTCATTAACTGGTCACCGTACTGGTTAATGACTTTTTTAGTGTTAATACGTATAACTTTCCCCCTACAAAACGATAAAAGTAAATCAGACAAGAGAACCGTATGAACTTACCTCTAAAACAACTCAATTTATCTCAAATAGCTAATAGTCAAATAATTCCAATACCAAAATACGATAGACAAAACACAGAAATTGGTATTGTTCACCTTGGTCCAGGTGCTTTTCATAGAGCTCATCAGGCTGTTTATACCGAAAATGCTATGAATCTATCCGGTGGGAATTGGGGGATTTGCGGCGTTTCGTTACGTAGTGCAACCGCACGTGATATTTTAGTAGAGCAAGATAATTTATATACCCTAGCAATTTTAGATAAAAAAGTTAGCTATCAAGTTATTGGTGCGATAAAAGAAGTGTTAGTCGCCAGTGAGCAAAGCGCTGACGTTATCGCTCGACTGTCTGCAGCAACAACAAAGCTTGTAACATTGACCATTACCGAAAAAGGCTATTGTTTAGCCTCTGATGGCTCCCTAGATTTAAATCATAATGATATTAAGCATGATTTAGAAAACCCAACAACACCCGTCAGTGCCATTGGTTTTATCGTAGAATCACTGAAAAAAAGAAAGCTTAACAGTGTTAATGCTTTTAATGTCCTCAGCTGTGATAACGTTTCGGGCAATGGTGACAAACTACGCCGCGCTGTTTTAGATTATGCTGGACAGTTTGATGCAAGCCTTCAGGCATGGATAGATAAAAATGTTGCCTTTCCAAATTCAATGGTAGATAGCATTACACCTAAAACTGAAAGCTACACCATCGAGTCTGTTTCTAAAGCCATTAATTTACAAGACAACTGGCCAATACAACGGGAAGAGTTTACTCAATGGGTTATCGATAATAACTGGCAAGGCGATCGTCCTGATTGGGAAAATGTAGGCGTTATTTTTACTGATGACGTAGAAGGTTTTGAAAAGGCAAAATTAAGATTACTTAACTGCTTGCATTCAACACTCGCCTACGCAGGATCAATCGCCGGTTTTGAAACAGTATTCGATGTCACTAACGACAAAGGTTTTTATCAGTTTATTACTAAGCTCGCTTCGGATGAAATTATTGGCTCATTTGTCCCCCCAAAAGAATTGGATGTAAAAGCTTATAGTGATGAAATAATTCAGCGTTTTTTAAATCCTTCCATTCGGCATTTACTAGCTCAAATAGCTTTTGATGGTTCACAAAAAATACAAATGAGGATTTTGCCTACTATTGAAGATAACTTAGCACTAGGGCGCTCTACTAAGTTACTCTCTTTATCATTGGCTTGCTGGTTTGAATTTATTTGCAGTGCATTAAAAAAAGGGACAGATATTATTGACCCTCTGGCGAGTAACTTTGCCACTATGCCTAAATTACTAAGTAATGATGTGGTTGAAGTCGTTGAAGCCTTTTTAAGTATCGAATCAATTTTCAATCAATCATTCAAAAATAATACGCAAATAAAAATTCAATTAGCTGATAGCTTGACCACGTTACGCCTTGGCGATATCAATCAGATTAATCAAATTGTAGAGACGATATGTGCAAAAGATTCACATCGCACATAATTACGCCCGCTCTATTTTACAAATCTACGTTTAAGGCCTTATACCCGCTCCACTTGAAGATGCATATTGAGGTGGAGCGGGTATAGACTTTACTTATTGTGCAAAAAAGCTAAACATTGGGCATTGTTACCACGAAAAATCACTCTTTCAGCCTTTAGTCCTAACTGATATTGATACATAGGATCATAGTATTCGTTAAGCAGCGGTTTTAACCAATCAAGGTGATAATGTAGATGCCCATTTTGTTGCTCAATTAAGGCTTTACTCTGTAGATCTTTTAACTGACCATAACGCTCTGTACCAAGACGCTTTCGTATTTTGAATATGCCTTGTTCTAAATACTGGCTAAAGCTAATAAAGCCTTGTTCAACACCATATTCAGCTTGGAATTGGGCAGTCATATTTATAATGTATTCTTGGAATATATGTTCCAGACGATAGTCTAACGTTTCTTCAATCACCACTATTGGGGCTAATTTCATCGCTTCGCGTAAACTTGCGGGTAAATGAACGCTACCGATTTGCCTGCCTTCATCTTCTAAGATCAAGGTTTGATCTAAAGAAAAGTTACCGGTGACATACTGCTCAGCCAGTCTGTTTTCAAAATTGATTTGACTTGATTGGGCTGTAACAAAACCGCCAAAACTAGACCCCCTATGCCCCGCAGCTCCTTCTAAATCTAAACTGTTAGCACAGTGGGCCAAAAAAGGCGTTTTTCCACATCCGGTATTGCCCGCCAAAATAGTTAACGGGTGTAACGCTAGTTGCTCCAATTCGCTCAGTAAAAACTGACGAAGTTCTTTATAACCGCCGGTTATCAGTGGATAGTTAACCCCTGACTCCTTTAACCAACGCTGCACTGTTTTTGAGCGTAAACCGCCGCGAAAACAATATAAATACCCCTTCGGGTTTTCTTTTATAAAGTCTTGCCATTGTGCCAATCGACTGGCTTTACTCTGTCCTTGAACTAGTTCATTTCCCAGAGTGATGGCCGCTTCTTGTCCTTTATTTTTATAACAGAGACCTACTGCTGCCCGTTCATCATTATTCATTAACGGATGATTAATCGATTGATTAAAAGCACCCTTTTCAAATTCAATGGGCGCACGTACATCCATTAAAGGCGTTTTGTTGTGAATAATTGTGCGAAAATCATCACTGTCAGCTCGCTCTGTTGCTGAGGTGTTTTTTATTGAGGTCTTTTTTATTGAGGTATTATTGGACATTACAACAAACTCACAATTGGCGATCTTGCTGTGACTAGCTTACCAATAGGTTGTAGGTTAAGGCTGTTCTCTTTACATATGGCTTCAAAAGCGTCCTTCCCTTGTGGCTTAACCGCCACAAGTAAACCACCACTGGTTTGAGGATCGCACAAAAGTATTTTTTGTTTGGCACTTATCGGTCCAACGTGTTCGCCATAACTGATAAAGTTACGCTCACAGCCGCCTGGTATACAACCTTGGTCAATATAATCATTGACGAAATCAAGCTGCGGAACTTGCTGAAAATCGATAACGGCAGCAACATCACTACCCTGACACATTTCTAATAAATGGCCTAAAAGTGCAAAGCCTGTTACATCGGTCATCGCAGTCACTGAATCTAGTGACGCAAATTTTTGCCCGATTACGTTTAAGGTTTTCATTACTTGTGGCGCGATCTGGGCATGTTCAGGCAACAATTTCCCTTGTTTTTCAGCTGTAGCTAAAATGCCAATACCTAACGGTTTAGTTAAATACAACAGATCACCCACCTCGGCGGTATTATTTCGCTTAATATGAGCATTATTAATTAGCCCCGTAACTGCTAAACCAAAAATAGGCTCAGGCGCATCAATTGAATGGCCACCCGCTAATGGGATCCCCGCCTCTGCACAAATAGCTCTAGCACCATCAAGTACTTGTTGTGCAACTTCTGGCGCTAAAATATTGACCGGCCAGCCCAAAATAGCTATCGCCATTAACGGTTTTCCACCCATAGCATAAATATCGCTGATGGCATTACAGGCAGCAATTTTACCAAAATCAGTGGGATCATCGACAATGGGCATAAAAAAATCAGTGGTTGAGATCACAGCTTGATCATTACCAATATCGAAAACGGCCGCGTCATCTTTAGTGCTATTCCCCACTAAAAGCGCATTGTTTTCAGGTAAAACGAGTGATGATTTTAGCATCACATCAAGTACTGATGGCGAAATTTTACAGCCACAGCCTGCGCCGTGCGAGTATTGGGTCAAGCGAATTTGAGTCATAGTAGTTCGTATAAACAGTAAATAATGGGTTAAGTTACAGTAATATCCCCCCTGTTACACCCTATAGTTGTAGATAGTACTGATCTATAGGGTATTGAAAAGTTTTCCTGGCTTAAAATCAGGAAAACTTTATTGATGTACACTATTATCAAAAGACAAGTTAAAAGGCATTTACTGTTGTAAATGCCCTTTGATCTTTGTTATTAGCGGAAGCTAGGAACTAATGCAGGAATACCAGGCAACATACCTACAGCTGCCATTACGGTTGTTAATAAAACAAACATAAGGCCCGGAATAATCCAGCGATTCATTTTGCTTAATTCTGAACTACGTTCTTTACAGCCAATTAAGCCAAGGTTATCAAGTAGCATGGTAAGTGACCAACCAAAAGCAGGGTTAACCAGTGCAGAGGCAAATACAACAATTGCCGCTGACTGTGTTGTTTTACCTACACGGGTCATTTCCATGCCAGCTTCAAGCAATGGAATAAATACACCCACTATTAATGCTACGCAAAGCACGGGTTGCCATATGGCTAAATCCATAGGATAGCCCCATAGACCCGCTATAATACAAAACAGAGCAGTAAGTAAAGCCCCAGCAGGAATAGGACGCTTAGCGATAGCCGCCGGCACCATATAAGTACCCCATGATGAAGCAAAGTTAGCTCCGCCTAACAGCGAACCAAAGGTTTGACGAATAGACGCACTTGTCATGGTATCGTCAATGTTCATTTGTACTTTTTCAGTACGCTCAGGATAACTGATTTTTTGAAATACTTGATGACCCAAGAAATCAGGAGACCACATGGCAACCGCTAAAATAGCAAAAGGTAGTACTACAACAAAACTTTCTACGGTTGGCAAACCAAGCATCCAACCAGTATTCTCACCCCACCAATACATTGGATTCATATTAGGCAAACCCGGACTGGTGACAAACTCAAAAGGCGCGCCCATAGCAAAGGCTAGACCTCCACCCAATAAACAACTCAGTGGTACAGCTAACCAACGCTTTTTCCAATGTTCAAGCAATGCATACAATATAATAGTACAAAGAATAACGACAAAGGCGATGTGTTCCATGCCAATACCCTCTGCCCAAGCAAACAGTTTTTTAACTTGTGAAATAGTGCCCACAAACCCAAGGTACAGCAATAATCCACCGCAAACGCCCTTACTCGTTAGGTTTGCCAGCCGACTACCGCCTTTGCTAATGGCCAAAATCAAGCCAAACGCGCCAATAAGTAACCCAAGCGCCATAGGATGACCACCTGCAGCAACTACAATAGGAATAAGAGGAATTAGTGGACCATGAGTACCAGCGAGGTTAGCAGTGGGGAGTAAAAAGCCCGAAAAAAGAATAATAAAAACAGAAACGATTAGTAATTCATAACGTACATTTTCTAATACAAAGCCTTCACTAAGCCCAAGAGGCGCTGCAAAAGTTGCGGCGATTGCGCCCACCATGACCACTTTACCAATAGTCGCCGCCATTGCTGGTATCGTATCTTCTAGTTCGAATCGATAATCTCTAAAAGGTAAGTTAGGGCGCCATCGTTTGGGTGCCATTATTTGCAATTCGTGTTCTAAATATTCTTCTCGTGTATCAAACGCTGAACTCGGCTTATGTTTTTGCTCGTAATTCAGTTCATCCTCATTATTTTGATCATGTGTGGATTTAGAAGTATTGTCCATTATTATTCCCTTTGTTCCCTGACTAATGAATTTCTGCGCAACATCCTATCCCAACGTTGTACTTATAGCTAACAACAAAAGCCCTATAAGACTCAATCATTAGTCGTAGTCGCAGTAAATTAATACCTTGAAAAATAGACTATTTAGTATGATAAACAACCAACATCAAGTGGCGAGTTTGCCAGATAGTTGAATGGTCTCGTTGAAAAATTATTTTTAATGTGATTCACAAATAGCACTCAGAGTGCTATTTTTTTAGAAAATACAAACGAATAATGAGTTATTACTGTATTAATATTAAATTTAGTTATATTCAATAAAGAATCGAGTGCTAGAATGCGCAACTCTATAAATTAATGGGATGAGTTATGAAATATGTTGTTTTGGTTTTGCTTGCATTGGCGGTATTCTTTTATTCGAGATACTCGAATAATAAAGATTCAGCGGCTGCGGTTGAAAATGTTGCTATAGGTCAGGATTTTTTAACACAAAACAAAGCAGTAGAAGACGTCATTGAAACGGCTTCGGGATTGCAATATCAACTATTAGAACGAGGCAATGGGACTGAAAATCCAACGGCTAACTCAAAAGTAACCGTGCATTATCACGGCACTTTATTAGATGGTACTGTATTTGATAGCTCAGTAGATCGCGATAAACCTATCAGCTTTGGCTTAAATCAAGTAATAAGCGGTTGGACTGAAGGCGTTCAATTAATGGTTGTTGGTGATAAATTTAAATTTTTCATTCCTTCAACATTAGGCTATGGCGATAAAGCGGCAGGTAAAATAGCACCGGGTTCATTACTTACTTTTGAAGTGACATTATTGGAAGTTCAATAAAATATTAATGTCGCACGTGCGTTGGGGCGAGAGTGATTTGAAGATAGTACTGTTTTAGTAGTATTTGATGCAATCTCGCAACCAACATTAAAGAGAGTAGATTAGAATAGATGACATTAAACTATTTTTAAAATACCTTTAAAATTCTAGTGAAAATAATAATTCAGCTAAATCTGGCTGCCACTGAAACTCTGTCAATTTAATCTTTGCGCCAATAACCACAACTTTCTCATCTTGTAAAAACTGCTTTTGCTTTTCAAAATATTCACTGCCGATAGGAAAAGATATTTTTCCTTGCGCATTTATCACTCGATACCAAGGAACAGCACGCCCTCGCCATCCTGATTCAGGTATACACCCTAAGGCTTTGCCGACTAAACGCGCTCTACCGGGTAAACCGGCTAAATCAGCAATTTGACCATAACAAGCAACCTTCCCTTGTGGGATCAGTTGTATCGTCTGCCAAATTTGAGCATAGTGCGGTTTTATTAATTTATTCACATTAATTACATTAATTACATTAATCGCAATTGGATACGTTATGATAATCCATAGTAACATTTATTAAAAATAACCATGAGTATTAAAAGTAACTATGAGTATTGAGGATAACTATGAAAATTTGGGTTGATGCCGACTCTTGCCCTGTCGTAATAAAAGAAATTTTATTTAAAGCAGCTGAACGTACAAAAATCACGACAACTTTAGTGGCAAATCATCATATTCGTATACCCCCATCAAAAGTCATTCACTTTATGCAGGTGAGTTCAGGTTTTGATATTGCTGATGATGAGATAGTCAAACGCGTGGAAAAAAATGATTTGGTTATTACCTCAGATATCCCACTTGCCGATGAAGTAATAACAAAATCAGGTATTGTGTTAAGTTCAAGAGGTGAGTTATTTACCAAAGAGAATATAAAATCTCGACTCAATATTCGAGACTTTATGGATACCATGCGTGCCAGTGGGGTGCAAACCGGTGGGCCACCGCCTTTAAACCAAGGTGATAGACAAGCGTTTGCCAACCACTTAGACACTATTTTAATGCGCTATCAAAAGTCACAAACTACATAGCTATTCTTTTATCGTATCTCTGTAGGTGGTTTTACTTGCTCGCTTGATTGCGATTGCTTTAATAAAAGCGCTTTAATTTCGCTTAGCTCGTGTTCAAGTTTTTCAATTTGAGCCCGACTTGCTGGCTCTCCTCCCTGAATACTTTCGCCATGTTGTTCTGCACGAAAATTCTCGTGTTCTTTGCTCATGATTTCAAGTACCGTACCCACCATCATATTTAAGAAAATGAAAGCGGTTAAAAAGATAAAACTCAGATAATAAATCCAACTTAACGGATGCACCGCCATTGTTTCGTACATTACGTCAAGCTTATCTGAGTATTATTTTGTTGACATAGCGAGTGGGTGGGTGGGTATCCCAGTACCACTATAGCTTTCTGATAAATTACCTTCATAAAAAACCTCGACAACATTTAGCAGTAATAACTAGAAGAAAAACTAATAAAAATTAAGTACAATACTTGCGATTTAAAAACCACTAATTAAAATGTTGACAGAATAACCTATGTATAAAACCATAAAAATGAAAATGAATGCACTCAAGAACAATAAAATTTTTGAGTTACTTGTCGTCTCAGTGATCATCATCTCGGCATTAGAAATCGGGGCAAAAACATTTCAATTGCCAGATAGTGCTATTTCATTTACTCACATTTTAGATGTTTTAATAACAGTATTCTTTCTTTTCGAATTAACGATTCGTTTTATTGGAGATGATGACAAGCGATCATTCTTAAAAAAAGGTTGGAATGTCTTTGATACATTGGTTGTAGTGATAAGCATTATACCAATTGATAATAGCGAAATGGCTCTACTAGCTCGTCTTGTACGTATATTTCGTGTATTACGAATGGTATCCGTTGTACCTGAATTGAGAATCTTAATTAATTCATTATTAAAGGCCATGCCGCAACTAGGCTATGTCGTTTTACTAATGTTTATAATTTTCTATATCTATGCCGCCATTGGCAGTTTTATGTTTAACCAAATCAATCCTAAACTCTGGGGGGATATTGCAATATCAATGCTTACGTTATTCAGAATTATGACATTTGAGGATTGGACTGATATTCAATACGAGACAATGGAGGTCTACCCTTATAGTTGGATATTTTACCTAACGTTTATCTTCTTTACTGCCTTTGCATTTTTAAATATGGTCATTGGTATCGTTGTAAATGTCATGGAAGAAGAACATCAAGCAGCACGAGCTGAAAAAACAGAAAAACAGCCCTCACTTATTGAATTACAAAAAGAGCTAAAGGAAATCAAAGCCTTGCTCCTCGCACAACAGAAGTAATAATTTGTAGCCGCTAAGCGGCTACTTATACTCCAATCCAACCAGAGCAGTTGCCTTTGTTCAATCCCCATAGCCGACTGTGTTTGAATTTGTTTAGGCCATTGATACGGCCTTGATCAAGGCGACGATAATAGAGCCAGAAAACAGCGGTATTAGGTGATCGCGATGCATGAGAATATGCACCTGTGACCACTATTAGTTTTTATGCTTTGCGCAATAAGACAGTTCGCATGTCATGCAGGCACAAAAGAAGTGTAAAAGTGGAATAGCGTTTTTTATTGTCACAGTTCCCAACGACTACCTGGCACTCGTCGCATATGAAGATGGGCCAAGAGACGTATCGTTGGTCGGATCAAAAATTGAGCGCTGCCAATGATAAACAGCCAGATAGCTACTTTTTCCATCGACGGATAAAGAAAAAAAATACTCCCCGAAACGAACCAGCTCGCTATGAAAAAATCATTAATAATACTAATAACTTCATAGCGATGGCGAATAAATAGCTGTTCATCGCCGACGGTAAGTGTAAGTGGGTTATCGATACTATTCTTGTCGCTCATAAAAAACCTTTGATCTATATTAGTGAAAACTGCTCAACACGCGCATAACAGCTTATTCATCGTCTACCAAAACACATATTCCAGTAAGTCCTTCAAAAGACTTACATGCCTGCATGTTGCGAAATCCCCATTTAGTGGGCTTATATCTATTTTCCACCCATACCGCCCTTGATATCAAATCCGACAAACTGACACAAAGACCAGAAATAGACTCCCCCTAAAGCCGGAGTTCTCTTTGGTTACAGCCATCAACGGGCCGAAGTAAACCTCAAAACTTCGTAATATGAATTTCAAATGGCATTCATTCACAGGTAAACCTGTGGTGCTCTGTCGCTATGCAATTTTCCCATAAAAAAACCGGCTGCTACCAAAATGACAAAAACCGGTAGGGAGGGGAATCTACCTTTATCTTACATGTCCCAGAAACCGGCTTCCCCGGCGTCGTCCCATTCATTATTGTCCCAATGGCCATCTTCGTTCTTGTCGTAATTAGACCACAAACCATAGGAGTACTCGCCTTCATCCAGTCGGTCGTCTTTGTTGAAGTCCCAACCATTGAACAAACCGTAGTCATGGTCCGTCAAGCGAAACTCGGATTTCACCAGATAGTAATCTCTATCCAAATCGAAGTCTGAATAAGTGCCAGCGTCTGAAAGGGTGCCATAAAACTCGTCTTTCGTGATCTTGCCATCGCCATTTTCGTCTGCGGTAGTGAAGTCCATCGCGAAGAGCGAAGTGGACATCAGGGTTGCCGCGATTGCGACATATAGTTTATTACGCATAATTGTCTCCAGTCATTGAGATAGTTACGTGGTAGCTCACTGAAATCATAACAGTGTACTGTGTGAACTCTAACGTGGTGACCAACTACAGTCGGTTCGGTAACGCACTAAAAGCGCTAGACGTATTAAACGTTACTCGAATCCATGACGACGACCCGGGGCTATCGAACAGCGATGTGCTCAAGTGCTACGTGGAACTGCTCTGCAAAGCGAAGAGCAACTTCGAAGCGATTGATGCCTGTCGCAAACTACAGAAGACACCTCACTCTGGTTCACAGGTGCAATGGCAAGAATGAGCATATTATTGACTCTATTCTAAAAAAGGGAACTAACGACCTAAAACGGTCGTAATAGCATTCGAACTGAGCGAAAAATCATCATACGATTAATTAAACTTGACTGACAGAAATGAGCTTGCAGGAGATATAAAGCCACCATACCTGCCATTGAAATTCTAACCTAAAACTATTTACCAGTTACTAAACCAAAGCCAAATTTCTATTTTAAATATTCTGAAACCATTGATTATAAATGAAAAAACCATAGATAACCCTAAACGACGTTACACTCAAACAAAACACACGGTGTAAGATAATACATATAGAAAACCCCATAATTTTGCAATTTATGTGTGCGCTAGAGTACAGACCTCCAGATTAATAGTGCGTATTGTTTTACCATTCAAAACATTAGGAGACTAAAGTCAACTGAGTCGAGTCGAATAAATTACACATAATAAGACCCATTTTGGAGAACACTGATGAAAACGTTTCAGTTAATTCGAACTACCTCTTTTTATCTGACCTTTCTGATCCTAAATGGTTGCAGCGCAATCAGTTCTCAACTAATCAGCGACAGTACTGGCACAAATCCAGTTCTCCCAAAACTTCATCACAGTCTTATCCCGACTGTGGGTGTCACGGAGGACTCAATCAGCAATGCGCTGAAGTCGGCTACCTCCAGATTCAAATCATTAGCATGGTCATTGTGGCCATAATAAAAGGAGATGACGAATGAAATCTAATATCTTTGCATTGTGTTGTTAAATTATAGAAAAATTAAGTTAATAAGGAATCAGATCATGAACAAAATTTTTTTAATAGCTTTCATTGGATGGGTGACGTTTTTAGCTGGTAGTGTCTTCGCAAAAGAAGTAATTCTCGATACAGGAGAAACATATCGCCAGGGAAACCTCACCCTCACCTGCGGCATAGCGTTAACCGAGCAGGTACCGCAGGCTCTCAAAGAATGCCAACACTGGGACGATTTTAATAAAAAGTGCCTGTTTGAAAAAAAGACTTATATATACAAAAATCTCCAATGCGTTGAAGAATGTCAGTACTGGGAAAAGTTCAACAATACCTGTGTGAGAACAAATGATATAAAAATAGTACAATGATACAAGAAAAAGGTCTTGTTATCGGTAACGACCTAAATATTTTCTATCAACCTAAAAAATTAATCCAAAGGGAACATTATCGAGCCTGGGGTATGAACACGCTGGGTAACTAATATTTAATGCAATGCGGGTTGACGTACCATGTAGTAATTGATGCTCCTAGGCCGCATTGTCGATTTTGAGGCCAAATCGACAATATTGGACTCAAACGGCAAAAATTGCTGAACAATTTCATAAACGCTGACCACGACCAATGAGGAAAATCGAAGTTCATTGGTTTTACCAAGGTTGCGGCAGTAATCAGCCTTATTGCTTGCAACCCGTCGCAGGTTATCAAGACGTTAGGCGTCTAATCGCGGATCCAACCAAGCCAGAGAGAACGGAGCTATGAGAGAACTAATGAGTGAATCAACTAATCGGAGGTCTACGTTGGCCAAGACTTTCAGGCATCCGGTGACGCGTTTATCTAAAAGAGGCCGGTGTTTAGCATGCTGGGCCGTGCTGGTGTTTGCGCATCTTCCCGCCATCGTTTTTGCCCAATCATCGTGCTCCGGAATTCAAGTAAAAATTCCGAACATTAAAAATAACACTGGAGTTGTAGTTTGTGCGCTTTTCGAATCTTCAGTAGGTTTCCCTACTGAATTTTTGCACTCCGCAACCAATATAATGATGATGAAAATTCGAGATACGCAGGCGCGTTGCAACTTTTTAGATATCCCT
>TARA_R110001583_G_scaffold16511_1_pt1 | contig 18498 bp, 13 predicted proteins | sample TARA_R110001583 | Tara Oceans TARA_R110001583 (sample SAMEA4398432) | marine metagenome | biome: Polar Biome; feature: [MES] marine water layer (ENVO:01000295) within the mesopelagic zone...; material: water (ENVO:00002006), including particulate matter (ENVO:01000060) such as...... | reverse complement strand
GTGAATAGAAAATAACATGACCATAAATCCGAAAAATAGGATAATAGTGGTGATGACCAATGCTCTACCGGTTTGGGCGAAAGTTTTTTCAAGCGCAGCCTCCTTATCTAAGCCTTGAGTAATTCCTAATTTATACTTTCCTAAAAAATGTATAGTGTCGTCAACAGCGATACCGAAAACAATAGCGAATACAACAGATAACGAGGCTTCTAAGGGTATACCCAAAAAGCCTAAAATTCCACCTGCAAATAGAATAGGTAGAACATTAGGTATAAGAGAGATTAGAAAGATTTTAATATCCCTAAAAACAAAAGCCATTATAACCCCAATCAATAATAGACCATACACAAGACCTTCTAACAAACTACTTCTAATATATTCTGAGTTTTTGTCTAGCAATATACTTTTACCGGTCACTTTAATCGTAACGAGAGTAGTATCTAGTTTACTTTTTGCAAATCTGTCAATACTGTTATAGATAATTTTTAAACTATCAGTACCTACATCTTGTAATTTTCCATTGATACGTGCAATTGTTTCGTCGCCATTGATAAATCGAGCCAATTGTTTTCGAGCTAGTTTACGTGTATCTTTTTGATATTTTATAAATGTTGCTTTGTCATCTGGCAAAGTGAAAAATGCAGCACTATTTAGATTATTTGCTTTGTTGATTATTTTGTACGGTAAATTGGCTGATTGTATATTCCCAATAATTTTAAATGTTTTTAAATAGGTAAGGAGTTTTTCAATTTCCTGAGCAATCTCGAAATCAGTAACCTTATGGCCATCAGTGCTCATTACGGCTATTTCTAATGGTCTGAAGCCAGCGTAGTTATTTTGAAAATATTCGAAATCGATAGCAATTTCACTCTTTGCTGGTAGTGTCTGTTTAAATTCGTGGTTGGTTTTTATAAGATAAATTCCAAGAAAACAGAAAAAAGTAAAAACCACAGTACCCCAAATTATGTGATTTGGATAGTTTTTAGTAAACGTGTTTACTTTTAAAAGATAGTTGACCCAATTTTCAGAAATACTCTTACGTCCAATTAATTTTTTTTCTGGAAGACTTATTAAAAGAGAACCAGTCAATAAAATAACGGTGGTATAGGCTACTAGAACCCCAATTGCCGCGTTTATTCCGAATTCCTGAATACTTACTAGTCTAGAAGAAAGAAGAGTTACAAAACCAACGGCAGTGGTAATAGAGGTAAGTAGGGTAGTCATACCAACCTCTTTAAGTGAAGAAATAATTGCGGCATATCTAGAAATACCACTTTGCAATTTTCTAATATAACTATCAGTGAGATGAATAACATCTGAAGTACCTACAATAAGCATTAACACTGGGTAAAATGCGGCCATGGCATTCAGTTCTTTACCCAGGGCAGCTAATAACCCCATAAAAAGTAATAACGACATAGCTATCGAAAAAACTGAAATCAAAACTACGGGCATACTTCTATAAACTAATAATAGAATGATGAAAACTAATATCGAAGCTACTATGGTTGTAGTAAGAACCTCACTACGTTGCATTTCAACAATGGCTTCATAGAAAAAAGCTCTTCCTAAAATATGATAGTCGGTTATATCTTGACGCTTAAGTGAAGTTCGTATGGTATTCAGTAAAACTTCAGATTGCTTGTAATCTAAGTTATCTTCGGTCTGTAACGCTAAGACTAAAGATTCTTTCTTTTCGTCTATAAGGACATTGATGAATAGGGAATCTTCTTGAATTTTATGCCAATCTTTTTGGTATTGAAGGGAATCATTTATGTGAACAATTGGCAACGTAGTGTAGCCAAAAGAAGTTTTTAAAGGATAGGAGAGTGTAGTTAAAGAATTACTTTCTAAAACATACTCAAAACCCTTGCTTTCTAGTGAAAATGCTTGAAATTTATTTAGAAAATCTTGCTGAAAAACATCCGGTTTATTCTCTACTGCGATGAGTAAAAAATTATCATCGGTTCCAAACTCTTCAACAAACGAATCATAAAATGCTAAGTCTGGGTCTTCCTCTGGAAAAAACTGACTGAAATCAAATGAAAATTTCAATTCATCCAATTTAGAAGCCGAAAACAGGCCTAAAAGAATGAATACAACAATGCATATTTTTTTGAGGGAACCCAAGTTAGCCTTCATAGAAAAGAATAAATCTATTTCGGGTGCAAATTTACCATTCTACATTGTAATCGTGGTAAAAACAACTAAATATGAGAATCAAAGATTGAATTAACCTCATGCATTTACTATTAAGGGTAGTAAATGCATAAGGTTAATCTATTTATAGTTCAATAAAATTATCTAGATATAATGTCCAGTCGTAATTAGTGTATTCAATATTTACACCTTTTGTTGAAGGTATTATCTCGTTTTCTTTCAATATTTTCTTGATACCGCTCTTTCCTCCAAAATCACCTCTAAACCAACTAAACAGTGAAGTAATCTTAACTACGTTAGTTTCGCTATTGTATTCACTGGTGTTTTCTAAAAGTCTTTTTGTACCTATTTTTAATTGTTCAGGTAAACGCTCCCATTCGTATATTGCTACTGGAGGACAATCTTTGGCACCGCAGTTTAAAGCAAAGTGTACGTTGAATACGGGTTTGTTTACGCGTAGTTTCCGTTCAAATTTACCTGGGAACCATTTGCGTATATAGCCTAAACCATATTCCCATTGCGATTTTCTGATTATCCCATGTTCTATTTTAGCAAATGATACTATTTCCCCGGCAATTTTTATTTGTTCTAATTTGAAAAAATTACCACGATTATCATACAACTCCGGATTTTTTTGCAAAATCACCTGTATATAACCATTGTAAATATTTAACCAAAAAGCTAATCTCTTATCATTAGTATCTAACGCGTTATCTAGTTCTTCAATAGATGTGTTCGCTAAAATATCCTGTATTTCTTGTGTGTCTTTTTTATCTTTAATCCGTTGTAAAAACGATTCCGATAACTCATTGAAATCTGTTTTGGTTGTAGTTTCTGCTTGTGCCTGAAGATTAGTTTTTGCTGTGCAGGATAAAGCAAATAATGTAGCAATAAAATATAATTTAAGTTTCATAGTAATTTTATTAAGTTACTCTATTTACGTAATTATTGTTTAAAGGTTCTGTAAACCTTTGTCGAACTTTTAATTCATTGATTACAGTAATTAATTTTAAAAATTTACTATAGTTTTAAAACTATTTTCCTCAATTTGCGTAAGTAAGGCATAAAATTAGATACTATTAAAGTGTTGTTTTAACTTTTTAATAATTATGCCCTAGCTATTGCTATGATAAGTATTATAATTCCAGCCCATAATGAATTTGATAACCTGCAACGGCTTTTTAAAGTGGCAAGTTTTCTAGACCATAATAGACTCTTAGAAATAATTATTGCCGTATCCCCTGATAGCTCAGATAAAATTGAATCACTTGATTGTAGTAGTAAAGTTCAAACACTCCAATGTAAAAAAAAAGGTAGAGCAGTTCAAATGAACGAAGCCGCCGCCGTCGCATTGGGAGATATTCTGGTTTTTTTACATGCAGATGTAGTACCGCCAAAAGGTTTTATTGATAATATTCAACAAAGTCTAAAAAATGGCTTTGACGCTGGTTTTTTCTCTTATCGGTTCGATAAAGATTATTGGTATTTACGCATGAATTCATCTTTTACGGCAAAAGATGGTTTTTTTACGGGAGGAGGTGACCAATGTCTTTTTATTAAAAAAGATGTTTTTAGAGAACTGGGCGCTTTTAATGAACAGCAAGCACTAATGGAAGATTTCGAATTCTTTTCGAAAATGAAGAAGCTAAAAGTACCTTATACCATTGTGAATAATGATTTAATTGTTTCTGCTCGTAAATATGAATGCAATTCATACCTAAGGGTTAATCTTTCCAACTTTCTTTTGGTCATACTTTTTAAACTGGGTTATCCTGGCGATAAGCTAAAAACTTTACATAATAAATTGATAAGAACCCCTTACAATGGATGAAATTATTAATGGAATTCAGCAAATAGGTATAGGCGTTCTTGATACTAAAATAGTTTTTAATTGGTATAGAAAGCATTTAGGTTTTGATGTATTACTATTTAAAGACGAGGCTGTTGCGAGTTTAATGACCAAATACACTAATGGAAATGCTGAAAGACGTGACGCTTATTTATCCTTGAATCTGGTAGGCGGTGGAGGACTAGAAATTTGGCAATTTAAAGACCGAATTCCCTCTGCGCCTAAAGTACCGATCAAGTTCGGCGACCTTGGTATTTATGCTATGAAAATTAGATGTGAAAATCTTTTGGAAAAGCATGCATATTTAAAGCAATTGAAAGTAAAATGTTTATCTAATATTGAAATATCTGATACTTATAGTTCAAATTTTTACTTTAATGACCCCTTTGGTAATAAGGTGCAAATGGTAGAAGATAATTATATATTTTGTGCCCAATCTTCTAAAAATGGCGGAGTAATGGGAGCGGTTATTGGTGTTAGTGATATGGAAAGCTCATTAAATTTTTATAAAGAATTGTTAGATTACTCAGTAATACTTTATGATGCGATAGAAACATCTAACAAAAATTTGAGCGGTAAATTTAGAAGAGTAATCTTGTCTCAAGAACGCAAAGCGGTTGGCGGATTCGGAGATTTACTTGGACCTACTCAATTAGAGTTAATTCAGGTTTTGGATAGAATTCCTGTAAAAATATTTAAAGACAGACTTTGGGGCGATTTAGGATATATTCATCTATGCTTTGATGTTTATGGTATGGCTGGTATTAGGGCAAAAGCAAACCAGCTAAATTATCCATTTACCGTAGATAGTTCTGATAGTTTTGATATGGGAGATACAGCAGGTCATTTTAGCTATGTTGAAGATCCTGATGGTACATTAATAGAATTAGTAGAAACACATAAAGTACCTATACTAAAATCTTTGGGTTTATTTCTAAATCTTAAAAACAGAAATCCCAGAAAGACATTACCAAAATGGTTGGTAAAAAGCCTTGCTCTTCATAAAGTAAGAAAGGACCTATAGTAATTGATTAAGTATTTGCGAAATTTTATTAGTGGTTCTGATAAGGTAAATTCTAAAAAATACAGCATTACTAAAATTGTAAATTACTTGTCGTTTTGTGGTTCCATATTATTTCCAAATAGTATTGTAGTACAATCAAATCAAACTAATTCTAGAAAGGTCGAAACGATTCCAAAAATTTCAATTAAAATCAATATACTAGAAATAAAAAAATGGACAGCTTATTTAAACTGTCCATTTAAACCTATAAAGTTTTAATTTTCTATGAAGCCGAAACTACACCAAGAGTATATAATTGCTCGAGAGTAGGGGATTCACTACCACCTGCAGGCTCTAATGTAATACCGAAAGCTTCAGATTCATTAGGGTTGCTAAGTGCAAATATCTTGTTCTCGTCCATTTTGAAATTATCAAGTAGACCCATACTAGTAGGGGTAAGCGGTGACAGTTTTAAAGACCAAACCTGATAAACAAAACCATCTGGTGGTTCTGGTAATCCTTTAGCATCTATAAATACCTTTTTGTTTTCTTTGTTCCAATAGGCTTTAGCGTAGGATGAAGGTGATATGTCTTGCCCATCTAATGGAATAACGCTTATATTCTTATCCCTAAGAGTATTTAATAGTTCTTTTGTTTCTTCTAAAGAAGAATCGCTGTCCGCTATTTGCTGTTCTAAATTATTATTTTGTTGTTCTACAACTTTAATATCAGATTTTAGTTCCTGATTCTGTTGATACATCCAAAATATACCTATTGCCAGTAAAACCGAAGCTGCCAAGCCAACATACCTTGATATTGGTGTACCTCGTTTATCATCAATAGAAATAACTTTTACGTCACTGTTAATTCTATCCATGATAGATGTAAAGGTTTGCTTTAAACCTGGCGAAGCTTTCTTAGATAACTCCAAAATAGATGCTTCAATAGCTTCAATTTCTTTTTGAATTTCTGGATACTCTTTTGCATAGTTGGCTATTTCCAAATTTTCTTTTTCTGAAAGTATACCAGCTATATAGAGCTCTAAAATTCCTGATGCTATGTATTTTTGTACATCCATGCTACTTAATTTCCATATTCTCCCTTAATTGGGAAATGCAACTTCTGTTACGTGTTTTCACCGTTCCTATCGGAATATCCAATTCTTCTGCAGCGTCTTTCTGAGTATATCCTCTAAAATATAATAGTTCTATAATTTGAACACATTTTTCTTTTAAATTCTTAACAAGATTCCTCAAACCTTTGGTATCTACAACTGAATCTTCATCTTCCTTGTTCTGTAAAATACCTACGAAGTAATCTGCGGAAAGGTTCTTTCTTTCATTTTTATACGACCTACTGCGTATTTCGTCGATAGCAGCATTTCTGGCGATATTCAGAATCCATGTAAAAAATCTTCCTTTTGATGAGTTATAGCTCTCAGAATTATTCCAGATTTTTATAAATACATCTTGACAGATTTCTTGAGCAATACCGTCATTTTTTACGATGGTATTAATTACACCACAGATGTTAACGGCGTACATACCGTATAACTTCTCGAAAGCTGAAGGGTCTTTCTTTTTGAATTGTTCAACCAATTGGTCTAATTGCATATGGGAATTTTATAGTCAGATAAAAATAAAAAAAGCTGTTCTTAGAACAGCTTTTATAAACTATATTTTTAATCCTATTGAATCAAACCTGCACAACTAATACGTGCACCGGCTGCTCCGCTTGGTTGAGAAGTGAAATCATCAGTACCTTGATGTACAATAAGACCTTTACCAACTATATTTTTGTTTTCATCATCACAACCAATACACCATTGATCCGTAGAAAATTCAACCGTTCCTTGGCCATTAGATTCTGCTGTAAAATTACCTATATCACCTTTGTGATATCCTTTTGCATCATCCCATTTACCATGTGGTTCATTAGTTGGGTTCCAATGCCCACCAGTTGAAGAACCATCAGCTGCAGAACAATCTGCCGTTTGGTGTATGTGTATCGCATGTTCACCTTCGGTTAGTCCAGAAAAGGTAGCGGTCATGGTAACTTCACCATCTTTTTCCACGAAACTAACTTCTCCAGATACACCACTATCACTTTTTGGTTCCATCATCATTGAAATACGGTCAGTAGTAACTTCTTCCGCTACTTTATCCATTTCACTATCCATTTCAGTATTTACTTTGTCGGCCTCTTTCTTAGCATCTTTACAATTGTAAAAACCTACCACCGTTAAGGCAAGAACTAATATTTTAATATTTTTCATTGTGTATTTATTTTTTAATTATCACTCAAATTAACCATTTAAATAGCTAATTTCAAACGATTTAATGATATACGTTATCCTTTAAATGGTTAACGTTAAAAAGGACCTGTAAATCAAGCTTATTGCTCTTTTTAAAAACTTTGTTTATTAAGTTAATTGTTTTTTTGAAGCATAACTTCTGCTTGTAATGCTACTTCGCTCCAAGTTTTACTTATACCATCTTTACCGGTATGTAAAGCTTCACAGGCTTTATTTATAGAAGCTACAGCATCCATTGCATTCCAATTTTCTAAATCCATTATGCCTTTAAAGATCAGTTTATTATCATCAACAGTCTCATAAGTAAGTGGAATACTTTGGGTTTCACCATTTAAAGTAACATCAATAGAACATTTTTCATTTTCAACTTTAAAAGTACCAGAAATTAATTCTGGGTTATTCATAACGCCAAAGAAAAACTCAAGAAGTTTTGGGTCTCTTGTGCCGGTAGGGTCATTAGTGAATAAGCTACTTACAGGAATACTGAACTTTGTACCGTTTAAGGCTTCTAAAACAGTATTTCCTTCATGGGAGTTCGTAATGTTTATAGTATTAAATGTTCCACCGACCGGCAGTTTGTCGGTTGTTTTATAGGCCGTGAAACTTACCTTAGTTGAATCTTGAATTAAACTGAAAATTTCAGAAGATTTCGCCGCAACGTCGACGTCTTTATTCTCCTGATTTTTTTTGGTATCCTTACAACTAGTGAATAGTACTACTAGAGTGGTAAGGAAGGTGAACGCTAATTTTCTCATTATCATGAATTTTATATTCATTGATAAAGTTACTGATTAAATAGTACGACAAAAAAATTCCGTTGTTTAAATATTTGACTAAAATTATTTACTCTTCTTATTGAAAATACCTCTCAAATCTGTATTATAAACGAAACCTAATTGCAAACGGTCAAAATCAGTATTTCTAAAATGATTTTTTAAATACCCGAATTGCATACTTAAATTATTGGTTACATTAATACCGACAGCGGCATATAAACGATTTTGACCAAAAGCCTCGTTTTGCAGATTGATGAAAATTTCATCGTAAAAGTTTAAAAAGAAGATATCTGTTAATGGTAAAGTAACTTGTAACCTATATCGAGCACGATGCTCGGTTCTACTCAAATCTTGCTCTGGGTCACTCAAAATATCAGTTTGAGAAATAAATCGTTGTTCTAAACGATACCGATGTTCAAAGTTGAATTCCCAAACTTTATTTTTTAGAATAAACTGTTCAAAAATTCGATGCTCAGTTAAGTTAGCTTCGTTTAAGCTGCCTATAAAAGTTGGATCTGTTTCTATATAACCATACCCTAAAGTTGCAATAGCATCAGGGTTGATGTGATAGTTCATTCCTGTTCTCAATAACAGCTGATTAAAATTAGATGCAGTTTCGTAATATCTAAACTGTGCTTCAGTATGTATACTCCATTTTTCAGCTACTTTGTTGGTACCGAAATACATAAACCAACTTCCTAAATCATCTTCTCCTGTGAATTTATTTGAGCCATTTTGGGCGTTTGAATTTAAAATTGTTGTTAATAGTACTACTAGGCTAATAACTTTCCTCATTCGTCGTCTTCTTGATATTTAATATTTATTGTTGAGAGTTAATCTCGTTACCGTCTTTTATTGTAGTTACAGGTTCTTTTTTTAAATAAGCATCTAAAAATTCTAATACCCTGCTATAAGCTTCAATCTGATTTTCTTTTTTCATGAAGCCATGGCCTTCATCCTCGAACAAAACATATTCTACCGGTACACCATTCTTTTTAACACCAGCGACAATTTCATCAGATTCGACCTGTAACACTCTTGGGTCTTGAGAACCTTGTAAAACGATTAATGGTTTAGTAACCCTATCAGTATGGAACAGTGGTGAAATTTCTTTTAAACGTACAGAATCTGCACTATATGGATCACCTAATTCTAGGTATAGGGCATCTTTAAAAGATTCCCACCATGGTGGTATACTTTTTAAGGTTCGCAACCAGTTAGTAACACCAAATAGATTGACACCAACAGCAAATTCTTCGGGAGTATAGGTTAGTGCAGCCATGGTCATATAGCCACCATAAGACCCACCTATAATTCCGATTTTATCGGCAGTGATTTCCGGTTGTGACGCTAACCAATTTTTTCCTTCTACACAATCCTTTAAATCCTTATCACCGTGGTTTAAATCATCCATCTGATAAAAGGTTTTACCATAACCACTGCTGCCTCTATTGTTTACGGCAAGTACGGCATATCCATGGTTGGTTAAATACTGAATAAAAGAACTGAAATTTTGACGACTCTGCCCCCCAGGTCCACCATGTACCCAAACCAATGCCGGTACTTTATTGGTAGCACTAGCTTGATGTGGTTTATAATAAATAGCAGGAATTTCGACACCATCAAAAGATTTGTAACGAATTACTTCTGCAGAAACAAGATCTTCCGTTTTAATTTCAGGATTCAAAACATCTGTCAATTGTTTTTGTTCTTTCGTTTCTAGATTGTAGATATACAAATTACTTGGAGTTTGAGAACCTCCAGCGTAAAAGCGCATCCACTTTTCGTCATTTGAGAAATCTACGTTTGTTATCGCCATAGATTCAAATGACGGTAAATCAATATTTTCCATCGTTGCTACATCCATCACTTCAATGGTATTTTTTGCATCTTCATTGATATAGGTAACTAGGTAGGTGCCATTTTCGGTAAAGTAACTACCCAAAATATCCCAATCACGCTCTATCACCTTATTGCTGGTGCCAGTTGCAATAGTGTATTTCATGAGATAGGAAAATTCATTACCGACGTCGGTAGTATAATATAACACATCACCAGAAGGAGAAAAATCTTGACTACTATTGGCGCTTTGCACTTTATTAATCTTGACTTTTTTCTTTGTTGCAATGTTATAGAGGTATAAATCTGAATCGTTGGTGTTTAAAGGCTTATTTAGAGTTAGGTGTTTTTCATCTTTACTAAGATTTCCAATATCATACCCATCATCATTCTTATAAATCAATTTTGGTGAATAATTGAGAAAATCCATCTGATAGAGGTCCATGTATTTTGAATCTCTTTTATTGGATGTGAAAAAGAAACTTTTGTCATCTTCGGCCCAACTATGAAAACCAGCCCTAGCACCTTTTTCGGGAGTAAGGTCAGTATGGCTACCATCTAAATTACGAAGGTAGATGTGGTAGATTTCATCGCCGTTACCATCCATGCTAAATAGCATTCGCTCATCTTTCGGGAAATAAGAAATTGCAAACACCGAAGCGCTATCTGATTGCGTTATTGGTGTAAACTCACCACCACCTGTGGGAACAGTATACATGTTGTAAATACCAGACCTATTGCTTGATACTAATAATTTAGAATTATCATGATAAAAACTGCCACCTGAAATGGCTTCATTGTCCATCATTTGTTTGATGGTATATTGGTCAGGAATCTTGGTAACTTCCATTTCCTTTTTGTCATCCTTTTTTTCTACACAACTCCAAATAAGAGCAATGGCTAAACAAGCGAACAGTTTTTTCATAATTTTTGTTTTAATTGAGCATGCATAATCGAATGTGAATTAATCCAAACTAAATGATCCTACTTTTTTAAAAGGTGAAAGTTCTAAGCTTTCCATTTTATCTTTATAATCACTCCATTCGGTAGAGAAAAAAGTATTGGTTTTCTTCAAAGCCGATTCTAATTCATCTTTAGCAAACTGCATTAATTGCTTTTCTGTAACTGTCATACCAGTCTTACGTGAACCTACGTAGCCACGAGCAATTTGCAAACGTTGCATAACGGTCATTTCTTTATTACGGGTAATACCTTGGCGTTTGTCAACCTTACCTAAATATAAGGCAGTAACAGAATCTATTTGCTTCACAATATTTTTTGATGCCTCAATTTGGTCTTTAAACTTCTTCTCATCCATCTTTTTCATTTCTTTTTGAAATTGTTCTGCCGTCTCTTTGCTCTGTGCCAATTGTTTAACTGCATCCGCAGCTTTCTGCATGTACGATTCTAATACCTTACCATTAGTATACGCTTCATTTATACCCGATGTAGATATTTCTAATCGTGGGTCAGATTTCACTATAATTTGAGCTTCCTCTACCAAATCACCGTAAAGCATTTTAATGGTGTAGGTACCAGGCTTAACTTCTAGTCCGCTAGATTCTTTCTTTTTGGTCTGAACTTTTCTTGAAGGTCTATCAGCACCTTTTTCATCCATTCCCCAGAAAATTCTATGGAAACCAGCCTTTTCTGGCGTCTTAAATTTTAGTGTACGTATCAATCGTTGACCATCATAAAAATCAAATTGAACAGAATCTTTTTTCTGTACCCCGGTTAATTCTAACGCTTCTGTTTTTTCTTCAGAATTCTCTTCTGAGTCATCCTCTTTTTTATCATCTAAAACTTCTGCTTTTTTTGACTCCTTTTTACCTTCTTTTAGGTAATACGTAATCATAGCACCTGGCTTTTTGTTTTCACCTTGGTATAAACCATCACCACCAAAACGACTACCGGTCGGTTGTTGGTAAAATGCTTGATATGCTGTAGGCGGAGTAAACAATTCTATTTCTTTATTCAAAATAGTTTTATCTGCAGCAAGTGCCCGTAGCGGACGAATATCATCTAATACCCAAGCAGCTCTACCGAATGTACCAATTACTAAATCATGCTCTCTTGTGTGAATAGCTAAATCTTTAGTAGAAACCGTAGGGAAACCTTCTGTCCATTTTTGCCATTTGTCACCAGCATTAAATGAAACATACAAACCATCATCGGTACCTAAAAACACCAAGTTAGGATTCTCTGGATCTTCGATAATAGATAGCGCATAGCTTTCTACATCAGTAGCGTCAACAATTCTTGTCCAAGATTTGCCATAATCTTTCGTGCGGTATGCATACGGAGTGTAATTGAATCTTCTGTAATCATTGGCAATTAATAGCGCTTCACCTTTATTACGTGTAGATGCTTTTATTTGCGGAATCCAGCTTCCTTTTGGTAATCCTTTTATATTGCCAGTTACTTCTGTCCAAGTTTGACCTCCATTTTGAGTGTAGTGAACACGCCCGTCATCAGAACCCGTCCAAAGCATATCTTTTTCAACCGTAGATGGCTCAATGACCAATATAGTGGTATGATTTTCTGCACCAGTAGCATCCATTGATAATCCGCCACTTTCACTTTGTTTTTGCTTTTCTGGGTCGTTAGTGGTTAAATCAGGAGAAATAACCTTCCATGTTAAACCTTTGTCCGAACTTTTATGAACGAACTGACTACCGAAATAGATAGTACTATTATCGAAAGGGTCTTGACTGATTGCTGAGTTCCAGTTAAAACGTAGTTCTGTTGTTGCATCTGGCGGAGTAGGGCGAACGATATAATTATCTCCTGTAATATGGTCGAAACGCTGTACGTATCCTTGCTGGCTCATCGTGTAGCCATATCTAGAATCTACAGGATCGGGTACAACATCAAATCCGTCACCGAAACTTATTTCTTGCCAATAGCTATTACGAATACCTTGTGCTTTCCAAACATAAGCCGGACCTCTCCACGAACCATTGTCTTGCATACCACCATACACATTATATGGATATTCGTTATCCGTAGCAATATGATAGAATTGTGCAACGGGCAAATTGCCGACAAATCTCCAAGTTTTACCACCGTCTTTAGATATGTTAAGTCCGCCATCATTACCATCCATCATAAATTGACCATTGTCTGGGTGTATCCAAAATGCATGGTGATCTGGGTGTACTCCGTTGTCAACACCATAGGCAGGCATAAGTTCCTCAAAGTTCTTACCTCCATCTTGTGAAACATTCACGTAGGTAAATACAGAGAAGACCCTATTTTCATTTTCAGGATCTACGTAGATTTCAGAATAGTAAAAAGGTCTGTTTCCAATATCACCTTTGTCATTAATTTTTTTCCATTTAAAACCACCATCTTCAGATTTGTATAGTGCATTCTTTTTTGCCTCAACTAAAGCATAAACAACATTAGGTTTTCCAGGAGCAATAGCAACACCTATTCTACCTAAATCTCCTTTTGGTAAACCGTCTTCTTCAGTAAGTTTTTTCCAATTCTTACCACCATCATGGGTCATGTATAAACCACTACCTGAACCACCAGAGTTAAAAAACCACGGCTCACGCTTATGCTCCCACATTGCGGCAATTAATTTGTTTGGGTTGGTAGGGTCCATGATTAAATCGGCTACCCCAGTTTTATTATTTACAAAAAGTACTTTCTCCCAAGTTTCACCACCGTCAGTAGTTTTAAAAACTCCGCGTTCTGGGTGCTCGCCCCAAGGAGAGCCAATTGCGCCCACATAAACCGTATTCGGATTCATGGGGTCTATTTTTATTCTATGAATATGTCTCGTATTTTCGAGACCCATAGATTTCCAGGTCTTTCCTCCATCAAGAGATTTAAATACGCCATAACCGCCATTTAAACTATTTCTAGGATTACCTTCTCCTGTTCCTACCCAAATTACAGAAGGATTATTCTGTTGAATAGCCACTGCACCGATGGAAGCAGTAACTTCCTTATCGAAAATAGGGTCCCATTTGATACCACCAGATGTAGATTTCCACAACCCGCCAGAAGCGGTACCAACATACATAATATCAGGATTGTCATTTACAACATCGATGGAAGTAACACGGCCACTCATACCGCCAGGGCCAATGTTACGGGGTTTTAGGTCCTGTACTAGGTCCATTTTAAATTCTTGAGCTGTAGCGAAAAAAGATGCAAAAAGCATCAACAGGGAGAGTAAACTTCTTGTCATTTCTTGGTTTGTTAATTAGGTGTCTAAATATAATGGAAAAGAAGGGGAGGGATTCTTAAAAAGATGTTAACAGTTGGTAATTATAGATGAGTAGTTTCAGTAGGCAGTATCAGTTTACGGAAACGTCATTGTGAGGAGCATTTCGCTACAATAAATCTGTTGATTCGTATTTCAAACAAATAGATAGCCACGTTGCGCTCTCCAAGACAAAAAGTTTTTTTTTCAACTAACAACTAACAACTAACAACTAAATCTTCCCAAAAATTCCGAACAATTCACTCCCTTGTCTTGGTGCAATAGAATTATAGCAGGGATCGAAAGTGATCGTTTTTAAAAATATAGATAAATAGCTGATATATAGTTCTTTATTTCCTCCAAAAGGGCGTTTTTCCATATCGCCAGATAATGGAATATCGAACCAAACGCCCACTAATTTACCGTTTGGTTTTAAAAGCCCTGCCATGTGTTCTGCATAGGCATTTCTGTTTTCATCGGATGGGACAAAAGAACAGAAAAAGGTCTGCTCGATAATAAGGTCGTACTGGCCTTGAAATTCAAAAAAATCAGCTTGGTGCATTTGCGAAACAGGAAAATCTGGATTCCGTTTTTTAAACTGTTCCAATGGAACATCAGAAATATCTAGAATGTGTACATTTTTAAATCCCTTCTTCCAAAGGTATTCCGCTTCATAGGCATTACCTGCTCCGGGAATCAGAATTTCAATGGTTTTGTCTGTCAATTGGTCAACATATTCTTTAATAGGTGTTGAAGGGTACCCAATATCCCAACCCGTTTGCTGTTCTGTATAGCGTTCTGTCCAATAATTTTCTTCTTCTTCTTTCAAGATAAATTGGTGTTTTGTACACTAGTAAAATTAAACAGATTTAGTGAGTTTTTGTAAAGTATATAGAAATGGAGACCAATGGTCATACATTGATTGTAGCAGACAAATCAAATCATTATCTTTCGTATCGACTAAACACCAACTAAATAAGCTTATGAGATTTTCTATTTTCACCGTTTTAACGGTATGCCTAACTTTTATCAGTACCGCACAAACCAATCCGAAATGGGCACGATACCCATCAATTTCTCCAGATGGCCAAACTATTGCCTTCACTTATAAAGGAAACCTATTTTCTGTTTTGGCAGAAGGTGGTATGGCAAAACAATTAACGTTTCATTCTGCGCATGATTATGCACCTGTTTGGAGCAAAAATGGAAAGCAATTAGCGTTTACTTCTAACAGATATGGAAATTTTGATGTCTATGTGATGGATGCTCAAGGCGGACCGGCTACACGATTAACCTATCATAGTACTGATGAAATTCCTTTTAGTTTTTCTGCAGATGATGCAACCGTACTTTTCGGAGCCACTCGTTTAGACGCCGTTGCTCATAGGCAATATCCTACGGATACGCAACCAGAATTATATAGTGTTCCAGTACAAGGTGGTCGGGTTGATCAAGTATTGACGGTGCCCGCAGAAGATGTGCAAGTGAATAGCGATGGTTCTAAAATGGTCTATCACGATAAAAAAGGATATGAAGATGCATTTAGAAAGCATCATGTTTCAGCCATTACAAGAGATATTTGGACCTATGTACCTGCAACGGGTAAACATATTAAATTAACTGATTTTAAAGGTGAAGACCGTAATCCGGTATTTTCTAAAGATGGTAATTCCATTTATTATTTAAGCGAGCAAGAAGGTTCTTTTAATGTCTTTTCTATGTCTTTAACAGGCGAGTCCCAAATTAAGACTCATACTAATTTTAAAACACATCCGGTACGTTCGTTAAGTATCGGAAATGACAAGTTGTCTTTTGGTTATGACGGTGAAATTTACACACTTAAAGTTGGTGAAGAAGCTAAGAAAGTAGATATTATTATCAGAACACAAGAAGATAGCAATCCTATAAAATATGTATCTGTAAACGGTGGCGTTCAAGAAATGGATATAGCCCCTAATGGTAAAGAAATTGCTTTCATTAGTAGAGGAGAAGTTTTCGTTACATCGGTAGATGGTTCATTAACGAAACGTATTACAAATACACCAGAGCAAGAACGTTTTGTGAAATTCATGCCCGACGGTAAAGGGGTTGCGTATGCTAGTGAGCGAAATGGTAAATGGTCTATTTTTAAGTCCTCGAAAGTACGATCACAAGAACCGTATTTCTTTGCGGCAACGGTGTTTAAAGAAGATACCTTAGTAACCTCTAAAGAAGATATATACCTGCCAGAATTCTCACCAGATAGCACGTATATTGCTTACATAGAAGGCAGAAGAACGCTAAAAGTAAAGAATCTTAAAACCAATAATATTACCACCTTATTGACGCCAAATGAGCTTTTTCATATGCAAGATGGTGACAAGTATTTTCAATGGAGCCCAGATAGTAACTGGTTACTTGTCGATTGGGGCGTATCGTTAAGTAATTCTGAGGTGTTATTGATTTCGAAAGATGGTAAACAACGTAAAAACCTTACGCAAAGCGGCTATTATGACGGTTCTCCAAAATGGGTAAATGAGGGCAATCAAATTCTATACTTTTCAAATCGAGACGGATTAAAAAGCTATGCTACTAGCGGACAGTCAGAATTAGATGTGTATAGTATGTTCTTGAATCAAGATTCTTGGGATAAATTCAATAACTCGAAAGCAGAATATGATTTATTGAAAATGATAGAGGAGGCTGCAAAAGAAAAAAAGGATGAAGCTAAATCTGAGGATAAAAAGAAGAAAGACGATAAAAAGAAAGAGACCGAAGTAAAAACTTTGAAGTTTGATTTGGAAGATGTAGAACGTAGAAAATCTCGTTTAACCATTCATTCCTCATTACTTGCCGATGCTGTACTCTCGAAAGACGGTGAAAAATTATACTACTTAACACGTTTTGAGAAGGACCTTAATTTATGGGAAACCGAAATACGTACCAAGAGTACTAAAATGTTGATTTCACTTGATGCTAAATCGGGTAGTTTACAGTGGGATGCTAAAAAGGAAAATCTCTTTCTTTTGGCGGATGGAAAAATTGCAAAGGTTGATATAAAAGCTGCTAAAACAGAGCCTGTAAAATTAAATTCAGAAATGGTATTAGATGCCGATGCGGAGCGTAACTATATGTTCGACCATATTTGGTTACGAACCAACGGTATTTTTTACACCTCTACTTTTCATGGTATCGATTGGAAAGCCATGCGAACCGAGTATGAAAAGTATTTACCGCATATTGGTAACGACTACGAATTTGCTGAAATGATATCTGAAATGTTGGGCGAACTGAATGTGAGTCATGCTGCTGGGCGGTTTTCAGACAATATCGACAATGGCGATAAAACAGCTTCATTAGGCGTGTTCTTTGATTACGCACATAAAGGCGACGGATTAAAAATTACAGAAGTCATTAAAGGCGGACCGTTAGATAAGTCCGGATTCAATTTAAAACCCGGAGCGGTTATTGAAAAAATTAACGGAGTTACGATTGGTAGTGCTACGGATGCTGCTTTCTATTTAAACCGTATTGAAGGTGATTTTACCTTGTTAGATATTTTAGATGAGAAAGGCAAAAGAAAGCAAATTACTGTAAAGCCTATTTCTTTAAGCGATGAAGGTAGTTTGTTGTATGACCGCTGGGTGAAAAATAATGAAAAAGAGGTTTTGGCAAAGAGTAATGGAACTTTAGGGTATGTACATATACCTGGTATGAGTGATGGACCCTATCGTACTATTTACGAAGAAATGTTGGGCAAGTTCAATGATAAGAAAGGAGTTATCGTAGATACCCGTTTTAATGGCGGTGGTGACTTGGTAGCAGATTTGGCAATGTTCTTTACAGGAGTGCCTTTTCTTTCGTATGAAACCGAGGCAAGGGTAGTAGGTGGCGAACCAACCTCTCGATGGACAAAGCCGACCTTGGCCATGTTCAACGAATCGATGTACAGTGATGGTTCATGTTTTGCCAGCGGTTATGTAGACCTTAAAATTGGTAAAACAGTAGGTATGCCCGTACCAGGCACTTGCAGTTGGGCTGGTTGGGAAAGTTTACCGAATGGTGGCCGTTGGGGCGTGGTACCTGTAAGTTCAAAGAACAAAGCAGGGGAATGGATGGAAAATAATGAAACGAACCCAGAAATTTTGATTAAAAATCAACCTGAGCTAATCGCAAAAGGTACTGACGAACAATTAGAAAAGTCTATTGAAGTGTTAATGAAGGAGGTTCGGTAATGTAAAATGTACTTTCCTTGAGAAGAATTATAGAAGTCATGCTAAAAAAGAAATAAACGTACCTTGGTGTGTTTAGCCAATTGTTAGCTTGCATTAAAAAACTCACTCAAATGCAAATTTGACGGAA
>TARA_R110001583_G_C5670363_1_pt1 | contig 18500 bp, 15 predicted proteins | sample TARA_R110001583 | Tara Oceans TARA_R110001583 (sample SAMEA4398432) | marine metagenome | biome: Polar Biome; feature: [MES] marine water layer (ENVO:01000295) within the mesopelagic zone...; material: water (ENVO:00002006), including particulate matter (ENVO:01000060) such as...... | reverse complement strand
GGGCACCGAGGCCCTGATATTTCTTGACCACATCCGGCACGACCGACAAGCGTCGTTCTCCATCAACGGTCTCCGCTGGCACTCCGATCAACAGAGGCATGGGCGACTCCTCCCTTAGGGATTGAAAAGGCTTAAGGTACGTCGGGCCTGTGAATTATTGTAGTTTCTCCCTGCCTTACACCGTTACGGTGCCGGGCCGACGCTGATCAGATATTACCGCGTCTCACGTTGGCTGCAACTCTGCCGACATGAAAGCGTACGGAAATTGGATAAGACCGGAAGAAAAATGCGGAAAGCGGACGCCGAACGGCGCCCCGATGGCGCGAAGCCGGCACGCCGCCCCGGCGTTCGCGAAGCGCGGGCTTCTCAGCTGTTCGCGATAGCCGCCACTGCAGGCACTTCGACAAAATTGATGATGGCCAGGGAGATATTGTCTCCATAGCCCTCGGCACGAACCCGCGCCTCGTCGATGAGAAACTGCGCAGCCTCACGCGCCTTGCGTGAATGGAGCGCGTCCGCGAGTTCCTGATCGGAGAAATAGGCCCAAAGACCGTCGGAGCAGATCAGGAAGCTGTCGCCGCCCGCAAGCGATGAAGTGCAGCCATGATTGATCTGGGGCAAGCGGTCGCTGCCAAGACATGACAGCAGTACGTTGCGCTGGGGGTGGTTGAGCGCGGCAGCCTCATCCAGCCTGCCCTTGCGCTGCAGTTCGCCCACCAGCGAATGATCGAGGCTTCGAGCCAGCGGCTTTCCATCGCGAAAATGATAGAGCCTCGAGTCGCCGCAATGCGCCCAGTAAGCCTGGCCGTCGAAAAGCATGAAGACGACGACCGTGCTGTGCGGGTCCTGCTCGCTGGTGAAGCGGGTCAGGCGGATGACCGTATGCGCTTCATTGATCACGCCATCCAGCAGATGTTCGGGCGTTTCGTGCATGGGCGCGAAGGCCTCGAAGTTCTGCCTGGCCTTGAGCATCACCTGCTCTGCCGCCATGGCGCCGCCACTATGACCGCCCATGCCATCGGCAAGCACCGCCATCATCGTGCCGCGTCGCGTCGGATGCGCAAACAGTGCAACGCGATCCTGCTGCTCCTTGCGGTCGCCGATATGACGCGCTACACAGGTTTCGACGGAAATGGGCATGACAAGGCTGGCTACAACGAAGGTCGCAATGATAGCAATGACGGCCCACGCTGGGGCGTCATTGCCAGGCTGAAGCCACGCTTACTGCAAACACCGTGACGAAAATCACGGCATCAGCCGCATTCTATGCGCTTGTCACGCCAAAAGATCAAGCCGGAAATCCGTTGAGCCGCGAATCGAGCAGTTCGATCCAGTGCCGCACCGGCGTCTGTGTTCCAGCCTGCAGATGTGTGATGCAGCCGATGTTCGCCGACGCAATCGCGCCCGCCCCGCCTTCGCACAGGGCCGCCAGCTTGTTGTCACGCAGCGTGTGCGAGAGCCCGGGCTGCAGCAGCGAGTAGGTACCAGCCGAACCGCAGCAAAGATGGGCGTCACGCACCGGCGTCAGATCGTAGCCCGCAGCGTCCAGCAGGCGCTCGACGCCGCCACGCAACTTGAGGCCGTGCTGCAGCGAACAGGGCGCATGCCATGCCAGCGGCGTGCGCCTGTTGCCCTTGGCGGCGAGCAGACGCGCCAGATTGTCGACCTCGGCAACGATGACCTCGCTGATATCGCGCGTCAGCTCACTCACTTTTCGTGCCTTGTCGGCATACGCAGGATCGTTGCGCAGAATGTGCCCATAATCCTTGACCTGCGAGCCGCATCCAGACGCTGTCATGACGATGGCTTCGACATCACCAGCCTCGATCGCCGGCCACCATGCGTCGATATTGCGCTTCATGTCCGCCTTGCCACCTTCATGATCGTTGAGGTGGTGGCGCACCGCGCCGCAGCAGCCTGCGCCTGGCGCCTCCTGCAGCGAAATGCCGAGCGTATCCAGCACCCGCGCCGCTGCCGCGTTGATCGATGGCGCCATCGAGGGCTGCACGCAACCGGCAAGGGTGAGCATGCGCCGGCCGTGACGGGCGCGCGGCCAGGGACCTGCAGGCCGTGCAAGCGGAACCTTGTCCTTGAGCGTCTCCGGCAACATGCCGCGCACCATCCGCCCCGCCTTCATCGCCGCGCCGAACAGACCCGCACGCGGAACGAACTCGCGCAAGGCCCAGCGCACTGCGCGATCGGCTCCTCGACGTGGCACCTTGGTCTCGACCACATGCCGACCGATATCGACCAGGCGCCCGTACTGCACCCCCGAAGGACAGGTCGACTCGCAAGACCGGCACGTCAGGCAGCGGTCGAGATGCAGCCGGGTCTTTTCGGTCGGCTCGTGGCCTTCCAGCACCTGCTTGATCAGGTAGATGCGGCCACGCGGGCCGTCGAGTTCATCGCCGAGCAGCTGGTAGGTCGGGCAGGTGGCGGTGCAGAAACCACAATGCACGCAGTTGCGAAGGATCTCGTCGGCCTCGCGCCCATCAGGTGTATCGCGAATAAAGTCGGCAAGCTGGGTCTGCATGCTCAGATTCCTTGGTAGAGCCGGCCGGGGTTGAGAATCCCCGCGGGATCGAAGGCCGCCTTCAGGCGCCGGTGGATGGTCAGCAAGGGCGCAGCGAGCAGGGTAAACACGTCGCTGCTGCGATCGCCGCCACGGAACAGGCTTGCATGCCCGCCGAGCGCCGCAGCGCGGGCGCGGATCTCGTCCGCAGGCGCGTTCGAGATGAGCCAGCGCTGCGCGCCACCCCATTCGATGAGCTGCCTGCCAGCAAGCTGCAGTGGTTCCGCCACGCTGGGTACCGACAAGCGCCACAAGGGCATGTCGGCGCTGTCTGCAAAGAAATCACCCTGCTGCTCACGCAGGGACTGCCAGAACATCGGGGCGGCCTGTTCATCCAGCGCATCACCTCCGAGCCGGGAACACGCCGCGCTCACCGCCGCTTCCGCCCCCGACAGCCGCAGCGTGAGCACGCCGTCCGCCCATGCCGAGGCGGACACCGGCAAAGGCTGACCACCCCATTCGTTGAACCGGTCGATGGCTTCCGACTCGGATAGCTGGAACCGCAGGGTCTGCTCCGCCACCGGGCGTGGCAGCACCTTGAGCGACACTTCGAGAATGATGCCCAGGGTGCCCAGGCTGCCAGCGATCAGCCGCGATACGTCGTAGCCCGCAACGTTCTTCATCACCTGCCCGCCGAAGGACATCACTTCGCCGCGACCGTCGACAATCTTTACACCGAGCATGAAGTCGCGAACCGCGCCGGCCGATGCCCGCCTCGGCCCCGAAAGCCCTGCCGCCACGCAGCCCGCAACGGTCGCGCCGGTGCCGAAATGCGGCGGCTCGAAGGCGAGGAACTGGTTCTGCTCGGCAAGCACTGCCTCCAGCTCGGCAAGCGGCGTGCCGCCACGCGCAGTGACCACCAGTTCGGTCGGCTCGTAGCTGACAACCCCCGCATGCGCGGCAACGTTCAACACCTCGCCCTGAGCCTCGCGGCCCAGAAAGCGCTTGGTGCCGCCGCCCTCGATGCACAGCGGCGTGCCGCTGGCGGCCGCCCCCCGAATCTGCTCGGCCCAGGCCGAAACCAAGTCACTCATTGCTCATCCACCTTTTCTCTTGTCTTTTGCTCCGGCCCGCGTCCGATGCGCCCGCGCAGCGTCAACCACGCGCCGAGCAGGGAAAGCACCGGCACCGCGACGAACAGAAACTGTATCCAGCCCTTGTTCACCTTGAACGCACCCCTCAGAAGCGCGGCAATTCAGGATGCGGCAACTCGCCGCCCTTTACGTGCATGCGCCCGTACTCGGCACAGCGGTTCAGGGTCGGAATCGCCTTGCCCGGATTGAGCAGGCCCGCGGGATCGAATGCGGCCTTGACGCGGAAGAACTGATGCAGTTCGCTGCGCTTGAACTGCGAGCACATCTGGTTGATCTTTTCGATGCCCACCCCATGCTCGCCAGTGATGGTGCCGCCGAGGGTGACCGACAGCTCAAGAATCTCCGCACCGAACGCCTCCGCCCGGTGAAGCTCGCCTTCCTGGTTGGCATCGAACAGGATCAGCGGGTGCAGGTTGCCGTCGCCCGCGTGAAAGACGTTGATGCAGCGCAGTGCGTAACGCGTCTCCATGTCCTGGATGGCGCTCAGCATCTCGCCCAGACGCTTGCGCGGAATCGTGCCGTCCATGCAGTAATAGTCGGGAGAGATTCGGCCTGCAGCCGGGAACGCCGCCTTGCGTCCGGCCCAGAAGCGCATCCGCTCGGCTTCGTCACGCGAGACCCGGATTTCCGTTGCGCCGCTGTGTTCGAGCACCGCACGCACGCGGGCAATCTCTTCGGCCACCTCCTCCGGCGTACCGTCGGACTCGCACAGCAGGATGGCCTTGGCATCCAGCGGATATCCGGCCCGCACGAACTCCTCAACCGCCGCGGTCGCCGCCTGGTCCATCATCTCCAGCCCTGCCGGGATGATGCCGGCGGCAATGATCGCAGCCACCGCATCGCCCGCGCGGATGACGTCATCGAATGCAGCGAGCACACACTGCGCAAGCTGCGGCTTGGGCGTGAGCTTGACCGTAACCTCGGTAACCACCGCCAGCATGCCCTCGGAGCCGGTGATGAGCGCAAGCAGGTCGTAGCCGGGGGCGTCGAGCGCATGGTTGCCGAACTCGACCGCCTCGCCATCGATGGTGACGCCGCGCACGCGGAGCAGGTTGTGCACCGTGAGCCCGTACTTCAGGCAATGCACGCCGCCCGAGTTTTCGGCCACATTGCCGCCGATGGAGCACGCAATCTGCGACGACGGATCCGGCGCGTAATACAGGCCGTGCGGCGCGGCGGCCTCGGAAATGGCCAGATTGCGCACCCCGGGCTGCACGACCGCAGTACGCGCATGCGGATCCAGCTTGAGGATGCGATTGAAACGCGCCAGTGACAGCAGCACCCCGTGGGTATGCGGCAACGCGCCCCCCGACAGCCCCGTCCCCGCACCCCGGGCCACCACCGGCACCCCAAGCGCGGAGCAGGCCTTGAGCACTTCAACCACCTGCGCCTCGGTCGTTGGCAGCGCAACGACCAGCGGCAGCGCACGATAGGCGGCCAGGCCATCGCACTCGTAGGGCCGCAGATCCTCACTTTCGTACATCAGGGCACCCGGCGGAAGCACGCGCGCGAGCGCTTCGACCACCCGCGCCTTGTCGACCGCGGAGAAATCCGCTTCCCGCTCGCCGAGGGCGATGTCCTCATTCAGATTCATGCTGTCTCTCCATGCTTTCCGGTCCGATTGAACGCACTGTCGATCCGATTCTCATGCCGCGCCACGACACCCAGACGGCAGGCTGCCGCTCCGAGATGGGCTCTTGCCGCCTCGCCGGCGGCCTGTGCATCGCCGAGCTTGATTGCTGCAAAAATACGCCGGTGCTCCGCCTGCGCATTGGCGGCACGACCTGCGCGATGCCCCTCCTCACTCCACGTCGGCAGGCGTGATGCAGAAAACTGCCGCCCCATGTAGGTCAGGAAGCGCTCCAGCTGACGATTGCCGGATGCTGCGGCGACCGCCACATGAAAAGCGTCATCCGCCGACGCGCCGCCCTCGCCCCGCTGCAGGGCCCGCTCCATCTCATCGAGCGCAGTCGCGATCCGCGACAGGCTCTCCGGGGTGCGACGCTGCGCGGCCAACTCGGCAGCGCCACTTTCGACCATCGTACGCAACTCGAATGTATCCGCCACATCCTCGTCAGCGGGAGCTGACTCGCGCACAAGCCGAAAACTGCTTTCCCCCGGCGCCGCGGCAACGAAGGCCCCGAGACCCTGCCGCGTTTCCACGCAGCCTTCCGCCTTGAGACGGGAGATGGCCTCGCGCACGACCGCGCGACTGACGCCGAACCGTTCGCACAACAGCTTTTCGGTAGGCAGTTGCGTGCCGGGCACCAGGCCCAGCTCGCCAATCCACGCTTCGATCTCGCGCGAAACGGTATCACTGAGCCGCGGAGGCCGGTTCAGCGGGCGCGGGGAGGAGGTTGTCAACTTGTCAGACATGTTTCGAATGATAGCGCAGCAATGCCCACAGACGATTGGGGTTTTCCCGACTCCCTGTATCCATGGCCTCGCTACGGCTGCGCCTTGAGTGCGACGCGTCTGCCACGCATCACTCAGCATTTGCTAATATTCGCCCTCGATTCTTGTCCGGGCAATGTCATGACCACACGCGCCTCTGCAGCGCGGCTCCTGCCCTTTTTGGCCTGGCCCGGCCAGTGGGCCAGGTACGGCATTCGCGGCGACCTCATTGCCGGCCTCACGGTTGCGCTGGTCATGGTGCCGCAGTCGCTCGCCTACGCGCAGCTCGGCTCGCTCCCGCCCTACATCGGGCTCTACGCGGCCTTGCTACCCGCGCTCGTTGGCGCGCTCTTTGGCTCCTGTGGCCAGCTTTCCACGGGACCGGTTGCCCTGACTTCACTGCTGACCGGTGCAAGCCTGTTGCCGCTCGCAAGTCCCGATACGCCCGAGTTCCTTGCGCTGGCAGTCCTGCTGGCGCTGATGTCCGGTCTCATCCAGCTCGCCCTCGGGGTGCTGCGCCTGGGCTGGCTGCTCAATCTGCTGTCACATCCGGTCCTGATGGGTTTCATCAACGCCGCTGCGCTGGTGATCTGCATGTCACAGCTCCCCCCCCTGGTCGGCGTCAAGCTGCACAACGGCGGTCAGTTTCTTGCAGACTTTCTGAACGCACTCGGCGAGGCGGGCAACATTCACCTTCAATCAGCCGCCTTTGGCATCGGCGCGCTCATATCCCTGACACTTCTGCGCCGCCTGGCGCCACGCCTGCCCGGCGTGCTGATCGTTGTAGGCACCAGCATTGCCCTCTCGGCGTGGCTGGAATTTGCCGCTCAGGGCGGCGCAGTGGTGGGCGCAATCCCTGCGGGACTCCCGCCGCTGTCGATACCCGACATCAGAACGGACGCCATGGTCACCTTGCTGCCCACTGCCTTCGTGATCGCGCTTGTCAGTTTCATGGAAGCCGCCTCGAGCGCCAAGGTCATCTCCGGCAAACTGCGCGAGCCCTGGGACCAGAATCAGGAACTCATCGGACAGGGCCTGTCGAAGCTCGCCTCGGCCTTCACCGGCAGCCTCCCGACCAGCGCCTCGTTCTCCCGTTCCGCACTCAGTTTCAACAACGGCGCGCGCACCGGCCTGTCCGCACTGGTCACGGTTGCCGTGGTCGTGGCGACGCTGATCTTCTTCACGCCACTGCTCTGGCATCTGCCCAAGCCCGTGCTGGCTGCGGTCATTCTTCAGGCCGTGTTCAACCTGCTCGATCTCAAAGCCCTGAAGAAGGCCTGGCAGGCAAACCGTGACGACGGCGTTGCGGCAGCCCTCACCTTTGTCGCCACGCTCTCCTTCGCCCCCAACATCCAGAACGGCATCCTGACCGGCCTGTTGCTGTCGCTGTCGCTGATGGTCTATCGCAGCATGACGCCGCGCGTCGCGCTGCTGGGGCTGCACGCCGACGGCACCTATCGCGACCTCGAACGCTTTGACCTCGCCCATCCTCATCCGCATGTCGTCATCCTGCGCTTCGACAGCCCGCTGAGCTTCGTCACCGCCGCCACCTTCGAGGACGCCACCCTGCGGGCCGCACGCGCCCAGCCGGATGTGCGCACCGTGCTGATCTCGGGCGCTGGCATCAATGACATCGACGCCACCGGCCTGCACATGCTCACCGCCCTCGTCGACCGCTTTGCGCTTCAGGGCCAGGCACTCGCCTTCTGCGGACTCAAGAAACAGGTCATCGACGCCATGCAACGCGACGGCCTGTGGCCTCGAATCGAGCCCCACGCGGCCTACCGTACCGAACAGCAGGCACTGGACCAGCTGCTCCAGGACGCACCGGAGTGATTACGCACTGATTAATATTGACTTTTCCCTGCGCACGCAATACAGTACCCGACTCTTTGCAAAAACCATCAATCGGAGCAACTCCATGTACGCGGTGATAAAAACCGGTGGCAAGCAGTATCGCGTCGTCGCCGGCGAAAAGATCAAGGTAGAACAGATACCGGCCGACGTGGGTTCCCAAATCACCATCGACCAGATTCTCATGGTCGGCGAAGGCGAGGCCGTCAAGATCGGCACGCCGGTGGTTTCCGGAGCTTCCGTCACGGCTTCCGTGGTGTCCCACGGTCGTCACGACAAAATCAAGATTTTCAAGATGCGCCGCCGTAAGCACTTCCAGAAGCACCAGGGGCATCGTCAGAACTACACCGAAATCCGCATCGACGCGATTTCGGCCTGAGCCAGGAGGTAAGTCGACATGGCACATAAAAAAGCTGGCGGTAGTTCCCGTAACGGCCGCGACTCAGAATCGAAACGACTCGGCGTAAAGCGCTACGGTGGTCAGTTCGTACTCGCAGGCAACATCATTGTTCGCCAGCGTGGCACTGAATACCACCCGGGCGACAACGTCGGCATCGGCAAGGATCACACCCTTTTCGCACTGACCAACGGCACCGTCAAGTTCATGGTGAAGGGCCCCGCCCGTCGCCGTACCGTGACGATTCTGCCTGAGGCAGCCGAGGCCTGATTTTCGCCTCGCGACCGGAAAAGCCCTATCCTTGCGGTAGGGCTTTTTTGTTTGTATCGCATCACCTGCTTTACCCGCTCCATAACCAGTACCCCTGCGACCCGGCTCGCGGCACCTGCCGCACCTGCCGCGTCCCTGCCAGCCGGAAGCATCATGAAGTTTTTTGACGAAGCCCGAATTGAAGTTGTTGCCGGAGACGGCGGCAACGGTGTTGCCACCTTCCGCCGCGAGAAATACATTCCGCGTGGCGGCCCCAACGGTGGCGACGGCGGTCGCGGCGGCAGCGTGTACGCAGTGGCCGACCGCAACATCAACACCCTGATCGACTATCGCTATACCCGCCACTTCCGCGCTGAGCGTGGCGAGAACGGCGGCAGCCGGGACTGTTACGGCAAGGGCGGCGAGAACATTACCCTGCGCTTCCCTGTCGGCACGGTGATCACCGAGCACGAAACGGGCGAGATGATTGCCGACCTCGACGAGGACGGCAAGAAGATCCTGATCGCCAGCGGTGGCCGCGGCGGTCTGGGCAACATCCACTTCAAGTCGAGCACCAACCGCGCACCACGCAAGCGCACCATGGGCCAGGAAGGCGAGCGGCACATGCTGCACCTCGAGCTCAAGGTGCTCGCCGACGTCGGTCTGCTCGGCCTGCCCAACGCCGGCAAGTCGACCTTCATCCGCGCCGTCTCTGCAGCCAAGCCCAAGGTCGCCGACTACCCCTTCACCACGCTGGCGCCGAACCTTGGCGTCGTCCGCACGGCCGAAAGCCGCAGCTTCGTGATTGCCGACATTCCCGGCCTGATCGAAGGCGCGGCCGAAGGCGCCGGCCTCGGCCACCAGTTCCTGCGTCACCTGCAGCGCACCCATGTGCTGCTGCACCTGGTCGACCTCGCTCCCTTCGACCCCGAGGCCGACCCCGTACGTGACGCCAAGGCCATCGTCGATGAGCTGCGCAAGTACGACGAAGAGCTCTACAACAAGCCACGCTGGCTCGCCCTCAACAAGCTCGACCTGATCCCGGAAGAAGAGCGCGCCGAACGCATCGCCGCCTTCCTCGAGGCCTACGGTCCGGTGGAACGCCACTTCGAGATCTCCGCACTCAAGGGCGACGGCTGCAAGCCGCTGGTCTTCGCCATTCAGGACTTCCTCGACGGTGAGCGCGCGCGCATCGAAGCCGAGCGCCAGGAACGCCTCGCGGCCGAGCAAAGCCGCCTTGCAGCGATCGACGCCGCGCGCGCCGAGGCAGAAGCTGCCGCGCTCGAAGCCGACCTCGACGAAGAGGACGACGAGGATGATGAGCACGACGACGATAACGCCAGCGAAGCCGATCAGCAGGACGACACCACTCCCCGCTAACACTGCACCCAGGCAGTCGAACACCATGAGAGAGAAGATCAGGAATGCGCGCCGGCTGGTCGTAAAGGTCGGCAGCGCCCTTGTCACCAACAACGGCGCAGGCCTCGATCACGCCGCACTCGACGACTGGGCGCGTCAGATCGCGGTACTGCGCAGCAACGGCCGCGAAGTCGCCCTGGTCTCCTCCGGCGCCATCGCGGCGGGCATGCAACGACTGGACTGGACCAAGCGCCCGCAGGAGATGCACAAACTGCAGGCCGCTGCTGCAGTCGGCCAGATGGGCCTTGTCGAAGCCTATGAGAAGGCCTTCTCGCGCCACGGCCTGCAGACCGCGCAGATCCTGCTTACGCACGCCGACCTCGCCAACCGCACCCGTTACCTCAACGCCCGTTCGACGCTCACCACCCTGCTCGGACTCGGCGTGATTCCGATCATCAACGAGAACGACACCGTCGTGACCGACGAGATCAAGTTCGGCGACAACGACACACTGGGCGCGCTGGTCGCCAACCTGATCGAAGCCGAGACACTGATCATCCTCACCGATCAGAACGGCCTGTACACCGCCGACCCGCGCAAGGACCCCGCAGCCAGCCTGATCGGAGAAGGTCGCGCGGAAGACCCCGTGTACGAGTCCATGGCTGGCGGCGCCGGCAGCGGCATCAGCAAGGGCGGCATGATCACCAAGATCAAGGCCGCACAGCGCGCCGCCCGCAGCGGCGCCCACACCTGCATTGCCAGCGGTCGCGAAACGAACCCGCTGCTGCGCATTGCTGCAGGCGAACCCGTCGGCACCCTGCTCTACGCCAGCAGCTCGCCGCTGCAGGCGCGCAAGCAATGGCTTGCCGATCACCTGCAACTGGCCGGCGATCTCGTGATCGACGATGGCGCAGTTACCGCGCTGAAGAACGGCCGCAGCCTGCTCCCCGTGGGCCTGATCGAGGTCAGGGGCGACTTCAGGCGTGGCGCAGCAGTGGCCTGCCGCAGCATCACCGGCGAAGAAGTGGCCAGAGGCCTGGTCAATTACAGCGCATCCGAATGCCGCCGCATCGCCCGAAAGCCGACCAGCGAGATCGAGAAACTGCTTGGCTACATCGACGAACCGGAACTGATACACCGGAACAACATGATTGGTCGCTGAGGGTTGCGCGTCGCTCTGCGACGAAATGCACACGCACCCAAAGAGCGCAAAGTACAATCTGTCTGTGCTTCCGGAACAATGGTTATGCAAATAACACGCCTGGGCAAATAGGATCGCCTTTGCGCCAGGCTGCACAGGAGGCGTCAGAATGACCAAGTGCAGAAAATGCCTGCTCCCGGCCTCAGCACCTGGAGCGGAGCTTGACAACGCGGGTGTCTGTGCGTTTTGCCGGCAGAACGCACCGCAAGAGAAGACGCCCCCTTCGTCGGCGGCCTTTCTCGACAACCTCGAGACAACGCTTGCCGCCTGTCGCAACAATCCCAATTCAGAATACGACTGCATCGTCCCACTCAGTGGCGGCAAGGACAGCCTCTACCTGCTACACCGCCTGAAGGTCGACTACGGCATGAGGGTGCTGGCGTTCACATGCGACATCGACCTTCCGCCCGTTGCGTGGAAGAATATCCGACTCGCTCTCAAGAAACTCGATATCGACCATCTGGTATTTGCGCCCGCCTTCGGCTTTCTGAGCAAACTCTTCCGCTACCTGCTTTGCAACCAGGAAGCCCGCGGTGCCGTATATACCGTTTCATACGTCTATGCCCCGCTTTTTGAGGGGGCAGCAATTCGGCTGGCGATCGAGAAGAACATCCCACTGATTCTCGCCGGCTACTCGCCGGGCCAGCCGGAGCCGGAGCGCATGCTGTACGAGTTTTCTCCGACGCTCATTCGCGAAGAAGACTGGACGCCGCCTCACCTTGCGACCTGCGGCGAGTTCTCGGAAGCTGAACTCACCGCCTTTTACAACCCGAAGAAGCTCCCCGCCGCTACCGCATTCCCGCGTTACCTTGCCCCGTACCACGCCTGGGACTACGATCAGGACAAAGTCATCCGGAAGGTCACCGAACTCGGACTGGTGCAGCGCAGCTCGCATGCAAGCCCGATCGTGAGCAATTACCCGATCAACTGGCTCATGATGTACTCGGATCTCAAACAATTCGGCTACAACCCTTACGCACCGGAGTTTGCAGCACTGATCCGCGAGGGGAAGGCGAGTCTTGCATACTGGCGCATCATGGCTCCCGTCGTCGACTTCATGATTCGCAACAAGCTGGGCCTTGGCAGGGAGGTCAGACGCAGCATGGAATGGCTCGGACTGCGAGACGATGACCTGCGCATCAACCTGCCCAAGGGCGCGTACGACCCTCCGTTGCTGCGAGACGCCTGACATGCCCGCCCCGACAACAACCCTGCCAGAACGGCTGCTAGCGCGGCGCAAGGACACCCCGAATGCTGTCGCCTATCTCCATCGGGGCGATGATGGAAAATGGCTGCCCGTCACGTGGCATACCGTTGCTCAGCGAGCAATCGGCATCGCTCGCGGGCTCTCACTGCTTGGCGTGCAAGCGGGTGATCGCGTGGCAATCATGCTGCCCACCTCACCAGAATGGGAATACTGTCAGCAGGCCGTACTCATGCTTGGCGCAACAGTGGTCGGAATCGACGCTCATGACGCCCCGTCCAATCTGCACCATATCCTTGAGCTGACTCAGCCGCGCGCGCTGGTCACAGGTAACGAGCGTCAGCTTGCGCTCATCAGGGAAACCTGGCGGGTGCCCGAGATTGTCGTGGTCGCTGAACCCGAGGTGCCCCACCCGGATATCCACGCACTTGCGGACTTTTTGCAGACACTCGATACCGGCGCAACGCCCCCCTCAGCGCCCTCGCCCGACGACATTGCAACAATCGTATTTACTTCGGGAAGCACGGGGACACCGAAAGGCATTGCGTACACTCACCGCCAGGTTGCGCTTGCCTGCGATGCGATTCTTGATCGCTTTCCCTCGATCTCCAACGAGACCACCCTCGTTTGCTGGCTGCCACTCTCCAACCTGTTTCAGCGCATCATCAACCTGTGCGCAATTGTCTGTGGCGCAAGATCCTATTTCGTTTCCAACCCGCAGGACATCGTCCGCCTTCTCCCGGAGATCCAGCCCTCCCTGTTTATCGGCGTACCGCGATTTTTCGAGAAGCTGCATGCGGGCATCATGGCAGAGGTCGCAAAGCAGCCCGCACCTGTCAGGCTGCTGATTGCTGCGGCCTGGACAACAGGCATGAAGACTGCAGCAATGCAACGGTCTCATGGTCAGGTCAGCCTCACCTGGCGCGCCCTGTCCATGCTCGCCAACCCGATACTGGCACGTTTGCGCGCAGTCATGGGCCAGCGCATGCAGTTCATGGTCAGCGGCTCGGCGCCGCTACCCTCCTGGCTCATGGATCGCTTTCACGGCCTTGGCTGGCTTGTGCTTGAAGCCTACGGTATCAGTGAAAACGTCATGCCGGTCGCACTGAACACCCCGACGCACTACCGGTTCGGCAGCGTAGGGCGCGCATTGCCAGGAAACGAACTCCTTGTTGCCGAAGACGGCGAACTACTCATACGTGGAGATGGCGTGTTCAGCGGCTACTACGGGACGGACGCGCACGACACCCCCATAGACAGCGAAGCGTACCTGCACACCGGGGACTTCGCCCGACTCGACGCCGACGGTTACGTCTGGCTTGAAGGGCGCAAGAGCGAGGTCTTCAAGACCTCGACCGGGAGGCGGATCGCGCCAGCCCCACTCGAGGCAGCGCTCAAACAGATCGATTATGTCGATCACGCCATTATCGTGGGGCGAGACCGCCCTTTCCCGGTGGCCATCATTACCCTCAGCCCTGAACACGAAATGGGAAAGCAGGTACAAACGCCTGAGGGGCAAAAGACGATAAGCAGTGACGTCGCCAGGGCATGCGAAGCATTTACCCCCTACCAGCACCCAGGCGCGGTCATCGCAAGCACAAGACCACTCGGAATTGCGACTGGCGAGCTTACCGCAAACCTGAAAATTCGTCGCAAACAGGTTGAAACGCGATTTGAGCGCGATATCGAGCGGGCCTATGAAGCCCCGCGCCTGTCACCTGACACGGACATCCGAACCAACCCTCCGGTGATTCTGACCCCATGAATACTTATTTCCTGACCGGCGCATCCGGTGCCGTTGGCAGCGCGATCGTCCCCCTGCTTCATGCCAACGAGAACGTGAAACTGCGCATTCTGCTGCGCGCTGAATCGGATCAGCATCTCGCAGAGAGATTCGAGAAACTGTGTGCGTTCTGGGGGATCGCGGCTGACGCCGAAACCCGGCGCCGTATCACCCCCCTGCGCGGAGACGCAGCCGAACCCAACTTCGGAATGCCTCCCGACGATTACGCCAAAGTCGTCAGTGACACCACTCATATCGTTCATTGCGCTGCGAGCGTACGGATGAACCTCAGCCTGGAAGAGGCCCGTCACTCAGCGGTAGGTTCGATGCAAGCCATTCTGACGCTCGCCCGGAAGCTTGCCGAGAACGGCACCCTCCGCAAGATCGATCTGGTGAGCACTGTCGGCATTGCGGGAAAGCGCTCGGGCGCGCTGCCCGAGACCTGGATCGATGAGCCCCGCGAGTTTCACAACACCTACGAACAATCGAAATCCGAAGCCGAGGCCTTGGCACGCAAAGCCCTCGAAGAGGAGAAACTGCCCATCACGATCCACCGGCCAAGCATGGTGATCGGCGACTCGCGCGACGGCAAGATCATCCACTTTCAGATTTTCTACTTTATCTGTGACTTCCTTTCCGGGCGCCGCACGTTTGGCCTGTACCCAGACTTTGGAGACGTTCGCCTCGACACCATTCCGGTTAACACGGTTGCCAGCACGATCGTCTCCTCAAGCACCGATCCCGAAACAGTCGGATCGATCTTCCACCTGTGTTCGGGTCCCTCGAAATCGATCAGACTCGTCGACCTTCGCCTGCTTGTCAGGGACGCATTCCACAGGCACGGACTCACCGTCCCGTTTGCACTGAAACTGCCTATTGGTCTTTTCATGGGCGCGCTCAACCTTGCCGGGCGATTCATGCAACCGGAGCAGAGGCGAGCGCTGGCAACGCTTCCGATCTACATGGACTACCTTGCGGACCAGCAGGGCTTCGACAATCGGAAGTACAGTGCCTGGCTTGAAAGCCGAAAAGAGGCGATTCCCGACGCCAAGGACTACTTGCCGCGAGTGCTCGCACGCTTTCTTGAGCAGAAACATCCGGCCGGGACCAACTGAAGAGTCTCTGCGAGGTAGCGACAGCCAGACAGCCCACGAGCCTCTCGCGACATCCGTATCTGTCACAGAGCAGGGATCACACCACAAAAAAAGGCACCCGAAGGTGCCTTTTTCACAGCCACTGATCAACGATCAGGCGCGACGGCGACGTACCAGACCACCGCCAAGAAGGCCGAGGGCCAGAAGCGCCAGCGTACCGGGTTCCGGAACCTCTGCAACACCGCGGGTGTTCAGCGTACCAGCCAGACACCATGCGCCGGTTGCTGCAGTACCGTTCGAGCAACCGTTTGCCAGTCCGCCAGAAACGTCCAACGGATTCAGAACGAAGTTGTTGGCCGATTCCGTGTAAGCGAGGTCAGCCGTACCACCCGCAGCGTCGGGCACGCCGTTGCCGTCAAGGAAGGCAGCAAAAGCCGCATTTCCAGCCGCGGTGTCAACATCAAGCAGACCGTTGCCGAAGAAGTTCAGCGTTGCGCCGCTGAGGTTACCCGACGCCTGACTGACCACGTTGGCCGGAGTCGCGCCACCAAGGTTGCCGTGTCCGGTCAGCGAGGCATACAGCGTGCCGCCCATGATCGTAGCCAGGTTCGCGTTCGAGTTCTGCGTCAGCAGGTTCAGGAGCGGACCGTTGAGGTAGTACAGGTTGACATCGGTACCGGTGAACTGGATGTCGGTTGCCGACGTGAAGGTACCGCCGGTGAAGCTCACCGTGTAGAACAGGCCGCATCCACCGCCAGCGGTGCAGTAGTTGCTGTTGCCGTTGATCGTGGTGATGTAGCCGTAGCCCATGCCAGAACCCGTACCCGGGGCAGTGGTGGCCGGATTGATGAACTGCTGGGCAAGCGTCATCGTTTCGATGTGGGTATAGGACGCACCAAGCGTACCAAAGTCAATGCCTGCAACCACCACGGCGGAAGCAGGAGCACTTGCCAGGGCTGCGCCGGTTGCGAGTGCGATCGCGATAAGATTTTTTTTCATTCCAGCACCTCTTGAGTAGTGTGAATTCGTTGCAGAACATCCGCTGCTACCAATAAGCAGTTAGCGTGCCAACAGTATGGAATGACGTCTAAGTCAATGTTTTACAATAATTAAAAACAAAAACTCTCATTCCGAAAAAGCGTCCTGGATTCGTGAATGTAAAAAATCCCGACAGCCACACCAGCATCACAAAGCGGTTAATCCCGCCCGAAACCTGAACGCTTCCCCACACACCCGCGATGCCAATGCCTTTCCTTGAATTCACCGCGATGTGCCGGAGCATGCGGCTTCACACCACGGGTCAGAGGCCGGGAGGATCAGTCGGCTCGACGCCGCTCGCCGGCATTGCACTACCGACATCGTAGCGGCCCGGCGCTATCACCCCCTTGGGGTCCAGCGCCTTCTTGATGCGACCATTCAGACTCTTCAGTTCGGGGGCTCCGCGATAAACAGAGTCCCACCCGGCCAGCCCCGCACGATACTGTTGAAGATTGACCGCCTGCATATCCTGCACCAGACGCGCGTAAAGTTGCTTTGCGCGCTCTACCTCATCAGGACTTTCCTTGTCATAGATGATCGCCATCAGGCACACGACTGAGCGCGGATTCATCATGAGCATGGCAACGTAGAAATCAAAGTCGTACTCTTCGAAGGTTTTTCGCGAGTCGGCAAGGTAGCGCACGATCTCGGCGCCGATCACCGGCAGGATCGGCGCAAACCAGATCAGCCCGCAGCGGTCGGCAGCTGGATCGACATCGCTGTCCGGACGCGATGCGCCATGCCGGTAATAGGCATGCCGCACGAAGTACTCTGTCGGAATGCCTTTCAGAATCCTGTGCGCGTGAGGCGCAAGCTCAAGGACTGGAAGTGAGGTCTTGCCCAATCCATGCAGGAACGGAAGCATCCAGTCGTTTTTCTTCACCAGTCTGACGAGCTTATCGAGGAGCGATAGCCGCCCATCGGTCAGAAAAATCAAGCGCCCATAGGGGCCGAGCTCGCGGCGCAGCAGCTTGCGCTGCACCTTCACCTGCTCGCGCGTACCGTACAGCCCCCCGCCACAACTCCAAGGCGAGATTCGATACTTGTGCCGAAGGCCGTCAAGGTCAGCGGCGGAAAGCCGCCCCTTGGACGGCACATCTTCATGCAGGCGTTGTGTCAGAACAGTGATTGTGACGAAGTCATTGATCATGTGCAGCTTGCTTACAGCCACGCCCAACAGCGCAAGCTTGCGGTATGCGTCCATGACGGCCGGCACGTCGGCCTCATTTCGAATTTCAAAGACATAGGAATTGTATTCTTCAGGCTCAGGCATCAACCACAAGCCCGCCTGTGTCACCACTCCGAGGTTCGACTGGCTGAACAGCCCCTCGATATAGGGCCCCAAGCCCCATTTGTGTGTATGCCAAGTTCTTTGCGATTTCGACGAAGTACCAATCTGAACCAACTCGCCTGTCGGCAAGACGACTTCAAGGCCGCAGAGGTTTCCGAAGTGATCCCCGTAAGGCGTTTCACCAATACCTCGCTCCAGGGCGTTGCCAATGACACTGCCTTCCGGAGGGCCATCTGTGCAGTCCGCCCAAAGCCTGGAGCCTGTCTCCCTGAGATAGGCGTTCAACTGCTGGTAGCTTACGCCGGGCTCAATGACGACATAGGCGAGTTCTTCATTTACCTCAAGCACGCGGTTCATACGCTCAAGGATGAGCACGATCGCGCCATCCTCAGTCGCCAGCGACGCCCCATAGCCCCAGTTCTTTCCCGTGCTGAACGGCCAGATCGTCAGTCCGTGCTCGCCAGCAAGCTTGATGACCCGGGAAACCTCCTCCCCGCTCCCCGGGAAGACGACCGCTGCGCAACGTTTCTGCCACGGAATGGTGCACCGGGAATAACGATCGAGATCTTCGCTGCTTGTACAGACGAACTCCGACCCGACGATTGCTTTCAGCTGGTCGGAAACCTGCTGCGTAAACCGCGTTGCGCTTTGTGTATTTGGCATCGTTCGTCCAGTCCTATTTGAGCGAATTTTGTGGATTGAGGCTTTGGAGCATTCGCAGTACAAGGCTTCCCGATTGTCTCCCGAGCCTTCGCCTGCGGATCCTGTTCGTCCAGAGGCAGTTGCAGAGCCAGCCATTGCCGCCGACTGCGATGCGCCCTTCAACGATCCCCAGACATCCTGCAGGCAGTACTGAGGCAAGCTTACCAAATCCCTTCCCGTCCACGCACCGGAACTGCAGAGCGCACCTCACACCATCGCGCACCGGAACGTGTCAATGACTTTGCGTCACCGTGCTTCATGAATTTAC
>TARA_R110001583_G_scaffold103069_1_pt1 | contig 18520 bp, 14 predicted proteins | sample TARA_R110001583 | Tara Oceans TARA_R110001583 (sample SAMEA4398432) | marine metagenome | biome: Polar Biome; feature: [MES] marine water layer (ENVO:01000295) within the mesopelagic zone...; material: water (ENVO:00002006), including particulate matter (ENVO:01000060) such... | reverse complement strand
CCCGCCTAGTCCCGGTTCCCTCTAGGTTCTAGTGTCGGTTAACACTGACGAAAGGCTTAACGTCATAGCCCTTCGCACACCAATCAAGTACATTTACCTTTCCTCCTCGCTCAAGCGAAAGGAAAGAACGATGCTCGACACTTCACTCTATACGGCAAGAACATCCAGCCTATCGAGACCGGACAACTCGAAACCCGCAACACGTGACATTCGGCAACTTCAGCGCGATGCTCTTAAAGAGTTACACGCAAATACCGAGACAGGATGGACTAGATATTGGGAAGTGGAGATCGCTAAACCTATAGGCAACATCAAACTATGCGTTTTCTCGCCAACCAAGTCCGATTGATAAACGCTCTGCTGAAGACGTCACCAGTCGGATGATATGCGCAAGCTCAGAATCATGAGTTCGGAATGCAGGTGCGGCGACATTCAGAGCCGCGATCGCCGACCCGTCCATCGCAAATACCGGGGCAGCAATTGATACCAGCTGATCACTGACCTCACCCCTGCTAATGCAATAGCGCTGCTGCTGAATTTTTGACAATTCGGCAAAAATAACACCACGTGTTGCCATAGAGTTAGTCGTGAATTTTTCTGGCTTTAACGGCACGCATTTTTCAATCATTTCCCGGGATTGAAAGGCCAAAAGCGCCTTAGGAGAGCCCGCATAAAGAGGACGTCGGCGCCCAACCACCGCATGCACACGCAAATCGCGAGAGGGCTCGCACTTCGCAATGCAAAGGGCCTCGTTCCCGTCAAGAATCCTAAGCTGCACCGTCTCATTCACCCGCTGGCATAACTCTTCCAAAATGGGATTAGCCAGCTTAACCAGATCAATTTGCGAACTTGCGTTGATTCCCAGAACCAACATCGAATTCCCAAGCTGATAACCGTTCTCTTTGTCCCGAATCACTACTTGACGCTGTTCCATTGTATGCAACAAACGAAAAGCTCTGGACTTTGTTACACCGGTTTTTTTAGCTAAATCTGTGACGCCAGAGTGAGGATCACGGGCGACCGCCATCAGAAGATCGAACGCTTTACTAACTGAATTTACTGTGTAATTTTGATTTCCCATTAAATAATTCCTTTAGAAATTCAAAGCAATATTTTATGTATCATATAGCGAAACATCATTAAAATAAATTTGACTTAACACAAACTGCTTTCTCATCATGCTCCCATGAGATCCGCCATTGAGCATCTCTCAAACAAAAATAAAACATCCATCGAACTCCGACCAATCAGGGAGCCACCTAATGCTTTATTCACGAACACGACGTGCCTTAACGGGCTCGGCAATCGCACTTTTTGCAGCATCAGCAGTCCCTGCCACTGCGCAAGAAGACGTCACCATTTCCATTGGAATGGCTGCGGTCATCACCTCGCTTGATCCACACGAAGATTCAAATTCACCCAACAATGCTACCAGCCGTCATATCTATGACAGCCTTATCAACCGTGGCGGCTCTGCTGAAAACAAACCTCAGCTCGCTGCCTCCTGGGAAGTGCTCGACAGCACGCATTGGCACTTCACCCTTCGTGAAGACGTCAAATTCCACGACGGTTCGACCTTTGATTCCGAAGACGTTGTCGCTTCCCTAATCCGTGCCCGCGACAAGGAAAGCAAGGCTTTCGCCTCTTACACCCGCCACATTGCAAAAGTTACAGCAGACGGCCCATATGGTGTCACCGTTGAAACCACGGTTGCTGACCCTATGATCCTGAACTCGCTAAGCCGTATTCGTATCATCAGCTCCGACTATGCCGATGCCAGCCTCGCAGATTTCGAGAACGGAAAAGCCGCAATAGGTACCGGTCCTTTCAAATTTTCTTCCTATACACCAGGAGACCGGATCGAGCTTGACCGCAATGACAACTATTTTGCTGGTCCGTCAGAATGGTCGCATGTGACGATCCGCATGGTTCCCGACAATGGCGGACGCCTTGCGTCTCTGCTTGCCGGCGATCTTGACCTGATTGAAGCCCTACCTGCCGAAGGCGTTGATCGCGTGGAAAACAGCGATGGCATGCACATCATTCGCGGACAGTCGACCCGCCTTGTCTATCTTGGTATGGATGTGGGCCGTGACCAGACGCCGTTCGTAACGGCCAAAGATGGTTCGCCTCTTGTCTCCAACCCGTTCAAGGATGCGCGAGTTCGCAAAGCACTACTTATGGCGATCAATCGTGATGCCATTGTTGATCGCATCATGCGTAAGAATGGCACCGTTGCCGACCAGTTCGTCGCAAAGGGCTTTTTTGGCAACTCCGAAGAAGTCGAAAAAGTTACCTATGACCCTGAAGCTGCCCGTAAGCTGCTGGCGGATGCAGGTTATCCGGATGGCTTTGGCATGACAATTCACGGCCCGTCAGGTCGCTATGTCAATGACAGTGAAGTCTTGCAGGCCGCAGGTCAGATGTTCTCGCGCATTGGTATCGACACCAAGGTCGAGGTCCTGCCCTGGTCGGTATATTCCAACAAATACTCGAACGGTGAATATTCATTGTTCCTAGGTTCCTGGGGAGTAAATACCGGCGAAGTTTCCAACCCGGCGCTTGCAATCGTCGCTGGTCGTGATGCCGACAAAGGCACCGGACGCTACAATGGTGGCGGCATCAATATCCCGGAAGTCAACGCCCTGCTTGATGAAGCCACCTCAACACTTGAAGAGTCGGCACGCGAGCCACTTTTACAGGAAGTGTCAAAGCTGGTTTTCAACAACAACTGGTTGCTTCCGATGCACTACGAAAACGTAGTCATGGGGGCAAAATCCAACATCACCTACAAGCCGCGTGGCGACAAATACACGCTAGCGTATGAAGTCCATAATTCCGCAAAGTCGGAATAAAAACGCGACTACGGGGGCGCCTGCGCCCTCGTAGTCCCGAAGACGTTTTCCCACGGAGACAAAAATGCAAGAACTTGGAACGAACGGTGCCGCTGCGCGCGCCCGTGCGGTGTATGATTATGGCGAGACGGCAATCTTCGCCTCTCAGGTCGACCCCCGCTTTCATATGCTACTTTACGTTCCCCCTGCGGCGGCCGATGGACGCAAAGTCGATCTTCTGGTAGCGGTTCATGGCACAGGCCGTACGTCAGCTATCGAGTTCCGTGACGGGTTTGCAGAATTCGGCCTGTATAATGATTGTGCGATTTTATGTCCGATATTTCCGATGAATGTCCGTGGTGATGGTGCACGGTCGGGCTACAAATACATGATCGAAGGCGATATCCGTTATGATGAGATCATCCTTTCGATGGTGGCGGAAATGGCTGAAAAATATCAGCAGGACTGGTCCCGTTTCGCCATGTTTGGTTTTTCCGGTGGCGGGCATTTCACACATCGTTTCGCCATTCTGCGCCCTGAACACCTGTGGGCAGCCTGCATCGGGGCTCCCGGTTCTGTGACCCTGCTTGATCCCGACCGCGACTGGTGGGTTGGCGTACGTGACCTTCAGGAAAAATTTGGTCGTCCGTTTAACGCCGAAGCACTTGCTCGCGTACCGGTTCAAATGGTTGTCGGAAGCGTTGATCTCGAAAACTGGGAGATCATGCATGAGCCAAGCTCAAAATACTGGATGGAAGGCGCAAACGATGCCGGCAACACACGACCGGAACGCCTTCGCAGCCTAAAAGCTTCGTTCGAAAGTGTCGGGGTCAATGTAACATTTGATGAAGTTCCCGGCGTTGCCCATGACCGCTTGAAAGTACTGGGTCATGTGAAAGCCTTTCTTGCCGAACGCCTGAAGGAGATGCGCGCATGACACGCAATGCAACGATTGTAGCGCCACAGCCCGAAGCAGCCGAAGCCGGGGCAGAAGTTCTCGAACGTGGCGGGAATGCAATTGATGCAGCCCTTGCCTGTGCCTTTGTGCAGGGTGTCGTCGATCCGCAAATGTCGGGGATTGGTGGTTTCGGCTCCATGCAGGTTTACATGCCCAAACGCGGCATTCATGAAATGCTGGAATTCTATGCTCTTGCCCCGGCCTCGGCCACACCGGATATGTGGCTGGATAAGCTTCTGGGACAAAGTCGCGATGGTTTCGGCTTCATCCTCGAAGACAATATCTCGGAAATTGGATACCTTGCTTGCTGCACACCGGGGTCGCTCAAAGGTTATGAAACAGCTCTGCGTGATTACGGCTCTTGGGAATGGGGCGACCTTATCAAACCCGCCATTCGCCATGCAGAAGAAGGCTTTATGATCCGCCCCCATATGCATTGGTACTGGACCAAAGACCAAAGCAGCGACGGGCAGGTTAACACGCTTGATAAACTCCGTTTTTCGGAAACAGGTCGTCGTATCTATTTTCACGAAGACGGAAGCGTGCGCGGTGTGGGTGACACTTTGCGCAATCCGGACCTTGGACAGACCTTGCGCCGGATCGCTGAAAGCGGCAACTCGGACATTTTCTATCACGGCGAAATTGCCGAACAGATCGCATCGGATTTCGCCCGAAACGGCGGACTTATCGGCCAGGATGACCTTGCACAATATTCCGTTTCAAAAGCTGCACCTGTCTGGGGCAGCTATCGTGACTACCGCATTGCGTCAAGCCCGCCGCCTGGCTCTGGTTTTCCGATGATCGAATTGCTCCATATTCTGGAAAACTTCTATATTAGCAAGATGACACACGGCTCGACAGAGCATATCCGTACGCTTTTCGAAGCGATGAAACACATGACAATCGACAAGGACATCCATATGGGGGATCCCGCATATGTAGATGTGCCAGTCGAACAACTTCTCTCAAAAGAACACGCAGCAAAACTGGCCCACGCCATTCGTAGCGGGGAACGCGCAAATGTTGAGCGCCTTGATCTGTCCCAGCGTGATACCACCCATATCTCTGTTATCGACGGCGAAGGCAACGCTGTTGCCATGACCCATTCTCTGGGTAGTCCTTCCGGCGCGATCACCGATGGTTTGGGTTTTATGTACAATGGATTGATGGGGCGCTTTGACCCACGTCCAGGTCGTGCGGCCTCAATCGCACCACGTAAACGTCGCGCAAGCTCCGCAGCACCAACCATTGTATTTAAAGGCGATGACCCGTCGATTGTAATTGGCGCACCGGGCGGCAGCTATATTGCACCCAGTGTTGCACAGGGCATCATGAACATGATCGACTTCAAAATGGATATTCATGAAGCCGTTGCAGCCCCCCGTATCGCCGGGGTCTCCAATTCGATAGACATATCTAACAGAGTTCGCCATTCGGTCGCCGCCGACCTTCGCAAGGATGGCTATACCGTTGTGCGTTCCCCGCAAACCTATGCTTTTGCAGCATTGCACGGCATTCAGGTAAAGGACGGCCGGTCCGCCGGTGCAGCAGATCCCCAGCGCGATGGAATGGCGATCAGCATTAAAGCCCCAAAAAGGAGCTAGGATATGGTCACCTCCTTAATCCGGCGCATGATACAGGCAGCCTTTGTCATCTTCGCAATGACGCTGATTGTTTTTATTGGCGTCAACGTGATTGGTAACCCGGTTGATATCCTGATCAACCCGGACCTCAACCAGGCAGAAAGAGCCCTAGTCATTCATCACCTTGGCCTCGACCAGCCTTTGTGGAGCCAGTATCTAAGCTTTATCAAGGGACTGGTACAGGGTGATTTTGGCGACAGCTTTGTTTACAAGCGTCCGGCAATGGAGGTCATTCTTGAACGGCTCCCGGCAACACTTGAGCTGGCACTTAGTGCAATGATCATTGCCATTGTCGTCGGTCTGCCACTTGGGCTTTATGCAGGATTGTATCCGGAAAGAATTTCGTCACGCCTTATCATGACGGGATCCATTCTGGGCTTTTCCCTTCCGACATTTTGGGTCGGCTTGATGTTTATCCTGCTATTCGCAGTTCAACTCGGATGGCTACCTTCGAATGGACGCGGTGAAACGGCCATGCTGTTTGGCACGCCCTGGTCATTCCTGACTGCGGATGGCATTTCACACCTGCTTCTTCCTGCATTAAACCTGGCACTGTTCAAGACATCCTTGATCCTTCGCCTGACACGCGCGGGTGTGCAGGAAGTTGTCATGCAGGATTATGTCAAATTTGCCCGCGCCAAAGGCCTGAGCGAATCTCGCATCATCTTTGTCCACATTCTCAAGAACCTGATGATTCCCGTTGTCACAATCATTGGCCTCGAATTCGGATCATTGATCGCCTTCTCTGTCGTGACGGAAAGCATTTATGGCTGGCCGGGAATGGGCAAGCTCATCATTGACAGCATCAACCTTCTCGATCGTCCCGTGATCGTTGCTTACCTGATGATGATGGTCATCCTCTTTGTCACCCTGAACTTCATTATCGACATCTGTTACACGCTTCTGGACCCGCGCGTCCGGCTCGAAGGGAAAGGATAACCCGTGATGGATGCCAAACTTGCCGACACCTCAGGCGTTGACAATCCGGTATTGCTCGCCGATGCCCCGCCTCCCAAACGGATCGGCCCTGCCATCATCCGCTTCCTTTCCTCACCCACGGCACTGATCGGAATGATCGGTTTGGTTGCTGTTATTTTCGTAGCGGTCTTTGCTCCCCTTTTATCCCCGCAAAATCCCTATGACCTTATGCAACTCGACATCCTTGACAGCCGTCTGGCGCCAGGGTCGGAAAGCTTTGCTGGCACACCCTATCTCCTTGGCACAGATGGCCAAGGACGCGACATCCTGTCCGGGATAATGTATGGCCTGCGGACATCACTTATTGTCGGGATTACATCGGCACTGGTCGCCGCAATCATCGGCACAACTGCGGGGCTGCTTGCGGCCTATTCAGGCGGACGTATCGAAACACTGACAATGCGTTTGGTGGATTTGCAATTGTCTTTCCCGACAATTCTGATGGCCCTGATGATTCTTGCCGTTCTGGGAAATGGTGTCACCAACGTCGTGATTGCCATCATCATTGCCGAATGGGCAACTTACGCCCGCACGGCACGTGGCACAGCCCTGGTAGAACGCGAAAAAGAATTCATCGAAGCCGCACGCTGCCTGCGTATTCCGGGATATCGCATCCTGCTGCGTCACCTTCTGCCCAATTGTCTGGCACCAATCATTGTGATTGCCACAATGCAGGTTGCCCGTGCCATTGGCCTCGAAGCTACTCTTTCCTTCCTTGGACTTGGGGCGTCGGTCACCCAACCCTCACTCGGGATGCTGATATCAAACGGTTATCAGTATCTTCTTTCCGGTCTGTACTGGATCAGCTTTTTCCCCGGTATTGCACTATTGATCACGATTGTTTCCATCAACCTTGTTGGCGACCGTCTGCGTGATGTTCTAAATCCCAGGAATGCCCGATGAAACCACTACTTGATGTTTGCGACCTGGTAACTGAATTCTCAATCGGAAAAGATCAGGGCCTACGCGCTGTTGACGAAGTTTCTTTCAAACTTAATCGCGGAGAAGTCCTTGGGCTTGTCGGCGAAAGCGGCTCTGGAAAAAGTGTTACAGGCTTTTCCATCATGGGCCTGGTCGACAAGCCTGGGCGGGTAAGCTCTGGCAAAATTCTGTTTGATGGCGAAGATCTTGCGACACAATCCTATGAACAGATGCGCAGCCTGCGAGGACGTAGGATCGCAATGGTGTTCCAAGATCCGATGATGACGCTTAATCCGGTGCTTCGGATCGGTACACAGATGACCGAAGCAATTCACGCACACGAAAAGATCTCGTCATCAAAGGCCCGAACACGTGCCCGGGATGCGTTGGGCATGGTTGGCATTCCAAGCCCCGAAGAACGTCTGGATGCATATCCACACGAATTTTCAGGGGGCATGCGACAACGCGTTGCCATTGCAATTGCCCTTTTGCACCGTCCTGATCTGATCATTGCCGATGAACCGACAACGGCACTTGATGTCACAATTCAGGCGCAGATCATTTCCGAGTTCCAGAAACTGACAGAGGAACAAGGAACCGCTGTCATCTGGATCACCCACGACCTGGCAATCGTATCTGGTTTGGCCGACCGTATTGCCGTTATGTATGGCGGAAGGATTGTCGAGTCCGGTGACATCACCAACGTCCTTGAAACCCCGCGCCATCCATATACACGCGGACTGATCCGTTCAGTTCCATCGGAAAACAGTCGGGGCACGCGCCTTGCGCAAATCCCGGGTGTCACACCAAGTCTTGCACGCATGCCCGAAGGATGTGCGTTTCGTAGCCGCTGCGAACGTGCAACCGACGCCTGCCGGGTGCGCCCGGGACAGTTCGGCAATGAACTTGATTATCATCGTTGTTTCCATCCGTACGAGGAGACACTCCCATGAGCCTCCCTAATATAAATCATACTGAGTCTCCTCTTCTGGAAATTCGCAAGGTTTCGCGGCTCTTCGGCGCCAAACCCGATATCGCCACAAGAATATCCATTGCCCTGGGAGCGGCTAAACCACCACCGATCGTCCATGCTCTTGACGAAGTTGATTTAACCATTCGTCAGGGTGAGGTTCTTGGGTTGGTAGGTGAAAGTGGTTGCGGAAAATCCACACTGGGACGGATTGCGGCCGGCATTCTGCCGCCATCCTCTGGCACCGTACTTTGGAAAGGTACTGATCGGTCAAAGTTGCATGGTCGCGCGTTGCGCGATGCAGACCTGGCTGCGCAAATGATTTTCCAAAACCCGATGGCGGCCCTTAACCCGCGCATGAACATCGAGACACTGGTGTCAGAAGCTCCGTCGATCCACGGCATGATCAAGGGCAGTCGAGCAGCTTATGTTGACGAATATCTGCGGAAGGCAGGCTTCGACCCCGATATGAAACGACGCCTGCCCCACCAGTTTTCAGGGGGACAACGCGCCAGGGTCAACATCGCCCGTGCACTTGCCGTCCAACCCGATTTTCTCGTATGTGACGAGAGCGTCGCAGCACTGGATGTATCCATTCAGGCGCAGATTCTAAACCTTTTCATGGATCTGCGCGAACAGCTTGATCTGACGTATCTGTTTGTCAGCCACGATCTTGGCGTTGTCGAACATATCTCGGACCGCGTCGCGATCATGTATCTGGGGCGTGTGGTTGAAGAAGCCCCCGTCGAAGAGGTTTTCGCGAAGCCAAATCATCCATATACACAGGCACTTCTGGCAGAAGTTCCACGCATCAAACCCGGGAAACGCAAATTCGAGGCGATCAAGGGAGAGTTGCCAAGCCCGATCAATCCGCCACCGGGTTGCCATTTTCACCCGCGCTGTTCCTTTGCAACGGAGCGTTGCCGCACAGAAGCCCCAAAACGCAAGGAAATCGCCCCAAAGCACTACTCTGCCTGCCATTTGAATGACGAAGCCGCATGAGCCCCAAATCCCTGTTTCAGGGCAACAGTGCTTTTGCATTTGCCCTGATGATCGGAACCATAGGTGGCAGCCTATTCACCTGGCTCGGACTACCGCTGTCATGGATGCTCGGTTCCATGACAGCGTGCGGTATTTCAGCGATCTTATGTTTTCCGATTGCGGGTTCCAAACGTGCGAGACCGCCAATGTCGGCGGTTATCGGTGCGATGCTCGGCACCCAGTTCGGGCCAGATGCCATGGCTGGGATTGTTCATTGGTGGCCCGCACTGATCGGGCTTGCCATCTATCTGCTGGTTGCAGCGACACTTTGCTATTTTTATCTTGTGCGGATCGTAAAACTTGATCCGGTAACGGGATATTTTTCTGCCATGCCCGGCGGATTGATCGATATGGTATTGCTTGGCTCGGAGCGCGGTGGGAATGAGCGCACCATTGCATTGATGCATTCCTCACGCATTTTTCTGGTCGTCTTTAGCTTGCCGCCTCTTTTGTCGCTGATAACCGGTGTTGATTCAGGTGCACGCGTTACGGCGTACCGACCGCTTGGCGATCTTGTTACAATAGATGCAGTGTGGTTTGTCTTTGCTGTAGCCGCAGGGGCTGTAATAGGCCGACTGATACGTTTACCCGCCCCCTATATGATTGGCCCGATGCTTCTAAGCGGCCTGCTACACTGGATGAGTATCACAACATTCATCGTCCCATCAGCCGTGATTGCGATTGCACAGATCGTGCTTGGAACGACTATCGGCTGTCGCTTCGTCGGAACTCCACCACGCTTTATCCTGCGGATACTGCTTACCTCGGGCGGGTCGACACTAATTTTGCTGATGGTTGCACTATGCATGGCCTTTGCCCTGCAATATGTCTTGGATATACCGATAGAAGGTATTTTCCTTGCCTTCTCACCGGGAGGCCTGGCCGAGATGAGCCTGATTGCACTGGCACTTAATCTGGAGGTTTCCTTCGTCACGCTGTGCCACATCAGTCGTATTGCGATGGTTGTCCTTGGCGCCACAGCAATTGCACGTTTCCTAAAATAGTTCGAACCAATGCCTTAAAACACAATCTACAACCCCAAATTATGATAAGCACACTGAACGAGAACCTGTTCTTTATTGAACAGATTAAAACAATCACATCATAATATTATATGTGAAATTTTCAGATACAGAACAGCTGGAAATCAACGTTCCAAGGGGAGAACCTAGAAGTTCATCTCTCTGATAAAGCCTGAAACAACCGCTTCATAGAGACGTTGAGCCCAACTCACAGGCGCGGCATCAATTTGCAAAGTCCCCCGTCGGGTCATTGAAAAATCGCTTTGGGCGATATTACTTTCCCAATTCCCGACAACGATCCCTTCTATCTTGAAGACGGGGTCATATGGGGTATAGCGACCGTCCTTATCCGCCGTCGCCGCAATCGTGCCGCCATGGATGGCTGCAAGTGCAGGTGCCTCAAGGTATTTGCTATTGAACCGCTCGACAGTCTCGATCTCCACTTCCAAAACGGGTTGGGCAAACTGTTCCGGATAGAACTTTGCCAAAGGCCGCCCGTCAATCCGGGCGATATCGCGCTGAGACACATAAGCGACAACTTTCCACGACGAACGTTCCCCGGCACCGACAATTCGGGCAATCGGAACTCGCGGTGCTATCCAGCCGCCGACCCGAATATCTTCGGCCATTTCGCGAACAGCACCGTTGATCGGCGCCCGCAAAATCAACCGGTCCTGCCGGGCCTCCAGTGCAACGATCCGAGCCGCCAAACGGCGCATTTCCTGAATACGAGCAGCAGAATCACCAAGGTCGCCCCGGCTTGCTTCGGTTTGAGCAAGAAGTATTCTCGCTTCAGCAAGTTCCAGTTCGCGGATCCGGTGCTCAGCATCAAGTTCCGGGGCGATCATGGTTGCAACCACATCACCGGCGCTAACCTGATCCCCCTTTTTAACCATGATCTCACCGATCTGCCCCGCTACTGTACTTACGACTTCCGCGTCACTGCCTGCCTGAAGCACAGCATCTGCCGAAACACGGGATTGCCAAGGCACGAAAACCAGAACAACCAGCACACACATTAAAAATCCCGTCACCAAAAGATGCGGTGTCACTTTTGCGTTATGGCGATCTTTCCACCAGTGTTTCATTTCATTGAAAATTGGGATGAGGATGAACCATGCTATTTCAATCGCAAAAAGGGCAATGCCAAGAACTTTGAAGAACAGGTGATAGACGACCATTGCAATGCCAAGAAACAGAAAGAAGCGATAAATCCATACGGCAATCGCAAAAATGGCGAGCATTCGCCGTTTTTCCTGTGACATCGGTTCAGGTGCAGAATGCCCAAACTTGAAAAGAACCTCGCGTATCGTCCATTTGGCCATCGCAAAAGAACGGTTTTGAAGATTCTCGATACCAAGAAAATCTGACAACAGATAATAGCCGTCAAACCGCATAAAAGGGCTGAGATTGATCAAAAGCGTCGTGACCCAAGTGGCCGTTGCCAGCAGGAACACAGCACTTTGCATCGGTCCTGATGGAACAACATGCCAGAAAAATGTTGCCAGAAGCGCAATCGCCAATTCAACCCGAATACCCGCCGCCGCAATCCGAAGTCTGAGTTTTTTGCTGACAATCCGCCAAGCATCCGACGTATCAGTATAAAGAACCGGATACATCACCAGCAACGCAACCCCCATCGACGGAACCCGGCAGCCATAACGTGCCGCACTATAGGCATGCCCCAATTCGTGAAGAATTTTGGCCAGAGTAAGGGTAACCGCCATCCAGACCACGCCTTGCCAGTTGGCGAAACCAAGAAACGTCGACACAAACAAATCCCACTGACGCATCGTCAGGAAAATGCCGATTGCGCCCAGAAACAGAATTCCAAGCTGAACGTTACGCGATGCGACAATATCAGCGAAGGCCTGTGTTCTGCGCAGAAAGCCATCTGGATGCACCAACGGAACGCGGATAAAAAGATAGTTATGAATCAGCCACTTCCAGAATGACAGTTTTCCTGCACTCGCAATACGCGAGAACTCCGCCACGGCCTCGGGGCTGTCGCGTTGCAAAAGACCATTCCCATGAAGAAATTTTATCAGTCCGGTCAGCGATGCCTCATCGACGGTCAGAACCGTGTCGCAGCAAATTCGATCGATGATGGACTGCCCGCGTTTGAAATGCCACCGGCGCAATATTTCAAATGCGGCATAACCGATCCGGAAATACCGGTTGCGAACAGGATCGTGAATTGTCCAGCAAGGCGCACCATATTCATCGGTTCCCGCGGGCAAAAGTCGTAGGTCTTCACGCAACGGCGGTACGACGATGTCTTGTGCGCTACCTTGCGATGCGATTGCCATGGCGGATCAGAACCCGATCATCTGGCGCAACGCTGCAAGCGGCCGTCGGAAAAGAAACAGCGCCAATGGAACACGGTCCCCCATGATTTTTGCCGATCCCCTAAGCCCGATACGGGGAATATCTTCAGGATTATCAAAGCGTGCAACCGCCCGATAAGCCAATATACCTTCGGGTGTTTCCTTTGGCTGATAGGCCGTATATTCAAGCGTTGCACCAATCGAACCAAGCGGATCAATATCAAGGAATAACCGGACTTCGGCCCCTGATTGCAGGGTAATCGCATCCGCGACAGGAATGGAAATACCAAGTTCGGCAGCGGCAGGTGCGGCAATGGCCATCACCTGTTCACCGGTCGAAACCGGCCGGCCCCGCCAATCGTTCGGATCACTGAAAATAGCAATGCCCGATTGCGGCGCCCTTACATCAACCTGCGAGAGTTGATAGCGGCTAAACTTCGCCTGTTCCTGACGCAATGCCAGACGGGTCTGCGAAAGGGCGACTTCAGCGCGCCCCTTCGCGTCACCAAAGGCCTGCTGCGATGCGCGTCGCAGTTCGGCTTCGGCTGTATCCACCGCCCGCAGGGATATTTCATAATTTGCCCGAAATTCCGCACCTTCAAAGGAAAACAAAAGATCATCCTTTGCAACTGGTGCATTCGGGCGAACACTGATTTCGCGAATAACGCCTGTGATCGGTGCCGCAATCATGACCGGATCGCGCGGCATTACCGTTGCCGGGGCAATAATGCTTTGACGCACCGGGATACACAGCACAGCAATAATGGCGATCAAACCCCCGACCAAAACGGCCCGTCGTTTTTTCCCTGCCTCGAACAATCCACCCCGCTTTTTGCGGGGTCGAAGTGCATTCCACGCATGTCCAAGCGCATCCGTCAGTTGTTCGATCAGAAGTATTTCCTCATCCGACCATTCCTTTGCCCTGACCAGCAAAAAAAGACCAAGCGGCGTTCCATCTGGGGCCAGAACCGGCTGACAAAGGATACTGTCCTGAAGGAATTCGCGCCATTCAGCATCATCACCCCTGGCGTCCACAGTACGCGAAAGAACCCTTTTCTGATCCGATGGGCCGTCCCTGTTTGCAAGCTTTTCAACAAAGCGGATATAAGGCGCATTGCGGTCCACAGACGGGACATTGGAAACCGCCACCACCCGCAATTTTCCACCCACCCCATATGACAGCAATACGGCCTGCTGATAGGAAATCAGCCGCCGGGTTTCAGTCACCGCAACAAACTGAAGCGCTGTCATATCCCGAGCCTGCCGAATGGATTTCTCAATGCCCAGCAAAACCGCGGATGCTGTAATGGTGCTCATTTTACCTGTCAGTCTTCAGCTGATGCGACTTACACTTTATTCTGAAAGCGGTCACGATTTCGGATCAAAAACAGCAACACCACTCATGCCCGGCAGCAACCTGTCATCACCGCCATCGATGGTCGCAAAGATTTTTACCGTCTGACTTACCGGATCTATATCAGCGCCAATCCTTTCGGTCTTTGCCTCAATTATCGCCCCGGTTTCCTCGATTTTCGCTTGGAACGCTTGCCCCACCGAAAGCCATGAAAGCCAGCTTGACGGCATAATCAATTCCAGCTCCAAATTACCTGAACCTATGATTTCCATCAGCTCATCCCCGGGATTAGCCGTCTGAAAAGGTTGGCTCAGCCATTGGATAACCGCACCGTCGTAAGGCGCTGTTATCTGGCAACGATCAAGATACACGTCATGCAATCGCACTTGTACAAGTGTCCGGTCGCGGGCGGCTTCCGCCATAATAACATCAAGCTCGCCGACACTGCGAAGCTCAAACAAACGTTGCTGGGATTTAAACTGGGCATCCGCTTGCCTGTAATCAGCGGCGGCAGTAGCACGTTGCGCCCTGTAAGCCGTGCAATCAAACGCAATCAGCAAATCACCTTTCTTGAAACTCTGTCCCGGACGAACGGCCATTTTATCAATTCTCGCGGCAAGCTCGCCGGAAAGAATGGCACGATCCTGAGTTGTCACCAAGACACGTGTTTCCAATGTCTCCTGCCCGCTCGCCAGGGTCGGAGACAAAAACACCACCACCGCAAGCATGCAAAACATGCTGGCTGTGGCACCTTGTCTAGAGTGCTGACATTTAGACAGATACCCGCTTAACCAAGTCAGAACGAAAAGCATCACTTAACGGCAGCCGGCATAGGTTCTTTCGCCAGTGCCGGGTCATCATCGCTTTTTGCAATGGTGACTGGTGCGTCATAATCCCCATGGTTCCAGCGCTTAAGAACTCCTCCGACCATCTGAGCAAGCGTATCGATAGAATTATCAGGAATATCGTTCGGGAACGGATCTGCACCGATTGATGCGAACAACCGTCCATATGAGGCCTGCATATCGGCATAAGCCATATCGCGCTGCAAATTGCTCAGCAAGGCACGAACATCAGCACGGATTGCCTGCGCTTCGCCGACCGTATTTGCAGACTGGCTGGCATTGACGGTTTGTGAAATCTGATCCTGCACCGATGCAATCCGGTCGGTCAGTTCGTAGTCACGTTTGGCATGGGCAAAACGCAATTGTGCAATATTTACCTGACTGATCACAGCCATGCTCAATGCAAGGCGACGGACTTCTGAAAGTTCAATCTGGCTATCCGCAAGACGCATATTCGCAGGCGCCTTAAACAGCTGCATCAGGTTCCATGAAAGGTTGAGCGATCCCTCATACCAATCCGAATTTACCTTATAACTATCCGTCGTGTGATTGATACCGGCACTGAAATTCAACCCCGGAACCATCTGTACGATTGCGATCTTTGCTTCTTGTTGGTTGATCCGCAACTGATAAGCTTCCGAACGTAGTTCCGAACGGTTCTTGAGCGCGGCCAATTCAAGTTCTTCCGACGTATGGCTTAGAACCGGCATCGGATCACTATCGGTTTCAACCGCCGCCGCAACCGTAAAATCGCTATCGGGGTGAATGTTCATGAGGACAGCAAGCTCGGTCCGGGCCTCGACCAACTGACGCCGTCGGGCTTCAAGCTCCCGCAGGGTCAAAAGGAGATCTTCCTGATAGGTCAGAGCATCAAGAGGCGCACCAACACGTTCGCGAACCTGGGTTTCTGAACGCGAAAGAGCGCTGCGAACCCGTTCCAGAGCCGGTTCAAACTGTACCAAGGCACGCTCGGCCGCAGCAGCGCGCCAATAGGCATTGCGCGTATCATTGATAACATTATGAATCACCTGACGGCGTCGTTCCTTAACGATTAATGCCATATCCGCCTGCTGATGAGCACGCATATAACCGATGGCGAAATCCAGAACATTCCAGCTTACCGTCAGATCGCTATCGCGGATTTTTTTGTCCGAACTGATCGAGGTGGAAGTCTTGTCCTCGTTATAAGTTGAATCTGCTCGGTTTCGCTGCGTCCAGCCTGAATTGGCCACAACATTGGGCAGAAGGTTGACGTTGGCTACATCAAGCTGTCCCATGGCGACAGCTTCTTCCATCAATTTAAGCCGGTGATCAAGGTTGTATTTGAGCGCTCGCGCGATCGCTTCTTCAAGCGTCAACGGCCCCGTGATCTTTTCCTGCTTTTCGAACAGACGTTCTAGGTCATTAGCGACACGCGCATTGTTTTCAGCAGTCGTCAGTGGTTCCGGTGTGACGGCACATGCCGAAAGCAGTGCTACAGTTGCCAGCGCAACGGTTACCTTCCGCCACTTATGGAAAGTGCCGGGAAAATTCAGTACACGGTAAACCAAGTCGATATTCCCCCAAGTAAACTCAAATTCCGGAAAATCTGTCTCACAAATGTCCGGTTATTTGTCTCTGCGTCCAAGTTTGTTTCGGTTTCAGTCCCGAGACCGAAACATCCCTCTTTCAATACTGTGTCTCGTAAGGACAATGGCAACCGATTGATCGTTAATCCGACGGTCGTATCAGCCCCAAAATCAGATAATCGTCAAACCGGGATACGGTAGGTACTTAAAACCTGATCAAGCAACATTGTTTCCATCTCCGCCACATCGCCAAAGGCAGCAAGCTGCACACTGAAATCCTCCAGATTTTCTGTCTGCTCCACCTCAGCCGCACTGTCGTTCATGGCCTGAATATCATCCGTTCCGCCATCCGAAGGTGTGTCTTCACCATCGCTACCGCCATCAGATGAAGGGGCTCCGAAAAGACTGTCATTGCTGCCTGCGTCACCATCTCCGGGCTCACCCCCAACACCACCACCAGAACTAGCGCCAGAAGCACCACCTGTGCCAAGCAGATCGCCGAAAGAAACACCGCCACTAATGTCCGAGCGAAGGACAGTACCAGCAGCACCATAAAAACTGCTTGCCACAGAGGTCACATTACTGCCGATCCCGCCTCCACTACCAAATTGTGATGCCGTTAGCCCGGCTGAGACCGGTGTTCCTGAATTGCCAATTGGGCTGGTATTACCCAATTGACCGGTCACTGTCGTCGGAATGACCCCACCGGCAATAATCGGCCCACTCGAGCCGTTGGAGTTTGACGCAGTATTAAGCGCACTGCTGATCGGTGTTCCGGTATCTCCACCTGCCGATCCCGGTACTTGCAGGATTGGCGGAACCGTAACGGGCGGCGCAGGTGTCGTAACCGTCGGAGAAGGAGGTGGCTGCGTTGGTGTTTGCGTTGCTGGCTGGGCAAGCACCACTGTTACCGTATTTGCGCCGCTACTATTGCTGTTACCATCAGACACATTGAAGCTGACGGTCCGGTTGGTAAATGTCGGCGTGCCCGCCGCATTACGGTAAGCAACAGCTTTCATCAGGGTCTGAACACGTTCCGGTGTAGAGTCCGAATTGAAATTAATGACAAGATTATTCCCGGCCGCAATATTATTGACAAGCGTGCCGATCACAACACCGCCGACACTTACCGTTGATGTCGCTGTCGTTCCCGAAAGGGTAATCGTCGTGCCAGACGTCTCAATCGTCAGAATATCCTCGGAACCGACACCACCGGCTGTGATACTGACCGTCAGGTTCCCCGAATTGAAGTGTAAGGAATCAGCATCCGAAATGACGACATTCTGGCCGACATCCAGTTTGACCGTCTGCCCGGCAGTATAATTAACACTATCCCCGGATAATCCGCCTACCGTTGGACGATCCTGCACCGCAACAGAAATGGTATCCGTGTCGGAATTGGTCCCGTCCGAGGTCAAGACCGTAATCGTCTGCGCCCCCGATGCATTGACGGCGGGTGTATATGTCAGGTTTGCCAGCGTTGCATTGACGCTTGCTATTGAACCGGAAATTTGAATTGAATTGGTGCCAAGACCGGTGATTGTTGCCGCCCCAGTCGTGGAAAACGAACCAAGGCCTGCCCCCACCGACACCGTAGTTGTCACATTTGCGCTATCATTATCGGCAACAGAAATACCGGTAATTGCCTTGGCCGTTCCATCTACCGCGTTCTGAGCACCGGGGACCGTATTCACTGGATTTACGTCTGTAATATCAATATTTCCGCTGCCAACCTGCGGATTGGTGGTGCCGTCATTGGCATTGATCGTAAAGGTCGCGGCATTGTCGCCCGATGCACTCGATGCACCGGTGTACTGGATATTACTGGCAGTATCGAGCCATGTGTTGATATTGGCCGCCGTGCCTTGAAGGGTAAGGGAACCGGTGCCAGAACCGCCAACCGTGACGCTACCCGACGTGCTAGCGGTGAATGTCCCGGCAGATACCGCAATCGTGACGGTCAGAGAGTCACCATCGACATCAGCAAAGCTGATTGCGGATAAGTCGAAGTTACTCGCGGTATCTTCGATTACGGTTACATCGGTCGGAACGCCCGATG
>TARA_R110001583_G_scaffold3009_1_pt1 | contig 18525 bp, 15 predicted proteins | sample TARA_R110001583 | Tara Oceans TARA_R110001583 (sample SAMEA4398432) | marine metagenome | biome: Polar Biome; feature: [MES] marine water layer (ENVO:01000295) within the mesopelagic zone...; material: water (ENVO:00002006), including particulate matter (ENVO:01000060) such as...... | reverse complement strand
AGACCTCTGGCGCCCGACGTGAAGTTAAAGAATAAAGCGGCTTAAATCTTCATCTTTTGCCAATTCACCGAGCTGCTCTGAAACATAATCTCCGTCAATGGTGACAGTTTGCGCTTCACCGGCATCGAAAGAAATACTTTCCAGTAAGCGTTCCATCATGGTGTGCAGGCGGCGGGCGCCAATATTTTCAGTGCGTTCATTCACTTCCCACGCGGTTTCGGCAATGCGACGAATGCCGTCTTTGGTAAATTCTATTTTCAGGCCCTCGGTGGCGAGCAGTGCTTGGTACTGCTCAGTCAGTGAGGCGTGGGGTTCGGTGAGAATACGCTCAAAATCTTCTGGTGTGAGGGCGGATAATTCTACTCGAATCGGTAAGCGGCCCTGCAATTCCGGTATTAAGTCTGAGGGCTTGCTTAAGTGAAACGCACCAGAGGCAACAAAAAGAATATGGTCGGTGCGAATCACGCCGTGTTTGGTGCTCACGGTACAGCCTTCTATAAGAGGCAGTAAATCGCGTTGTACACCTTCTCGTGAAACGTCGGCGCCGCCGGTTTCCTGGCGTTTTGCTACCTTGTCAATTTCATCAATAAAGACAATGCCATTTTGCTCTGCGGCTTCTAATGCGCGAGACTTTAGGTCTTCCTCATTAATCAGCTTGGCGGCTTCTTCATCCTGGGCCTGTTTGAGCGCAGCTTTAACGCTCATGCGGCGGGTTTTCTTTTTGTCGTTACCTAGCTTGGAAAACATACCCTGTAGCTGGTTGGTCATTTCTTCCATGCCGGGCGGTGCCATAATCTCCACGCCGATGGGGCTTGCGTTCAGCTCGATATCGATCTCGCGTTCGTCGAGTTCGCCTTCTCGGAGCTTCTTGCGAAATAGTTGGCGGGTGTTGTCAGTGCGCTCTTCGCCATTGCTCTCGCCGCGAGCGGGGGGCAACAGAATGTCGAGTATGCGTTCCTCTGCGGCATCGGCGGCGCGGTGTGCAACTTGCTCCATTGCTTGTTCGCGATAAAGTTTTATTGCCACGTCTACCAAGTCTCTGACGATGGACTCGACATCGCGACCCACATAGCCTACTTCGGTGAACTTGGTGGCTTCTACTTTAATAAATGGCGCATTCGATAGCTTGGCAAGGCGGCGGGCGATTTCGGTTTTACCGACACCGGTGGGGCCGATCATCAAAATATTCTTTGGGGTGATTTCATTGCGCAGTGATTCTTCTAGCTGCATGCGCCGCCAGCGATTGCGCAGGGCGATGGCCACGGCGCGTTTTGCGTCGTTCTGGCCAACAATGTGTTTGTCGAGTTCGTGAACAATCTCGCGGGGCGTCATATTAGACATTAGTTACTCCGAGGGCGCGTTGGCGCTTAGTATTCTAGTGATTCGATGGTGCGGCTGTGATTGGTGTAAATGCAGATGTCGCCCGCAATCGTTAAGCCTTTTTCTACAATGTCGCCAGCGCTTAACTCAGTGTTGTCCATGAGGGCGCGGGCGGCTGCGGTCGCGAAGGAGCCGCCGGAACCGATGGCAATCATATTGTCTTCGGGTTCGATAACATCGCCGTTACCACTGATGACGAGGGTGGTTTCTTTGTCCGCCACAATTAGCAGCGCTTCTAGTTGGCGCAGTGAGCGCTCGCTCCGCCAGGCTTTGGCTAGCTCTACGGCGGCGCGAACTAATTTACCGGAATGTTTTTCGAGCTGAGCTTCAAATAGTTCAAAGAGGGTAAAGGCGTCGGCGGTACCGCCGGCAAATCCTGCCAGCACTTGATCTTTATATAAGCGGCGGACTTTACGGGCATTGCCCTTCATTACAGTGTTGCCCATGGTGACCTGGCCGTCGCCACCGATGACAACTTGATTGTTACGGCGAACGGAGAGAATTGTGGTGCCGCGAAACTGTTCCACGCGGGACTCCTTATCGTTAAAAAGGTGGGTTTATTGGGTGTTGATGACCCTGGCAGTCTGCTAAAAGATGTGGGGGCGCCCCTGATGATTTCAAGGGCGTGCTGCGCGGTTTCGGGTCGCGCTATTTCTTTTGGCGGATAACCAGGGTGTCGATGCTTTCGTTAATTAACTTGCTGCGAGCATCGGTAAGTGTGTTGTGAGACTGGAAGGGGCCAACGTAAACGCGGTGCCAGCGGTCGCCATTGGCTTCCACGGATTCGACTTTAGCGTCTAGGCCCAAAAGTAGTATTTGCGCTCTGCGGCGATCGGCGTCGGCGCCCTGTCTGAAGGAGCCCGCTTGCAAAATATAGCGCTCGTCACTGATATCTTGTTTCACTGCCGGTGGTTTGTCAGCGGTTTTGATGGCGGTTGCGGGTTTGGCGGCCGGACGTTGCTCGTCGGTTACGATAACTTCGCGCTCAGGCAGCACGGTAAAGAAATCAAACTTGGTATTGGTGGTGACGTCTTTGCGGTCTTGTTGGGCTTTTTCTTTTGCGGCGGCGGCCTTGGTTTCTGCTAATTTGGCTTCGCGCTCGGGGTGCTTGCTGATGACGGTAGAGTAAACCAGTACCGAGCAAATAATACCGGCGATAAAGCCAGTACCCAGCAATGCCGATGCCGGAAGCCCCTGCCGCTCGGGGCTGCGAGTTGCGCCGCGAGTTGTCTTCTTTTGTGTTGCCATGCCTTACATTTCCTCTGGGGCGGATACCCCCAGCAGTGTCAATCCGTTATTTAATACCTGCTGCACTGCGCAGGCCAGGGTAATACGAGCGTCGCGTACGGCAGCTTCCTCGCCCAGCATTTTATGAGCGTTGTAATAGGTGTGAAAGTCACCCGCCAACTCTCGTAAATAGTGCGCGAGCGCATGGGGTTCAAACTGCTCGGCCGCGTTGCTAAGAATTTCCGGGTAACGGGATAATTTAACCAACAAATCCTTTTCAACTTCGTGACTCAGCTCTGATAAATGGGTAAGACCTGATTCTGCGTCCCAGGTTTCGCCCTGCTCGGCAAGCTTGCGCAAAATACTGGCAACCCGAGCGTGAGCGTACTGAATGTAGTAGACCGGATTGTCTTTGCTCTCTGATTTAGCAAGCTCCAGGTCAAAATCTGTTGCCTGATCGGCCTTGCGCATAATATAGAAAAACCGCGCCGCGTCGTTGCCCACGTCGTCACGCAATTCTCGCAGGGTAACGAAAGAGCCGGAACGGGTGGACATTTGCACTTGTTGGTCGCCGCGATACAGCGACACGAACTGCACCAGTCGCACCACGAGTTTATCCGGATCAATATTGAGTGCCTGCAGTGCTGCCTTCACGCGGGCAATATAGCCGTGGTGGTCGGCACCCCAAATATTTACCACGGTGTCAAAACCGCGCTCAAATTTATTGAGATGGTAGGCGATGTCAGAGGCGAAATAGGTGGTTTGACCGTTGTCGCGTTTTACCACGCGGTCCTTGTCATCGCCAAAGCGAGTGGACATAAACCACAGCGCGCCGTTGCGCTCTTCGATAAAACCGTTGTCTTGCAGTTTGCGAATGGCGCGATCAACCTGGTCGGGGTCTTGGGTTAGGCTGCGCTCAGAGAACCACTCTTGGTACTCAATGCCGAACTCAGCAAGGTCAGTGCGGATGTCGCCAAGAATCGCATTGAGGCCCTTATTAAAGGTGATGTCGTAATTGTCACCCAGTAGCGCTTTGGCGCGATTGATCAAATCGTCAATGTGCTTTTCTTTGTCACCCTCTGGTGCGTCAGCACGGACACTCGCGAATACATCGCTGGTGCTGTGGTGCAAAATCTTGCCGTGCTCAGCTAATAATTCGCGACCGTAGTCGGCGATATAGTCGCCTTGATAGCCGTTGCTTGGAAACGTGATGTCTTCGCCGCAAGCTTGTAAGTAGCGCAGCCACACGCTGGTGCCGAGTATGTCCATTTGGCGACCGGCGTCGTTGACATAGTATTCGCGGCATACCTTATAACCAATGGCTTCCAGCATATTGGCAACGCTTGCGCCGTAGGCTGCGCCACGGCCGTGGCCGACGTGAAGTGGACCGGTCGGGTTGGCCGAGACAAATTCTACCTGAACTGATTTTTCGCGACTTGCTTGGCGACCAAAGTGACTGCCCTGCGCGAAGATGTCGTGCAGCACCTGGAAGTTGCTCTCTTCATTGACGAAGAAATTAATAAAACCGGGGCCGGCAATCTCGACTTTAACGATGTCGCTGGTGGCGGGCAGCGCGTCAACGATTTGCTGGGCAATCGCGCGCGGATTTGATTTAAGTGGTTTTGCCAGAGTCATGGCAATATTGCTGGCAAAGTCGCCGTGCGCCTTGTCTCGTGTGTGTTCGACCTGAATATTTACCGCAAGCTCGTCTGGCCAAGATTGGGCGCTGCGCAAGGTTTGCAGTGCCTGCTGTATATGTTGGGCGACTTTCTCTTTCATGGTGGGGCAAAAACTCTTTGGTCGAAACAAGGCCGCGTATTATCACTGTTTACGCGGCACGCTGCCAGTGCTGGAGGCGTTTGCTGTGGTCTGATTAGTACCTAAAAGAGGTCGATAGGGTCTACGTCCACCGACCAGCGCAGATTCTGCGGCTTGTTGAGCTGGTCGCCGATATGGCAGGCCGTGTGCAGCTGAGTATGCAGTAGGCTGCGGCGTTCGGCCTGTAAAATAAGGGCCGCCCGAAAACGTCCCGCCTTGCGTGTCATTGGCGCGGGCAGTGGGCCGACAATGCTCCACTGGGTATCGCCAAGTGGCAGCGCTGCTTTGATTTGTTCGAGAAAGTCTTCTGCGCCTTGCAGCGACGTCGCATCTGCGCGAATAACAGCGCTGAAGCTGATCGGCGGTAGTGAAAAAAGTTGGCGTTCGGCGAGTAATTGTTGGGCGAAAGGCTGGTAGCCACTGTTGACCAGCGCTTGCAGCGCCGGATGATCGGGGCAGTGGGTTTGAATATATACCGTGCCGGGCTTGTCGGCTCGCCCGGCTCGGCCGGCGACTTGAATCAAGAGCTGACCGCTGCGCTCTGGACCTCTGAAGTCGGCACTGAATAGGCCGCCATCGATATCGACAATACCCACCAGAGTGACATCTGGAAAGTGATGGCCCTTGGCCAGCATTTGGGTGCCAACCAAAATGCAGGGTTTGCCGGTGCGGATATCGTTCACCAGCGATTGCATGCTGCCTTTTGCGGAGGTTGTGTCGCGGTCAATTCGATAAATCGGCACGTCCGGGAAGTGTCGTCTTAGGCTTAACTCTAAGCGTTCGGTGCCTGGGCCTTGATATATAAGTTGGTGATTGTGGCACTGAGGGCAGATGGTCGGTAGTGGCTCGCTGGCATCGCAGTGGTGACAGCGCAGCTCGCGGCGGCCAAAGTGCACTGTCATTTTGGCGTCGCAGGATTGGCAGTTTGCCAGCCAGCCGCAACTATGACACTGCAGCTGGGGTGAGAATCCTCGTCTATTTAAAAACACTAAAGCCTGATTGCCAGCATTTAATGTGCGAGTGGTGGCGTCGAGCAGTGATTTGCTCAGGCCGTCGTCAAGGGATTCGTTGCGAATATCTAATAGGCGAATGGATGGTGCGCTGGCTCCGCCGGCCCGCTCACGTAATTCAAGCAGCCGGTAACGACTTTGGGCAATATTGTGCAAGCTGTCTAAGCTTGGCGTGGCGCTGCCAAGCACTACTGGGCAGTGGTGATCTGATCCGCGTTTCACCGCGATGTCTCTTGCAGAATAACGCCAGCCATCTTGTTGTTTGTAAGAGGCGTCGTGCTCTTCGTCAACAATGATTAGGCCCAGTTTATCGAATGGAGTGAATACCGCTGACCGGGTGCCAAGCACGATTTTATGCTCGCCAGACTGTATCTTTTGCCAGTTATGCAGGCGTTCGCCGTCGCTTAGTCCAGAGTGCAAGGTGCTGACGTTGGCCGGAAAGCGTTGTTCAAAGCGCTGCAGTGTTTGCGGTGTTAGGCCAATTTCTGGAATCAGCACTAACACTTGTTCACCCCGCGCAAGGCAGCTTTCAATAGCGCGAAGATACACTTCGGTTTTACCGCTACCGGTTACCCCGTCTAGTAAAAAGCGTTCGAAGCGGCCTAGCGTCGCCGTTATTGCGCCTACTGCTGCCTCTTGCTCGCGATTCAATGTCGGTTTTTCGGCCTGCAGGTGACCGGTGTTTGCGCTGGGAGCATCCGCCTTGCTCAGGTAGCCGCCATCTATTAAAGGGTTGAGAATGTTGTTGCTATAGCCTAAGTCTTTAATTTGTCGGCGCGACAACTGCCCGGATTGCTGGACGATAGCAAGCAGACTGCGCTGTTTGTGAGCGCGTGTCGACAAGGGCGGTAGGGTGTGAATTTGATCGCTGCACTGCCAATATTGCGCGGGCTTTTCCTTGGCTTGTTCGGCTTTGCGCAATGTGACAGGAAGCATTTGTTGGATGCAGTCGCCGATGGGGTGGTGGTAGTACTCCGCCCCCCAGCATCCTAACTCAACTAGGTCCGGTGGCAGTGTTGGCCGAGTGTCGAGCACCTTGAGCACGGCTTTCATTTTGTGGCTGGGGATGTCGTTGCTGACGTCGGTGGCAATAATAACTCCGACCAAGCGTCTGGGGCCGAATGGAATGGTCACCCGCATTCCGATCTCGGGGTCTAGCTGTAATGTGTCTGGCCACAGGTAGTCAAAACCTCGGCGCAGCGGGCAGGGGACGGCGATAGTGACAAGTTTCGACATGAAAAAGCGGTTTCGCTACAACAAAGAGCCACAGTGTATAAGAAATAGTGCGGCGGTAAGAGTCTCGTTTTTAGCCCACGGCGCGCCTTGCTTGCTTCTTGAACAATTTCTGTTAATATTCGCCGCCTGAATTTCAAGCTATTTTTTAAGCTTGTCAGCCCTGCGCGGTGCCCGGCAAAAGATCGGGTGGCGGCGACCAATGAGGAAAGACCCATGAAAGCAGATATCCATCCGAATTATGTTGCTATCAACGTAACGTGCAGCTGTGGTAACGCCTTTGAAACGCGTTCTACCTTAGGCCAAGCGCTTCACGTTGACGTATGTGCAGCTTGTCACCCGTTCTATACCGGTAAGCAGAAAATGCTTGATACTGGCGGCCGTGTTGATAAGTTCCGCAAGCGTTTCGGCAGCCGTGGTACCACTAAAGCGTAATATCGCAGCAGTGCTTGGTGGTCTGCGAGTGCAGCCACACTAAGAAAGTGCCTGGTTAAAAATTTGACCGGGCATTTTTGTTTACAGCGTTTGTGTTTGAATATGTAAGTCAGATGTCGCGGTAGCGACTGGTACATTTCGCGCGAGCTTATCGCTAGTGCAAATCACGATGATGTATCCGCTGCCAGCTTTGGGTAAGTAGGTAGTCGGGTGTTGTCGACGAACACATAAATCTTCTTGTCTCGCGGCAGTGCGGCGTTGTCATACAAAGTTATTGTTTGAGCGAATACTTTTACAAATGCGTTTTCATCTTTTGTGAAAAGGCTAAAATCGGGAAATAAAGAATGTCCAAAGATGTGAAACAAGCGGCTCTGGATTACCACTCTCTCCCCACGCCGGGCAAAATCGGCATCATGTTGACCAAGCCCGCTGAAACTCAGTATGACTTGTCGCTGGCCTACAGCCCCGGCGTCGCAGAGCCAGTGCGTGAAATCGCCAAAGACCCACTTAACGCGTACAAGTACACCAGCAAGGGTAATCTCGTTGCGGTGATTTCAAATGGCACAGCAATTTTGGGACTAGGTGATCTAGGTCCGCTGGCCAGCAAACCCGTAATGGAAGGCAAGGCGCTATTATTTAAGCGTTTCGCTGATATTGATTCGATTGATATCGAAGTGGATGCGGAGGATAGTCAGGCGTTCATCGATACCGTTAAACGCATCTCCATCACCTTTGGTGGTATTAATTTAGAAGATATCAAAGCGCCAGAGTGTTTCGAGATCGAGCGCGTATTAAAAGAGATCTGCCCGATACCGGTTTTTCATGATGATCAGCACGGCACCGCTATTGTGACAGCAGCGGGCATGCTGAACGCGTTAGAGATTCAGGGCAAGAATATTGAAACCGCAAAAATAGTTTGCCTGGGTGCGGGTTCCGCCGCCATTGCCTGTATGAAATTGCTGGTGAGTTTAGGTGCGCAATATAAAAATATTTTTATGATCGATCGCCGTGGTGTAATTTACCCTGGGCGCGCGGGCTTAAACCAATATAAAGAAGAATTTCAAAACGATACCGATGCGCGCACGCTAAGTGATGCCATTAAAGATGCAGACGTATTTGTCGGCTTGTCAGGCGCAGATTTATTGAGCGCAGAGATGTTGCTTTCAATGGCACCTAAGCCAATCGTATTTGCCTGCTCTAATCCAGATCCAGAAATTCAGCCTGAGCTGGCGTTGTCGGTACGTGACGATTTAATCATGGCGACGGGGCGTTCGGATTACCCCAACCAGGTAAACAATGTATTGGGCTTCCCCTTTATTTTCCGTGGTGCTTTGGACGTGCGTTCAACGGCGATCAACGAGGAGATGAAGATTGCCGCGGTCCACGCTATTCGTGAGCTGGCAAAAGAAGATGTACCGCAGGTGGTTATAGATGCCTGTGGTGTGGGTGAGCTTTCGTTTGGCCCCAACTACATTATTCCCAAGCCAGTTGATCGCCGTTTGTTAGGTAAGGTGTCTGCCGCGGTTGCACAGGCAGCCGTTGATAGCGGTGTCGCTCAGTTGCCGTACCCTGCGCATTATCCTTTGAGTTAAACGTTTCGTTTGATTCTAAAAGCCGCCTCGCTTTATTGCAGACGGCTTTTTTTATGGTTGGAGTTTAGGGGCTTTAATTTGTTTTTGGCGTCGCGTTTTGGGCAATAATGTCTTGGATGCGGCCTCGCAACCACTCATGGGCGGTGTCGTTGCTGGCGCTGCGATGCCAGTACATCATCATTTCTAGGGCTGGAATTTTGAGCGGTAGCATCGCAGTGTGCAGCGCTAAAAACTGTTGGAAACGCTGGGCTAAATGCAGTGGTAAGGTGAGAAATAAATCTGAGGTGGCGACAATATGGCTTGCCGAATAGTAGCTCTGCCCTCGTAAAATAATATGCCGGTTCAAGCCTTTGCGATTGAGAGTGGCGTCTTCTAATACAACACCACGACTGCGGCCAGACACGGTAATGTGACCTGCATTTAGATATTGTTTCAAGCTGAGGGTTTGCCCGCTTAAGGGGTGATCTTGGCGCATAAGTACGCATAAATTATCTTTGAATAAAAATTGCTGCTGGATACTGTTATCGACGGGCTGTGGAATATCCACCGCCATAGACACTTCGCCGCTGATTAATTGGCGGCTGAGTTGATCGCGGATCAGGCGCTGGCTTTGCAATTTAATACCGGGCGCATGCCTCTGTAATTGGGTAATTAATTCTGGCAGCGCGACAAATTCTATGGGGTCGCCCATGCAGATAGTGAACTGACGTTTTGATGTGCTGGGGTCAAATTCCTGACCTTTGTGCAGGCTTTCCTGCAGGGTTATTAGCGAGTTGGCGATATCACTGGCGATACTGTCGGCAAGGGGGGTTGGCGCAATGCGGCGACCACGGCGCACAAATAGTGGGTCGTCAAAATGCTCTCGCAGTCTGGCAAGGGCGTTGCTCACTGCCGGCTGCGTAATGTGAAGGTCTTTTGCGGCCTCGGTTAGGGAGTTGGCGCGGTAGACCGCATCAAAGACTTTAAATAGGTTTAAATCCATAGTGCTCACTCGCCAATACATTCACTATAGTGATTATATGTCATTTATAAAATAAATTAGACTGATGTGTTGATGGAGTCTATCTTTAATCGGATAACCACAGGAGAGTATTCATGGACTTTAGTCACAGCCCCCGTTGCCAAGAACTCATTGATCGTGTGCGCGCTTTTATAAAAGATCGTATCGCGCCGGTAGAGGCAGATTTAATGCCTGACATATTGGCGGGTAACAGTGGTGGCGACTGGACCCAATGGCGGGTGGATCCAAGAATCGAAACCCTCAAAAAAGAAGCCAAAGAGCAGGGTTTGTGGAACCTGTTTTTGCCCGACGAAGAGCGCGGTGCGGGATTGTCGACCCTCGAGTACGCGCCCTTAGCGGAAGAAATGGGCCGCTCCCATCTCGCGCCCCAGGTGTTTAACTGCAACGCGCCAGACACCGGCAATATGGAAGTGTTGTGGAAGTATGGCAGCGAAGAGCAAAAGCAGCGCTGGTTAGAACCACTGCTAGAGGGCGAAATTCGCTCGGTATTTTTTATGACCGAGCCGGACGTGGCGTCCTCTGACGCGACGAATATGGAAGCGACCATCATAGAAGATGGCGATGATCTGATCCTAAATGGAAAAAAATGGTGGTCTAGTGGCGCAGGTGATCCGCGCTGTGAAATCGGCATTTTTATGGGCGTCAGTAATCCGGATGCTGCCCGACATAGTCGGCACTCCATGGTCTTGGTAGAGATGAATACCCCGGGCGTCACCATCAAACGCATGCTGCCGGTATTCAACCACTACGATGCACCTGAGGGGCATGGTGAAGTGTGGTTCGAGAATGTGCGGGTGCCAAAGACGAATTTAGTGTTGGGTATGGGGCGCGGTTTTGAGATTGCACAGGGTCGCTTGGGCCCCGGTCGTATTCATCATTGCATGCGCGCCTTGGGCGCGGCGGAAAAAGCGCTAGAGTTAATGATTAAGCGCGGCACCACTCGCATCGCCTTTGGCAAACCGCTTATCAAGCTTGGCGGTAATCAGGAGCGGGTAGCCAATCTTCGTATCGCTATCGATCAGGCGCGTCTGCTCACGCTCTACGCTGCGTGGAAGATTGATTCAGTGGGTGCCTTGGCTGCACTAACTGAAATATCCGCGATTAAAGTGATTGCGCCCAATGTATTGCAAGATGTGGTTGACGCTGCCATCCAAATTCACGGCGGTGCCGGCGTATCTAACGACACACCACTGGCGAATATGTTTGCGATGGCGCGGGTGTTGCGTTTGGCTGACGGCCCGGACGAAGTGCATCGCGGCTTAATTGCTCGAATGGAGTTGGCGAAATATAAATAAGAAATTAAATGTTGCGGGAGAAAATGGGCAATGGGATCTAAACGCGTTTTTATCACTGGTGGTGCCTCCGGCTTGGGGCGAGCTTTAGCCAACCGCTTTGCGGATGCGGGATATTCAGTTTGCATTGGTGACGTTGACGATGGGCGCGGCGCGGAAGCGCTCGCGGAGTTGAAGGCCAAAGGTCAGGCGCACTATGTTAATTGTGATGTAACAAAGGAGCACGCCCTGCAAAGTGCGGCCGATTGGCTGCTTAGTAACTGGGGTGGTGTGGACATTGTGATTAACAATGCGGGCGTGGCATCTGCAGGTGGAATCGGCGAATTCTCGATGGATGACTGGGAGTGGATTGTGAATATCAACCTGCTTGGTGTCGTGCGCGGTTGCAAGGTGTTCACACGGTTAATGCGCGAACAGGGCAGCGGACATATTGTAAATATAGCCTCCTTGGCGGGCTTAATATATCCACCCAAAATGGCCTCGTACTGCGCGACTAAAGCAGCGGTAGTGGCCTTGTCAGAGACCATGTCCTTGGAGCTAGATGCCGACAATATAAATGTATCGGTGGTGTGCCCCAGTTTCTTTAGAACAAATCTTGCAGAGTCAGTGCGGGCCTCTGACGCAGATAGCCAAGCCGCGACTCAGCGCTTGGTCAATAAGGCGAAGCTCGGTGCAGATGAAATTGCAGGGCGGGTCTTTAATTCAATTGAAAAGGGCGAGTTTTACATTCTTCCTCATCCTGAGGGGCGCTCGATCTGGCGTTTAAAGCGCTGGCTGCCGTTTAAGCGATATCGCGCCATGATGTTGAAGCAAACAGCGCGGATGATGACGAATAAGCGCAAGGGTTAAGTTGCTAATGGAAAACAAGTCGGTCATCGATGTAGCGGGAACGGTACGAAGTGGGGAGGAGTTAGATATTGCCGCGGTAGATGCCTGGTTAAAGCCACGCATCGCAGATTTGAGTGGTGAGCCTATTGTTACGCAATACAGCGGTGGCGCATCTAATTGGACCTATCGTTTGCAATACCAAAGTCACGATCTTATTTTGCGCCGTCCACCCAAGGGCACCAAGGCAAAATCGGCTCACGACATGGGGCGTGAATATAAGGTACAGGCGGCCTTGGCCCCGCTATTTCCTTTTGTGCCGGAGATGCTGGCGTTTTGTGATGATCCTGCCGTTATTGATTGCGATTTTTACGTTATGCGTCGCATCGAAGGCCTCATCCCCCGCGCCAATATGCCCAAGGGTTTGGCGCTTTCGGCTGAACAAACCCGCGAATTGTGTCTGTCGGTGATTGATAAATTAGTGGCACTGCATCAAGTGGATTATCAATCTGCGGGTCTGGCTTCACTAGGCAAGGGTGATGGTTACTGTGAGCGACAAGTGCGCGGCTGGAGTGGTCGCTATCAAAAATCGAAAACCTGGAATGTACCTAGCTTCAAAAAGGTGATGGCGTGGTTGGCAGATAACACGCCGACCGACGTGCAAACTTGCGTCATTCACAATGATTTTCGTTTTGATAATGTTGTATTGAATCCTGAAAATCCCGCCGAGGTGCTCGGTATTCTCGACTGGGAAATGGCGACCCTTGGCGATCCACTAATGGATTTGGGTAGTGCGTTGGCGTATTGGGTGCAGGCCGATGACGATAAAATACTGCGTGCCACACGGCGCCAGCCCACCCATCTACCGGGGATGTTAAGCCGTAAAGAGGTGGTGTCTTACTACTGTGAAAAAATGGGTTTGAATGCGGACAACTGGGCGTTTTACGAGGTGTTTGGTTTGTTTCGTTTAGCTGTCATTATTCAGCAAATCTACTATCGCTATCATCACAAACAAACGAATAACCCCGCATTTAAAAATTTCTGGTTAATTGTGTGGTATCTCGACCGTCGCTGTCGCCGAATTATTCGGGAGCAGCGTTAATGCCGGCCTTGTATTTAATTCGCCACGGTCAAGCCTCATTTGGAGCGGAGGACTACGATCAGCTCTCTGATCTTGGGCAGCGCCAGTCTCGACATTTAGGTGATCATTTTGCTGAGCAAGGCATCATTCCCAGTGCGGTGATTTGCGGTGGCATGAAACGCCATCGTCAAACCGCGGAACAGTGTTTGGCGGCGATGGGCTTGAGCGACACATTCCAGCAGGGTGAAGAGCATTTCGTATTAGACTCCGATTGGGATGAATACGACCATCTGCAAATACTAGAGGCCTACACGTCGCTGCCTGGGGTTGGTGAGAAAATGGTCCAAGATATGGCTGGCGAGAATCCTAAAGTTGGATTTCAGACCCACTTCTCCCTCGCCATGCAGCGCTGGTGCGAAGGTGAGCACGATCATGAGTATCGTGAAACATGGTCGGTGTTTTGTGATCGCGTTGAGCGCGGATTGCAGGCTGCAGCGAGTGGAAATGGCAATGTATTTGTATTCACATCCGGCGGGGCGATTTCAGCTGTCAGCCGGAAACTGCTGGCCTTAAATAATGTAAAAGCCTTGTCGTTAAGCTGGACACTAGCGAATGCAGCCTACAGTAAAGTGTTGGCGGGTAAGAGCGGCGTCGTTATGGCTAGTATGAATGAGCACAGCCATATAGACGGTAAGCATCGAGAGCTATTGAGTTATCGATAGGCGAGGTCTCTGCAAATACACGTATGTCTGTTCACTCATTACACCTCTTAAGCGGGAATAAATTTTAAAATGGCAAAAAGTATGCGTAAAAATATATTAATCACCGGTGCTAGCTCGGGGCTTGGTGAAGGCATGGCGCGGGAGTTCGCCGCCAAGGGTTGTAATCTCGCGTTATGCGCGCGGCGCTTGGAGCCGATGCAAATACTGAAGGCCGAGTTAGAGGCGGCCTACCCCAATATAAAGGTATTTATTCGCGAGTTGGATGTCTGTAACTACCCGCAGGTTTTTGACGTATTCAAAGCCTTTAAAGAGGATATGGGGAGTTTGGATCGCGTTATTGTGAATGCCGGAATGGGCAAGGGCGCATCGCTAGGTAAGGGGTATTTTGAAGCCAATCGGCGCACTGCTGAAACAAACTTTGTCGGCGCACTTGCCCAGTGCGAAGCGGCGATGGAGATTTTTCGGGCGCAAAATAGCGGTCACTTGGTCACCATGTCGTCTATGAGCGCAGTGCGCGGTATGCCCCGCGCCATTAATATTTACGCTGCCACCAAGGCGGGGCTGAGAACGCTAACAGAAGGCATTCGCGCCGATTTATTGGGTACACCGATAAAGGCCAGCTGTATATTGCCGGGCTTTATTCTCACCGCGATAAATGCCGATTTGAAAAAAGCACCTATGCGGGTAGATTTGGAAACCGGCTGCAGAGCGTTGGTGAAAGCGATTGAAAGAGAGCCGGCTGAGGCCAAAGTGCCCGCGTGGCCATGGGTGCCAGTTGGCTTGGCGATGAAGCTTTTGCCGCTGAGTATCGTGGCGAAAATGACTTAGGGAATGGTCGGACCTCAGGTGTCTGAAGTCCGACAAATAAGCTAGTCGGTGCCGGAGGAAAGTTCAAGGCGGGGATTGAACTTGCGTTGTCGTTGAGCGTTCATTTTCCGACTTCCGACTTCCGACTTCCGACTTCCTATTTCAACTTCTTATACTTCACCCTCTTCGGCCCGGCATTTTTTCCTTTCCGCGCCACAAAGTCTTCATGGTATTCGCTGTAGTTACCTTCAAAGAACACGATGTCGCTGTCGCCCTCGTAGGCCAAGATATGTGTGGCGATACGGTCTAGGAACCAGCGATCATGCGAGATCACCATGGCGCAACCGGGGAAGTCGAGTAGGGCGTCTTCCAGTGCGCGCAGGGTTTCTACGTCTAAATCGTTTGAGGGTTCATCGAGCAGTAAGACGTTGCCGCCTTCTTTGAGTGTGCAGGCTAAATGTAAGCGGCCGCGTTCACCACCAGACAATTCGCCGACGCGTTTTTGCTGATCGCTACCTTTAAAGTTGAAGCGGCCAATATAGGCGCGCGATGGCACTTCATAGCTGCCGATGCGCAATATGTCTGCGCCTTCAGACACGGCTTCCCAGACGGTTTTTTTATCGTCGAGGCCATCTCGCATCTGTTCAACCGATACCAGCTTAACCGTATCGCCAATATCAATGGTGCCGCTGTCTGGGGTTTCTCGGCCGGTGATCATGCGCAGCAAGGTCGATTTACCTGCGCCGTTACCGCCGATAATGCCGACAATGGCGCCTTTGGGTATCGACATACTCAAGTCGTTGATGAGCAGGCGGTCACCGTAGCTTTTACTTACTCCATTAACCTCGATGACTTTGTCGCCCAAGCGCGGTCCTGGTGGAATATAAATTTCATTGGTTTCGCTGCGGTTTTGGAATTCCTGCGAATTCATTTCTTCAAAGCGGGCTAAGCGCGCCTTGCTTTTACTTTGGCGCCCCTTGGCGTTGCTGCGCACCCACTCCAGTTCGGTGGCGATGGTCTTTTTGCGAGATGCATCTGCTTTCGCCTCTTGCGCCAGGCGGGCATCCTTGGCTTCTAGCCAGTCAGAATAATTGCCCTCGTAGGGAATACCGCGACCGCGGTCCAGTTCCAGAATCCAGCCTGCGGCGTTGTCGAGGAAATACCGGTCATGGGTTATGGCTACCACGGTGCCGGGGAAGTCACATAAAAAGCGTTCCAGCCAATGTACTGATTCTGCGTCCAAGTGGTTGGTTGGCTCGTCGAGCAACAACATGTCGGGGTTGGAGAGCAACAATTGACACAGCGCAACACGGCGGCGCTCACCACCTGAAAGAGTTGTTACGTCTGCATCCCATGGTGGCAAGCGCAGGGCATCAGCGGCGACTTCGAGCTTGTGATCAAGGTTGTGCGCGTCGGTGGCTTGAATAATGTCTTCCAGTTGCGCCTGACGTTTTGCCAGGGCATCGAAGTCCGCATCGGGTTCGGCATAGGCCGCATACACCTGGTCGAGTTCGGTCAGTGCATTCTTGGCCTCGGCGACACCTTCTTCGACGTTGCCGCGAACATCTTTGCTCGGGTCTAGAGGTGGCTCCTGTGAAAGGTAGCCGATTTTGGTGCCGGGCTGGGGCCGCGCTTCGCCATTAAATTCGGTATCGAGACCGGCCATGATTTTCAGAAGGGTAGATTTACCAGAGCCGTTTAGGCCGAGTACGCCAATTTTGGCGCCGGGGAAGAACGACAGAGAAATATCGTGCAGAATTTCGCGTTTGGGCGGTACAACCTTGCTCACGCGGTTCATGGTAAAGACGAAAGAACCTGTTTTCCCAGATTTATCACTTTTCGACATAATTTATTTTCCATTTTTCTTTAATTTTCAATATTTTGTGATTTTTTCTCTCAAAGCTTGGCTTGCAAAAAAAAGTCACGTTTCGCTTGCCATAAAATTATTCGTTACTATAATAAAAAAAGTTATGTTTTGGGGGCGCTATGGGCCATAAAATTGAAGAGATAAGGATACAGGGTTACCGGGCAAAAGTGCTACTACAGGATGATGGGATGCCTGTCTTTTACCCCAATCTTTATGTGATGCTTGAGCAATCAGGTCGCGCCTTGAATACTCAGCAAAAGTACCTTGAGCACATCGGGCTGTTTGAAGATTTTCTGGTATATGAATCCATTGATTTGATTGGCCGTTTGGAACAAAGACCAAATTCCCATTACCTGACTGATGAAGAGATTGCCCGTTTTGTCAGTGATGCCGGTTGTCAGAAGGCCACGCTCAATAAAAAGTATTCGGGCGCTCGACTGCTTCCATCCGCGTATGAGTATGTCGGCAAAGTGCATGCCGAGCAGCGGCTTGATGCGGTGCGAAGCTTTCTAGGGTTTCTTTATGACAAACTAGGCGATAGAGCTACGCGAGGTGAGGCCGTCATTGATGTAACACGGCGCTTTAATCGTAAGATAAAGGCTGCTAAACCCGCTTGGAAAAAAACCAAGGTTGGCGACATGAAGGGTCTGAATCAGCAGCAGCGTGAGCGCTTGATAGAGGTTATGCATCCTGCGAGTCCGGAGAACCCCTTTGCAAGCGCCGCCTTGAAACTCCGTAATTACATCGTATTGCTTTTGGGCCTGGACATGGGCCTGCGTCGATCTGAAATGTTGTTGATTAAGCTCAGTGATATTTACTGGGCCAGCGGGGAGTTGGCGGTTGTTGATCTTGAGGACGGTCGTGTAGATACGCGAAAACAGGCTCCCGGATTTAAAACCCAAGAGCGTCAACTTGTAATGGCCGATGAACTGACTTGGGTGCTAAAGGAATATGTGGACAACTACCGTGTTTCGAAGGGGCGGAGCTCTGAGGCGAAAGAGCACCCCTTTTTATTGGTATCTCACCGTCGAAATGAAGGCCGTCCGCTAAGCATTAAAGCGTTGGACGGCATCTTGCCTCGGGTGGGCGAAGCAGTACCTGAGCTAGAGGGTATCCATCCACACCTTTTGCGCCACGATGCAGTCTATACCCTGCTTGAAAGCATGAGAGGTGAGTTGGAGTTGATGACACCAGAGGATCGGACGACTAAGGTTCAAAAGGTTCTAACCTTTGCTTTTGGCTGGAGTCCTGAGTCGAATATGCCTGGACTCTACGGAGCGAAGTTCTGGAAAGAAGAGGCAGATAAAGCGATGAAGAAACGCTCAGATATATTCAAAGCAATACGCGAAGGGGTAGAAGCCCGAATCAGCAAGGGAGGTGCGGAATGAGCATCAAAATTGGAGCGCTTGAAGCCCCTACTTGGGATACTCTTGATGAATGGCTGAATACGCCCAGACCTGCAAGATGTGGCGAGCTTTTTACTCCCGCCAAACCAATGTGGAATGCCGACAGAATGAGCGGCAAAAAGGTTAACTGGCAGGCAGCCATTAACTGTGTGCCAACTGATTGGCAGCGCTGGTTACATGCAGCCTTAGCTTATCGCATGTCTGAGTTACAACAAGGCACGGTAGGGCTCAACAGTTCGGTGTTATCTCGAGCTGCCTCTACAGGGCTTAATCCACTGAATGCAGATCATTTAGTGGATTTACGCGAGCGTTTTAGTGGAAAAGAGTTTTCCTGCCTAGTGGGGTTTATGGAATTTTGGCAGGGGCTTGAATCACTAGAAATGCGACCTTCAAGTGCCCTAATTGATGCATATAAAAATGTACCCAGAAAAAAACAAGGTGGAAGTGACCCCGTTCTTAGCCTAGACCCAGACAAAGGGCCTTTTAACCAGGTGGAGCAGAATGCTCTGCACCAATGGCTGCATGAGCAGTTCTGTCACAATAATTTAGATCCTGAGCGCTATCTCTATGTCAGATTATTAATGATCTATGGGCAACGAGGCATTCAAATCCGAATGTTAATCTTCGACGATTTTATCCATTGCGGCCGAGACTACAAAATTCGAATTCACTGGGCGAAACAAAGAGATGATGACTCAGGCTTTAGGGCGAAGTCAGAGACTTTCAATATAGATGAAGATCTCTATAAACTGGTTCAGTCCTACATGTCTGGCGTCAACTATCTTGGCCGGTCGGCGACAACTATGATG
>TARA_R110001583_G_scaffold1136_2_pt1 | contig 18530 bp, 12 predicted proteins | sample TARA_R110001583 | Tara Oceans TARA_R110001583 (sample SAMEA4398432) | marine metagenome | biome: Polar Biome; feature: [MES] marine water layer (ENVO:01000295) within the mesopelagic zone...; material: water (ENVO:00002006), including particulate matter (ENVO:01000060) such as...... | reverse complement strand
TTTCAGTTTTCAGTTTTCAGTTTTCAGTTTTCAGTTTTCAGTTTTTGACAATTCATTTCGAGTAGTATTTCGCTATAAACCACTTGCTAATTTTGTGTTACAGAAAGAATCTCGACAGCACTCGAACAGGCATCAGACTAATTTAATTTAGTAATTACTATTCTTTCTCATAAGTCAACAGTGTTGATGTAGTCAAGTTGAGAATCAAAAAATATTTGTAGGAAAAAGATTATTAACCCGATGAAATACATTGTTTGGGCTAAAAAAGGGTAAAAATCTTGTAGGAAAATGGACTACAAAAAAAGGTGATACATCGAATAGCTGTCATTTCATCGTAAAAACTGAACATCTTGTCGATTTCAAAATACGTTTACTTACACTGAGGCGGTTATCTACAAACCAAATTTACCTACTTATTATGCGTACAATCATTTTCTTATTCCTTGTTGTCTGTTTGGGAACCCAGTCCCAAGCTAAAGATAGGTTACCCGTTACCAAAGTGCAGACTATTGTTATGCCCATGGCAGATATAATAGACCAATCTGAAATTAATACTCAGGGTTACCAAACAGCGGCAAGGTTTTTTAAAGTGAAGAATGCTAGAATAAAACAAGCACTAAAATTTAGGCCAGGAACAAAAAAAACACTTTTCGCTTAATTCACTTCTTCAACTTTGGTATCCAGAACAACTTCTGAATCCAGTTCAGGTAGAACTACTAATTGTAAAATTTCCCAAACATTATTGGTTACTATTTTTTGTCCCTCAGCAGTAGGGTGAATACCATCTTCTAAATTCAATGTTGGTATTCCTGCTACACCTTCCAATAGAAAAGGTATTAATAGAATTTCATTCGACTCAGCTAATGCGGGGTACATTGCTTTAAATTGAGAAGTATAATCTGTACCCATATTCGGAGGTATTTGCATACCTGCTAAAATAATTTTGGTTTCGGGGTTTTTACCCTTGACCATATCTATCATGGACTGAAGATTATTCATCGATTCTGAAATAGGAATACCTCTAAGTCCATCATTGGCACCTAATTCCAATACAAAAATATCTACGGGTTGGTTTAAGACCCAATCAAGTCTGTTCAATCCACCAGATGTAGTTTCACCACTCAATCCGGAATTAATGACCTTATATTCTAATCCCAAAGAGTCTAAACGTTGTTGTATTCGATTCGGAAATCCTTCCTTTGTATCTAAACCATAAGCAGCCGTAAGACTATTGCCATAGAACAAGATGATTTTCTGGTCAGTATCAATCACCTCGTTTTGGGGTATACTAATTTCTTCTGTAGTGGCATCCTTCTGTTTTTTTTCAGGGAGTTCTCCACATCCAATAAGTAGGAATGCCAATAAAAAATAACGAAACTTTAATACTTTCAACATAGTCTTTGCTTATTAGAATCAAAATCATTTGCTTATTTTGTTAGCTTGTAGCAAAATGATTTATGGCAAAGATATTAAACGTACGTAACCTAAGGAAAACGTATACGAGTGGATCCAAAAATTTGACGATACTAGATGATATTTCATTTTCGATAGAAGAGGGGGATACTTTTGCAATCGTAGGCCCTTCCGGTAGTGGGAAAACAACGTTATTAGGATTATGTGCCGGATTGGATGAAATTGATGAAGGTGTAATAGAACTATGCGGTGAAGAATTAAGTACGTTAAATGAAGACCAGCGTGCGCTTTTAAGAAATGAAAAAGTCGGATTTATTTTTCAAGATTTTCAATTACTACCAACTTTGACTGCATTAGAGAATGTAAGTGTTCCTTTAGAATTACAAGGCGCGCCTAATGCAACAAAAGATGCTATGGAACTATTGATAAAAGTTGGTCTAGGAGATCGACACGATCACTATCCTTCTCAACTATCGGGTGGGGAACAACAGCGTGTAGCATTAGCAAGAGCATTTTCAAACAAACCTTCAATTCTTTTTGCTGATGAACCAACGGGAAATTTAGATGAAGAAACTGGAGAAAAGGTGATAAAATTACTATTCGATTTAAATACGGAAATGGGAACTACATTGGTTATTGTCACCCATGATTTAGAACTGGCCAAACTGAACCAACATGTGTTGCGACTTAAAGGTGGTAAAATAGTAATCAATGAAACCTCTGCAATATCTTGAGTAAACCAACACGAACTTCAAAAGCAGACTTTAATTGGTTGTTGAAAATGGCTTGGCGCGATGGCAAGGCAAGTGGTAAGCGCTTACTCTTGTTTATGGCTTCCATTATATTGGGTATAGCCGCAGTCGTTTCTATTCAGTCTTTTAGTGATAACCTTAAAGATAACATCGGTTTACAGTCAAAAGCCCTTATGGGAGCCGATTTTCTTATCGATAGTAATCAGCCAGCAAATGAACGGGTAATTCAGTTGATGGATTCCCTTGGTGGAGCCGATGCAAGAGAAGTGAATTTTGCTTCAATGGCAGCTTTTACAAAAAATGGAGCCACAAAATTAGTTCAGGTGCGTGGTATTGAAGGGGGTTTTCCTTTTTATGGGGAATTAGAAACCGAGCCCGCAAATGCAGCTATTGAATTTCAAGAAAAAGGTGGTGCTTTAGTTGACGCTACCGCCATGTTACAGTTTAATTTAAAACCGGGCGATAGCGTAAAATTAGGTACAAGTACCTTTCCTATTATTGGTTCATTAATAACCGCACCTGGTAGTACAGGTATTGGCGCAACGGCAGCACCACCTATTATTGTGCCATTTCGGTTTATGGAAGAAAGCGGACTTCTTCAAAGGGGAAGCCGTTTAGGGTATAATTATTATTTTAAAAATCCCAATATAGATTTAAAGGCACTTAACAAAAAGGTGGATCCTTTATTAGATGCTGAAAATGCCGATTTAGATACTCATACAGATACCAGTCAGCGACTAGGACGACGGTATGAAAATGTTGGGCGATTTTTAAATCTTGTAGCATTTATAGCACTTTTGTTAGGGTGCGTAGGAATCGCTAGCTCTGTTCATATTTATATTAAAGAGAAATTAAAATCGGTCGCTGTTCTCAAATGTTTAGGAGCGACTCGTAAGCAGACCTTTTTAATCTATTTGCTTCAAATTGCCGGTATGGGATTGTTGGGCGGCTTTATTGGCACTGTAATAGGTCTAGTTTTACAGCAGACTTTCCCGTTAATTCTACAAGAATTTCTGCCGTTTCAAGTAGAAATATCTACTTCGTATCAATCAATTTTTGTGGGTCTGTTATTAGGGGTGAGTATGTCAGTTTTGTTTGCACTTTCTCCTTTAATTAATACGTGGTTTGTTTCACCTTTGCAAGTTTTGCGCGTTCAGGAAGATACCAGCAAAAAATCGCGTCCTTATCAAATATGGGTAATGGTGTCTATAGTCCTTTTCGTATTCCTTTTTGCATATTGGTTATTAGGTAGATGGTCGTTTGCAGCAAGTTTTGTGGCAGGTATCTTAGTTACATTCTCCATATTAGCAGGAGTTTCCATTCTTTTTATGCGATTGATAAAACGATATTTTCCTAAATCGTGGAGTTTTGCAGCACGACAAAGTTTATTGAATTTATATCGGCCTAATAACCAAACCGTAGTGTTGATATTGGCAATAGGAATCGGAACTTTTCTAATAAGTACATTATACTTCACTAAAGATTTTCTACTTGCTAAAACATCTTTCGAATCAAGTGCTGAAAGTCCGAATTTGATACTTTTTGACGTACAGACTGAACAGCGAGAAGCAGTGGCAAATACAATAATACCTAAAGGTTTACCAGTAATAAATAATATTCCAATTGTTACTATGCGAATGGAACGTATAAAAGACCGTAGTGTTAACGATATTCGATTAGACAGTACCACACGGGTCAATAAATGGATCTTAAGCCATGAGTTTAGAACTACTTATAGAGATTCTATGATTGGGTCTGAAAAGTTATTAGAAGGGGAGTGGATACCTAGTGTAACCCCTAATGCTAAGGTTATACCAATTTCTTTAGCAGATAATGTAGCTAATGATGCTCTTGTAACTCTAGGAGATACAATTTTATTTAATGTTCAGGGAAAATTGATGACCACCGTAGTTGGTAATATTCGACAAGTAGATTGGGCACGTATGCAGCTCAATTTTTCAATTGTATTTCCAAAAGGAGTGTTAGAGAATGCACCACAGTTTCATGTTTTGACAACAAACGCACCAGACAAAAAATCCTCAGCCAATTTGCAACGTGAACTGGTAAAAAAGTTTCCTAATGTCTCCATTATTGATTTACGACAGGTGGTGACACTCATTGAAAATATTTTGGATAAGATTTCATGGGTAATAACGTTTATGGCATTTTTTAGTATTCTTACGGGTATTATTGTTTTAATAGGCTCTGTACGTAATAGCAAATACCAGCGTATACGTGAAAGTGTATTGTTACGTACCCTGGGAGCTCAAAGCAAACAGATTCTAAAAATAAATGCTTTGGAATATCTGTTTTTAGGTGCTTTAGGTAGTGGGGTAGGTGTACTTCTTTCCTTAGTAAGTAGCTTTTTACTTGCCTATTTTATTTTTGACACACCATTTATACCATCATGGGTACCATTTTTAGTGGTCTTACCAGGAATTACTCTTTTAGTACTTTCTATAGGATTATTAAATAGTAGAGGGGTATTAAATAGTCCACCATTACAAGTATTAAGAAAAGAAGGAAAATAAAAGGGTAATTGTTTTTTTAATTTTCAACTGAAGATGATATACTCATTATCTTTATGCATGATCTTGATAAAACGACTAATTTTTACTTTTGCTATTACGATTCTTCTAACTTCATGTGAAACTGATAGCGTAAAAGCAGACCTCATTATTACCAATGCGAATATTTGGACAGGAAATTCTGATAGTCAAAAAGCAGAAGCTATGGCAATTAAAGAGGATACCATTCTTGCCATTGGTTCAGCCATAGATATTCAAAAGTTTCAAGGGCAATCTACAGAAGTAATTGATGTTCAAAATAAATTTATCACCCCGGGTTTTATTGATACTCACGTACATTTACTAATGGGTGGAAACAGTCTCTTAAGTGTGCAACTTAGAGATGCCAAAACTAAAGAAGAGTTCATTAATAGAATTGCTGTATTCGCAAAAGATATAAAACCTGACCAATGGATAGTTGAGGGAAATTGGGACCATACACTTTGGGGTGGAGAACTGCCTAGAAAAGAATGGATTGATGAATTTACCGGTGAAAATCCTGTTGCAATTTATAGAATGGATGGGCATATGATTTTAGCCAATTCAGCAGCTTTGAAAATTGCAGGTATAGATAAGAATACTGCCAATGTAGAAAATGGTGAAATTGTTAAAAACTCTGATGGCACTCCTACTGGCATTTTAAAAAGCGAGGCTATGTATTTGGTTTTGAATAAAATACCATCCCTTACTAATGTTCAAAAGGAAGTAGCAATAAATGCTGCTCAAGATTATTTAATTTCTCAAGGAGTTACGTCTATTCATGATGTAGATAGTTTAGGAGGCTATGAAGTTTTAAAAACAATGAACTCTGCTAAGAAATTAAAAATCAGAGTTTATTCTGCCGACCCCTTAAAAAACTGGAAATCTAAACCTAAAACTACCAATGAACCAAAATGGTTGAAAAATGGCTTGATGAAAGGTTTTGTAGACGGCTCATTAGGTTCACATACTGCAGCATTCAATGAGCCTTATTTAGATAAATTGGAAGATAAAGGTCTCTTTATAGTTGATGTAGATAGTTTGTATCAATGGGTTTCAAATGCAGATAACAATGAATTACAAGTTACAGTTCATGCCATTGGTGACAGAGCGAATAATACCATATTGAACACTTTCGAACGGGTTATTGAAGAAAACGGTAATAGAGACAGACGATTTAGAATTGAGCATGCACAGCATTTAGCTATTGATGATATCAATCGATTTTCTAAACTTAATATTATTGCAAGTATGCAGCCTTATCATGCTATCGATGATGGTAGGTGGGCAGAAGAACTTATTGGTAAGGAACGTATTAAAACTACCTATGCTTTTAAATCTTTATTAGATGCAAATACAACGTTAGTTTTTAGTAGTGATTGGCCTGTTGCACCTGCCTCTCCAATTTATGGGATTTATGCAGCTGCTACTCGTCAAACTACAGATGGTAAAAACCCTGATGGCTGGGTTCCGGAGCAAAAAATTACCGTGTCAGAAGCTTTAATGGCATACACAAATAATGTAGCATATAGCTCATTCGATGAAAATATAAAAGGAACTTTAGAACCAGGTAAATTGGCTGATTTTGTTATTCTTAGTGAAGATTTATTCACCATTGAACCGAATGAAATTAAAGATGTACATGTGTTAAAAACGTATATTGGTGGCAATAATGTATTTGGTGAAAACTAGAGTAAAACACAGTATCCTGACCAATTAAACAAAACCAAAACCTCTTCTATGAAAAGAAAATTATTATCCTCAATTTTAATAATCGGGTTACTAGTATTATCCTGCACTTCCGGAAAAAAGGCCTCCAATAAATTATCTGCCGAAGCTATATTGGTGTACAACGGTAATATAATCAATGTCATTAATGGTGAAACTCTAAAGGACAAGGCTATACTTATTGACAGCGGAATGATAAAATCCATCGGAGATTATGAGGTTCTAAAATCAGCGGTCAATACTAATCATCAATTCGATGCAACCAATAAATTCATAATTCCAGGTCTGTGGGATATGCATGTTCATATTGAAGGTGAAGATTTGATAGAGGATAACTTGGTGTTACTTCCAGTGTTTATTGCTTATGGTGTAACTACGGTTCGTGATATGGCGAGTGATTTGGGAGAACAGGTTCTTGCTTGGCGAGATGAGATAGAACAAAACAAGATTCTAGGTCCTCAGATTTTTACAGCGGGGAGAAAACTAGAAGGTATTAATTCTATATGGAAAGGAGATTTAGAAATTGCCAATGAAGAAGAATTAGGCCAAATGCTAGATAAATTAGAGGACTATAAAGTTGATTTGGTGAAAATCACAGAAAATACCTTACCCGGACCTTTATTTTTAAAGAGTGTTCAAGAAGCTAAAAAACGAGGTTTCATGGTTTCTGGTCACATTCCGATAGATCTTACAATACAAGAAGTGGTCGATGAAGGTTTCACTAGTATAGAACATGCCAGTTATGCATTGCGATTAGGTAGTGATGAGAAGAATATTGTTGAGAAATTGAAATCAGGAAAGATTACAAAAGAACTTGCTAATGAAATGTATGCATCTGGTTTTAATCAAGATACAGCAAACCTAGCTTACCAAAAATTGGGTGAAATCAATGTAGCAATTACCCCAACATTAATTGGAGGTAAACAACTCGCTTATTTAGATGAAGATAATCATGAAAATGATGAGTTTTTAACCTTTTTGACGAATCGTTTTACATCAAAATACGAATGGAGAATTGGTAGAATGGCGAACGACACCCCAGAGGAGAAGCAGACGCGAAAAGACCGTTTTCAATTAATAGCAAAGCAATTACCATATATTCAAAAAGCAGGTATTAAAATATTAGCAGGTAGTGATGCTGCTGCTTTAAATACTTATGTGTATCCAGCACAATCGCTACATGAAGAATTGGTATTGTTTCAAGAAGCAGGTTTGACTCCGCTACAGATATTGCAAAGTGCAACTATTAACGGAGCAGAATTAATGGGGAAGACAAACACTATGGCTTCTATAGAATCAGGTAAGCAAGCAGATATAGTGATTTTGAACACTAATCCTTTGGTCAATATTGAATCAACACAAGATATATATGCCGTTATCAATAACGGAAAATATTTCGATAGAGGTGATTTAGATTTGTTACTTCAAAGAGCTGAGGATAAAAAAGAACAACTTGATAAGGAACGTGATTAAGTTAGGTGTCAGTTTAACCTAACCATGTTTTCGAGTAGTGACTAATTGAATCTATTTGATGGGAGAAAATGAAACGATCAAAATCAAAATGTATCAATTAAAATATGTTGCCATTAATCTTTCTTTCATTTGTATTCTATCTACCTTAACGAACACATATTTAAAATTTCAATTATGAATAATTTTTTTAAATTTTTACTAATCATATCTTTTATTGGTTGTGAAACCGACAATAAGCCAACTACAGAAGTAGTTGAAGTTGAGAAAACAACGATTGGTAATCATATTGAACGTCTTGCCTCAGATGAGTTTCTTGGTAGAAAACCATTTACTGAAGGTGAAGTTTTAACGGTTAACTATCTAAAAGATGAATTTGAAAAATTAGGACTTTCACCTGGTAACGGTGATAGCTACTTTCAAGATGTTCCCATGGTAGAAATTACAGGTGCGCCTTCAGAACATATGGTGATTTCCGGAAAAAATGAAAAGTTCAATTTAGACTACTTAAAAGATTTTGTGGCTACTACAAATAAAGCAGTCACAGATGTTGGTCTTGAAAATTCAGAACTTGTATTTGCAGGTTATGGTGTAGTGGCTCCAGAATATGGCTGGAATGATTATGAAGGAATAGATTGGAAAGGTAAAACAGCGGTAGTGCTAATAAATGACCCAGGTTTTAAATCTGGGGATTCAACATTGTTTAAAGGGAACGAAATGACCTATTATGGACGATGGACCTACAAATATGAAGAAGCTGCACGACAAGGTGCTGCGGGAGTTATCATACTACATGATACCGAGCCGGCTTCGTATGGTTGGAATGTTATAGAATCTAGTTGGACAGGTGCTAGATTAACCATTGCGAGCGATCTGCCCAAGTTAGAAGTAGAGTCTTGGATAAGTAGCGAGAGCGCTCAAAAAATGTTTGAGGCTTCGGCTATGAAAGGTCAAGATTACAAAGCTCTTTCTAGAACTAAAGACTTTAAACCAACTCCATTAGGCTTAAATGTTTCCGTTTCTGTTAAAAATGAAATTAAAAAAGACGTCTCTAAAAATGTAGTAGCAATGATACCAGGTACAGACAGGAAAGATGAAGTACTAATTTATTCAGCACATTGGGATCATTTAGGGGTTGGTAAACCCATTGAAGGTGACTCAATATATAATGGAGCTATTGATAATGCTTCTGGCACTGCAGGGTTATTGGCTATTGCAGAAGCATTCAAGAAAAGTGATAATACAAAACGGTCTATTGTTTTTATAGCGCTTACGGGAGAAGAACAAGGGTTGTTAGGGTCGGCCTTTTACGCAGAAAATCCAATTTTTGACCCAAAAAAATCAGTTGCGAATATTAATATGGATGCATTGGCTAGTCCGGGGAAAATGAAAGATTTAACCATTACGGGTTATGGGCATTCAGAAATGGATGAATATGCCGAAGCGGAGGCACTTAAACAAAACAGATATATCATACCAGATCCCGAAGCTGAAAAAGGATATTTCTTTAGATCCGACCATTTTAATTTTGCGAAAATTGGTATTCCTGCTTTATACGCAAGTGGTACTTATGAAGGTTTCGATAAAAGTATAGAAGAAGTAAAAGAACTGAGTACTTATTATAATATCAATAATTATCATCAAGTTTCTGACGAGTACAATGCCGAAACTACTGAATTAAGTGGGGTTCAATTAGACCTTCAATTATTTTATACCATTGGATTAAAATTAGCGAATGAAGATTATTTCCCGAAATGGTATGATGGTAGCGAATTCAAAGCGGCTAGGAAGAAGTAGAAGCTATAAATATTTTGCAAGGCATACAAAACTTTATTATTTCCCTTAAAATCAGTTAATTAAAGAGTTTAATATATAAAAAATAGCATTTGATTTGTTGATTTAGATACAATCAAAATAAGTTCATATCCTATTTATTGGTCTTCTATATTATAATATAGTAGGTTAAAATCGATAATTAGCTTAGATAACGTGATTTGTCAACAAATCCGCATAGCTTTGCATTTGAAATACAAAAGTGATTCTTATGGCGTTGTTTACCGATTTAAAGATTTCTAAAAACTTAGAGAAAGCCTTGGCCGATTTAGGTTTTGAAAATACTACGCCTATTCAAGAGAAAGCTTTTCCAATTGTAATGAGTGGTAGTGATATTGTCGGTATCGCGCAGACGGGTACAGGAAAAACATTTGCGTATTTACTTCCTATTTTAAATACATTATCTTTTTCTAAAGAGATTCATCCTAAGGTGGTGATTCTGGTTCCTACACGAGAGTTGGTTGTACAAGTAGTTGAGGAAGCTGAAAAACTGGCTAAATATTCTGGTATTCGCGTATTGGGAGTTTTCGGTGGTAAAAGTATGTTGCGCCAAAAAGACGCATTGGCTTTAGGTACCGATATTTTGGTTGCTACACCGGCAAGGTTATACGACTTAATTTTAACTAAGGCAGTTCAATTAAAATCAGTTAAAAAACTTGTAATCGATGAGGTCGATGTCATGTTAGACCTTGGGTTTCGGTTTCAATTGGTTAATATTTTTGAATTGTTACCGATTAGAAGACAGAATATCATGTTTTCTGCCACTATGACTGATGATATCGAACTATTTATAACAGACTTCTTTACGGGGGTACAAAAAATATCTATCGCCGTAAGTGGTACTCCTTTAGAGAATATTACCCAATTCGGTTATGCTATTCCTAATTTTTACACAAAGGTAAATTTGTTAGTGAATTTACTTCAGAAAGAAGAGGAATACCATAAGGTCTTGGTATTTGTGTCTAGCAAACGAAGTGCAGACTTATTGTTTAAAGAGCTAGCAGAATTTTTTAGTGAAGAGATTTGTATCATTCATTCTAATAAAACTCAAAATTATAGGTTACGTTCTATTAATCAGTTTGATGAGGGTAAGAACCGTATTTTGGTCACTACAGATGTAATGGCTCGTGGATTAGATCTTCAAGAAATTTCTCATGTCATCAATTTTGACACCCCTATTTATCCCGAAAACTATATGCACCGTATCGGAAGAACTGGTAGGGCAGAGAAAGAGGGGACTTCTATTTTATTATTCACGCCTAATGAAGAGGAAGCAAAATATGCCATCGAAGATTTGATGTTACAGCAAGTTAATTTATTGGACTTACCAAGCGATGTGGAAGTAGCAACAAAATTGACTTTCGACGAGCAACCTAAACATAGAGAACGTGAAAATCCTTTAAATATAGATGAGGATGAGCGTGGAGCTAGTTTTCATGAGAAATCAGAAAAGAATAGGAAAGAAAATCAGGGAGGGTCTTATCAACGCATTATTAAAAAGAAATATTCTAAACCAAAAACTCGTGGTGATAAGAACTACGGAAAAAGAGGTAGGAACAAATAATATATTTTCTTTTCAGAGTTTATTTTCAGCCCTATTGTTTCATAGGCAACTATATTCCAATTTAATCAGACTATATTTTAGAACACCACATATAATGGTTCTTTAATGTCGTACCAGAAGTTTTTTTAAAAAATATCGACAAACTACATATCATATCGGTGTGTTGTTTTTAGACCAGAAACCATTCATCGATACTTTTTATCGGTTCATCATAAAAATCTACACTAGCCGAAAATTATAGTAGTTCAGCGAGGTTGAAAGCCTTAATTACTAGGCTGCGGGTATCTTTATATTGTTCAACATTCAGATATGAAAGCAATATTTACCATACTTATAATAATTTTCGCCGGAGCATTAGCAATGGCACAAACTCCTCAAACAGATGATAAAGTTGACACTATTGAAATGGGTATTGTTATGGTTGATGGCTTTAATAGTACTGAGTATAAGAAAACGTTTACAATCAATACTGAAACTTCAGTAGCTCGTTTGTATAGATATAAAAATTCTAGAGTAAATAGAGAATTAGCTTTCATTACCAAAAAGAGTTATGGTAAGTTGGCATAATCTTTGCAATATTAAAAAAGGTGCACTGAAGCACCTTTTAAATTTAGAATTATGATGTTACTAACACTTTTAATACCTGTTCTAATTGTACTTGTAGCTATTTCTTTTACTTCAAAAGACAAAAAGCAACTTCGTGCAATTAAAGTACCAGTAAACAAAAGGAAGTATTAATTTTTAATTCCAGGCTGCTTAATTGTATAATTTGATTTGGCCTTGGCCTCATCAACTTGACGTTTTACGTCTGCCAATAGGGCTTTGGAGTCATACACGATTCCGTCTTTAATAGTATATTTTACACCACCAATACGAACCACCTCATTATCATCGGTCAGTTTTATAGCTCCCGTACCATACAATACTTTTAAATTTTGAAGCGGATTTTCTTCTACTACAACAAAGTCTGCTAATTTACCAATAGTCACTGTTCCTAGTTTATCATCTAAGCCTAAGGCTTCTGCTCCGTTTAATGTCGCAGATTGAATAATTTCTAATGGATGAAAGCCCGCTTCACGCATTAACTCGAGTTCACGTATATAGGCAAAACCATAGAGTTGAAATATAAATCCGGAATCGGAGCCTGTGGTTACGCGACCACCTCTATTTTTGTATTCATTGATAAAGGTCATCCAAAGGTCGTAGTTCTTTCTCCATTGAACTTCTTGCTCAGTCCCCCAATCATGCCAGTAAGAGCCATGAGATACTTTGCTAGGTTGATAAAACTCCCAAAGAGAAGGTAATGTATAGTCTTCATGCCACTCGGCACGTCTTGCACGTTGTAAATCCCTACTTGCTTCATAAATATTAAATGTAGGATCCATGGTAAAATCCAATGCCAATAATTCATTCATCACATTGTTCCAATGTTCGGAGTATGGTTCTGCCGCCTGAGCCCATAATTTACCAGCATTTTCAAAACGATGTTGTTCGTTTTGGTAATTATAGTCAAGAGGAAAATCTTGTACTGTTCGATCATCAAATAATGCCTCTGGCAATCCATACCAATGCTCCATAGAAGTTAGCCCTGCTCTTGCCGAATGAAGTACATTCCATCTAGCAACGCTCATTTGTGCGTGATGGCAAGCAGACCCAAGTCCTAATTTTTTATTTTCATCAAGTGCTGCAGCCATAATATCTGGTTCTGCACCAAAAAATTTAATTCCGTCTGCTCCTTTTTTTGCATTCGCTCGTACCCATTCACGAGCTTGATCTGTAGTAGAAATTGGAAGATCGTTCAACGGATTAAAAGACTTGCTTGTTTGCCCAAAAGCGGTATAGGAAATTATACGTGGTGCGATAATTTCATTTCTCTCGCTTTTTCGTTTTAAATCTAGCGTTACATCAATACCTCTTCCGGCAACTTCTCTTACGGTGGTTACCCCATGTGCCATCCAAAGTTTAAAAACATAATCTGGATCGGCACCTTGCGCATCACCTCCAATATGAGTATGCATATCAATAAAGCCTGGCATTAAGTACATGCCTGTACAATCTAGCTCTTTGCCGCCTAATTTTAGTTGAGGTCGTTTAGAATCATCGATGGCTACGCCTGGATATCCCACTACTTTAATATCTTTTATAATATTATTTTCAACGACAATATCAATAGGACCTTGTGGTGGAGCCCCATTCCCGTTAATAAGCATTACCCCTCTAATTATTAATTGAGAGTGTGGGCCATCTCCTTCAAATGATTGGGCATTAATAGTTAGTAAGCCTACGAATGTAATTACCGTAACTAATATTATTTGTTTAAACATAAGGTGGTGGTTTTAGTCAGTTCTTTAAATATAGAGAATATGAAAGTAATGGCGCATGTCATGCGTTAACTTTATTAAAAAAATAATGGACTAGATATTATAGGGATTGGTAATTAAGCAATAGGAGATAGTTGTTGCTTAATTTCTTGGAATTTGATAATGTAATTGGTTCCTTTTTTTAAGGTGTCGCGTTCAATAGTGCCTCTTAATTGGCGAGTAAGATTATGTATTAGTTTTAAACCTAATGATTTTGTGTTTTTATAATTGACAGTTTCAGGAAAACCTATACCATTATCACCTATTTCTAGTATATAACAATTATCGTTTTCAGAATCTTTTTGTAATTTGATGTTGATTTCTCCTTCTTCGTCACCCACTATTCCATATTTTAGAGCATTAGTTAATGACTCATTAATTAATAAACCTAATGGAATGGCTGTGTCTATACCTAATTTAATATCTGGGATATCAATTTTTAAATTAACGTTATTATCGATACCTTTTATCGAGCGAATTAAGTATTCGCTCAATTCTTGGACATAGGATTCATATTCAATGTGGCTAATATCTTTTCGCATGTAGAGCATTTCATGAACCATAGCCATGGCGATAACTCTATTCTGTGTGCCTTTCAAGAGGCCCTTCAGAGGCCCACTTTCAATATTGCGTGACTGAAGACTTAATAAACTTGATACTGTTTGTAAATTATTTTTTACCCTATGGTGTACTTCTTTCAATAAATTTTCTTTTTCATGAACTTGGATAGCCATGGCTTTTTTTGAAGTATAGAGTGCGTTGTATGTTTTTAATAAACTTTTTCCTAATGTGTTTCCTAGAATAAAAACCGAAAATAAAATTGATACAAGGCTAAAGACAGCGCGCGAACTTTCTGGAACAACATTTTCGGTAATTTTTAACTCAGAGATGGTTTGTGTGAAAATTATTAAGACGAGTAAAATTATAATATTTAAATATACTTTACCATATCTACTACTATTGATAAACCCACCAAATGCAATAAGTGGAATCATAAAAATAAAAGGGCTTTGAATGCCGCCGCTATATAAAGTTATTGTAAATGAGGAGATTAAGCCTATAATTGATGAAAAATTGTAGGTGGGTAAAATCTTTTTATGAACCTTAAAGTACTGGAGGTTAATTAAATTTAAAATTCCAAAGCCAAAAAGAGCAAAGGGAATAATATTGGTAATATTTAAAAGAAAATAACATGCTACTCCAAAAAGAATGGAGATAATGCTAGTGGTATAATTTACCCTTAGAAAAAGTTTGGTTTTATCCTGAAGACGCTCCTGGTCAATGGTAAATCCGGGCATAGATATTATTTATGTACTAAAAAAACATACTAATTATGTATTGTAAATCTAATTATGTTTTTATCATTATGCTAGTAAATTTTGTTATTGTGTAACATATTACACTAATCTTTTCGTATTGCTTATATTTTATTTGTGTAATTGCTGTTAAAAAATGAATTGTACAACATTTTATTTTCTAAGGAATCAATTTCTTCGCGGATGTATTATTATCAGGAATTGGATTGATAATTCAACTATGAGGTATGAAAAAAGGCACTCCCTTGTAGGAGTGCCTTTTTAAATGCTGAATGTATTTATTTTAATCTTGGGTCATAACCCAAGTTCCACTTTGAATTAGAGGTTCTGCCTGTTTAAATTTCACAGTCTTACTTTCTCCACTCATTACATTTTTTATGGTAACACGTTCGTTACGACCAATTTTGGGTTGTTCTCTAGTGATCGTTTCTGTGATGGCAGGGCGTTGTCCTTGAGTTTGACCCACGGCTCTACTTTGGGCTGCCATTTCATCACTATTAGGAATTTCCTCTTTGCTCATTTGTAAATTTTCTTTCGAACGGCGAATATTCTTTTCCTCTTGAATGGCATTTGTATTTTCAGAAGGCAATTCTCCTTTGAACAAGAATGAAATTACTTCTTTGTTCACTTTCTCTATCATTGATTTAAAAAGTTCAAAAGCTTCGAACTTATAAATTAATAAAGGGTCTTTTTGTTCGTGAACTGCTAATTGTACCGATTGTTTCAACTCATCCATCTTACGAAGATGCGTTTTCCACGAGTCATCAATAATAGCTAGTGAAATGTTTTTTTCAAAATCGGTAATTAATTGTTTACCATTTGTATCATAAGCTTCTTGAAGATTGGTTACAACATTCAAGCTTTTAATTCCGTCGGTAAATGGTACTACAATACGCTCAAAATTGTTCGCATTATCTTCATGTACTTTTTTAATTACAGGAAAGGCAGATGCGGCATTACGTTCCATTTTATTATTATAATGGTCGTAAGCAGCTTTGTAAATTTTACCTGTTATTTCTTGAGCACCCAATTTTCCAAAATCAGCTTCATCAACTGGCGATGTCATAGAGAAATATTTAATCAGCTCAAATTCCAGATTCTTATAATCACTGGCAGCTTTATTACCTTCTACGATAACTTCACAAGTATCATAGATCATATTGGCAATATCAAGTTTTAAACGCTCACCTTGTAATGCATGACGCCTTCTTTTATAGACTACCTCACGCTGTGCGTTCATAACATCATCATATTCTAATAATCGCTTACGTACACCAAAGTTATTTTCCTCAACTTTTTTCTGAGCACGTTCAATAGACTTGGTCATCATACTATGTTGAATAACCTCACCATCTTCTAAGCCCATCTTATCCATCATTTTAGCAACTCTATCAGAACCGAATAAACGCATAAGGTTATCTTCTAAAGAAACATAGAATTGTGAGCTCCCTGGATCTCCTTGTCGCCCTGAACGTCCACGTAGCTGTCTGTCTACACGTCTAGAGTCATGTCGTTCTGTACCGATTATGGCAAGTCCACCCGCTTTTTTAACAGCATCAGACAATTTAATATCCGTACCACGACCTGCCATGTTGGTGGCGATAGTCACAATACCGGCATTACCTGCTTCTGCAACAACATCAGCTTCTTTCTTGTGAAGCTTTGCGTTCAATACATTATGAGGAACTTTACGAACACTCAATAATTTGGATAATAACTCAGATATTTCTACCGAAGTGGTACCGATAAGTACTGGTCTGCCAGATTTACTTATTTTGGTTACCTCTTCAATAATTGCATTGTACTTTTCTCTTTTTGTCTTGTAAATTAAATCGTTACGGTCATCTCTGGCAATAGGTCTATTGGTTGGAATTTCCATTACATCTAATTTATAGATTTCCCAAAATTCACCAGCCTCTGTAACAGCGGTACCTGTCATACCTGACAGTTTGCTGTACATTCTAAAATAGTTTTGTAATGTAACTGTAGCAAAAGTTTGTGTCAACGCTTCAATTTTCACGTTTTCTTTAGCCTCAATTGCTTGATGTAAGCCATCTGAATACCTACGGCCATCCATTATACGACCAGTTTGCTCGTCAACAATCATCACCTTATTATCCATAACCACATATTCAGTGTCTTTTTCAAAAAGGGTATATGCCTTTAATAATTGACTCATTGTATGAATACGCTCACTCTTAATGGTAAAGTCTTTAAAAAGTTCTTCCTTAAGTTCTGCTTCTTTTTCAATTTCAAGATTTTGGTTTTCAATCTTCGCGATTTCACCACCAATATCTGGCATTACAAAGAAGTCTCTGTTTTCTTCGCCAGAAATATAATCAACACCTTTATCTGTCAATTCAATCTGGTTATTCTTTTCATCGATTACGAATAATAGGTCTTCATCTACCTTTGGCATTTCCCTATTATTATCCTGCATATAAAAATTCTCGGTTTTCTGAAGTAGTTGCTTAACTCCTTCTTCACTCAAAAATTTGATTAGTGCTTTATTTTTAGGTAACCCTCTGAAAACACGTAGTAAAAGAAAACCACCCTCTTTAGTATCGCCTTCTGCAATAAGCTTTTTAGCTTCAGCTAAAATTCCTGTTAAGTGTTGACGTTGTTTTTGAACAATTTCACCAACCTTAGGTTTTAGCTCATTAAATTCATGACGATCACCTTCTGGTACAGGGCCAGAAATAATTAAAGGTGTACGGGCATCATCAACCAAAACAGAATCGACCTCATCGACAATCGCATAGTTTTGCGGGCGTTGCACTAAGTCTTTAGGTGTGTGCGCCATATTATCCCTTAGGTAATCGAAACCAAATTCATTATTGGTACCATAAGTAATATCTGCATTGTAAGCAGCACGTCTACCATCAGAATTGGGTCTGTGATGATCAATACAGTCTACAGAAAGGCCATGAAATTGAAATATTGGAGCCATCCAAGCGCTATCTCTTTTTGCTAGGTAATCATTAACGGTAACCAAGTGAGCTCCATTTCCGCTTAATGCATTTAAATACAGGGCTAGTGTAGCAACAAGAGTTTTACCTTCACCAGTATGCATTTCAGCAATTTTGCCTTGGTGCATGGCAATACCACCTATAAGTTGTACATCATAATGTACCATATCCCAAGTAACTTCCTTACCGGCAGCGTTCCAGGAATTTTTCCATATAGCATCGGCGCCTTCTAATGTGACATAATCATTAAAACCTGACAATGTTCTGTCATATTCTGATGCTGTCACCTTTAAAGTTTCATTGTTTGCAAAGCGCTTGGCAGTTTCTTTAACAACGGCAAATGCTTCTGGTAATAGTTCATTTAAGGTTACTTCTGAGATGGTGTAAGCTTCCTCTTTAAGTTTGTCTATTTCCGTATAAATATCTTCGTTCTTATCAATATCGGTAGAGTTTTTAACTTCTTCCTCTAAGGTATTTATTTGGTCAGTTATATCTTTATAAGAATCTTGAATTATTTTCTTAAATTCTATGGTTTTCTGCCTAAGTTCATCATGGCTAAGGCTTTCAAGCTGCGATTCG
>TARA_R110001583_G_scaffold75188_4_pt1 | contig 18531 bp, 4 predicted proteins | sample TARA_R110001583 | Tara Oceans TARA_R110001583 (sample SAMEA4398432) | marine metagenome | biome: Polar Biome; feature: [MES] marine water layer (ENVO:01000295) within the mesopelagic zone...; material: water (ENVO:00002006), including particulate matter (ENVO:01000060) such as...... | reverse complement strand
GAGGGTGACCACAACTCCCGGTACCATATAATCCGGTAGCTTTTGACCCAGCGCTTCACGTAGTGAACTGGTGTCGAGTTTACTGTCCGATTGGGGAACCACATAAGCGACTAACCTAGAACCACTGGGGCCTTCTTGGGCGACCATCACCGCCTCGCGAACCTCTGGCTGAGAGAGCAGTTCGGCTTCGATCTCGCCAAGCTCAATACGCAGGCCGCGAATCTTCACCTGATGATCAAGGCGACCCAAGTACTCGAGCTGGCCATCCTCCCGCCAGCGCACTAGGTCACCGGTGCGGTAGAGGCGTTCGCCCAGCACAAATGGATCAGCGACAAAACGTTCTGCGGTAAGGTCAGGGCGGTGCAGGTAGCCCCGCGCCAAGCCCACGCCACCAAGATAGAGTTCACCCGCGACTCCGGGCAGCGCCAAGTTAAGATCACCATCCAGTACGTAGGTATGGATACCAGCGATCGGTTGGCCGATAGCTACGTGGTTGCGCCCATCGTCTTGGCAAGTCCAGTGGGTAACATCAATGGCCGCTTCGGTGGGGCCATAAAGGTTATAGAGCCCCGTGTGAGGTAATCGAGCCAATACTTGGTTCTGCAGCTCAGCCGGCAGCGCCTCACCGCTACATACCAAGCGTGTCAGACTGGTGCAGTCTTCAACCTTGCCATGAGCCAAGAAGGCCTGAAGCATTGAAGGTACGAAGTGCAACGTGGTGATCTTGTAGGTACGGATCAGCTCGACCAGTTGTGCCGGTTCGCGATGGGCGCCTGGTGGCGCCATCACTAGTCGGGCGCCCTGTATCAACGGCCAGAAGAACTCCCATACAGAAACATCGAAACTGAAGGGTGTTTTCTGTAGCACCGCATCGTCAGCCGTTAGGCCATAGGCATCCTGCATCCACTGTAAGCGATTAGTCAGTGCATGGTGTCGGTTGGCCGCCCCCTTTGGCCGCCCGGTGGAGCCCGAGGTGTAAATCACGTAGGCGAGATGTTCACCGTGCAGTGGCACCTGTGGGTTGGTTGACGCATGATGCGTCACATCCAACTGATCCAGCTCAATAACGTTCAGGCTCCCCACGACCGGCAAGATGTCGCGCAGGTGCTGTTGGGTAAGCAGCAACTCGATACCGCTGTCCTCGGCCATATAGGCCAACCGCTCGGTGGGGTAGTCTGGATCCAACGGTACGTAAGCACCACCTGCCTTGAGAATCGCCAGCAGCCCCACCACCATCTCGATGGAGCGCTCCATGGCGATGCCTACTCGCGTTTCGGGTTGAACTCCCAGGTCGATGAGATAGTGTGCTAGACGATTAGCGCGAGTGTTGAGTTCGGCGTAGATGAGTGTCTGGTTTTTGAATACTAGTGCCGTAGCCTCTGGGGTTGCCTCAGCCTGCCGTTCAATTAGGTGATGGATTGGCTGGGCAGCGGGATGCCGTTGTGTGTTTACACCCCATTCCTTTAATTTTAGCTGTTCATCTTTATCTAGCAGTTCGATATCGCTCAACGCGAGCTCCGGCATCTCTGCCAGCGTCTGTAGAATGACAGTATAGTGCTGAGCTAGACGTTCAATGGTGGTTGCATCAAACAGCTCTTCTGCATAAACGAAGTTTGCCTCCAGGCAACCATCCTTGCGCTCTACCACATTTAGCGTCAGTTCTAACTGAGCTTTTCCCTGCTCCAGCGGCCAGGTACTCAACTCCAGTCCTGGTAGCGTCTGCAGCGATCCATGATCTTGCCGCTGGTGATTGAACATCACCTGGAACAGCGGCGTGTGGCTCAGGCTACGCTCGGGCTGAAGCGCTTCCACTAATTGCTCGAACGGCAGATCCTGATGTTCTTGAGCCCCTAGTGCTGCCCGTTTTCCCTGTTCCAGCGCCTCGGTCAAGCTCAGGCGACCATATAGCGTATTGCGCAGTACCTGGGTGTTGACGAAAAGCCCTATCACACCTTGGGTTTCCGTCCGATGACGGTTGGCAATTGGCACGCCGACCCGAATATTTTCCTGCCCCGTATATCGATACAGCAGCGCTTGGAAACCGGTCAGTAGCGTCATAAACAGGGTGGCGCCCTGAGCTTGGGTTCGCTTGCGCAGCTCGTTTATCAATGACTCAGGGAGCACCATGTGGTGGCGCGCAGCGTGATAATGTCCATCGTTACGGCGCGGACAATCGGTCGGCAGTTGCAGCACTGGGTGTTCGTCGCCAAGTTCCGCCTGCCAGTAGGCAAGCTGGCGCTCTTTCTCGCCAGCCTCCATCCACTGACGCTGCCAGAGTGCATAATCAGCGTACTGAATCGGCAGGGCTGGCGGCTGCCATGTCTCACCCGTTACCCGAGCGGAGTAGTCCGCAGCAAACTCATCGATGATCAACTGCATCGACCAGCCATCGGAGATGATGTGGTGCATTACCACTACCAACAGGTGCTCATCTTCAGCTAAACGCAGTATCCCCACGCGCAAAAGCGGCCCCTGCTCCAAATCGAAAGGATCATTGCAAAGCAGAGCAACCTGATTATCTATCGCCGCTTCGCGTTCAGCCTTCGGCATGTTAACTAAGTCAACTTCATGACATGCGAAGCTGCTCTCGGCCTGTACCACTTGCATCACCTCGCCTGCACCATCATCACGAAACACCGTGCGCAATGCTTCATGACGAGATATCAAAGCGGCGAAGCTACCCCGCAGTACTTCAGAGTCAAGAACCCCCTTAAGGGACAGAGCACCCGTAATGTGGTAAGCGCTGTTTTGGGGATCCAGACACCAGAGAAACCATTGGCGAAGTTGGGCAGAGGAGAGTTCGCAGCTCTCTTGACTCTTTCGAGGAATGATGGGCAACTTCGAGAAGTCGATACCTTGTTGCTTTAAAGCCTTAAGAAATATGCTCTGCTTATCTCGTGTCAGGTGTGCAAAGCGCTCAGCAATCGTGTGTTTATTGAGTTCCATATCAGCTCTCCATACCGTCTAATAGCGCCGCCATCTTTTCAAGCTGTGCGCCTTCTTCCTCTTTCGCGTCTTGACCCCATTCCTGAATGGACTCACACATTGAGGCCAAGGTAGCGCGCTCGAAATAACTGCGAAGAGGGAGCTGTATATCAAAGTTTTCTTCCACTCTGGACTGCACCCTTAAAGCCGACAATGAGTGCCCCCCCAGTTCAAAGAAGTTGTCGTATCGACCCACCCGTTCGACGCCAAGTATCTCTGACCAGATTTCTGCCAGCGCTTCTTCCACTTCACCTTGAGGCGGCTCATACTGCGCGCCACTTGCCAAATCCGGTACAGGCAGGGACTTGCGGTCTACTTTGCCGTTGGCATTCAGCGGCAATGCATCGAGGGTAACCACAGCTCCCGGCACCATATAGTCCGGCAGTCGTTGTCCTAGCGCTTCACGTAGTGAACTGGTGTCAAGTTGAATGTCGTCCTGGGAAACCACATAAGCGACTAACCTAGAATCACTAGGGCTTTCTTGAGCGACCACCACCGCCTCGCGAACCTCAGGCTGAGAGAGCAGTTCGGCTTCGATCTCGCCAAGTTCGATGCGTAGGCCGCGTATTTTCACTTGGTGATCAAGGCGCCCCAGGTACTCGAGCTGACCATCTTCCCGCCAACGCACTAGGTCACCGCTGCGGTAGAGGCGTTTACCCTGCTCAAATGGATCCGCGACGAAACGCTCTGCCGTTAGGCCACTACGATTCAGATAACCACGGGCCAACCCCATCCCCCCCAGATACAGCTCACCCGCTATGCCAGCCGGCACAAGATTCAGATAGGCATCCAGCACTAGCGCCTTACGTGCCCCGATTGGCTGCCCGATCGGCACTTGGGATGATGGCCCAAGTCCAGCATCATCTGACCATAGTGTCGGAGAAATAACCGTCTCAGCCGGACCATAAGCGTTAAACAGGCGTCTCGGCTCACAAGTTCTTCGAATGCCATCGAAGTCTTCACGTGACCAAGCCTCGCCACCAGCAATACAAAGACGCACTGGAAGGGAGCCGACGCTTAAGCTTTGGTAGAGGTGGCGTAGATAGGCCGGTGGTAGATACAGCACGCTAATGGCATGCTGTCGCACCAATGTAGCTAGCGTCTCGATTTCCAAATGACGCCCCTGCGGAAGCACTAGGGCTGCCCCTGCCAATAGTGGAAGTAACCACTGTTCGCCAGCGGCGTCGAAACTGATTGAAGCGAATTGCAACAGCCGGTCTTCGGGCGTCAGACCATAGCGCTTTCCAACCGCTTGGAGATGCATCGAAAGAGGGCCATAGCTCACTCCAACGCCCTTAGGTCGCCCAGTGGATCCGGATGTATAGACCACATAAGTAAGGTGCTCACTGTGCAAGGCCACCGTCGGATTGATTGAGCTGTAATGCGTGACGTCCAAACGATCCAGCTCGATAATATTTTGGTTTTCCACCATCGGTAAAACATCGCGCAGGTACTGCTGGGTAAGCAGCAGCTCAATACAACTGTCTTCGACCATATAAGCCAACCGCTCGTAGGGGTAGCCGGGATCCAGAGGGACATAAGCACCTCCAGCTTTGAGAATCCCCAGCAGCCCCACCACCATCTCAATGGAACGCTCCATGGCGATGCCCACTCGAGTTTCGGGTTTTACGCCTAAACCTATTAAATAGTGTGCCAAGCGATTGGCTCGAGTATTGAGCTCGGCATAACTGAGTCGCTGCTCAGCGAAGATTAGTGCCGTAGCCTTAGGCGTTGTCATGGCTTGGTGCTCGATCCGTTGGAGGATTGGCTGACCATCGGGATGCTGGTGTGAGTTTTCTCCCCACTCACTCAACAGTTGTCGTTCGTTTTTCCCTAGCAGGCTGATCTCGCTCATCGATTTCCGGGGTACCGCTTGTAAGCTTTTCACGATGCCAACCACAGCCAAAATCATGTAATCACATAACCGCTGAGCACCGATTACGTGGCTTACCTGCCCCACTAACTGGAAGTTTTCCCCCAGATCATCTACCGCTATACCGATGGGATAGTTAGTACGCTCCTGACCACCCAACACTTCCATCCCCTCCCAGGTATGAATGGGATTTCCCTCATATTGAGGTGCGCTGTAACGATAGTTCAACAAACTAGTAAACAACGGTGTCTCGCCAGGTAAACCGCTGCAGCGCTGTGCCAGACCGAGGCTGGCATGCTCGTGGTGCAGTAGTTCCGATAATGCAGCATGGGTCTGGTGCAAGCATTCAGCGACACCTTGTGTCCCCGTTTTGATGCGCACAGGAAGCGTATTGATAAACATCCCCAGTGCTCGCTCGGCACCTTCCACTCCCTGCATGCGGCCGAATAGCACGGTGCCGAACACTACATCGTCCTGCCCGGTGGTTTTGCTTAGCACCAGCGCCCAGGCCAGATGGAACAGGCTGGCCGTACTCACACCATGGAGCTGGGCCTGCTTGCGTACCTGCTGTGCCAGTCCCGCGTCAACAGGAACACTCACTTCTTCGATATCGCTGCCATCGCCACGTACATCTACCAGTCCAAAAGGCGCCGTAGGTTCCTCAATATCACCCAACCGCTCACGAAAGAAGGCTTCATGCTCTTCTGGGCTTACTCCTAATCGGGCCTGCGCCACAAAGTTGCGGAAGGGTAGCGGATTGGGTAACGCTTCCTCACGCCCTTGCTGGATCAGGATGATCTCCTCCACCAGCAGTTCAAGGGTGGTGTGATCCATGACCAGATGGTGGCTAGGCAGTTGTAACAGCCAATGTTCTTTTTCGGCGTCGTATGCGACTACCGCTCGAAACATAGGAGCACGGCGTACATCAAGGCGGTGATACCGTGGATCTACTTCGACGCTCAACTGTTCAGCAACGCTCTGTGATGGGTCACCATCCAAGCCCAGCCATTCGAGTACCAGTTCTGCATGCCTACAAACCACCTGCACCGGTTCGCGAAGCCCTTCCCAGAGCACTGCGGTACGTAAAATATCGTGACGGGCAATGAGCTTATTAAAACCGGCAATAAAGGCTTCCAGCCTCTCCCTGCTATCAAAGCCCAGCAACCGAGGCGTCACATAGGCATCTCCCTCTTCTTGCAGCCGGTGATGGAATAGAATTCCCTCCTGCAATGGCGCTAGTGGGTAGATGTCCTGAATATTACTGGCACCGCCAGGCACAGCAGCTTCGATCTCACGAAGCTCTTCAGCATTGAGTTCAATTAGCGTCAACATCTCAGGCTGGAGAGTCTGGCAATCGTGAGGGATCAGATTAGGCGGAATGATGACCTCTGCTTGCTCGGGCGCTTGCATCAACGCTTGAGCCAAGGCTGTTAGTTCCGGGTGTTGGAACAGAGTACGCACCTGCGCCGTTAGCCCCCGATGCCGCATTTGCTCCAATACCTTTAGAGCCAACAACGAATGGCCCCCCAGCTCGAAGAAGTTGTCGTGGCGGCCCACCCTTTCGACGCCAAGTACCTCTGACCAAATCTCCGCCAGCGCTTCCTCAACCTCGCCTTGAGGCGGCTCGTACTCCGAGCCGCTGACCAAATCCGATGTGGGCAACGCCTTGCGGTCTACCTTGCCGTTGGCATTCAGCGGGAGTCCATCGAGTTCTACCATAACGCCCGGCACCATATAGTCTGGTAGCTTTTGGCCCAGCGCTTCACGTAGTGAGCTAGTATCAAGCTCACTATCGGCTTGGGGAACCACATAAGCGACTAGCCTAGAACCAACGGGGCCTTCTTGTGCCACCACCACCGCCTCGCGAACCTTCGGCTGAGAGAGTAGTTCGGCTTCAATCTCGCCAAGCTCGATACGTAGGCCGCGGATCTTCACTTGATGATCGAGACGGCCCAGATACTCGAGCTGGCCATCGTCACGCCAGCGCACCAAGTCACCGGTGCGGTAGAGGCGTTCCCCCTGCGCAAATGGATCAGCGACAAAACGTTCTGCAGTAAGGTCTGGGCGGTGTATGTAACCCCGTGCCAACCCAATGCCTCCAAGATAGAGTTCCCCCGCGACGCCAGGCGGTGCCAAGTTAAGATCGCCATCCAGTACATAGGTACGAATACCAGCGATCGGTTGGCCGATCGCTACCTGGTTGCGCCCATCCTCTTGGCAAGTCCAGTGGGTAACGTCGATGGCGGCCTCGGTGGGGCCATAGAGGTTGTAGAGCGCCGTGTGAGGCAAACGGGCAAACGCTTGGTTCTGCAGCTCTGCCGGAAGTGCCTCACCGCTACACACCAGACGTGTCAGGCTGGTACAGGTCTCAACCTCGCCATAGGCAAGGAAGGCCTGCAACATTGAAGGTACGAAATGTAGAGTGGTGACCCCATGAGTACGTATCAATTCGACCAGTTGGGCTGGCTCGCGGTGAGCGCCTGGTGGCGCCATCACTAGTCGAGCGCCCTGCATCAGCGGCCAGAAGAACTCCCACACAGAAACATCGAAACTAAATGGCGTCTTCTGCAACACCGCATCGTCAGCCGTCAGGCCGTAAGCTTCTTGCATCCACTGTAGGCGGTTAGTAAACGCGTGGTGGCGGTTGGCCGCTCCCTTGGGCCGCCCAGTAGAACCCGAGGTGTAAATGACATAGGCGAGATGCTCACCGTGCAGTGCCACCTGTGGGTTGGTTGACGCATGATGCGTCACATCCAACTGATCCAGTTCGATGACATTAAGGTTTTCAGCTACTGGTAACAATTCGCGAAGATGTTGCTGGGTCAGCAGCAACTCGATACCGCTGTCCTCGGCCATATAGGCCAGCCGCTCGGTGGGATAATCCGGATCCAGCGGCACATAGGCACCTCCCGCTTTGAGAATACCCAACAGCCCTACCACCATCTCGATAGAGCGCTCAACCGCAATACCCACTCGAGTTTCGGGTTTTAAGCCTAGACCGACCAGATAGTGGGCCAGACGATTTGCACGGATGTTAAGTTCGGCGTAGCTGAGCGACTGATCTTCGAATACTAGTGCTGTGGCCTCTGGGGTTGCTTCAGCTTGGCGCTCTATCACGTGATGAATAGGTTCGACCAGATTATCGATTGCTGCGCGGCTTCCCCAGTCGAACAGCAATGCTTTTTCCGCATTATCAGGTAGTTCGATAGAGGAGAGCTGTGTTTCGGGCTTTTCTAATAGAGTTTTCAGTACTTTCTGGTAGTAACCGATTAAACGATGAATTGTCTGTTCATCGAACAGATCGGAATTAAACTCTAGCGCACCAACAACTTGATCCTGTTCGATGACAATATCCAACGACAGCTCAAATTTTGCACTCGTCTGAGGAAGATCGATCAATTCGACAGACACACCATCTAGCTGAAGCTGTTCCTCGTCAGATCTGAATTGGAGACCAAACATGACTTGAAACAATGGCTGTCGAACGGGATCCCGCTTTACTTTCCGGTGTTCGAGCAAGACTTCTAACGGCATATCAGCATAGTTGAGCGAGCCCACTGCATCCTTTTTAACCTGCCGACATACGTCACGCAGGGTCATGGCTGGATTCACTCGAACTCGAAAAGGCAGTGTCGTGATGAAAAAGCCAACGACCTCCTGAAATTCCTCTTGCTGGCGACCTGACGACGGTACGCCAATAGCGAAGTCTTGCTGCCCACAGTAGCGGGCCAGCACTACTTGCCAGGCAGCGAAGAGTGGCACGAAAGGAGTAAAGCGCTGTTGTTGGCAAAAGGCTTTTAGGGAACTGGCGAGGCTGCTATCCAACACGAAACGCTTTGCGACCCCCCGAAATTCTTGCTGTTTGGGATAGACTCGATCCGTGGTGCTTTCTAACGGTGGGACATCATCCCCTAGGTGTTCATTCCAATACGTAAGTTCCTTGTCAATATCGCCCGCTGCTACTCTCTTGTGCTGCTGCAGAACATAGTCACCATACTGTACGGGCAAGCTTGGAAGCTGTGCATTTCTGTCTTGGCTCAACGCCTGACGATAGGCTTCACTCAGATCGGATTCGATGATGCGGTTTGACCAGGCATCCGAAATGATGTGGTGAAGGCAAACAACCAGAACTTGTCGGCGCTCCGTCATCTTGATTAACCGAGCCACTAGCAGCGGTGGCGCACCAAGATCAAAAACATGCTGCGCGACTTCCTCGATCGAGCGCGTCCGCCTTTCGTCCTGCTCTGGTGCAGCCAGCTCAGAGAGATCTTCTTTACGAATAGAAAAAGGGACGCTAGGGAGCACGGACTGGTGTGGTACACCGTTGCGCTCAAAGAATCGCGTTCTCAATACGCTATGGCGTTGAATCAGTGCTTGAAAGGCGCTTTCTAGGGCCCCTGCATCCACGTTTCCGGTAAGCTGATAAGCACGCGGCTGGTTATAGGCAGTAAGATCCGGCGAATAGCGATGCAGGAACCAAAGCTGCTGCTGGGAGTATGACAATACATCACCTTCACGTATTGCTTCAGACATTCCATCCTGCCCTTCCCTGTCATTACCATGTGATGTTGCGTCTTGTGAATGAGCCACTTCCTTCATCGATACCCCCTCTTCCTGAACTGCATTACGAATGATGTTGCGAGGCAAACTTGGCATCTCAGTTAGTATCAAGCTCAGCTAGCCCGCTCGTACTAGCCTCAGCACAACTCTCACGTAGAGCTGCGCCCAGCTCGGCAGCGTTGGGATGATCGAATACCACGCCGGGGGCTATCTCGATCCCGAACTGCTTACGGATGCGGGCCACCAGTTTGATCACCAGCAATGAGTGCCCACCCAGCTCGAAGAAATCGTCATCAATGCCTACCTCATCGCGACCAAGCAGCTCAGCCATGGCTTGACACAGGTTGGCTTCCACGGCATCCCGGGGCTTCACCAAGGTTTTTCTTTCCGCAGTTTTTTGGGCCAAGGCTTCCAGCGCGGAGGTGTCTACCTTTCCGTTACCTAGGCGAGGGAAGTGCTCAACAGGGATAAAACGAGAAGGACGCATGGGTTCAGGCAGTAGCACAGCCAGTTGCTCGCGAAGCTGAGTCTGGCCTTCAGCAGACATCGCCTCGGGTTCTCCAATCAAAAACGCTACGAGCTCCTGGGTATCACCGCCCCGCCCCATCAGGCGAACCAGGCTCTGTTTAACCCCTGGCTGTGCTTGCAACACGCTTTCGATTTCCGCAGGTTCAACACGAAAGCCACGCAGCTTGATCTGGTCATCGGCTCGCCCAATAAGGCGTACGCCTCCCTCGGGCAGCACGCACGCCAAATCACCGGTGCGATAGAGACGCTCACCGGGAATAAAGGGATCTTCGACAAACGCGGAAGCATCACTATTGAGATAGCCGCGCGCCAGTTGGGCGCCGCCCAGATACAGTTCACCTACGGCACCGGTGGGGGTCGCGTGCAAGTTTTCATCAAGTACTCGATAGCGGCAATTCGGCAGCAACTGGGTTAACGGCAGCGGGCCTGCAATATCTTGCGACAGCAATATCCGGTGCACCATAACGCCCACCGTGGCTTCTGTGGGGCCATAATGGTTGTATAGTTGGCACTCGGGCGAGATCCGCGCAATGCTCGAAAGTAAGGCAGGTGAAGCTGCCTCGCCGCCTAGAATCACTGTTTTCGGCAACCGGGGAGCTTCGCACTCCAGCAGGGCCTCCAGATGGGACGGCACTATCTTGAGTGCATTGATATCGGCCGCCGACATAAAGCTCGCAAAATGGTCGCCATCCTGCATATCGTCAGGTGCGGCGATCACCAAGCCGGCACCATTGAATAAGGCGCCGAACAGTGCAGTATTGCCCAGATCGGTGGCCAGCGAGCCGGTCAATGCCCAGCGCTGGCATGCCGATAGACCCATGGCCTTTGTGGCCCCGGCGACGTAATTGAGCAGTTGACCATGCTCAATTACCACGCCTTTTGGCGTGCCGGTGGAGCCAGAGGTATAGAGGATATAGGCCACGTCGTTGAGGCCAGGTTCTGGAAACGACAATGCGCCACTAGCCGACTCTTCGATGCCTCTTGGTAGCCCTAAACTGCGGATACCAGGCAGGGCCAGTGCTGTGAGTTCCGCCTCGTCGTTTTCAGCGCTCACCACTAGCGCGGGCTGGGCATCCTCAAGCACTCGCCGCTTACGCTCTACGGGCCACTCCGTGTCGAGTGGCAGGTAGGCGGCACCTGCACGCCATACTGCCAGCAGCAGCACGACCAAATCGGTGGAGCGGAACAGGTTGAGAGCAACATAATCCCCATGTTTGACGCCCTGGTTATCCAGCCACTGCGCGATACCATTAATGCGGGTTTCTAATTGGGCGTAACTCAGCGTACGACCCTGCTCCTCAATGGCAATGGCATCCGGCGTCGAGGCCACCCAGGCAGCGATATGGGCCGCTACGCTACGCTCACCCACGTCGAGCTCACTGTCCTCAATCGACAGTAACCCCTGCTGTTGCTCAGGGGAGATAAGCGGCACCGAGAATAGCTTTTGCGCGGGTTCGGCTAGTCCCGCCTGTAGCAGCGTCTGGTACTGACCCAGCAGACACTCGGACGCCGCGCGGCTATAGCATGATGGGTCGGTGTAGAGCGTCGCCACTGCGCCGTTCTCACTGCGGTCAATGTGCAAGGCAAGCTCAAATTCTGCTGATGGCCCTGGCAATTCTCGCAAGCGCCACTGCAAACCCGCCGACTTTAACTCACTCACCCCCTCTGAAAATGCGAACCCAGCGAATAGGTGGCGCTTATCGGGCAGCGCATCAATCAACCAATACTCCTGGGCCTGGGTATGCGCCTCTAGCTGCTCTGCTAAACGGGTAATCCAGCTAGAGAAGTCACTATCAGCGACACCTTCAACCAGCACCGGCAGCACCTTATCGAAGAGGCCGATCGCCCCTTGCATCACCTCGTAATCCTGACGGCAGTCGTGTTGCCAACCACCTAGCACACGCTCACTGCCGCTAATCCTGGCAAGTAACGCCCACCAAGCTGCCTGTAACACTGCCTCGGCAGATACTTGAAGCTCATCTGCCAGGCTATCGATACGCGCCACCAGGTCTGGTTCGAGCTGCAAGGCTACATATTCATGCTCTGCCCGCACGTCATGGCGATGCGCTTGCCTTGCAGGTAAACGGCATGCGCCTGCCTGCTCGGCATGCTGCTGGTGATTTTGCCAATACTCACGACCCTCTTCGGCGTCATCGTCGTTTTCGAGCGAAGCGCGCCACTCGATAAACTGGGAATACTGCAGCGCAGACTCCTCATCGGCACCTCCGCTCTGATCGTAAGCATCCGCCAACGCCGAGAGCAACGACTGCAGACTGCCGCGATCCGCCACCAACGCCGAAACAGCCAGTACTAATACCCAGGTTATTTCACCCGTTTGCAGCAGCGCTGGACGCAGCAGTTCGCCACTCTCGACGGCCATGGGCCGGTGTTTCAGTGACTCTCTATAGTTATTAAGAGCGTTGTTGAGCAGTCCCTCCTGGTCATCACTGCTGCGTAAGTCCTCGTGCAGCCACTCAATAGTGTGCAGGTCTTCAAGTGCCTGGTGTCGCAGCCCCCGATACCCCGCTACGCTCTTCAGAGCCGTCGATAGGGCTTCATGCTGCTGCCTAAGATTACTCAGTGCGCTCTCTAGCCGTGAGCTATCAAGCGCACCCTGAATATCTACCACCATGACGTTGATCTGCGTCGACGCTGCCTGCTGGGTGCCACCTTCATTAGTTTCCGCCGCTGTCAGTACCGCGCGCTGCTCAGGGCTAAGCGGCCAATGGGCAAGATCCTGCTGTTCCGTTATCGCATTCATTTATTGACTCCCAAACCCCGTGGCTTTATTGACCGACCAACTCGGCATCGGCACTTGCTCCTTGAGCCTCTTCCAGCGCCGAACGCTCATAGATGTCTCCCATCGCTACCACGATCTTGCGTGGCCCCTCGTAGGGATCCCGGGCATGGGCCGCTAACATGTTGTCGACCATCACCACATCGCCCCGGCGCCAGTCGAAGCGCACGGCACAGGCTTCGTAGGCCTCGCCGACCACCTTCATCATCTCGTCGCTAATCACGGAGCCGTCGCCGAAATAGACATTACGCGGCAGACGTTCCTGGCCAACCATGCCAAGCAGGTCTTCTTTCACATCAGGCTCAAGGCAACTGACGTGGTGGAGCTGCACCTGATTGAAGAACACCCGGTCACCGGTCACTGGATGAGTGACTACCGCAGGGCAGCGCGTGCGTGTCTGCAGCTCATCGTCCCCAAACCACTGCCACTCGATTCCCGCTTCTTTGAGCCGCGCCTCCACTTCCTCCTTGCTATCGGTTTTGAAAAAGTCTTGCCAGCTCACGTCCAGGTTGCGGGTGAAGGTGCGCACATAAAGCAGCCCTTTGCGCTCGAACTCCCCCACCACATCGGTGGGCAGTTGGCGTAGCATCTCCCGGCAGTCAACGATCGGGGTGGCGCCTCCAACAGGAGAGGGGAACTCGCAGAAGAACAGTTGCTTGCGCGGCCAGCGCTCCAAATGCGAACTTTCGTTGTGATAGAGAATCATCTGGCGTTCAGGATAGGGGGTTGAACGGTAGGTATTGCGCCCCCCTTCTTTCTTGGGCAGGTCACCATAGTTGCCGTAAAGGCCCGGCTGGATAGCCTCGGCAAAGGCTTCAAACTCTTGCGGTGTGGTCAGCCCAAAGTTACGGAACAGAATGCCTGCATGCGTGCGTAAGTGTTGCTCGATAAAGTCACGCTGGGAGGTTGCCCACGCCACCGCATCAAGGTCAGCGTCCGTCGCTTCGATCACCAGGGGAAAGACCCTTTTTTCGTCGAGCAATGCCGTTCGTATCGGTGAGTCACCGTTAGTCGAGGGGCGCGCACCTGGCTGGGATTTCAGGCTGCCAAGCTTGTTGAGTTTGGAACCTTTTGAAAGCTTGTTTTGCATAGCGTGTTTCTCCATTTGGGGTAAACGAAACTCCTCGACGGGCTTGCCGGGAGCTTCCACGATCTGCGCTAGTAGCGACTGCCAGGCACCGGTTAAGTGCTCAATGGTTTCGCGTCGGTACAAGGCGGTGGCGTAGACCCACTCGACTGATAGTCCGGTATCACTCTCATTGACGAATACCGCCATATCGAACTTCGACTCCTGCCTGGGCTGAGGCATTACCTCCACCTCAAGACCCGGAAGTGAGAACCGCTCGGTTGGCGTGTTTTGTAGTACAAATAGGGTTTGTACCAGGGGGGAACGGTCGCGCTCACGACCAATCCCCGAAAGCTCGACAATTCTGTCGAAGGGAACATTTTGATGATCGAAGGCATCCAGCACGCTGGTCTGTACTTGCTCAAGCCAGTGGCCGAAATCAATCTGGCCATCAGACAAACGAGACCGCAGCGGGATTACATTGACAAAAAAGCCAATTAACGGCTCAACATCGGGATGGCTACGGCCAGCGACATCGGTTCCCACAATCAGGTCGTGTTGACGGGTCTGGCGATGCATCAATAGCTGAAAACTCGCCAATAGAAGCGTAAATAGCGTGGTGCCATGCTGTGCGGCAAGCTTGTTCAACGCTTGTGATAGGTCTGGACTCAGTGTCATGCTCAGGGCACTACCGGCATGCGATACTTGGCTAGGCCTAGCGAAATCCCCCGGTAGTGTTGAGAGCGGAGGAACATCACTTAGATAGCGGCGCCAGAAGGTTGCGCTTTGCTCGAAGGCCTCTCCCGACAGTGCTTTCTCATGCCAAGCGGCGTAGTCCACGTACTGAATACCAAGCTCGGGTAACCCAGATTCCTTCCCTTCCAGCAATTCCCCATACAGAGAGGCAAATTCCCGGATGAATACGCTCGTGGACCAGCCGTCGAAGACGATGTGGTGAATCACCAGGATCAGGGCGTGCTCTTGTGCACCAAAACGCAGTAACCCCGCCTTAATTAAAGGTCCAGTGGCAAGATCTAACGGTGTGTTCGCATACTCGGTAAAAGTATCTTGCAGATATCGCTGTTGCTCCGGCTCTGCAAGATCGCTGCAGTCCAAAACAGGAAGTTCGATGTTTCGCTGATCCTCTACAACCGCGATGGGATCACCGCTCTCGCTTTCAGGGTAGTGGGTACGCAATGCTTCATTCCGCGCAACGATGGCATTAACGGTTCTTTCTAGAACCTCTATATTCAACTCCCCTTTCAGGGAAAATAGCGCAGGAAGGTTATAGGCGGCACGCTCACGGTCGCCCGCCTGACTCGCCAAACGATCAACTAACCAGAGCCGGCGCTGGACAGGTGCCAAAGGTAGTTCCGAATTCCGGGGAATCGGCATCAGTGGATTTTGGATAGCTCCCTGACGAAAAGCCGAAGGCTTCGCTAACCGGCGCTCTACTTCATCAACCACATCACTAAAGCGCGGCTTTTCCATGACCGATCTGGTCGGGAAATCAATCGCCCAATGATCGCTAATGCGCGAAGCCAACTGCACCGCCGCCAGAGAATTACCCCCGCTGGCGAAGAAGTGAGCATCGCTTCCCAACGGCTTTTCCTTGCCGTCCCCCAGCACTTGGCGCCAGAGCTTCGCTAACGCTTGCTCCGTTTCGCTCCCTGCTTCCGCAGTAGATTGCGATGACTTTCCTCCGCCCTCAGCGTCACCACCGCTGACAAAACGCCCAAAGGCGTGAATGGCGTAGGCATCCAGGCTACCCGCTTCCCAGCCTTGGCGGCAGGCACTGCGCTGCAGTTTGCCGCTGGAGGTTTTGGGAAGGCCACCTGGGTTAAGCAATAGCACTACCGAAAGCGGCTCGTGGCAAGCGGATCCCACCGTCTCGCTTAGTGCTTCGACCAGCTTCTCGGCGGGCACTAGCTTCTGTATGCCGCGGGAGACTTCTGCCGCAACGCCGATCCCTTCGGCGCCTTCCGGCGTGGTCACGGCAAAGGCCGCCACGCGCCCTTTGCGCACTGCTTCTACTTCCGCCTCAACAGCGCTCTCGATATCCTGGGGGTAGACGTTATTGCCGCGCAGAATGATCAGGTCTTTAATACGCCCGGCGATATACAGCTGCCCTTCGTGCAGAAAGCCTAGATCGCCAGTGCGCAGCCAGCGATCATCGCGGGCATCGTGGTTCTGTGCATCAGTATCATCGGTTCGCTGCCAACTGACCCCATCGCGAGTGACAAAGGTTTGAGCTGTTGCTTCTGGGTTCTGCCAATACCCATGTGCCACGCTGGGCCCATTGACCCAGATCTCGCCGACGTCACCACTGGGCAGCGAGTGAAGCCCCTCAGGATCAACAATATCGATAGCGTGACCGGGTTCCGGTGTACCGCAGCCCACCAGGGTGTTGCCTTCAACCGCTGAGGCAGCCTTTCCCTCGGCCAGCGACTGTTGAGAAAAAGCCGTGCCCACCATGCCCGTACCGCGCGAATTACAGCTAACCAATAGCGTCGCTTCAGCCAAGCCATAACAGGGTGCTGCGGTATCAGCGGCAAAGCCCGCTGGGCGGAAGCGTTCAATAAAGCCAGTGAGGGTTGCGTGTCGTACCGGCTCGGCGCCTGAGAACGCGACCCGCCAGCTGGATAAATCGAGTGTCTCAATCTGTTCGTCGCGAATACGATCAAGGCACAGCCGGTAGGAGAAATCGGGGCCACCACTGATGGTACCCCGGAAGCGCGAGATCGCCTCTAGCCAGCGTACCGGCCGCTGCAGAAAGAAGGTCGGGCTCATCAGCACGGAGGGAATGCCACGATAGATGGGCTGCAGCAGGCCGCCAATCAGCCCCATATCGTGGTAAAGCGGTAGCCAACTAACGAAGACATCGTCAGCACCAATCGAGAAACCTGTCTCGATAGCGCGCTCGTTGACCATTAGGTTGCCATGGCTCACCATCACCCCTTTGGGCGTGGCCGTGGAGCCTGAGGTGTACTGTAAAAAGGCGATATCACCACGCTTTGGGTGATGCTCAATCCAGTGTTCAGCGCGGCTCTCATCCACGGCATCCACGGGGATCAGTTCAGTGCTGCCGAAGCCTTCGCTTGCGGATGCGACCACATCGATAATCGTTGTAGAGGTAAGCACACAGGCAGCCTGGGAGTCGGCGGCAATGGCGAGCAGGCGCGCCAAGTGCTGCTGCTTGGCCGACTCCGGCGGAAAGACCGGCACGGCAATCATCCCGGCATATAGGCAGGCGAAGAACGCCACCACGTAGTGCTCATCGTTATCCAGCAGGATCAAGGCACGCTCACCCGCCGGGAACCGCTGTTGGAGCTCGCTGGCCAGAGCACGGGAACGCCGCTCCAGGGTGGCGTAGTCAAGGGTGGTCTCACCTTGAGCGTTCACTACAATCAGCGCCCTGTCGCTGGGCCTTTCCTGGGCCAGGCGACTTAAATGCTCGACATAGCTTCTAAAAACATAGTCTTTAGAAACATCGTTGTGGGACTGACTACTGCGAGTTGTCTGGGCGTGCCTTGTATCCATATGCGTACCTACTAAAAGTTCGAATCCTGGAGATAGTGAGTCAGTAAATGACGTTGGTAATTTGGCAGTGCCGCGGGGTACTCACGCTTTATAGCCCCAACCCCGCAGGCAACATGCGCCATATCGACATAACCCAGGGCAGCGGCATAGCCACTCGGCGCTGGCAGCGGCCATGCCTGCAAAGGTGATGACACGGGAAGTGAGTGCTTAAGGTGATAGGTGCCTGGCGGCCCTAAAGAGGAAGTGATCGAGAGCGACCGCAAATGATCAGCAATGCCCAGGCCCAAAGCTTTGAGCACCGCCTCTTTAACCACCCAGCGCTCCATGAAGGGCAGCGCGGAGCTGTCGCGTGCGTGGTCGAGCTGCTCACTCGGCGATTGCACCAGCCCTTGCAGCGGCGCCAGTTCGGCCTCGGGTCGGCAACGCTCAATATCGACCCCCACCGCGCCGCCGGGAGCAAGCGCGATCAGGGCGACATGGCCAGAGTGGGAGACATTGAAAGCAGGCCCATCAGTGTTTTCCAACGCTGGTTTGCCGTAAGCGTTCTGAGTGAACACCAACTTTTCAGGCGCCACGCCGGTGCGCGCTGATAGCAGTCGCCGCAGGGCAGCGCGTGTCGCCACGGCGCGTACGACATCGGCGTGATGGCGAAGCCGCTGGGCACGCTGCCACTCGGCTCGACTCAGCAACCGATCATCTTCGTCAGCCACCGGGGCGTTCAGGTCGAGCGCTAAGCGCCATACCTCAAGCCCCTCGGGCACCCCTTCAGCTAACCGCAGGCGCTGCATGAGGCACCTCCTCAAGCCGTCGGGCCAGTGCCCGCTTTATGGTTTCCAGCACTTGAGATTGCTGCTGGCGAATAAAGAAGTGCCCTCCTTCGAACCAGTCTAAAGAGAACGCCCCACACGCTTCCCGCTGCCACGCTTCCAGGCGCTCTTGCTCAATATCGTCTTCACGCCCGGCGAGTACCTGTAGGGGGTAAGCAAGCGGCGACCCGCCGCGATAACGAAAACTGCGACAGAGGCGATAGTCCGCCATCAAGATATCGAGGGTAAGGCGCAGCAGCTCAGGGCTTTCGAAGACCTCCTCTGGGGTGCCGCCCTGTTGGCGCAGATCCGCGATTAAGGCCTTATCGTTATCAAGCCCCGCCAAGCGCTCTGAGTCGCGCATTGAGGGCGCCGT
>TARA_R110001583_G_scaffold141737_4_pt1 | contig 18558 bp, 18 predicted proteins | sample TARA_R110001583 | Tara Oceans TARA_R110001583 (sample SAMEA4398432) | marine metagenome | biome: Polar Biome; feature: [MES] marine water layer (ENVO:01000295) within the mesopelagic zone...; material: water (ENVO:00002006), including particulate matter (ENVO:01000060) such... | reverse complement strand
TATCTGTCTGTAACTCGGTTATTGCCGCCTGGACATCTGTACTTGTGGTATTCCCAACCGGAGTGAAAGGAACAGCCGTAGCACTTTGGTTGTCTGTGTTTACCAAAGTGCTGCCAGCAAGTTCATCAATCGCTGCTTGTGTGTTAATTGCCGTTAATCCTGAGGTAGTAGGGTCATAAGGTACTTCACTAGCATTTTGGTTATCAGTACCGCCACCGTTTATAGTTGCCCATACAACGTCTCCATTAATATCAGTAGTTAAAACTTCATCAGTTGCTCCAGGTTCTATTTTGGCAGGTGTAATTGCTTCAGCCATTATAGTAAGTTGACCCAAATTATTCATGGTAGCATCGCCACCCACAGTAACTTCTGCAGGTACATCGCCAGTAAATCCTACTAAGATAGTTCCGTTGGTCAAGGTGGTTATACCAGCATTAGTATCTACATATGCTTTTGTAGCCGCATCTTGTGCCAATGTTGGGTCTAGCAAATCTTTAATTTGACTATTTCCTGCGCTATTTCCATTTCCTAATACATCAGTCAAATCTTGTGTTCCTCCAAGGTTGGCATCGACATAACCTCTAGTGGCAGCAGAAGTTGGATCTGCCGAAACATTTAAACCTAGAATTGGGTTTAATCCAGCATTATTGCCTTGAATTAAAACTTCTTCTATATTTTGTATTTCATTTGTAGCACTACCATCAAGATCATTATAAAATGCCCCACCGTCAATAGCATTTGGTGTAATAGAATTATTTGCTGCAGCACTAACGATGGTTTGCGCAGAACCCCCAACGACATTATCTACATAAACCTTTACTGCATTCTGGGTTGGGTAATCAACATTAGAATTGCCAAGATTTATATCAGGATTTTTATTTGCAATATTTTCTTTGAGTGCTAAACCGGAAGTTACGACCGCATCTGTGGCGAAAGCACTTAAATTTGCCGTGGTAGGGTTTCCGTTTTGGATATTGATTGTAAGCTGTTCATTGGCTAAAGTTGCCGTGCCTAAATTTTGTTCATCGGTGTTATCTAAATAGGTGGTAAGGTCAATAGCAGTGCCACCTTCTTCTAGGGTAAGAAAATTATTATTCAATGTCAATTGTTGGTCATCTGAACCGACCAAAGCGCTTAAATCTACAGAAGCCCCAACTGGGGTTGCAGATTGGCTAATGCTTAAGGTGTTCGTTAATTTAGTAAAGGTTAAATCTATTAACTCATTAGTGTCATCTATGTCTGCGTCATCATTAATATGATTCGCAATTAGTGTTGTGTTGTTAGAAATATTTTGCTGTATACCATCTGTTATTTGAAGTGGGCTCGCTGGTGTGCCACTGCCTGTTAGTGTAATTTCATCTCCTACGGCACCTTGTAAATTTCCAGCTTCGCTCCATTGTACAATTCCGTTTTCATCGGTAATTAAAACTTGCCCTGGTATATAATTCGCCATATCGGTCGGTGCAATACTTCCATCACGTATTTCGTCTGAGCCTACTGCATTTTGGCGTATTTCACTAGATCCAACAGATTCTGCCGCTAATTTTTCTTGGGTGATACTATTGTCTTGTATGTCGTCTGGCCCTATACCACCATCTACTATATTATCACCAAGTATGCCGTCTTTGGCAATCTCTAAATTATAGCCACCGGCAGTAGGTGTTATTTCTATAGTTACTCTATTATTGATTATTGGGTCGTTGGTAATGGTGAAGTTTACTGCATCGCAAAGGTTAATCCATTGTATACCATCGTAATAATTAATACACTCGGTATCGATATTATAGACCATACCACCTCTTTGTGGGGTAATAGCTTCCATTTCTAATGTGGTAACCCGTGTAATGACCAATACCTTTGAGGTACTTTCTAATTCTAATACAGATGAAGGGTCTATATTTTGGGGATTGTCGCCTATTTTTATTTGCCCGAATACTGTTGATATTGTGAGCATTGTAAATAAAATAAAGAAAATTATGCCTTTCATACTAAGCGTTTTATAACTTTAAAATGGTGTAAAACAAAAATAGGATTATCTTCTTATCTAGCTTTATTTTTAAGTTGAAATAGTATGCTAATAGGTTAAAGAACATCTAACTTCGTTGAATGGGTATGTTATTTGTGCTCATAGACACTTTATAAGGTACAAGTTGAAATGGCCTATACACTAAGAAATTAACAAAAGTTTATTGGCGCGATTTTTTTTATCATGTTAACATATCTTTACTTTATATCCTGAATGCCCTATCATAGGGGTATTCTTAGCTCAAAATAAAATAAATGACCAAAAAATTACTCTCTTTAATAGTATTATTCACCGTAGTAGCCGGTTTTTCACAAGACGATGATAGACGACCTTTAATGGGGTCCGTTATTTATATGGATGTGGCAGTACCTAACGAGAATGTTATTAATTCTACCTCTGAAAGGGCGACCATTACCAATAACCAAGGGCAATTTAAAATTAATGTAAAACTGGGTGATCAGTTAGTATTTACAGCTGTAAACTACAATATTATGGTGGTAACCATAACAGAGGAAATATTGGCGAATAATCGCTTGGTGGTAGAGGTTAAAGAAAAAGTGACCGAATTAGACGAAGTTGTTATTACACCAGAACAGCAAGAGCGTTTTTTAAAGTTAAAGAACGAAGAGTTTAAAGAATATGAATATGAGATTGACCGTGGCACAGAGGTACAGAACATATCAATGTCTCAAGCCGAAAGAGGCATGCAAGATGGTTTAAATTTTGTTAATATTTTCAGGGCTATTTTTAAATCGCAGAATGAAACAGAAGAGCCTGGTCCTCAATTGAAGGTAAGTGATGTAATGCGGCAAGTATATGATGATTCGTTTTTTGTGGTTGATTTAGGGATACCTCAAGATAGAATAAACGAATTCTTAATTTACTGTGATACAAGAATGCCTGCACAATCGCTACTTAAGAAAGAAAATGAGTTTCAACTCATAGATGCTTTGGTTACAAACAGCAAAACATTTCTTGAAGGAATAGATGAGGAGTAACCTTCTTGTATTTTTAATTTTCTCTTCGGTTGCGGTAGTAGCTCAAACAAGTGAGTCTAAAAAATTGGAAGGGAGGGTCTATAGTGATGATGGTGATGTAGCCGCTACACATGTACTCAACTTAACTACGAAACGGGCTACAATAACCGATAACAATGGCTTTTTTGCAATACAAGTCAATTTCTTGGATTCTTTAGAGTTCTCAGCAATACAGTACAAAAAGAAGATCGTGGTAATTAATTCTTCGATACTAGACAGCAAATTTGTTGCCATAAACTTGGAAGATGCTTTGACTGAGTTAGACGAAGTAACGGTCACACCCTATAATCTTAGTGGCGATTTAATCAAAGATTTGGCTACATTGTCATTAGACCCCATAGTTACAGCTTCAACATTAGGGTTGCCCAATGCCTACGTGAAAATACCTACAAAAGCAGAACGAGAGCTTTCGGCTGCAACTGCAAACCCTATAATGAGTTTTGATCCTTTGGTCAATGCTATTACGGGGCGTACCAAAATGTTGAAACACCGCGTAGAAAGAAATAAATTGTATGATAGAACAAAACGTGTACGTGATTTTTTCACTGACGAGGAATATGTAGACGGCCTACGTTTACCGCTAGATAAAATTGAAGATTTTCTGTATTATTGTGAAATAGACCCTAGATTTCAAGGCATAGTAGATACCCATGATCGAATTGCAATTTGGGAGTATATGCGACAAAAGAGTATACTTTATCGAGAAAACAATTCGTTAGATTAGAGTTTTTGAATTTGGCATGTGGTTTGCAAAGGTTATATAAAATAAGAAGGTATGAGATTTATTAAAACTAGTTTGTTGATCATATTGCTTCCGCTTTTTGCTTTCGTAGGGGCGCATAAATTCTACATAAGTGTCACCAATGTTGATTATTCAGTAAAAGACCAATCGGTGCAAATAATTACCCGAGTTTTTATTGATGATATGAATGCTGTTCTAAAAGAGCGTTACGGTATACCTTCAAAATTAGGAACTGATAGAGAGTCATCTGTCGATAAGGAGTATCTAGAGAAATATATTCGCACTAAATTTTTGGTGGAAATTAATGGTAAAACTGTGAATTATAATTTTATAGGCAAGAAGTACGATTCTGATATGGTCATTTGTTATTTAGAGGTGACCGACGTTCCGCTTAAGAGTTTAAAGCAGATAGGTATCGTAAATGAAGTACTTACCGATATATACGATGACCAACAAAATGTAGTCCATTTTAATATTAATGGAAAGAAAAAAAGCCATGTATTGATCAAGTCACATACTAAAGGAATGTTAAATTTGTAACATATCTTAAGAAATCTCTATAAAAACTTTAATTTTCCCACACTAAATATTTAAATAATGATGAGAGTAAAGTACGCGTTAGCCTCTGTTTTATTTCTTTTTGTAGCAGTTACTTTTGCACAAGATGAAGTAACCAAAGAAAAGGAACCAGGGCATATTAACCAAAGTAAGTTTAAACAATTATACGAGGAGTTTTCGACTCCGAATACCTATAGGTCGGCTTCTGGTGCACCAGGTCCAGATTACTATCAACAACAGGCAGACTATGTGATGGACATTCGTTTAGACGATAAGAATGCTAAAATTTTTGGGGAAGAGACTATTACATATATTAATAACTCTCCTGATGATTTAGAATATTTATGGTTACAAGTAGACCAGAATATAAGAACTAAAGATTCAAAAGCAGCATTGAAGAATGGTAGCGGGGTACCTGTAGCTGATCAGCCAAGTGCTTTTGTAAGTACATACATGACAGAGCCTTTTGACGGTGGGTTTAATATAGATTATGTAAAAGATGCTTCTGGTAAAGCATTGCCATATACTATTAGCTTTACAATGATGCGTGTCGATTTGCCAACTCCGCTTAAAAGTGGTGACAAATTTTCTTTCGACGTAAAGTGGAACTACAATATTCCTGATCACACAGTAAACAGAGCTAGATCTGGATTCGAGTATTTTAAGGAAGATGGAAATAGAGCTTACGTAATTGCTCAGTTTTTTCCAAGAATGGCAGTTTATAATGATGTAGAAGGATGGCAGAATCATCAGTTTTGGGGTAATGGGGAGTTTGCACTTCCATTCGGAAACTATGAAGTAAATATTACCGTACCTGCTGATCATATTTTAGATGGTACAGGTGTACTTCAAAATAGAAAAGACGTGTACTCAAAAGAAATGATGAGCCGTTATGAGCAAGCAAAAAAATCTTATGACAAGCCTGTAATAATAGTTACTCAAGCAGAAGCGGAAGCAGCTGAGAAAGGTTTTTCAGATAAAACGAAAACATGGAAGCTTAAGGCTGAAAATGTTCGTGATTTCGGTTTTGCTACTTCCAGAAAATTCATTTGGGATATGCAAGCCGTGAAATTAGGAGGTAAAGATATTATGGCAGTTTCCTTGTATCCGAAAGAAGGTAACCCATTATGGGAAGAGTATTCAACTAAGGCAGTAGCACATACACTTAAATCGTATTCATCTCATACGTTTGATTATCCTTATCCAAAAGCAATATCGGTACATGCTAAGAATCAGGGTATGGAGTATCCAATGATTTGTTGGAACTATGGTAGACCAAACAAAGATGGTAGCTATTCTGACAGGACAAAATACGGAATGATCAGTGTAATTATTCACGAAGTTGGTCATAACTTTTTTCCGATGATTGTTAACTCTGATGAGCGTCAATGGGGATGGATGGATGAAGGTTTAGATACTTTTATGCAGTATATGGCAGAACAAGAATTTGGTGAAGCTTATCCAGCAGCTATTGCACCTAATGATAAGTACCCTTCAAGAAGAGGTGACCCAGCGAAGATTGTTCCTTATATGAGTGGCGATCAAAGCACGATATCTCCGATTATGTCAAATCCTGAGAATGTATTTCAATTAGGTCCAAATGCTTATGGAAAGCCTGCAACTGCATTGAATATTTTAAGAGAGACGGTGATGGGCCGTGAGGTATTCGATCATGCTTTTAAAACGTATGCGCGACGTTGGATGTTTAAGCACCCTACACCAGAAGATTTCTTTAGAACAATGGAAGATGCTTCTGCAGTTGATTTAGATTGGTATTGGAGAGGATGGTTCTATACCACCGATTTTGTAGACATGGGCGTTAAGGATATAAAAAAGTACTATGTAACCGATAAGCCAAATAAAAAAATGCAAGCATATCTTTCAGAACGAGGTATGACAGAAGCAGATTTAGCGCCATTAGTATATTTAGAGGAATATGGTGATACTGATATTGTGGCATCTGAGCTTAAAAATAATTTACCATCTGAAAATTCTAAAACGCTTAAAGAATTTATGATGGATAATATGACCGAGGCTGAAAGAGCCGCGGTAAAAGAACCAAAGTATTTTTATGAGGTAACCTATAACAGTCCGGGTGGTTTGCCAATGCCATTGATTGTAGAATACACTTATGCCGATGGTTCGGTTAAGAATATAACGTATCCGCCAGAAATTTGGAGAAAGAACAGTAAAGAAGTAAGTATGGTACTTTCTTCGACTTCTGAGCTTACCGGTATAAATATCGATCCTAAAATGGAAACAGCAGATATTGATATAACGAATAACAGCTGGCCGAAGAAAGAGCAAGCAAGTGAATTCGATAAAATGAAAGAAGCGATTAAAGGAAAATAAATTAAAAAAAATAATTCGTAAAAAGCCTCGTAGATATACGGGGCTTTTTTAATTTCGATACTAAACTTGTTTATATTTGTAGTATGATTGCGATGTATTCATTATTTATAAGTGGCGCAGAAATTTTCTTCATTATGTTTATCGTAGTGATGGTTTTTGGTGCCGACAAAATTCCTGGTATTGCCAAGGGGTTAGGTAAAGGTATGCGCCAATTAAAGGACGCTACCGAAGATATTAAACAAGAAATTCAAAAAAGCGCTGACAAGCAGGGTATTGATACCAGTTTTGTGACAGATATCAAGAAAGATATCGATGACATGAAAAAAGATGTTGGTTCTGGCTTGGCAAAAGATGTTAAGAAGCAAATAAGTGATGTAAGCAAGAATATCAGCGATGTAACTGGTGCTATTAAGAGAAAGTAACCTATTCTATTATGCTAGATAAGATTTTACAATGGGATCGTGAGGCCTTTGTCTATCTTAACAGTCTTGGTATAGAGCAGTACGATTTATTTTGGTCAACAGTTACTAAGTTTCCACCTTGGATTCCTCTTTTCATACTTATTATCTCCCTTTTTTTTATAAAATTCAAAAAGCGTGAAGCATTGTTTATGATTTTGACTCTTTTAATCATGGTCATCTTCGTAGGCACGTTAACAGATTTGACCAAGAACGTAGTAGCTCGTTTAAGGCCAAATAATGATGAAGAAATAAATACCTTGATTCGTATTTTAAGAAGTCCGTCTGGGTTTAGTTTCTTTTCTGGTCATGCTTCATCGTCATTTTCTGTCATCACTTTGGTTGTCCTATTTTTAAGGCATCGCTTTAAATGGGTGTACCTATTTTATATATGGCCTTTTCTATTTGCCATGAGTAGAGTTTACGTTGGGGTACATTTTCCTATCGACATAATCATAGGTGCTTTGGTAGGGGTATTTTCTGCTTGGATGTTTTATAAATTGTATGGGTTGCTTATTTTACCCTACTTAAAGTCAAGCCATCACGTATAGGTAGTAGTACCGTCTCTAAAAGCGGATGTTCACTGAGTTTTTTATTATAATCTAATAATACCTTTGTTGTAGTATCCTTTGGGTCTAATGGCTCGACAACTTTACCAGACCATAAAACATTATCAGAAAGTATAATTGTGCCCGATTTTGTTTTAGGTAATACTTTTTCTAAATATTTATCATATTGTTTTTTTTCAGCATCAATAAATATGAGGTCGAAAGTAATGTCAAGTTCAGGTATAATATCTAAGGCATTACCTACATGCTGAATAATTTGGGTGCCATAATCGCTACGGTCAAAATACGTTCTTTGAATTTGTTTTAATTCTGCATTTACGTCGATGGTGTGCAGTTCTCCATCTTTTCGTAATCCTTCCGCAAGGCATAAAGCGGAATAGCCGGTATAGGTACCTATTTCAAGAATATAAGTAGGGTTGATAATCTTAGACAATAGACTAAGAACTCGGCCTTGAAAATGCCCTGTGAGCATGCGTGGTTGAATTACTTTTAAATGAGTCTCACGAGTTAGATCTTGTAATAGCTTAGGTTCTTCTTGCGAATTATCGGCCAAATAATTTTCTAAAAGTGGCGATATAAAATGCATACGTTTCTTTTTGCAAAAATAAGGTTTTAAGCCTTAATTTAATGCCGTCTAAATAAGTAGGATATGAATAATGAAATTAGAATTAGAGAAGCTGTACAGGAAGATTTACCAGTATTGTTACAATATGAACAAGAAGTTGTTAAGGCAGAACGACCTTTCGACCCTACGATTAGGAATAGCGATGTTACCTATTATGATTTAGATGCTTTAATGTCGAATCCGCAGGCAATAGTATTGGTAGCCTGTGAAGGGGCGAAAATTGTAGCTACGGGTTATGCTCTTGAAAAATCAGCTCGCCCATATTTAGATCATGAGACTTTTGCTTATTTAGGATTTATGTATACAGATCCAGACTATAGAGGTAGGGGTATAAATGGTAAAATTGTTAGTGGGTTGCAAGAATGGGCCAGTTCAGTTGGGTTAACAGAAATCAGGTTACATGTATATACTGAAAATGAGCCAGCCATTCGCGCCTATGAAAAAGTAGGGTTTAAAAATCATATGGTTGAAATGCGACTACGAACTAAATCGTAGCAAGCATTTATTCATAAGGGCTCATAAGGTTATGAGCTTATAGTTACTTTTATATAAAAATAGTTATGGAATTTAAAAATACGCTTGAGTATGCACAATCGTTAGATGCTCAAGACGACTTACGAAAGTATAGAGATGAATTTATATTCCCTAAAATAAAAGGGAAAGAGGTTATATATTTTACAGGAAATTCTTTAGGGCTTCAACCAAAACGTACCAAAGGTTTTATAGATGAGGTTATGAAAGATTGGGCAGAACTTGCTGTGGAAGGTCATTTTTATGCTGAAAAACCTTGGTGGGATTATCATGAACGTCTAGCGGAACCATTAGCAAAGGTTGTAGGTGCATTACCAGAAGAAGTTTCGGTGATGAATACTTTGACAGTAAATCTTCACTTATTGATGGTTTCTTTCTATAGACCTACAAAAACTCGATTCAAAATTCTTTGTGAGGAAAAGGCTTTCCCTAGTGATCAATATATGTTTCAGAGTCAAGTGCGTTTTCATGACTTAGACCCTGATGAGACCATCGTTGAGTTAAAAAAACGTGATGGGGAGCATCATTGGAGAACAGAAGATATACTTGAAAAAATAGAAGAACTTGGCGATGAATTGGCACTGGTTTTAATAGGCGGAGTAAATTATTACAATGGTCAGGTAATGGATATGAAAAATATAACCAAAGCTGGCAAAGCTGTTGGGGCTAACGTAGGGTGGGACTTGGCCCATGCTGTGGGTAATGTAGAATTAAAATTACATGATTGGGATGCTGATTTTGCTTCATGGTGTAGCTATAAATATATGAATAGTGGTCCTGGTAATGCATCAGGTATATTCGTTAACAAAAGACACCTGAATAAAAAAGATATTCAAAGATTTGAAGGCTGGTGGGGAACTAAAAAAGAAACTCGATTTCTTATGAAACCTGAGTTTGAGCCAATGGAGAATGCTGATGCTTGGCAAATTAGTAACGTGCCTATATTGTCAGTTGCACCATATTTAGCATCGTTGACGATGTTTGAAGAAGTTGGTATGGATAAATTGATTGAAAAGAGAACTAAAATTGTTTCCTATTTAGAATTTATTCTTCATGAGATTGATAAAGAGGTCGATAGTTCTTTTGAAATAATTACACCTAAAGAAAGAGGTTGTCAATTATCTGTGTTTTTGCACGGACAAGGAAAGCCTTTGTTTAATTACTTAATGGAAAATGGTGTAGTTACCGATTGGCGTGAGCCAAATGTAATACGTTTGGCACCTTCACCATTTTATTCGTCTTATGAAGATATGTATCGATTCGGTCAAATTTTGAAAGCAGGTGTTCTTGCGAATTAACCAGTTATCAAAGACCAGTTTTGAGTTTTATAAATTAACAATGTAATATTATTTTTCAACAACCAACAACCAACAACCAACAACCAACAACCAACAACCAACGGTAAATGAAATCATTAAAGCTAATATTAGGTAACGCCAGATATTTCGGACCCTCTTGGGTTTTTGCCAGTATAAATATACTTTTTGGTACGTGGGCGATTTATATACCTAGCGTTAAAGAGGCGTTGGATATTAGTAAATCGGAATTAGGAATTGCCATTTTTTTTCTGGCTTTGGGCGTATTCTCTATTTTTCCATTTGCATCATCGATAATAAATAGGGTTGGGGTAGGTAAAACTTCTTTTTATGGAGTACTACTAAGTTGTGCCACAGCCATGTTGCCATTATTGGCTACAAATTATTATGTATTGATGATTGCCTTATTTTTATTCGGTGCATCGAATGGTATCACCGATATATCTATGAATACTTTGGTGACCGAAATTGAGAAAAAGGACAAGGTGAAGTTTATGGCAGCCTCTCACGGTTTTTTTAGCCTGGGCGGAGTTTTAGCAGGTTTGGGAAGTTTTTTAATTGGTCCGTTATCGAATCCTGTGCTACATATGTCAATTGCAGTTTTATTGGTTCTTGTGGTCAATTTCATATTCAGGAGGAAGTATATTTATGAAATAGCCGAAGAAATAGAAAACGAGCCGTTTAGTTTTGGATTGCTAAAACCACTTTTACTATTAGGTCTTATTTCATTTGTTGCCATGGGTAGTGAAGGAGCTATTGTAGATTGGAGCGGACTTTATTTAAAGGAAATTGCTCTGGCACCTGAAGCTTTATGGGGATTAGGCTTTTTAGGATTTCAAGTGACCATGACCTTGGGTCGTTTTTTAGGTGATGGAATTAGTGATAAAATAGGCTCCATAAAAATTGTAACATTAGGCGCTATTTTGGCAATTGTAGGCTATGCATTGGTACTGACTACAGATATTTATTTAAGTATTATAGGTTTTGCTCTAAATGGACTAGGTTTTTCAGTAATGGTGCCGGAAGTTTTTAGAATAGGGGGAAATGTGAAAGGTATAGATTCCTCAAAGGGAATAGCTTTTATAGCTGGTTCTGGTTATGCGGGTTTTTTGTGTGCACCGCCTATTTTAGGATTTTTAGCCGAAAAATACAGTCTTACGCGAAGTTTTGTGGTGCTCCTAGCCTGCGGATTCTTAATACTGTTTTTCACTCTTTTATTGAAAAAGAAAAAAGCATAAGCGAATTTGTCTGATGTTATTTTTTGATATTACTTCTCACCCTAAACTCGTTGTTTGGGTCTTGCACTTTTTCAATAAAATCTAACATTTCTTCAGTTAACAATAATTGGTTTTGAGCGTTCCAGTAACTCTGATCATAAGGATGATTTATTTTAAATAAGTCTTTAGAGGTGCTAACGTTTTTCTTGACATCAAAATCGCCTTCGTTGTCTGAAGTGGTTAAAATAAAAGATATATCGTAGAAAGAGGTAAATGACTTATCCTCATCTGTCAATTCAACTTTAACATCATATTTTGCTGAGGCTATATAGTATTTACCTGTATTAGAAGTTTTGGAGAGCGATATTTCTTTCTCAAATGATACCGTTCTAAATCTTATTTTTTTACCACTTTCCTGAAAAGGCTTATTTTTAAATTCAACGGACATTTTAAACCGTTCCATCGCATAGTTGTCTGTATTTATAATATAATGACCCGAAAAATCCTCATTTTCAATTGAGGGTTTGGATTGAAAATTTATGTTGATTTTTTTACCATTATCGAAAGTAGATTCGGTCAGATCAAAATCATCTCCAGTAGCATTTACTGGTATTAGGTTCATGAACAAACCGTAAAATGAATCAAAAATAAAATAGACTTCATTTTCATCTTTTACAAGACCAACTTTACGCATGTTGGTCATTTCAACTTTAAAATCTTTATCATCAGGGTTAATATCTTGAGTATAAAGAAGTGTTTTTCTTTCTAGTTTTCCCTGTATATCTTGTATTCTGGTAATTTTACCATTATACCGTAAAACACCTCTAAGCAAAAACTTCTCTTTGTATGGATAAATAGGGTAGTTGGAGCTTACGGAATCCCCTATTTTTTGCCATAGTGTTTTTTCATTGGTAACGGTGACCTCATTTAACTCTAATACACTTTTGTTGAGGTAGATAGTATCGCCTACTTTTTGAAATGTGGTACGTAGTTTATCATAGCCAACCCTGTAAATAGTCACGGAGTTTAAAGATGATGAAAACTGAAAACGCCCGTCAGCATTGGTCATCGTGTGGTCGGTCTTGTTGTAAAGACCAACGAATTCTAATGGAGATTTGTCTGCATTATCTACGACAATACCACTTAATTCATTTTGAGAATAAACAAGAGTGGAAAACAGGAAAATAATAAAAAACTGAAGTTTCATTGGGTATTTGATGTTTATTGAAATTATCAAACACTATACCGCATTACTTCACTTCAACACCTGTAAAGAAAAGTGAAAAATCTGCATCGGGTCTTTTGTGCATCATGCTGATTTTTAAACCTTTTAAGTTTTTATAGTCTTCCCAACTAGTAACCATGTTAGGCTCTTCTTGATTTTCTTTTCTATATGCCCATTCTTTAATGATATAATTATCGCCAAAATAATAATCATAAGCATCGCCAGGTGTATAGCCACCATCATTTGCGTAAACAGTAGTTAATTTGTGCATAGGAGTTTTACTGATAGGGGCCTCTACATTTTCTGTATGTTCATAGGTAAAACCTTTTTGGTCCCAAACCAATTGGTAAGGAGCTAACAGCCAGAATTTATCATTTACAAATCCGCCATCTGTAGCAATCATAGTGCTATCTACCGCTTTTCTGTTATAGTTGATGGTATCTTGTCTAGTCATCATAGTAACATCGTTCGAACCTGTTTTCCATAACCAGGTACGTTCGAAGTGTTCAGCATCGCGATCAACATTAAATGTAAATTTTATACTAGAGACATCTTTCCAGTTCTCAAAACCGTTTGCATTCGCGATTTTTTCAAGAACTGTCAATTCCGTATCTTCGGCTTCTTCAATTTTCGTTTTTTTATTGTCGGTTTTGCAACTTGTAATTATACTTGATATTACTATGGAAAGGATAATTAGTTTTTTCATTTTCAGTACATTTTGAATCAAATATATCAATTACAGTATCTTTAACCTACTTTTATTTTTTGTAAACAAAACACAATAGTGACATTTCTAAAAAAGCTATGTTTTATAATAATTGGAAGCGAATTCAACCAGAGTTCTTCTTCTAATACGGTTGATGATAGATATACCGATATTGAACTGATAGAGCAAATTGTCACTAATAAGGATGCTTTATTGTTTGGGGAGCTCTATGATCGATATTCGAAATTGGTCTATAACAAATGCTTGGGGTTTGCTAAATCTAATAAAGAGGCTGAAGATTTGACTCAAGATATTTTTTTGATGCTATACGTTAAATTAGGATCTTTTAAAGGAACATCTAAATTCTCAACATGGTTATATTCTTTCACTTATAATTTTTGCGTCAATTATGTAAATAGAAATAAGGAAAGAAAGATTAATGATAATTCAGTAAAATTTGATTCACAAGAAGAAGTACCAGTAGATGTTACCGATAATCTATTGTTGCAAATGCAAGTAGATAAACTTAAAAAAGCTTTAGAGCTTATAGCGCCAGAAGATAAATCACTTTTATTATTAAAATATCAAGATGGCGCTTCAATAAAAGAATTAGAAGATGTTTTAGAGATTAAATCAAGTGCCATTAAAATGAGACTTAAGAGGGCTAAAGCCAAAGTTGTGGAAATGTATAAAACCATACCGTAATGTCAGAACAGAACAATAATCCATTTAAAAATTTAGAAGGGGATCTTAAAGATGTTCCTCCTGAACTACGGAAAAAAGTTATGGATGATATTGCTACGGCAAAGTTGATTATGGAATTAACCAATCTGTTTACGGGTAATTTTGCCTCAGTTATAGAAGGCATGATGAAAACGAAAACTAAATAAATTATAATTAGAAGTAAAACTATATTCATGGAAACAGTTGATAAGTGGAAAGAACTAACCTTTGAATCTTTAAGCACTATATTCAAAGATATTGCAGCTGCACTGCCTGGTATATTCGGTGCATTTGTGGTTCTGATATTTGGATGGATTATTATTAAAATAACCACATTCATCTTAAAACGAATTTTTAAGGCGATTCAATTAGATCGTTTTTCTGAAAAAATTAATGAGGCTAAGCTTTTTGGTGAGGCAGATATCAAAATAGATTTACCAAAAGTAATTGTCACTTTTATTAAGGTATTGCTATGGTTGGTATTTATCATTGTTGCATCTGATATAATGGGTCTGTCTATTATATCAACAGAAATAGCTAACCTATTACGTTATTTACCAATTTTACTTTCAGCGCTTATTATTTTTATGATTGGTCTGTATTTGGCTAAAATGATTAAGGAAATGATTGTTAAGGTCTTCGATTCAATCGGTATGGGCGGTGGTAAGGCTTTAGGGAATGCATTGTTTTATCTGATAATTATTTTTGTAAGTATAACGGCTTTAAACCAAGCAGGAGTCGATACTCAAATCATCACCAATAATTTCACGATAATACTTGGAGCTTTCTTATTAGCAATAGCATTAGCATTTGGTTTAGGAGCTAGAGAAGTAGTGGGTGATTTATTAAGGTCATTCTATTCGCGAAAGATTTATGTAGTAGGAGATAAGGTTAAAATAGGAAAATTAGAAGGTACTGTTGTTGGTATAGATAACATATCTATGATACTTAAAACTAAGAATGGCAAGGTTGTCATACCTATAAAAAAGGTTGTTGAGAAAACGGTTGTAGTTGAAGAACAATTGTGAAGCATAAATTTCGTTTTCATTTATGAATGGTGAAATAGGATTTGAATTCGGAGGTCCTATGCCGCATTCGTTTATGAATTAATTCATTAATTTTGTTAGAGATAATTAAACTTAAAATATGAGTGCTAAAAAAGGAAAAATTCAGGAAGCCATAGATGAGAAAATGCTGGAGGAAAGAAAAGTATTCCTATGGGGTATGGTTGATGACGATTCTGCAAAACATGTAATTGATAGGTTATTATATCTAGATATGCAGAACAGTAAAGAAATTCAACTTTATATAAATAGTCCTGGGGGTTATGTTACTTCTGGTTTTGCCATGTACGATACCATAAAATCTTTAAAAAGTCCGGTTTCTACGATTTGTACTGGTTTGGCAGCATCAATGGGTTCTATTTTATTATCAGTTGGTAAAAAAGGTAGAAGATTCATTCAGCCACATGCTCAAGTAATGATTCACCAGCCTAGTGGTGGTGCAAGAGGTCAAGCTTCAAATATAGAAATTCAGGCTAGAGAAATTATTAAAACTAAAGAGCTTAGCGCACAGATATTAGCAGATAACTGTGGTCAAGATTTCGATAAGGTTTTAAAAGATTTCGATAGAGATTATTGGATGAATGCAGAAGAGTCAATAAAATATGGTATAGTTGACGGAATAATGGAATAAATATCTAAATACAGATAATTTAAAAAGTCCTTTACTAAATGTAGTAAAGGACTTTTTTTATGGTTGAAGATTTATGGATTATAGCTTTGCTCTTTCTGCCCAAAAGATTTGCAGACTTATAACCTGTGCAACTATTAATTAAATGAGCACTTTCTCTACTAGGCATATTACCCAGATGAATTGTATTAAAATGTTTCAAATTTTTAATTTTGTGTATTAAAAATACAAATAACGTAAACAGTAATAATTTAGGATTGAAAAAATGATTTGTTTAGTTTGTAGTAGGAATAGTGGAAATAGGGCATAATTTGCTACTTTTAACATTCAATTAATGTTGGCGTAAAGCCTATTTCATGACCCAAAGTAAAAAAAATATAGCCATCATTGGCTCAGGATTAGTAGGTTCTTTACTTGCTATTTATTTGAAGAGGTACGGACATCAAATTACAGTTTTTGATAGACGACCTGATATTCGAAATGTTGAATTTTCTGGTAGATCTATAAATCTTGCAATGAGCAATAGAGGGTGGAATGCCTTAAAAGCTGTTGGTATTGAGGAAGAAATAAAAAAAATAGCCATTCCATTAGATAAACGTGCTATGCATGTTGTGGGTAAACCTGAGTATTTTCAAAAGTATGGTAAAGATGGGGAGGCAATTTGGTCGATATCTCGAGGTGTACTTAATAAGCGAATGATAGATTTGGCCGAAAAGAACGGAGTAGAATTCCGTTTTGAAGAAAAGGTGTGGGATGTTGATTTACCGGAAGCGAAAGTGTATACAGGGGATAGTGAAAAAGGAGAATGGAAAGAATACCCATTTGATTTAATATTTGGTTGTGACGGCGCCTTTTCAAGAGTACGTCATAAGATGCAGCGCCGTAGTCGTTTTGATTATTCACAAGATTTTATAGATGTGGGGTATAAGGAATTGACTATTCCTGCGAATAGTGATGGCACACATAAATTGAATAAAAATTCTTTTCATATTTGGCCAAGAGGGAAGTTTATGTTTATAGCTATGCCCAATTTAGATGGTAGTTTTACATGTACCTTATTCATGCCGTTCGAAGGTGAAATTTCGTTTGACAGTATTAAAACCAAAAATGATGCAGTTCATTTTTTTAGCACCTATTTTCCTAATGTAAAGAATGAAATTGAGAATCTGACAGAAGACTTCTTTAAGAATCCGACGAGTGCAATGGTAACCATGAAATGTTATCCTTGGACCTATTGGGATAAAGTGGCCCTGGTAGGTGATTCGGCGCATGCTGTGGTACCTTTTTACGGTCAAGGTATGAATGCTGGGTTTGAAGATATTTTTGTGTTAGACGAGATTATTAAAGAATTCGGAGATGATTGGGAAAAGATCTTTAATACCTATCAACAAAGACGTAAACCTAATGCCGATGCTATTGCAGAATTGAGTTACCGAAACTTTGTAGAAATGAGTAGTAAAACTGCAGATGCCAATTTTTTACTTCAAAAGAAAATAGAGAAACATTTTTCAGCAAAACATCCTGATAAATGGATACCTGCATATAGTAGAGTTACATTTTCTGAACGACCTTATGCAGAAGCCTTAGCTGCAGGCGATATGCAAGAAGATATTATGAAAGAGGTTATGAAATTACCGAATATAGAAAAAGAATGGAAAAGTGCAACAGTTGAAAAATTGATGTTAGATTTAATTGACTAGTATGTTAGTTGTCGGATTTTATTTCTGATTTTCGCATGGGCATACCATCAATAAGTGTAAAAACTTCCTCTAGTCGTAATGGGTAAGGTTGGCTTGATTTAATACTGCTATCTTTTCCGACTAACACATATCCGTTCAAATTTTTAGTGATGCTATTTGCTTTCTTTAAGGGTATTTCTTTTCTGTCTGTGTTGTAGAATTTACCATCCTTGTACAAAAAAAGGATAAGGTCCCTTTCTTTTATTTCTTTAGAATGGTTACGTAAAATTTTCAATGCAGCTTTGGTATGGATAGAATCAATTTGATTATCCGAAAGAATCAGAATTCTATTTTTCCACCTGTAGTCCGATAATTGTTGAGCAGTTAAGGAGGAACCTTGCATTATAAAAAGTAATAAGACTGTTTTTAAAACATTCATTAGTATGAATTTAAACAAAAAAAGCCATCTAATAAAAGATGGCTTTTTTACTTATCACTTTAATGTTACTATAATTTAGCAAACATTTTATGCATTTTCTCGCTTTCTTCTTCAGCCAATGTAGGATCAACTAAAATACGACCACTGTGTTCATCAGTAATAATTTTCTTTCTAGAAGCGATTTCAACTTGTACTTGTGGTGGAATAGTAAAGAAAGAACCACCTGAAGCACCTCTTTCAATTGGCACAACAGCCAAACCATTCTTAACATTATTACGAATACGTGCATATGCCTTAACCAAACGCTCTTCAATTTTATCTTGAAACTTGATTGATTCTTGTAACAACGCTTTTTCTTCTTTTTCAGTTTCAGCAAGAATAGCATTTAATTCGCTTTTCTTGTGCTTCAAGTGAGCATCACGTTCAGATAAACGTTCTTTCGTTTCTGAAATAACCGCTTTCTTCTGGTCAATTTGAGCTTTGAATTCTTTAATATTCTTATCAGCCAATTGAATTTCCAATTCTTGGAATTCCAATTCTTTACTAATTGAATTGAATTCTCTACTGTTACGAACATTTTTTTGTTGCTCGCCGTATTTTTTAATTAGAGTCTTTGCTTCTTCAATAAGATTTTTCTTAGCACCGATTTCGAAATTTATATTT
>TARA_R110001583_G_scaffold7158_15_pt1 | contig 18588 bp, 19 predicted proteins | sample TARA_R110001583 | Tara Oceans TARA_R110001583 (sample SAMEA4398432) | marine metagenome | biome: Polar Biome; feature: [MES] marine water layer (ENVO:01000295) within the mesopelagic zone...; material: water (ENVO:00002006), including particulate matter (ENVO:01000060) such as...... | reverse complement strand
CATACGCTTCCGAGTTTTGATGTCAACGTTTTTTTAATCTTTTTTGAAAGTTTTTACAAACTCTCAAACCTGAACTTTAAAACGTTAAGTTAACTAATACACTTCAAAAGTAATGAGTTAACTTATCAAAACGTCCAGTTGGTTAAGCTTTTTGGCTGAACCCCTTGGAACTGGAGCGCATAATATAGAGTTTTCATTTTAGGTCAACAGTTATTTGATAAAAACTTAACATTTCTTTTTAACTGCTCAACTTTAATACAGACCGCGGGCTTGTTGATGTTAAAGCCATCACTTTGGTTGAATTTTAACAACCATTTTAAAGAATAAGTCGCCAAATGAATATAGTATTAATTTTACTCAATTCAAATTATTCACTCACTATTCGTTATTTTATGCTATTTTTAACAATATAAAAGCCATTTAAATACAGACATTCAATAGGTAACTACATGAAAAACAATAAATCAGCTAATAATTTACGTTCCTTTCAAGGAATCACCCCAGTATTAGGCGATAGAATCTATATTGATCAATCAGCCGTTATCCTGGGTGATATTACTTTAGCTGATGATGTTAGTATCTGGCCTTTAGTTGCAGCCCGCGGTGATGTAAATACAATTACCATAGGTGCTCGGACTAATATTCAAGATGGGTCGGTTCTGCATGTTACTCGAAAAAGCGAGCATAACCCGAATGGTATCCCATTAATTATCGGTGCAGATGTGACTGTTGGGCATAAATGTATGTTACATGGCTGTACGCTAGGCGATCGTATTCTTGTTGGTATGGGCGCTATTATTATGGATGGGGCTGTAATTGAAAGTGACGTTTTCATTGGTGCTGGTGCATTGGTACCACCAAACAAGACATTAACCAGTGGCTACTTATATGTTGGTAATCCAGTAAAACAAGTACGTCCACTAAAAGATAGCGAAGCGGCCTTCCTTAAAAAATCAGCAATCAATTACGTTGAATTGAAAAATGACTATCTGAATGAGACCTAACACTTCAGCTGCCTTTATTAACTAAAAAACCCATATCTATATGGATTGTATCCCCTTCTGGCTCATTTTTTTCGAGCCAGAGTTCGACAATTTCTTCTAAGTCGTACTTAGTACAGGTATCAATTTTATCTAATCGCTTTAACTGCATAGAGTGAAAGTAGATAGTTATTCGTTCTCCTGATAATAAAGCCGTAAATCGCCAAGCGTCTTGTTGATCATCAAAATCAATATCATCATTAAATAAAATGGCTTGATTCATGTCTACTTACTCCGTATTTAATGATGCTCTTAATTCATGTAGGACAGGTTCAACAGCCGGTTTTACGCCACGCCAAATATCAAAACTTTCTGCGGCTTGCGCAACTAACATACCTAAGCCATCAATAATGCTATTAGCGCCTTGAAGCTGTGCCCAAACTAAAAAAGGTGTTAACGACTTACCATAGACCATGTCATAACAAACTGTATTACTTTTTATAATTGAAGCTGATATTGCGGGTAACTTGCCAGATAAGCTAGCTGATGTAGCATTGATAATGACATCAAATTCTTGTTCTGCTGTTTGTTCAAATCCACAAGCGGTTAGCCTATTACTGTCAAACTGTCTAATAAGCCCTTCTGCTTTGCTTATTGTTCTATTTGCTATAATGATATTTTTAGGGTGTTGTGCAAGTAAAGGTAAAATCACCCCTTTTGCTGCACCACCGGCTCCGAGTAAGAGAATACGGCTATCTTTTAGTTGAACACTATTACGCAACAAGTCTTGTACCAAACCTTCACCATCGGTGTTGTCACCATAAATTTTACCCTCTTTAAAGGTTAATGTATTCACAGCACCCGCTAAACGAGCGCGATCTGAAAGCTCATCAGCAATTGTTAATGCTTGCTCTTTAAAAGGAACAGTAACATTTGCCCCCTTACCATCTTTAGCAATAAAGTCATTAACAGCCTCATTAAAGCCATCTAGCTCAACTAAACAGGTATCATAATGAAGTATTTGTTTGGTTGTTTGAGCAAAAGATTGATGAATAAAAGGTGAACGTGATTGTTTGATTGGATTACCAAAAACGCAGTATTTGTCCATTAGACTACTTTCAATATAAAATTTAACACTAGCCTAACTGAATTCGTTTTTTAAAAACACAAAAAAAAGCAGTAACTCTTTTGAATAAGTTACTGCTTTTGGTTGTATTACCTTTAAAAGCTAAAGTATTAGCTCAAGTCGTTAAACAACTATTAAAAAGTATAACCAAGCATTAGAGAATAAACCATAGGGTCGATCTCAACATTTACATGACCAGGTACTGTACCGCCAGCAGCTGTAAAGGTAGCTTTAGTATCAATATCGATGTAACGGGCAGAAGCATTAATTGACCAATTTTCATCAATTTGGTAATCAATACCTACTTGTGCACTTAATCCCCAAGAGTTGTCTAAATTCAGATCGTCAGCATCTAGCGCAGCACCTACTGGTGAAACAGTAGTTCCATCACTAATACTAACTATAGTCGGACTATTAGGTCCGGTTAATGCTGGGTTAAAGCTGTCTTCAAAGAAGATAGTGTAGTTAATACCTAGACCAACATATGGTTTAAGTGCTGAATTAGTATCGAAATAATATAATACACTTAACGTTGGTGGTAAGTGCTTAGTTTCACCTAAGTTAACCACGCCAGCGCCAGTATCAACCATAATGTCGTGTTTAAATGGTGTCGCTGCTAATAGCTCTACTGCCCAGTTACTGTCATAAAAATAAACAAAATTTAAACCAAGTTGGGTGTCATCCTCAACAGAGGCGGTAATAGCACCAGCGCCTAAATTAACTGTTTGATTACCTGCGGCATAAATAGCTGATTCATAGCTGTCCGGATCTACAGATGTAGCACCACCACGAATTAAAATGTCACCCGCTTGATTTGCTAAAGCGACTGTAGAAAAACTAGATAGTAATGCGATTGCTAATAATGATTTTTTCATAATTTTATATCCCTTAATAATTTGTGGATATGATAGGACGATTGACATTTAAAAGTTTGATCTAAATCAAGGTTTTTCAGCTAATTTTTGCAGAATAATTTTTTATTGATCTTGATCAAACTTTATACGCAGTTATCGCTAATCATATGCTATCAAAGGCCTTTTTATTGATGTTTGTCACAAAAACATATTGTTTACTGACGAATAACCTCACCTGTTAGACCATTAATAATACTAGTGGGTTTTAAAAACCCTAAGGTGTCAGCTTTAACAATACAGTCAACTTTATCACCCAGTTGTTGCTCAACTTGCTGCCAAGTGGTTGCCGGTGGTTGACCCGATAAATTTGCACTAGTGGATACAATAGCTTTATTGGTTAGTTTGCACAGGGCAACGACATCAGGGTGGTTGGTAATACGAACAGCAATAGAGTCAAACACACCACAAAGTAGCGGTGAAATATGACTATTGGCAGGTAGAACTTGTGTTAGCGCATCAGGCCAACGTGACAAAACCGTAAAACGTTGCTCTTGACTTATTGCAGTATCATCAAGGTAGGGTAATAGTTGAGAGTAATTTGCAGCAAGCAAAATCAAACCTTTATCAACACTACGCTGTTTCAATGATAATAGCTTAATCACAGCCTCATCATTATCAGGATCACAACCAAGGCCAAAAACAGCCTCAGTTGGATAAGCAATAATACCGCCTTGGCTGAATACCTCAGCAGCGTGTTCAATTGTTGAGGTATTACTCATAAAAATCACTATTTAGCCCGAACGTGTTATTGCAAATAAATTATGACTATACCCGTTACCAATCAAGATGCATTTTTCCGAGTGCACTTTGAATGGTAACAGGTAGATATGGTTAAATTTCAAGGACAAATCACACAATCAATTTAATTAATTAATTAATTAGCGTCACTGATGCCTAAATTTAAACAAACAACAAGCTAGCCTAATTTGGCTTGCATTGCTTCATCTTTTGCCAGTAAAGCTTTCGCATTTTCTGCACGCTCAGCTTTGACTTTATCTGCCATACTTTGATCAGCAACACCTAGTATTTGCGCCGCTAAATAACCCGCATTTTTAGCGCCCGCTTTACCAATTGCGACAGTCGCAACAGGAATGCCACCAGGCATCATTACAGTTGATAATAATGCATCATGGCCTTGTAATGGACCACAATCAACTGGGACGCCAATAACTGGACGTGTAGTCATACCGGCAACCGCGCCAGCTAAATGAGCGGCTAAACCAGCAGCACAAATAAACACTTTGCAGCCACGCTCTTCAGCATCTTTAACATAAGCTTTTGCTGCTTCAGGCGTTCTATGAGCTGAACGCACGCGAACTTCATGCTTTATATCAAATTGCTTTAGAATAGTAATAGTGGCTTGCATTACCGGAAGATCAGAATCTGATCCCATTAAAATAGCAACAAATGGTGAAGTCATGGTCTTTTTCTCTTAAAGGTTAAAAATAATATGAATGATTAATGTTAAAAATTATAGCGCTTTACTTTTATAGCTACATTTTTTTTGTGGGCAACTTATTACCTCACCGCTTGCCATAGTTCGCTTAATTAGCACGGGCCACTGACACTCGGGGCAGGTTTGTTCTATAGGTTGATAGTTTAAAACATATTTGCATTTGGGGTATTGATTACAAGAATAAAACGTTTTACCAAAGCGGTTGGTTTTTTCTTTTAACTCTCCAATTTTCCCCTTTACTTTACATGATGGGCAAGCAACTCCTATATCTTCATCGTGCTGTTCAGCTTCAATATGATGACATTGTGGATAATTGCTACATCCAATAAACATACCATAACGCCCTTGCTTTACGGCTAAAGGATGAGAACATAGAGGGCATTCACTGTTGGCTAAAACGGTATCTTCCACTCGCTCTTGTTCTATCACCGAACGAGTATATTGACAGTTTGGATAATTAGAACAACTTAGAAAAGCCCCCGCCTTACCCCGTTTAATGGTTAACTCAGAGCCACATTCAGGACAAACTTCATAAGCTTTCTCAAGCGCATGCTCATGTCGAGAGAATAATGGATCCTCTTTATCTACAGGTGGTTGCTTTGCATTAGGCAGATTAGACATAAAATAAGCTATGGTTAGTTCAAATAAACAAGATAGTACAAATATAATTGTGACATATTATGCCACAACTCTGCTTAAGAAAACTATTCTTTAATGGCATGACTTAGTGCAACGGACCTTCTTGATCATCAAAAATCAGATCTTCCATTTGTGAGTAAGCATTTTCTTGACCAGGTACGTTAAATAATACCATCAGTATAACCCATTTCAAATCATCCATAGAGAAGTGGGAAGTATCGAGCTCCATAACCCTATCAATGACCATTTCACGGGTAGTAAAATCGAGCACATTGACTTGTTCTAAAAATAAAATAAAGCCTCGACTCTCTGTATCAAGTAATTGCATTTCATCTTTAGTATAAATACGAAAAGATTGATTGCCAACACGAGTTAAATAAGGATACGCATCACTATCTTGCAATGCAGCAAGTTTTTCTAGCCAATTAAGTGCTTTGTATATTTCATCCTGGTGAAAACCTGCACGCGTAAGTTCATCGGTTAATATGTCATGATCAACCATTACTTCAGCTTCACTATGAATATAATTTTCAAAAAGATACATCAAGATATCAAACATAACTAACCCCTTTTAAACCTATGGTGAATATTACAATCTAAGGTAGCCACCTGGTACCGCAGCCACCAGACCACTAAGCTCTAACATTGTTAACCGAGTTAACACTTCCTCAATAGGTAGTTTACTTCGAGAAACTACCTTATCTATAGGAGTAATTTCAAATCCCACACTAGCCAACAATTCATCGACACACAAGCTATAATTTTGACTTTTTTGATCAAATTCTTTCTTTACAATGTCTTGCGGTTTATTTACAAACGTTAACTCTTCTATTATATCGGCTACTTCTTCCACTAGTTTAGCACCTTGCTTAATTAACCAATGACAGCCTTTAGCTTGAGGATTATTAATAACACTAGGAATAGCAAAAACATCTCGATTTTGCTCTAACGCACAACGGGCAGTAATTAAAGAACCACTTTTCAAAGCCGCTTCAACGACTAAAACCCCCATACTTAGGCCACTAATAATACGATTTCGTTTCGGAAAATGCCCTGCCTTTGGCAAAGTACCCGGTAAAAACTCGCTGATTATCGCACCACGATGAGATATTATTTGCTGCGCTAAAGCCATGTGTCTCGCTGGGTATACCTTATCTAAACCGGTAGCAACTACCGCAATAGTACTTGCATCAGACGTTAGCGCTCCTTTATGCGCAGCTGCATCAATACCTAACGCTAAACCACTGGTAACTATCAAGCCAACTTCGGCCAACTGTTGGGCTAGCTTAAAAGCCGATTCACGACCACTTGCACTAGCAGAGCGACTGCCAACAATAGCTAATTGACTTTGATTTAATAGTTTTTTATTACCTTGAATAAATATAACGAGGGGCGGATCGTAAATTTGTTTGAGTAAAGATGGATATAAGGGATCATCGAAGGTTATTATTTCGCTGTTACAGTGATGGCTATTGTTAATAATGTCATCTATAAATAACCAGTTAGGTTGATTAAATGCCGCTAAATTCTTAGGTGTTAAGCTATTCGCTGAAGTTAATGGCGATGATGATGGCAAAGAAAAAAGCGCTGCTAGACCGTAAGCATCAACCAATGCTAATTTTTTATGAATGGCTAAACGAGGGACAAGCTTTAGTGCTAGCCAGTAATGAATATTGGTTTTGTTCACTGGTCTCCTCCCTTTCTTCGATCCTTCGTCCCTTCGACAAGCTCAGGACTCAGGACAAGCGCTTCACTTCCATGTAAGCATTACTCCCCCCAGAGTAGAGAAGCTATAATGAAATACTTTATTCTGGTGCGGTCACCATATCTTGTAGACGGGCAGGTTTTTCGGTACGTAAGATCAGTGCCATACTTGCTTGCTGATACACTTTAAAAACCATTAACTCACCCAAAATCTCTTCTGGCATTTTATAATCTGAACCATCAGATGTTAGCAATCGGTTCCAACGAGATGTCTCTACGGTATATTCTGGCCCTGTACTTGTATCTACGACACCAGGGCTTAAACGTTTTATTGCCATCACATCGCCAATAGTTACCTGATGTTCAATGCCTCGATTAATCATGACAACTTCTAACTTACCAAACTTATTACCATTACTAGAGGCTTTAATAATAGACCCACGCAATGATTTATTCGCTGCTTTCATCGTAAATACCGAAGGGAACATTTGCCCGTCATGCACAGGCACAACAAAATCACCCGAGTGTATTTCACGTTTGGCCGTAGATATTTTTAATGTTGCAGGTTCGTTTTCACTCTGATCACCGGTACGAAGCGCTTGACCCGTTGCCACTAAATCAACGTAAAACCCTAAAGAATTGCCCGTTTCAGGGTCAATGATTTCCTCACCTTTATTATAAATCGCATACGTATTTGCCAAATCTAATTCTTTGTTTACATAGACGGTAAAGCCATTGATACTCGATTTATACCCTTCATCGTTACCAATCACGTAAGGTAAGTTTTCAAGTTGTTCTTCGCTAAATAAATGATCATACTTAATGAATGGAGCTATCACCTCTAAGGGTAATAACCTAATTGCCGAATCATCTTTACTTTTTTGACGTATTTTAGGCGACCATTTATAGCTTGCTTTAACTGGCTTTAGCACCAGCATAGGTTGGCCTTTTTCATCGAACACTAAGGTGATGATATCACCAGGGTATATTAAATGGGGGTTGTTTATTTCAGGATTCAAGCGCCATAATTTAGGCCACAACCATGGCTGTTCTAAAAAAATAGCAGAGATATCCCAGAGGGTATCACCTTTAACCACAACGTGGGTCTTAGGCGCATCATCATTGATTTTTAACTGTTCTGCCAATGAAATTAAAGGACATGCGAATAAAGAAAGTGTTAAAATTATTTTTTTTAGCATGTGCTTCGTTCCTGCCTCATGATTTTTCATGCTTTTATTCACTGTTATAGAAATACGGCATTATTAGTTGCTATAATAATAAACATAACACTCTAAAAGAATTATCGCTAATTTTTTTAACAACCTTTATAAGCTTATGACTATTTTAACTGTATTACGTTTTCCAGATTCTCGTTTAAAAACAAAGGCTAGCCTTGTTACTGAAATAACTGAAGCTACCTCAATCATTATAGATGATATGTTGGCAACTATGTATGATGAAAAAGGTGTTGGTCTTGCGGCCACCCAAGTTGATATTCATCAACGCATCGTTGTTATGGATGTTTCTGAAGATAACGATCAACCTATTGTACTCATTAACCCAGAAATCATTGCTAAAAGCGATGATACCTTGATTAATGAAGAGGGATGTTTATCTGTCCCTGGGTTTTACGCCAAAGTAGATCGCCATACAACCTGCACAGTAAAAGCGCTTGATCGTCACGGGAAAGAATTTACCCTTGATGGTGAAGAACTATTGAGCATTTGTATTCAGCACGAACTTGATCATTTAGACGGTATTTTATTTGTTGATTACTTATCACCATTAAAACGTCAACGTATTAAAACCAAATTAGAAAAAGAAGAAAAATTAGATAAGGATAATGCTTAACTCTATGTCTAATGCTCTAATAAAACCCCTAAATATTATGTTTGCCGGCACACCCGATTTTGCTGCCCAACATTTAGCGGCACTTCTAAATAGTGAACACAACGTAGTTGCCGTGTATTGCCCACCTGACAAACCAGCAGGGAGAGGCAAAAAGCTTACCGCCTGTGCAACTAAATTATTAGCACTTGAACACAATATCCCTGTTGAGCAGCCCGTTAATTTTAAAGCAGTAAACGACCAACAAGCATTGACTCAATATAATGCTGATCTTATGGTGGTAGTTGCTTATGGTTTACTGTTACCTGAAGCCATATTAAATGCCCCGCGTTTGGGGTGTATTAATGTCCATGGTTCATTATTACCAAAATGGCGAGGCGCTGCGCCTATTCAACGTTCATTAGAGGCGGGGGATGAAAAAACAGGTGTCACCATTATGCAAATGGATAAAGGCTTAGATACCGGTGATATGATATTAACGGCCGAGTGTCCTATTGAGCACACGGATACCAGTGCGAGCCTTTATGAAAAATTGGCCTTACTTGGGCCAGTAGCATTAGTTAATACTTTAGCTTTAATGTCACAAGATAATTATAACGCTAATGAACATAATACTAGCCAAGATAATACCCTAGCCACATACGCACATAAACTTGATAAAACCGAAGCCGAATTAAATTGGCAATTAAGCGCCAGCGAATTAGATAGAAAAATTCGCGCTTATATTCCTTGGCCGGTCGCGCAATTTTCTTTTACTGAAGGTAAGACTGAAAATAGTACCGCAAATAAACAGCACAAAATTCGTGTTTGGCAAGCTTCAGTACAACATATAGAGTGTGACAAACCTATTGGCACCATTGTTTCTGCAGATAAAAGTGGCATTTTAGTCGCCACAGCGAATGGCGCTATTTGTTTAGAGATACTGCAATTACCTGGCAAAAAAGCACTACCGGTAAAAGACATTCTCAATGGTCGTGCCGATTGGTTTAAAGTAGGCGCTAACATTAATGGCATAGTGGATTAAATGACAACTCAAACTCCTCAAATAGATAAACAAAAACTTGTGAATATTCGCGCGCTGGCGGCGAAGTGTTGTTATAGCGTAATTGATCAAGGGCGAAGTCTTAGTGATGAATTACCCAGACAACAAGATAAGGCTGCTTTAAAAGATAAAGGCTTATTGCAAGAGATTTGCTATGGCGTACTACGCTATTTACCTGAATTAGAAAATGATGTTCGCGCCTTAATGCAAAAACCTTTAACCGGTAAACAGCGTGTATTTCACTTTCTCCTGTTGGTAGGGGTTTATCAAATTAAATATATGCGCATTCCTGATCATGCAGCAGTTAGTGAAACCGTTGCCGCAACTGGCGCGTTAAAAAACCGTCAAATGAAAGCATTGATAAATGGTGTGTTACGAAACTTTGTCCGCGCCAGTGAAAATGAAGCGCTAAATAAACAAGAAACACTGCCAGCTTCAATAGAATACAATCACCCAAGTTGGTTTATTAAAAAAGTACAGAAAGCCTACCCAGTAAAGTGGCAACAAATTCTAGAAGCCAACCAACAAAAGCCTCCTATGTGGTTAAGAGTGAACCAACAACATCATACCAATGCTGAGTATCAAAAATTATTAGCGGCAGCAGCAATAGACATTAAGACTACTGAGCCATTAAGTCATGCCATTGAGTTAACTCGGCCAACTGATGTGACTAAACTTCCTGGCTTTGATCAGGGGTGGATTTCAGTTCAAGATGGTGCCGCTCAACAAGCCGCTAGACTTCTTAATTGCCAACCTGGCGATGTAGTACTCGATTGCTGTGCTGCACCGGGTGGAAAAACCTGTCATATTTTAGAACAAACATCTGATATAGCCTCAATGACTGCTATTGATGTTGAAGCGGGTCGTTTAGTCAGAGTAGAAGAAAATCTAGCACGTTTAGGGTTAAAAGCTAACGTTATTGCCGCCGATGCTGCCCATTCAAAAACCTGGTGGGATGGACAAAAATTTGACCGTATTTTATTAGATGCGCCCTGCTCTGGAACCGGTGTTATTCGCCGCCACCCCGACATAAAATGGTTACGTAAGGCTAGCGACATTGAAGTACTAGTAACGCTTCAACAGCAAATACTAAAAGAAACGTGGTCTTTGCTTAAGCCTGGTGGTACGTTACTTTATGCAACCTGTAGCATTTTACCGCAAGAAAACAGTAATCAAATAAGCTATTTTCTTAAAAATAATACCGATGCAGAACTGTTAAGTATTGGCGATAACGCCAAACCAGAAACAGAATGTATCGGTTGGCAACTATTGCCCGGAGAAAATAATATGGATGGCTTTTATTACGCTAAACTGTTAAAAACAATATTATAAAAACTATAGACCCTCAGTTAATACCAATCAGATTAATTAATTAGTTACAGTGGTTGGTATAACTCACCACGAGGGTGATGTTCATTGATGAGAATAAAAATAACAAATGAAAATAATCATAGTCGGTGCTGGTCAAGTTGGTGGTACTTTAGCGGAAAACCTTGTTGGTGAAAATAACGAAATATCTGTTGTTGATATTGATGGTGAAAAACTTCGTGAACTCCAAGATAAGATGGATTTACAAGTGGTTACTGGTCAAGGTTGCCATCCCGACGTACTTAAAAATGCCGGTGCTGAAGATGCCGATATGGTGATAGCGGTGACTTCAGATGATGCTACCAACATGATTACCTGCCAGATTTGTTCTTCTTTATTTAATACCCATAAAAAAATAGCCCGAATTCGATCCAATCAAGTATTAAAATACTCAAAACAATTATTTCATAAAAACCATATTCCTGTTGACCACGTTATTGCCCCTGAAGAATTAGTTACCCGTGATATTGCCCGCTTAATAGACTACCCTGGCGCATTGCAAGTATTAGAATTTGCTCACGGAAAGGTGAGTTTAGTTGCGGTTAAAGCCTATTATGGTGGTTTGCTCGTAGGTCACGCTTTGTCAACATTGAGAGATCATATCCCAAATATTGACACCCGTGTTGCTGCTATTTATCGTAACGGTAAACCTATTCGTCCTTTAGGAACTACCGTCATTGAAGCTGATGATGAAGTGTTTTTTATTGCGGCAAGTATTCACATACGCGCAGTAATGAATGAATTACAAAAATTAGAGCCGGCTTATAAACGTATTATGATTGTTGGTGGTGGTAATATAGGTGCGGGACTTGCACGAATTTTAGAAAGTAACCATCAAGTAAAATTAATTGAACGTTCACCAGAGCGTGCCGCGCAATTAACGTCTGAACTTAATCATACACTTGTTTTTAATGGCGATTCATCTGATATAGAGCTACTGACCGAAGAAAACATTGATCAATTTGATGTTTTCATTGCTGTGACCAATGATGATGAAGCTAATATAATGTCATCACTGCTAGCAAAAAAACTTGGTGTTCGAAAAACCATGGTACTTATTCAACGTGATGCCTATATCGAATTAGTTCATGGGGGAGCTATAGACATTGCAATATCACCTCAGCAAGCAACCATTTCAGCATTATTGACCCATGTTCGACGTGGTAGTATCGATAACGTTTATAGCTTACGCGGTGGTGCGGCTGAAGCTATTGAAATAATCGCTAAGGGTGATGAAAAATCATCAAAAGTGGTCGGTCGTACAATCAAAAATATCAGGCTACCACCGGGTACAACTATCGGCGCGGTTGTTCGCGGCTCTGAGGTATTAATTGCCCATTCCGATACACTGATCAATGAAGAAGACCACGTTATCTTATTTTTAGTCAACAAACGCTATATCGGTGACGTTGAGAAATTGTTCCAAGTTAGTGCTATTTATTTCTAGCTTATTATTGAGCCTCTGACATATCTCTGAGGTGTGAATAAATTAAATTAGTAAATTGGTAGATTAGGTTAGGTTAGGTTAGGTACGCCAAAATGCCGGAGTGAATAGTACTAATAAGGTGAATATTTCTAAACGGCCAAATAACATCGCCATAATTAACACCCATTTACTGGTATCACCGATTGTTGAGTAATTAGCTGCGACCTCGCCCAACCCAGGGCCAAGATTATTAATAGACGCAGCAACCGCAGTAAAAGCAGTAATATCATCCATACCCGTGGCAAGTAGTAATAACATACAAATAACAAACACTGCCGCGTAGGCAGAAAAGAACCCCCAAACAGCTTCGACAACCCGATCAGGCAAAACTTTTTTACCCATTTTAATACGGAACACCGCTTTAGGGTGAACCAGTTTATTAAGTTCACGTAAACCTTGTAAGTATAACAACAACACGCGTACAACTTTCATACCGCCACCGGTACTACCCGCACACCCGCCAATAAAACTAGAAAAAATAAGTAAAATAGGTAACAGCGTAGGCCAATCAGCAAATGACGTTGTCGCAAAACCTGCTGTTGTACTAATAGAAACAGATTGAAACAATGCCTGATCAAAAGCCTGATCAGCATCTTGATAAGTTCCTGAAGCCATTAACACAGTAAAACAAATTAGTGCGAGTACAACTTGTATGCCAATAAAAACTTTGAATTCAGGATCATAAAAGTAATTTTTTAGCGACTTACTGTGCACTACCGCATAATGCAACGCAAAGTTAACCCCGGAAATTACCAAGAAAAAGACACAGACTAAATTTATTGTTGGACTATTAAAATATCCCATACTCGCATCATGAGTAGAAAAACCACCGATAGCGATAGTCGAAAATGAATGGCATATTGCATCGAAAGCCGACATACCGGCAAGCCAGTAGGCAACTGCGCAAGCAATAGTTAACGATAAATAAATGTACCATAAGTGCTTAGCGGTATCCGCGATGCGTGGGGTCATTTTTGAGTCTTTAACTGGCCCTGGTGTTTCAGCGCGATATAATTGCATACCCCCTATACCTAACATAGGTAATACGGCTACCGCTAAAACAATAATACCCATACCACCAAGCCACTGTAATTGCTGGCGATACCATAAAACAGAATGGGGCAAACCTTCTATATGATTTAAAATAGTTGCGCCAGTCGTTGTTAAACCTGAAAAAGATTCAAAAAAAGCATCAGTAATAGATAAAGAGGGTTGCTCTAATAAAATCAGAGGAATAGCAGAAAAGCTGGCTAATACCAGCCAAAATAACACCACAATAAGAAAGCCTTCTCGGGCTCTTAAGTCTGTTTTTTGATGTCTATTAGGATACCACGCGACAAAACCTGTAATCAGGCACCAAAGAAAACCTAATAGAAAAGGTACACCACCACCATCACGATAAATCATGGAGACCAAAGCGGGTGGCAGCATGGTGAAACTGAGAAGTGCCACCAATAAACCTAAAATTCGGATAATGTTTTTATATTGCACGTTTTATTATTTTTTGAGTGGTTGAATGTTATTGCTTCAAATTAGTTAATACTAATCTTCCTGCCGATAATGTTTGTAATTTTTCCGCGACTAACGCTAATTTAGCTTCCGGAATTAATAAACTGAACTGTACTTCTTGCAAATACTCTTGTTCAACAACTTGCCCTTCTGCTTGGCTAATTATATGAAACACATCATCAACTTCGCTATATTGACATGCTAGGGTTTTTGCCGCCATCGCTATTTTAGTTTTCGCTTGTAAAAAGATAAGCGCTTGGCGCACACTATCAGCATAAGCCCGCTGTAAACCACCGGTGCCTAACTTAGTACCACCAAAATATCGCACAACAACAACACATACTTGTCCAATACCGCCACCTTGTAATACCGCTAGCATTGGCTTTCCTGCTGTTCCACTTGGCTCGCCATCATCGGAATAGCCATAACCTAGACTATCGCTAGCTGCTTTAGTTAAAAAAGCATAACAATGATGACTCGCTTGCGGCTGCGCCTGTTGAAGAAGCTTAACTTGAGCTTTAGCTTCTTCAATACTTTGACAGGGGGTTAAATAACAAATAAAACGGCTACGATTAACAACCGTTTCATGTTCCACGGTATTAACCGCTATTTGATAATCTTCACGCACAATAAACTATAGACCTAAATCACGAGTCATATTCTCATTATGTGATTGGTGAACAATAATATTATCTTCTATTCGAATACCACCAAAGGCACGCATTTCATCTACTTTTTGCCAATTAACTTGATCGCTATTAGCTGACTCTTTCAAGTTTTGTAGTAAAGAGTCTATAAAATATAAACCTGGTTCAATCGTAAAGACTTGTCCGGCTTCAATAACTCTTGATGAACGTAAAAAAGGGTGCGCTTCTGGTGCGTTAATATGAGTACCACGCTCATCAGCCATAAAACCGCCAACATCATGTACTTGTAAACCAAGATGATGTCCCAATCCATGAGGAAAAAATGTACTCACTATGCCTGAATCTATCGCGGTATCCGCACTTACATTAATAAAGTCAAACTCAACCAGTACTTGTGCTATCTCTTTGAAGGTAGCAATATGTAAATCAGCATAAGAGAGCCCTGGCTTTAAGCCCGTAACTGCATTTAACATCAGTTGATCCATACGTGCGATTAATTCAGCAAATTTATCCCGTTTAAAAGAATAAGTACGCGTAATATCCGCAGCATAACCATTAAAGTTAGCGCCAGCATCAATTAAAAAAGATTGATGGGTTTGCGGCGCACTTTTATCTAAATCCATATAGTGCAAAATAGAACAATTTTTATTTAACGCGATAATATTGCCATAGGGTGTTTCATTAGTGGTGTAGCCTATTGCGTTAAGATAGGCATTTTGGATCTCAAATTCAGTATCGCCACTTAAAAAAGCCGCTTTAGCTGCTTTATGTGCCATTACGGCTAAAGAGTTTGATTGACGTAAACACTCTTGTTCATAAGCTGTTTTATAAGCACGGTGATAATGAAAATAATTCAGTAATGGTTCTGGGTTAATTGCTTCAAAGCCAAGTGCAGTAGCCACTTCGATATGGCTACCAATATAAGCGAAGTCTTTTTTATCATAAGGCAGTAATTTATCAACATCACTGGCTTTTTTTAATATTTTTATATTAAAAAACTCACCCCAATAACTTTCAGTTAAAGGTGTTATTTTATGCCAAAAATCAACTGGTTGATAATAAATTAAGGTTGGTTTATCTTCACCATTAATGATCAACCAACAGTTAGGTACGTCAATTAATGGTAACCAGTGTTTAAAATGAGGGTTTACTTTAAAGGGGTAGGTATTGTCATCAAGAAAAACTTTAACCTCTTGACCCGAATGAATAACAATACCTTCAATATTTTCACGCGACAACGCTTGTTTGGTTCTTTGTTGTAGCTGTTCTAAATGCTGTGGATATTCTGCTGTTAATTTATTTATTAGTTTACTCATTGAGGCTCCTCTAAATTTTTTTCATGATAACACAACGTTTTGTGTTCAAGTTATATATGACTAAGACTAGCGATTAAAAACCGTAACTGAACCCATACAGTTTAATCACCAATTTTCATGTTGATGACTTGCTCAAAAAGCTGACTCACCTGCCCTGGTTCATGCTGATATATTTCTTGATATGCCAAAACACTTTTTACATAATTTCGTGTTTCTTTAAAAGGGATGGTTTCTATCCAAATATCAGCGGGCATCGCGTCTAAATTTTTCAACCAACTTTTTACCCTATAAGGCCCGGCATTATAGGATGCGGTTGCTAAAACTTGATTGCCGTTATTGCGATCCAGTAATTTTTTCAAATAACGCGTACCCAATTCAATATTATTATCTGCATCGAGTAAATATTTACGGTTGATTTTACCTTTTTTTAATGATTTTGCCGTATTAGGCATTAATTGCATTAAACCTTTAGCCCCTGCAGGTGAACGTGCATCTGTCATAAAAGAGCTTTCTCGGCGGGCAATAGCAAATGCCCATGCGGGTGCTATTTTTTCGTTGTTGGCATGACGATTAATCTCTTCATCAAACGCTTTAGGAAATCTCAGCGCTACATCATCTAAATAACCGACTTTAGCTAGTGTAAAAATGGTTCGATCAAACCATTGGTTTTCATTAGCCACTTTTGCAGCAATTAGCTTTTCTCTATTGGTTAATTGACTCATTAAATAATTCCATTCAGAACGCGCATGGTAATAACGTCCTAAATGATAGAATTCAAATGCTCGTTTTGCCGCTGGATAGTTTATCACCCGTCGCTTTTCCGCTAAAGAAAACGCCAACGGTTTATGTTGCATGTTAGCAGGCGTTCGTAAGTAACTTGCGGCTAAAAATCCATAGTAATGTCGCTCATTTGCCAGCTGTTGTAATAAATATTGACCACGCTCGACAGTATCTGTCGCTATTAAGGCTCGTGCGTACCAATATTTCCACTTTAAATCGTCTTTACTTTCACGGGGTAATAGCTTTAAATCAACAATAAGGCGTTCCCAGTCTTGTTGTTTTAACGCTTGTGATAAACGCCACTGCAACATGTTGTTATTTAAAGAGCTAAACGCCAGTTTGTCTAACCACACTTGAGCCTGTTGATGACTTTTTGCCGACAATGCTAAGGCAAATTTTTCATTAATTTTTTGCTGTTGCCTAGCTGTAAAGTCAAACGTCTGCTGCGCTTTTTTATAGCTACTAATAGCTCGATCTGGATCACGCCAAATAAGACGCTTTAAACCATAAGCTAATATTTCCGTTTCTCGTATCGATTTATTGGGAAAGTATTTTAACTTACCTACCAGTGACGGATCACGACGAACTTTATGCCACAACTTAGCTAAGTACTGTTGCTCTGGTGGTAATAACTTAGTTAAGTAAGGAATTAGGGTATGCTTACCGCCATCAGCCGCTAGAACAATGCGTTGCCAAACTACTGTATTTGTTTGATAACCTGCTTTTTGCCAGCGCTCAAATAACGGATCACATGCTTTGTTTTGTGATTTCCCAACCTTCCATAGTTTAGTCACTTCAGGTAATACGACACTTTCAGGTAAACCTGCAGCCAATCTAAATTTAAGATGCTGACAACTTAATTCTGCATTATTTGAGGGCTTATATGCTTCTAAGAACAACAATCCTTTTTTCTTTTTTGCCAAATATTTTAACCAGGTTTTACGTAATCGCCAATCGAGCGGTGTATCTTTATATTTAACTAAAAATTTATTTATTTCCGCTGCATTAGACAGGCGTATATTGTTTAACAAACGCCGCTGATCTAAATAAGGCTGTAATGGATAATAATGAAGCTGGTTATAAAGAGAGGTGTATTGTGCAGATTTACTCTTATATACTAATTTTTCAGCTTTAATGAATCGCTTTTGCTGAACTTTATCAACTATTAAGTTCAATGGTTCACTAGCATATGCGCCGAAACCAATCCCATAAACCAATATAACTAATAAAATTTTTTGTATTAAGTTTTGCACTAAATTAACTGTCATTTATTTTAATTTTTATCCTATTTGTCCAATGTATATCAGTATATACCCAAATCATCTCAAAATGCAGGGGTCAGTTGGGATTGAAATAAGATACCCTTTGATTATAGTGAACTGTACTGCTCTGAAGTTGGTATCTTGAGGTGATTTGAAGAGAGTTTACACGTCAATTAAATAGTTGATATACTCTTAATTATTATTTAAATACAGTACAATATCCGTAGCTTTATCCTTTAAAAATTTTTAATGACTTCTATGCTAGACACTATTTTCCAAACAACTGATCATATTCTTGATGCTATCGGGCTACGCTGCCCAGAGCCGGTAATGATGGTTCGCTTAAATATACGAAAAATAGCGTCTGGTGAAACGCTGTTAATTAAGTGTGACGACCCTTCAACTACCCGTGACATTCCCAGTTTTTGCCGGTTTATGGAACATGAACTCATTGCTAAAAAAGTAGATGAGAAACCCTATTTATATGTAATAAAAAAGAGCTAAACGCCTT
>TARA_R110001583_G_scaffold47395_5_pt1 | contig 18589 bp, 16 predicted proteins | sample TARA_R110001583 | Tara Oceans TARA_R110001583 (sample SAMEA4398432) | marine metagenome | biome: Polar Biome; feature: [MES] marine water layer (ENVO:01000295) within the mesopelagic zone...; material: water (ENVO:00002006), including particulate matter (ENVO:01000060) such as...... | reverse complement strand
CAATTGTTATTGTAGTTTTGATAAAAATTGAACTTTATGATTCTTGAAGATATAAAAAGTAGTTTTAATGATGCTCACCAAGTTTTGGAAGCATTTATAAACAATGAAGAGAACTTTATTGCCATACAAAAAGCTGGGACAGCCATGTCTGAAGCGATTAAAAAAGGAGGAAAGGTTATCTCTTGCGGTAATGGTGGATCGATGTGTGATGCCATGCATTTCGCTGAGGAACTTACAGGTCGTTATAGAAATGATCGTATATCAATGCCTGCAGTTGCCATTTCGGACCCTAGCCATATTACCTGTGTAGGTAACGATTATGGCTTTGATTATATTTTCTCTCGCTATGTTGAGGGAATGGGACAAAAAGGCGATGTTTTCTTAGGAATAAGCACATCAGGAAATTCAAAAAATATTATCAATGCCATTAAGGCAGCCAAAGAAAAAGGAATGACTGTAATTGGTCTGACAGGAAAAACGGGTGGCGAAATGGCTGAGCTTTGCGATGTTGAAATTAGAGTACCTTGGACAGGTTATTCTGATCGAGTTCAGGAGATTCACATCAAAGTTATTCATTGCCTGATTCAGTATATCGAATCGCAGATTTAAGAGGCAATTCCATAAAACACAAAAGATCCAAACTGTTGAGGTTTGGATCTTTTTTTATGTGTTCATTTTAATAATGTAAGTGTAAAATCGACAAGTTAATAACCTACTCGATTGAGCTCTCGCGCATAGTTTTCAATTTCTTTTTTCTATTTTTTATCCTGCCGTTACCTTTAGCTAGGCCATCAGCTTGCAAATACAATAAAAACCCACTAATGATTGGCCCATATGCAATCAGATAACTACCGCCAAGATCTACAATTCCGAAGAATGTAACAACAGTAATAAAGATACCTCCAAACATTAATACAAGACCAATAATTTTAGTCCCATTTGAATTCACTTTAAAAGATTCATTCTGGGCTTTAAATAAGATTCGATTGTCGACTTCTCTTATAATCAATTTGATTTTATCAGCTTCAAGATTTTTTGCTTTTAATTCTTTCCGAATTTCTGAGAAATCTAGTCCTTTTTGTTTCTGTACTACATAGTAGTCAATAATACTTGAAATATCTTCTGTCATGATAGCCTATAATAATTTTCTGATTAATTCATTCACCGCCCAATATATCCCTAATTTTACTTATTGAAAAATAAATATTACAAGCTTGCCCAAACGAAAATTATAGAGTTTAATTAACATTAATCCATTTAGCTGAGTTTTTTCTTCTTCGATAAGTTGTAAAGAAATTCATTTCCCATAAGATCCTGTTCATTCTATTTAACGTTCAAAACTTATGTGGATAAAAAAACATTCATAAGGCTGCCAAATATTACACAAGAGACTCATCATCATAATAAAACCTGGACACATCTCCAGCTTTATATTCATAGCATTTAATCAGCGAATTACTATACAAGATATCAAAAAATATTTTCTTCGCTTTTTATCAAAAAAAGAACAACTTCTTGGGTTACTTTTCCATTTTTTAAGGAATTAAGGGGTGTTAGAATAGTTTAAACTTAAAAAAAAATTAGAATGAAAATAAAACTTATCCCATTAATATTAGTTGTCATGTTAGCAATGACAATATCCTGTGAACAGGAAGTTCAAGATGCTAAATTAGAGAATAACATCAATTTTTTAGATATCGATCTATCTGATGGTCTTAGTAATGAAGAATCTCTTATTATTGAGAAAGCTAAACTTAGAGTTTTACCATATCGTAGTGTTATAGATGGCATATTTAAATTATCTATTCCTGATGATATCGAATTAAAGGTTTCTGAGAATCTGATGAAATTTATTAATCTTACTATTGCTTCGGCTAACAACAAGGTTAATTCTGGGCGTTGTATCATAAAAAATAATGAACTTTGCATAAATCCAGATAACAGATTAAAAAAACTTGCTAATAAGCTTGAAGCTATTGTTCCCCGCGATGGAGGTAGTGACGGTGGTGGCGGAAGCTATCAAAGAGTTATGTACGACATAACTACTGATTGGTATAAGGTTTACGAAGAAGATGGATATAGTGTATACGAATACACAAATACAACTTCCTATAATGAATATAGATATGAATGGGTTGAAGAATGTAGCTATTATGAAGAAAATAATTTAAAAATCTATATTCCTGACGAGAATACTTATACAACTTGGGTTAATAAAACCTCTCCTGATGAAGTTGATGATGATTTGGATATTACAAGTCCCAAAATAATAGAAACACCTGATTTTGGAAAAGAAATTACAGGATGCCTTAAAGATAAATTACTCTCAAACAATAATTTCAAAGCTTTAGTAAGTAAGTTTGTTCCAGATGGCAGCGAATTTAATCTTGTATTTGGCGTAGGATCAGATTTAAAAAATTCCGATGGGGGAAAAGTTAATGGTTTAGCTACATATGAAGGTCCCCAGAAAGGAAGTCTTTCGAACAAATCTGTTTACATTAATATAGATTCTGATATGTTTGGAAATAGTTCAGCCTTAGAGATTTCTAGAACCATTTTACATGAAGTGGTTCACGCTTACATGTATGAAAAACTATACACTAATAAACAAAGTGGGGATGTTTTAGATTTCAGAAAAACATGGGATAAATATGTTGAAATTGGAGGGCAACACACATTAATGGCTGAAGAATTTATTGATGATATGGCAATTATTCTAAAAGATGTTCATGCTTCGCTTGATCAAATTCAACTTTTAAATTATTACGACTACATATATACAAATGATAGTGAAATAATGGAGTTTTATAAATCATTAGCTTGGCAAGGTTTAAAAAAGACTTGTTCTTGGGATGACCTAACTGATGCAGAAAAAGAAAAAATTGAAAATAATGCAGAAAATGCCCGATTAGGATCTAAAATATGTGTGGATTAAATTGAAAATGCTATGAGTAAAATACTAATACTTGTTTTTATGGTAACACAACTGCTTGCTGTTGGACAAAAAAAAAGAGATACCCTTTATATAGAAGTTGACCTAGAGAAGGTTAGTTTCAGAAAATCTAAAATGAATTATTTTGCTGATTCTTCAAGAAATTATAGGTTTAATAAAAAACTTGTTAATAATGTTAATTGTAATATAAATCTTTTTTACTCCCCTGATGGTAAGCTTAGAGATGGGTCAAAAAAGATATCTAAATTAGATTTAAAAAATTGTGGCATTATTAGTATAGATTGGTTTCATAATCACGATTTAAATCAAATTGATAGTTTAGATAACTATTATCATAATGATATGGATAATTTAAATCCAGGTAAAAGATTCTATTTATTTGAAAAACAAGAGTTGGAGAAAGATTCTGTGACTATTTATCACATTGGTATTTTAAGAGAAATTTTCATATAAGATCATACGTACTAGTCAGACTTCGAAAGTCTCTGTAATAATATCCTGACATTTACGGCTCACTTACGGTTTGTGTTGATTTTTTTATACCCAACAAAACAGAAAAGGTCCATAACAGCAGATAATCAGGAAATTAATACACAGAGCATCACAAATTATTTTCATTGCCCTTAAAAAATTTAAATTATTGGGTTCCTTTTTGTTAAAAAAAGGAATTTGAAGATGTTCATGCTTCGCTTGATCAAGTTAAATTATTACGACTACATATATACAAATGATAGAGAAATAATGGAGTTTTATAAATCTTTAGCTTGGCAAGGTTTAAAAAAGACTTGTTCTTGGGATGACCTAACTGATGCAGAAAAAGAAAAAATCGAAAATGATGTCCTGAATGCAAATGACGGTTCCAAAATATGTACTGACTAAACCTTAGATGCAATGAATAAAATACTAACCCTTGTTTTTATGGTAATGCAACTGCTTGCTGTTGGACAAAAAAAAGATACCCTTTATATAGAAGTTGACCTAGAGAAGGTTGAATTTAGCAAATATAAGATGGCTGTTTTTGCAGATTCTTCCAGATACTATTTTTTTAATAAAAAATTAAATAATAATAATAATAATTGTGAATTTACCTTCATATACAACCCAGCTGACAAATATGACGAAAAATCAAGAAAGGTATCAACTGTATTTTTAAAAAATAAAAACCGTGTTAATATAGACTGGTTTCATAAACATAATTTAGATCAAATTGATAGTTTAAATTACTATATTTATTATGAAGATGATTTCGACAATTCAATTCCTGATAAAAAAATATATTTATTCGAAAAACAAGAGTTGGAGAAAGATTCAGTGACTATCTACCGCATTGGCATTTCATACATATTAGAGATTCGTTCTGAATAAATCAACTCACAGATTCCTAAGTACACAGTATCATATAAAGGGTTAAATATAATTCAATACTTTTCGGGACAGTGTCAAACCCATAAAACAGAAAAAGATCCAAACCTTATCAGTTTGGATCTTTTTTATGGGTTCATTTTTTAATTATTTCGAATGGCTTTAACGCGATCTGCAAAACCAGCATCTTCTTCAATCAACATCAGTCGAGTTACGCCACTGCCGCATTTGGCACATTTCCCTTTCATCAACAGCTCATCAGCATCAGTCAGGTAGGTGATGTAATCCACAACACCTTCAGGACATATCTTACTGCAATTGGAACAAAAGACAGTATTGTTTAATAAATAGTTGAAGGCTTCTTTTTGTCCATTATTTAATAAACTCTCTAATTCAATCTCTTCGTCTTGTGGCATTCCCTGTTTTTGTTCTTAAATGGTTACTCTTTTTACTTAGCTGTCTGGCTTAGTTATCGCCATACAACAACTCATACTCTCTCTCTTTTGCTTGCTTCCACCAAGCTTCAGGACTAACTGTCCAATTCTTATTGCAGGTGACTTCTACCACTTTTTTCTTTTCTATCCATTTCATTAAATAGAAACGCAAATCTTTTGTTGTCGAATTGGTTAATCGTTTGGTAAGCTCCTCTTTCGAAAGTCCAGCACCTTCGGTTAAATGACCTCCACCACCGTTTCCACGGTACGAATTTAGTGCAACTCTATAGGTTTTATCCAAATCAAATGGCTCTCCATTACTCATCTTTATAATACGAATTCGGTCTCCCTTTTCTTTTTTCAAATCAAGCTCATAATCGATACCTTCTGCAGAATCGTAATTAAAAAACATGGTACTTAACCGGTTTCCTTTTTCAGACGATTCAATAAATAACATGGGATCGGTCTTCTTTTTCATTTGACGAAACCAGCTATCGTAACTGTATTCCAAGAAATCTTTAATCTCCTGACCATTTAAATTCATGGTGTAAAGCAAATTCTCAAATCGATACAACTTAAACAAGTCTCTAACTTGAAGAACGCCAGAATCGATACTTGCATTAAAAGATAGTGGAGCTGTAAATGAAATATCTGCGTCGGTTAAATCAAGCTGGATATTGTGAATCAGATCAACAAAAGGTGAATCTCCAAACATCGCCTCAGACGTTTTAATACTCTTTGTAAATCGTCCAACTGGTCTTGAAACATAGTCTTTCACTTCTGTAAAGTTGGCCTTAAATCGCTCCTCAAACTCTTTCGAAACTGGCAATGCTTTCACATCTACCAATTGAGGTTCAAACTTTTTAGTATATGTCTTCTTATCAGCATTCAATTTAAACGAAACTGACACATCAGCTAAAAATTGAGCTCTAGATTTTGGGTTAACTATTAGAACTTGTTTTTTGTCTATATTTTCAACCCACTTGATTGTTTCCTGATGGTCGTGACCACAAACAATCATATCAAAACCAGCTACATTTTTAGCTACTTGAAAAGCCGCATTTTCTTTCACTTCAGAATCATCATTATCATGTTCACCCATACCTGAATGAAACAAACCGATGGTCATATCAGGCTTCTCTTTTTCCTTGATAATTGCCATCCATTCTTTTGCAGAAGCCTCTATTTCTTCAAAGTGCATTCCCGACCAAATTTTCTCTGGTAACCATTGTGGAATTGCAGGCGTAATAAAACCAATAACAGCTATCCTGACACCTTCCTTTTCGATAATTGTATAAGGTTTAAAGTAAGGTGTACCATCAGAATTCTTTACTGCATTTGCAGCCATCCATGGGAAAGCAAATTCGTTAACTAATCGATCGTAAACATCGTGTCCTGGCTCAATGTCGTGATTACCAACAGAGCCACCATCGTAACCCATAAAATTCATTACCTCAGCACAAATATGCTTCTGATCCGTCTTCTCAAAGTTTGAATAATAAACCATCGGATCACCTTGTAGGATATCACCATTATCAAAAAGTAAAACGTGCTGATTGGTTTTGCTACGCTCTTGAGAAATATGCGTATAGGCCTGAGCAAGGGAACTTCCAGCCTCTCTATCGTTTACTAAATCGTATGGAAATAAAGCTCCATGCACATCTGTAGTTGCTAATATTTTAAGGGTAACATCATCTTTTCTATCTTCTTGGCAGGCAATAAAAAATGGGATGATTAACAGGAGGTAAAGTGTTATTTTCTTCATGGTCGAATAATTTGAATCTCTAAAAATAGAAAAAGGTTTCGGAATACCGAAACCTTTACTCAAACACTAACCATTATTACGAATCTAGGAAGCTCTATGCATTCTTGCTCTTCTGCTTTTTTTCATTTTATGTGGCTTTGAAAGGAATAAAACCAACTGATCTTCATCTAATATATTACGTATCTCTTTCTGACTAAGAACTCTTTCCTTAGCTAGCTGATTTTGAATCGATGAAATACGATCCAGATTCGAAAAGATCTCATTTTTATTAGGTTCCTCATCATTAAGAAGGTGCTTTTGCTTTAGACGAAGCTCCTGCATTTCTTCTCTCAAATTCTGTGTAGATTTTTTACACTCTAACTTTATAGCTTTCATCTGTTCCTGCTGCTCTTCAGATAAATCCAAAGCATTCACAACCCTTTGTTTTCCTTTTTCGGCAAATGCTCTTCTTTCACCTTTATGCATCTGTCCCTTTCCATTCTTCAGATGTTGTGCTCGCATTTTAGAACGATCACCTCTCATATGTCTATGCATTTTTTGATCCTCATCCAATAAGCCAGAAGTAGCTAATCCCATATTGATTCTTTCTTCCATCAACTGCTTTTTCAAAGCTGTCATATTATCGATATTCTCAAAAACTTTCTTTTCGTCCAATTTCTCGGCAGACATTAATGTTTTTTGATGAGCCTTAAGCTCATTCAATTCATTTTTTACATCAATAGTTGCTTTTGCGAATTCAATTCTAGCAGCTTTCAACTCTTCCTTTTGAGCATCTGTCAATTGAATCATCGTTTTTTGCATTCTCTTCGCTCTATCTCTTTGCTGAGCTTGACTTATTCCACTTAGGAGCATCAAAGCTACTACGATACATGCTGTTATTTTTGTTTTCATGTCTTCATTTTTTAATCAGAAACTCCACTTCTTAATTCGAAGATATCTGACATTAAACATTGAATTAAATCTATGCTGATTAAAATAGGATTGCAATAGTTTGGATCCACTCCCATTTTGTAATCGCTTTCGAGATTTAGACCTGTTACTTTTCGAAAGGTTTAATTTAGATGCAAAAAAAAAGATCCACCCATTGGGTAGATCTTTAATATTTCAGAATACTAGATCAAATTAATCTTTCATATCTATCACATAATCAAGTGTGTTGTCTAACTTATGAATGATTGGAAAAAAGCCATCATCATCAATTATATTTCGTGCGATATAAGCTTTCATTTGAGTTTCAATTATCTCCAAAGAATAATTTAAACCCTTCTTATTTGTTTTAATACCTGCATCTTCGCAATATTTTGTCAATTCCTTTATCAGTGGTTTAGTATCTAGATATTCAAGGATATCTTTCACGTTCGTTAACTTTTTCATCTCATCTCTATGCTCATCTACATAGTAAAATGCAAACCTATGAATAAGACCTTTATGATTTAACTCAATGAAATAATTGGAATAGCCAGTGGTATCTACAGGAATAAATATATCAGGCATAATACCTCCACCACCGTAAACAATATTTCCGCCTGGAGTTTTGAACTTTAACGAATCTGCAAAGTGTATGGAATCTCGTTTTTCAAATTCACCATGAACGAATCGTTTATTAATATCATTATTGTAATCTTCTTTCCCATTGGTATATGGTTTTTGAATACAGCGTCCAGTTGGTGTATAATAACGAGCTACAGTCAATCTCATTGCTGAACCATCAGGCAACATACGTTGCTCTTGAACTAGACCTTTACCGAACGATCGACGACCAACAACTTGACCTCTATCATTATCCTGAATAGCTCCTGCAAAAATCTCACTTGCTGATGCAGAACCTTCATCAATTAAAATAACAATAGGTAAATCCTGACAATCACCTCTTCCTGTTGAAACGTAATCTGTTTTAGCTTGTGATTTACCTTCAGTATAGACAATCATTTTCCCTTCTGGTAAAAATTCATTAATCATATTTGTTGCAGCAGACATATACCCTCCTGAATTACCTCTAAGGTCAACCACTAATTTTTTAACGCCTTCCCCCTTCAACTTCTCTAATCCTTTAGAAAACTCATGGAAGGTTGTTGCTCCAAAACGACTTACTTTGATATAGCCTAATTCATCATTAATCATATAAGCCACATCGACACTAGCAACTGGAATAGAACCTCTTATGATATCTAAATCAATCAAACCTACCCCACGACGAACAATTTGTACTTTAACCCCTGTTCCTTTTGGTCCTTTAAGTTTATCTTGAATAAATTCGGTACTTAAATCAGCACCTATTATTGGCATACTATCAACTTTTACTATTCTATCACCTGCTAGAACACCAGCATATTCTGATGGACCTCCTTCAATTGCTCTTACAACCGTAACTGTATCACGATAGGTGATATATTGAACACCAATTCCACCAAAGTTTCCTTTCAAGTCTTCGTTGAAACGTTGTAAATCTTCCTTTGGTATATATACCGTATGTGGATCTAAGTCCTTAAGAATAGCAGGTATTGCTTGTTCAACTAATCGTTCTGCTGAAACCGTATCGACATAATCATCAATAATCATATTTAGAACAGCATCTAATTTATGGCTTGCTGTTGTAGCAGGCACATTAAAAATCCTTGATCCCGAACTTGGTTGAAAATAAGAATTAATATACATACCCAAAACAATAGCCATAGCTAATAAAATGGGGAGAAATACCTTCGTTTTATTATTCATTCTATATGGTTTTATAAGTTTTTACTATCGATATATCTCACTTCAATATCAGCTCTAATCAAAAGATCTTTTCCATCGTTACAATGGTAAGGTTCTGAATATACAACTCGATTGATACCTGCTTGTATTATAAGTTTTGCACATTCAATGCATGGAGTAGCCGTTACGTATAAAGTTGCGCCTTCGCTACTGTTGCTCGACTTTGCAACTTTAGTAATTGCGTTAGCCTCAGCATGAAGTACGTAAGGTTTTGTCTTATTATCAGCATCTTCACAAATGTTTTCAAAACCAGATGGTGTTCCATTATATCCATCAGAAATAATCATTTTATCCTTCACAATCAAAGCGCCTACCTGACGACGTTTGCAATAAGAATTTTCAGCCCAAACAATAGCCATTCTCAGATATCTACAATCAAGCTGTTCTTGCTTTTCAGAAAGTTCTGTACTTAAAGTCTCCTGCATTATATTGATTTATTTAGTAGGTATTAAAACAAAAATAGGAAAAAATAAAGCTTACTGAATTTATTAGGCAGCAAGTTTCTTATTTATTTCAGAAATGATCCAAATAAGGATTCGGAATGATAGAAAACAAGTCGAATTCAAAGCATAGTTCAAGTAATAGAGATTAAGACTATTGATCATTTCACAATCATAAGTAAAACTGAAGCAAACCCCTTATAAAAAGGCTTGTTTGAAAGATTAATTTTAGATGTTTTTAATTATATTAGCGAATTAAATATTAAAAATTAAGCTCTTCTTTTAGAACGAAAATCAACCCCTATATTCTTAAAAAGAGTAAACACAATACTAGAGTTTAGAGTTCAAACTAAATTTTAGGGGCAACATAAAAACTAGACAATATATGCCCAAACATATACGCTCATCCTATTTGTTTAAACTCTATTTCCTTACTTTCTCTATAGTTCTGTTCACACACACTACTTTTGCATCTCAAGTAACACCTGATAACTCAATCCTTGTTTCGAGCAATGATTCAAAACTTTGCCCTGGAGAAGAAACTGTTGTATCTCTTAATACTACAGAAGTAGGGGTTCAATATCAACTAAAAGATAACAATTTAGGTTACTTCATCTCAAATACCCTTATTGGAGATAATTTTGGAGCTAGTTTCGATCCTATTACTCCAACAACAAATACAAACTATACCGTTGTTGCTACACATATTGCCAGTTCTGAGTCTATTATTTTAAGTCCCGATATTTCAATCGAACTTATTGCCCTACCTATTGCGAGTTTAAATGTTAGTTCAAGTCACAACTCGCTTTGTGTTGGTGAGAGTACAAGTATTACAATAGACAATAGTGAGATTGACGTGTTATACCAGATTGAGGGTGGTGCAAATACTAGCGAATCTTCAACACAGGGTAATGGAGCTAGCCTAATAATCGATAACTTCGAACCTTTCAGGAGTGCAACTTACCATATTAATGCTTTGCGAGAAGGATGCATAACTAAAGTTCCTTTAAATAAAGATTTCCATCTTGATGTACGACTTCCTCCAGAAACTAACCTGCATATTTATTCTGATAAAAGGGAGATATGTATAGGTGAAGACATTCAACTTTCTCTTTCTCCATCTGATCCGGCAGCCGATTACCAATTACTTGATGGAGAAAATTTAATTGGTTCAAAAATTACTGGGAATGGCGGATATATTGACTTTGGTATCTTAAATCCCGAAGTTACAACAACCTATAGTGTTGATGTAAATGGTCATTTCTGTATCGATCCTGTAAGAGTCAATTTCACTTTCAAGCTTGATGTACACCATCCTGCTAAAACAGATAAACAATTAATCAGTAACAAAACTGAAGTTTGCGAAGGAGAATCTTTTATCATTAGTGTATTAGATAGTCAAGAAGATGTCATTTATCAATTACATGATGGCACAAATTTTCTTGATGCTCAAATAATTGGTAACGGTAACAAAGTCAGTTTTCCTGAAATTTACCCAGATAACAACACCTATTACTTTGCTTATGGTAGAGAAATTGTTTGCCTTGACAAGCTTAAATTAGATAATCAGATCGATCTTAATTTGATTAAAACCAATGATTTTCCTATTGAAAACTTCGCTACTCCTGGAGAAATTTGCCTTGGTGAAAATTTTGATATAGAATTACCTTTGACTGAAGACGACGTCACTTACCATTTATACGATAATAACATTAGTGTCGAGAGTATCACAAGCGATGGAGGACCTGTTCTATTTGAAAACCTATCGGCAGAGATTGATTCAAAATATAAAGTTTTAATAGATAATTGCGTCGATGAAGTTGTTGCAGCCGAACCCAAACTCGAGATTCATTCAACACCACGTGTCAATATTGTAGTTACTGATGAAACAAATGGTAGTGACGGTAAGATTAATGTCATTGTACATGAAGGAAGAACTCCCTACTCTTTCATTTTTGAAAACTATAAAACCATTGTAAGCGAAGAACATTTTATTGAACTAAACGGAATGAAAGCAGGAGACTATAAGTTAGCTGTAGTAGATGCTAATACCTGCAAATCAACAGAAACTGGACATGAAGTTAGAATTAACTTTAGCAACTCAAAAGAATATGCTGTGAATGGTATTCTAACTCCAAATGGGGATGGTAGAAATGATAGCTGGACAGTTAGCTATAAACCAGAATGGGATGCTCCTGAAGTAAGCATATTCAACATCTATGGTCAGAAAGTGTATCATTCTAATAGTTACCAAAACGACTGGGAAGGGACTTTTAACAACTCAAGACTTCCCAATGGATCCTATTTCTATCTAATCGAATTCAATAGAAGAGATATAAAGCCAGTTAAGGGAATCATATCCATACTTGGCAAATAAGACTAGAGAAGAGTTTATATAAATTGATCTAACCACACCTACTCATCTATGAGAAATCGCTATACCACACTTAAACTCTTCCGATTTTTATCAATTAGCATTGTGCTATTATCTTGTTTCTTATTTAAAGCTCAAGCTCAACAAGTTTCTCTTGTAGATCAATACTATATCAACCCATCCGTTTATAATCCTGCTGCAGTTGGTTACAATAACTTATTTCAAGCTTATCTAATCAGAAATGAAAAATTCAGAGATTTTGATGGCGGTCAAATTTTTCATTCTTTCACTCTCGAAGCTGGATTAAAAGAAGGAAAATATGGTGTTGGCATTAATCTTTCTAATAATAATGTGGGCATTTTTAACAATACACAAGCTGATTTCACATATTCCTACCGAATTAAAATTGATGATCAACAATTTCTACGTTTGGGTTTATCGGCAGGCATTTCAGATTTCCGTTTGAGTTTAAACAATACAAATGCTGATATGAACGATGATTTGCTCCAAGGAAATCATTATAACAATACTGAGTTTATTGCCAATATTGGAGCTTATTATACCAATAAAAACCTTACAATTGGTTTGGCAATTCCACAACTTATTAATCAATCGAATTTAACTAAATACGATGGTGAAGATTTGTACAGACAATCTCGTCATTACCTTTTATCGGGAAGCTATGAAATTCCGATTCCTAGCATAAAAGATCTTTCTTTTGTTCCAAATTTTATGATGCGATACGTTAACAATACACCTTTACAATACGATGTAAATGCACTACTTAAACTCAAAAACAAAGGCTGGTTTTCTGTCAATTATAAAAACAAATATGCTATCGGCTTAAATATTGGTGTTCAGGCCTTAAAGAATTTCAAAGTAGGATACTCCTACAATGTAAACACACAAAATACAGCTCATATTTCGGCAAGCAATCATGAGATACTTATTGGCTACTCATTCCGTAAGAAATCAAGTAAGGATAAAAATGTTCCGTCAGAAGAATTAAAATATTTGAAAGATATTCTTGAAGACAAATACAATAAGATAAATCAATTAGAAAAGGAACTCGAGAAGTATGCCGAAGACAGTCGATTAAATGATCAAGATAGAGATGGTGTGTCAGATGAATATGATATATGTCCAAACACACCTCCGTTTTACAGAGTTGATGAAAGAGGCTGTTCTTTAGATACCGACGGTGATGGCATTGTTGATAGTGAAGATATGTGTCCCGAAAAGGCTGGAACCATCAACAATAATGGCTGTCCAGATTTCATTGAAAAACAAATTGCTTTAGATAAGAAATTGCAAAATTTATTCTTTGAATTTGGTAAAGCTAGCCTGACACAATTATCAAAAGAAAAAGCAGACAAGATTATCGAAATTATGCATGAACATGAAGACTATGTATTGAAACTACATGGACACACCGATGATATTGGGTCAGTAAAACTTAATAGAGAGTTGGCATATAAACGCTTAAATACAATACACGACTATCTTATCCGAAACATTATTCCTGAAAGCCGAATCGTTATTCTACCTCATGGGGAAGATTCTCCTTTAGTTGAAAACACAAACTCAAAAAGTCGTGCTTTCAACCGAAGAGTTTATCTGGAAATATTTTCTTACGAAGAATATTTAGAGGCTGACTAAATTGACATTTAATCCGTGTCCCAAATTATTTTAGTATTTCTAACAAATCAGCCTCAATACTTTCTTTGGGGCTCTCTATAATTCGTCCTAATTCCTTATCTCCCTTATAAACGATAAGGGTTGGAACCAATTTGACATCTATTTTTTTAATATCAATACCGGGTGCTTTTTTGTAGGTATCCATAGCATACATCTTCAGCTTCGGCATTGGAAATTTTAGCTCCTTTAGCAACTTGATCATTCGTGGTACTTGTTGATGACTATCGTGACACCAGGTTCCTAAAACAAGGATTATTTTAAGCTCAGAGAGATCCTTTTTCTTTAGTTCTGAAAGAATGCCTGCATCAATTTTATAGTCTTTGAATTCAGGTTTAAACCATGATGAACACAATTCGCCATTTAAACCTTCTAAGTTAATCTGCCCAAAAAGGACTTCTCCTTTTACACGATCATCAACTTTTACTTGGTTCATCTTTTGAGCCATCCCTGTAAAGGAAAATAGAATTAAGGCTATGATTACAATTTGAGATTTCATTTCTTAAAATTTTAGTTGTCAGTAACTGGTCGAGCAGCAAGGTAAGTAATTCCATAAAAAAAGCAGACAAAAGATTGCCAATCCAAGGTTTCGCTCACTCATCATCAATATAATTAATTAGAATATGAGCGAATATCAATTGTCTTTTATAGTTCAGATTGTGTAGGTTTAAATTAGGATAGCTGATAATTATATCTGCAGTTCTATTAACTTTATCCAACGGTTCCCAATACTTGTCGCAAAACGGCTTTTATTACAATGGTGATCATCTCTTTGTCATTGGCAGACAGTACAATTTTGTGGAGGACGTTCTTTTTGTACTCACACTTGCTTCGCTGTTGCGGATAAGCATGATTTTGGACAAACAAATGCTTCGCCGATGAGAAGAATTGAAAATTTGGGACTCAGGATGAGTTCTCCGAAGAGACGAAGCCCCTTTTTGTACAAAATATTGAACGCCGAAGCGGTTTTAGGCCTTTTTTGTCTTCATTTTGCACTTTCCACATGTGATTTACACAAATTTGACCCCAAACTCTTCGTTTTCGAAGAGGAGAAGCCCTCGTGGAAGGCAAAAACCCACTTCGCCGATGAAAAGTAGCCGAATTTCGTACAAATAGGCTCAGCTCCGAAGCGATTTACTGTTTTTTTGTACAAAATATTCAAGTCCGACGAAAATTTTCAGATAGTATGTCTTTTTTCGAGTCTGTTCATTAAAGTACATCTACTGCATATTATAGTAACATTTATCAACGTGATTTTCAAGAAAGGGAAGCATCTTAAATCTGATAATTTAAGCCTGATACTACTATAAGCTTACTCTACAACACGCCGTAAAAAAAGCCTGCCAGAGAACTGGCAGGCTTAATCTTTATACTTTTCAAAAACTATTCAATATTATCAGCATTAATATACTTAAGAGTTGTTGTCGTTCGATACGATACTTCTTCCTCTCCATTAAATGTAATTTCGTTCTTAAGAATCGTAACTGGGTAATCATAAGTTCGGTATGTATAGGCGTAAGTTATTCTGCTTATATCATGACTATCATCAGAAACTGCGACTCTTAAAATATTATACTCTGAGAATAAACAGGGTAACGTAACACGTAAGTAATCTACTGAATTTTTGTCATCGTAATAAAATACCGATCGTTGAATTGTCGAGTTATCTCCCACGCTTAGAGTTTGATCCATACTAATAAAATCCTTAGCTGATCTCTTATAAGTCTCCAAATACGATTTATCACCAATACTCCAACTCACCTTCTCTACAAAACCATCACTTCCCAAACTATAAGTTCTCGTATTTGATATATCATCATTATCCATTACTGTGAACTTATTTGAGCCATATTGAATTGTATAATCTGAAGGAAGCATGTCATTCAATATCACATTTTCGTGATATTTACTATCCGTAAGCAAGACAGAACGTTTGCATTGGATTAGACGGCCTTGATCATCGTACTTAAATTTTAAATCGTATTTCTTAAACCCAAACTTATAAAGATCAATCTGTTTTAAACGAATCTTAGCATCAACTCTTTCGTATGAATATGTATTCTTATAATCGCCTTGTTCTGCTTCAGAAACATAAACAGGATGATTCACTTCTACCTCTTCTTTAATTATCGGTTCATCATCTTTACTACAAGCCATAAAAGATGAAGAAACGAGTATAGCGATAATCCACAAACTGCAGTTAAATCTTGAATCCATATCAATGATTTTTAAATATTACTTACAGGAACAAAGCTACACCTTTTTTAATGAAAAACAGGCATTAGTCATGATCATTGATTGCTTCATCACCAATAACGACTCTTTCATGTAATGCTGTGGATCGGATTCGTTAACAAATCAACATCTGTATTTGAGAAATTTGCTTACAAAAAAACCTGTCAGAGAACTGACAGGTTTTTAACATAATGAATCGAGAGTTTATTACTCCTGATTGTTTTCGATAAGAAGTTCCAACATTTGGATAGCACATCTTGATACTTTGGTACCAGGACCAAATACACCAACAACACCAGCTTCATAAAGGAAATCGTAATCCTGAGCTGGAATAACACCACCTGCAGTAACCATGATATCTTCACGACCCAATTTCTTCAATTCTGCAATAACAGAAGGAACTAAAGTCTTGTGACCAGCAGCCAATGAAGAAACACCAACAATGTGTACATCATTTTCTACAGCTTGCTTCGCGGTTTCCTCAGGAGTTTGGAACAAAGGTCCCATATCAACGTCGAATCCGATATCAGCAAAACCAGTAGCAACAACTTTACCACCACGGTCATGACCGTCTTGACCCATTTTTGCAACCATAATACGAGGACGACGTCCTGATAATTCTGCAAATTTATCGGCTAACTTCGTTGCTTCAGCAAAGTCACCATCTTGTTTTGATTCTGATGAATACACGCCTGATACAGTTCTAATTACAGCTTTATATCTTCCACAAACTTCTTCGCAAGCGTCAGAAATCTCACCTAATGAAGCACGAAGTTGTGCAGCTTTAACAGCAAGATCCAACAGGTTACCTTCACCACCGTTTGCACAAGCAGTAATGGCTTTAAGGGCAGCTTGACAAGCAGCCTCGTCACGATTAGCACGTAACTTAGCCAAACGCTCAAGCTGTGAAGTACGAACAGCAGTATTATCTACTTCAAGAATATCAATTGGATCTTCTTTCTCTAGACGGTACTTGTTAATTCCTACAATAGTCTGCGTATTAGCATCAATCTTAGCTTGAGTACGAGCAGCCGCTTCTTCGATACGAAGTTTTGGAATACCAGACTCAATTGCTTTAGACATACCACCTAGTTTCTCAACCTCTTCGATATGAGCCCAAGCTTTGTCTACTAACTCCTGAGTCAATGACTCAACGTAGTATGAACCTCCCCATGGATCTACCGCCTTACAGATTGTAGTTTCGTCTTGAATATAGATCTGAGTATTACGAGCAATACGTGCAGAGAAGTCAGTTGGCAATGCAATCGCCTCATCCAATGCATTTGTATGCAATGATTGAGTATGACCCAATGTAGCAGCCATAGCTTCAATACAAGTACGTCCAATATTATTGAAAGGATCCTGCTCAGTTAATGACCAACCTGAAGTCTGTGAGTGAGTACGTAATGCCATTGACTTAGGATTCGTAGGATTGAATTGTTTTACAATCTTAGACCATAGTAAACGACCAGCTCTCATCTTAGCAATCTCCATGAAGTGATTCATTCCAATCGCCCAGAAGAAAGATAAACGAGGTGCAAATGTATCAATATCCATACCTGCAGCAACACCTTTCTTCAAGTATTCAAGACCATCAGCAAGTGTGTAAGCTAACTCGATATCTGCTGTAGCACCTGCTTCTTGCATGTGGTAACCCGAGATAGAAATAGAGTTGAACTTAGGCATCTTCTGAGAAGTAAACTCAAAGATGTCAGCAATAATTTGCATTGAGAATTCTGGTGGGTAAATGTAAGTGTTACGCACCATAAATTCTTTAAGGATATCATTCTGGATTGTTCCAGAAAGTTGATCCAAACGAGCTCCTTGCTCTAAACCTGCAACAATGTAGAAAGCCAATACTGGAAGTACTGCACCATTCATTGTCATAGATACTGACATTTCATCCAATGGAATTTGATCGAAAAGGATCTCCATATCAAGGATAGAGTCAATAGCAACCCCAGCTTTACCAACATCACCAACTACACGAGGATGATCTGAATCATATCCACGGTGAGTAGCCAAGTCAAATGCTACAGAAAGACCTTTCTGACCAGCAGCAAGGTTACGACGGTAAAATGCATTTGATTCTTCAGCTGTAGAGAAACCTGCGTACTGACGAATTGTCCAAGGACGCAAAGGGTACATAGCTGAATATGGTCCACGTAAAAATGGAGGTAAACCTGAAACATAGTTAAGGTGCTCCATACCTTCTAAATCTTCCTTGTTAAAAGCTGTTTTAACCGGAATTTGCTCTGGTGTCATCCAAGATTTTTCAATGCCGTTTTCCTTTTCCCATTCCTGAGAAGTAGCAGCAGATCTTTGCGATGACTTGATATTTATATCTTTAAAATTTGGTTTCATTTTCTTCTTTTTTGAAATTAGTGTTTCCTAATTATTACAATTAATATTCACTAATTAAATTCCTAAGTCTGCTTGATATGCTTTTAAAGTTTCAAGAACGTTAGACTTCACGTTAACGAAGTTCTCTACACCTTTAGCTTTTAACTCGTCAGCACATGCAGGAGCACCTGCTACAACAAGAGTTGCGCTTCCTTTAAGTGCTTTTAAAAGCTC
>TARA_R110001583_G_scaffold50929_3_pt1 | contig 18593 bp, 18 predicted proteins | sample TARA_R110001583 | Tara Oceans TARA_R110001583 (sample SAMEA4398432) | marine metagenome | biome: Polar Biome; feature: [MES] marine water layer (ENVO:01000295) within the mesopelagic zone...; material: water (ENVO:00002006), including particulate matter (ENVO:01000060) such as...... | reverse complement strand
ATTTATATACTTATATGACTATTTAAATAATAACAAATAGAGTTATTCGTTTAATTAAATCAATAAATTGCTGATTTGTATTAAGTAAGCAATTATACGCAGCATATTCATTTACGAAACCGATTTTTTAAAATAATTGTACAAAATATGGAAAAATTAGACTTAACATTAATTTTATTAACAGGTAAATTGTAATAGAAACGTCATAACTTATTGTTTATATTAAATAGCCGCTGAAATTTTATTCAACAGAGGGATTCTTTATGACAGATACTGTTCGCAAATTTTATATACTTGATACCAACGTATTATTACATGAACCTTTAGCGTTATATTCCTTCCAAGAACACAATGTCGTCATTCCTATGACGGTTTTAGAAGAGTTAGACCGTATCAAAGATAGGCAGAAAGATGTCAGTAGAGATGCACGTGTTGCTATTCGTAGTTTAGAGCAACTTTTTCAAGATGCGACAACAGAACAAATTAGTCAAGGTGTAGAAATAGACCATAAAGGTGTTCAGTTGGGTGGTGTTATTTCCATTTTTGCAGACCACCATGCCTCATTTATACAAGAATCCTTTAGTGAAGATGAACCCGATAATCGTATTATCAATGCCGCTTTATACCTACAGCAAAGTAAAGCTCCCGCTAAAGTTATTTTAGTCACCAAAGATATTAATATGCGCCTTAAAGCAAAAGGTGCGGGGCTTAAATACGTAGAAGATTATAGAACCGATCAAGTTATTGCTGATGTTGATTTATTAAGTAAAGGTTATCAAAGAGTGGAAGGACAGTTTTGGGATAACATACAAGAATGCGAAACTTTTAATCGCGGTGAAGATACTTACCATCAACTAAAATCAGACAAAATACATAGTCCTTATCCTAATCAATACGTTATTGATGAAAAAAATGAGTTTGTTGGTAAAGTGACTGATCACCTCAAAGACAATATCGAGTTATTAGATATTGGCTACGAGCGCTTAATGGGCCAGCAAGCTTGGGGGATAACACCTAAAAACATCTATCAAGGCATGGCAATTAATGCTTTATTAGATCCTACGGTTGATTTAGTTATTTTAACCGGACCAGCTGGGTGCGGTAAGACATTATTAGCGGTAGCTGCAGCACTTGAATTAGTCATTGAAAAAAAGCAATACGATAAAATAATTGTAACGCGTAATACACCAGATATTGCCGAGAATATTGGTTTTTTACCCGGTACAGAAGAAGAAAAAATGATGCCTTGGTTAGCATCGGTGACCGATACATTAGAAGTTTTACATAAAAACGATAATAATAGTGCAAGCTCGGTTAATTACATTATGGATAAGGCAAATATACAATTTAAGTCGGTCAATTTTATGCGCGGTAGAAGCATTCAAAACAGCTTTGTTTTGCTTGATGAATGTCAAAACTTAACGGCTTCACAGTTAAAAACCATTATTACTCGCTGTGGCGAAGGAACTAAAATAGTTTGTTCTGGAAATCTCGCTCAAATTGATAGTAACTACTTAACCCCGGTGACATCCGGGTTAACGTATATTGTTGAGCGCTTTAAAAGTTTTGAGGGCAGTGCAAATATCTACTTAAATGGAGTTATTCGTAGCCGCTTAGCGGAATTTGCGGAAGAACACTTATAAACAGATATTTTAAGCACAACTTTAAGCAATTGGTCCTCTATTATATGGAAACCAATTGCTTTTTTATTATGAATTTTCTGCTTGTTCTCTTGCTAGTTTTTTAGCTTCTTTAATTATATTATTTTTGTATTTTAATTCTTTTACTTTGATTTTATTATTTTTATCACGGCTTTTTTTAATCAAGTCATTATCTAACTGGTGTTGTTGTGATTTTGCTAACTTATCATATAAGACTACGTTTACCGATGCTGCTAAATTCATGCAACCTATGGTGGGTATATAAACAACCGCATCCGCTTTATTAATCACTTGTTGTTTAATGGTGCCATCTTCAGGCCCAAACAAATACATTGCGTTTTCAGGGTGCTCAAAGTTAGGCAAGGGAGTTGCACCTTCAATCAAATCAACACAAATTAATTTCATACCTGGTTCTAAGGCGGTTACAAGATCATCGTAGTGCATCAGAGGCACTATCTCATGCACTTTTTGTGTATCTGCTGCTAAACGGACAGCGCGATTAAAGCGATCACCGGAATAGACTACTTTTTGTGCATCGTAACAACCTGCGGCACGCATTGCCCCACCAACATTAGATGAGCTTTTAGGGTTAGTAAGAGCGATGATAGTACGTATTGTTTTGTTCGATTGTGATTTATTTTCTTGCATAAGTATCTGACATAGTAGTTTGGAAGAGGTGTTATTACGGACCACCTAAATAAGTGTACTTATTAGACCTGAGTTTAACGGTCGATAAAATACTCTATATAACAACTTATTTATAAGTCGTTATATAGTTACAGCTGATAGTTATCGCTGAAAAATTATAATGCTTCGATTTGACCAAGTGCTTCTGTGAATTCCGATAAACCTAATTCAATATCATCTTCATCACCTACCCAGTTAAGGCCAACAATCACGTCGTCTTCTACTAAGTCTTCAAGCCAAAATTCAAACCAATCCGCTAAAGTAATTGCGGCTGGTACGTAATCTTCCCATTCTTCAATACAATGTATTTTAGCAAGTGCTTCTGATGACCATAAAGGCATTACTTCAGTTTCTTCGTAATTCATTGAGTCCATCACTACCCAATCACTGCTCGCTTTGTCTTGAAGAGCCCATAAAATCTGACTTTCTTTAACGTCATCTTGGAATTTTTCTAATGCTGCAATGTTTTGAGTTGTCATGGTGATTCTCTCTTATCATGAAATGGTGAAACTAAAAACGCTTAGTATACGGGTTAAGATGATAATTGATAGTCAGAAATAGTGAGGATTTCATGAAATTAGTGGGTAGGTAGTTGTTTTAAATTCTGGCATAATCGCGTCGACTTAAAAGGAAAAAATATGGAATTGTTACAACTACAACATTTTGGAAAAACACTACGATTAGAAGCTTCAATGGCAGGTTGGCAACAATTGTATTGGGGAGACCAAATTGTATCTCAAATTACCGCGACTGAATTTGCCCAGGGTAAAAGTGAACATCATTTCGAAATGACACAGCAGAGCACAATTGAGAGTACCTCATTAGAAAAAAATAGTGACCAGCTTGCCTCAAATACCATCAATTGTAAATTAGACGTTGATGTTGTTTGGCAGCCTTTTTTGGTCAGTTACTCATTTTATGTAAATGAAAAATTGGTTAATCATGCATCACGAAATGAAAAAGATATTGAGCAGCAAACGCCTGTAAAAGTTGTTGCTGATCCTAAAAAACTAAGTTTAATTGGTCTAGGGTCGCTCGCTTTAAAATTATTCAAAAGTGTCAAATTGATTAAAGTGGTTCTGGCAGGTGCAAGTGTCGCGGCTTATAGCTGGTTTTTTTCTTTCCAATTTGCAGCCGCTTTGATCGCCTGTTTAGTTTTTCATGAATATGGCCATATTCGCGCGATGAAATACTTTGGAATGAAAACAAAAGGGATTTATTTAATACCTTTTGTGGGTGGATTAGCGGTTTCCGATGAAAAGATTAATACACGTTGGCAAGATGTTGTGATCTCAATAATGGGCCCAACATTTGGTTTACTCATGTCAGTGGCTTGTTTGTTTGTTTATTGGCTAACGGGTAGTGAGTTTTTTGCAGGGTTAGCTGCATTTAATGCCTTATTAAATTTGTTTAATCTATTACCAATTTTACCGCTTGATGGTGGCCATATCTTAAAAAGCATTAGCTTTTCAATGAACAGTAAAATTGGTTTGTTAGCTTGTATTTTAGGTGCCGCAGCTGGTGTATTTATCAGTTATGCTCTGGGTTTAGCTTTATTAGGTTTTATGTTGTTAATTGGTAGTGTTGAAATAGTTTTTGAATGGAAAGCGCGTTTTAATAGCCACTTATTACCATTAGATCGCTACGGCCAGGTATTTTCAGCTGCTTGGTATTTATTAACCGTTGCTGCGTTAATTGGCATTATTTTTTACTTTGCTAAAACAGGCGACAAATTATTATCATTACCACTGATGATCTTAGGCAGCTAATTGCTAACCCACATAAATTATAACTAATCCACGAAGCATTATTTTTGTGGATTGGTTAATTTATGATCAAAATATGTATGTTAGCTAGGTATTTATTATGTAGCTAGCATAACTAGTTAGCCTCTTTAATACCTGTTTATATCCATTGTTTGTGAATCAAGTTTAAAAGGTAAATAATATGTTTAATTGGAAAATAGTTACGCTTTTTTTTGCCATCATTGCTGTTAGTGCTTGTAGTTCGCATTCAAAAAATAAAAAGAAATTTGAAACAAATGATGATTTAAATAATGCCGAATTAACGATATCTGGGGCTGTTATTAATCATGGGCCACAATTTTTAGCAGAAAACGTGCAGTTAATTATTAAGCTAGAAGATACCTCAAAACAAGATGTGGTATCAGTAACCATCGCACAGCAAACCATTCATTTAAGCGATCCGTCACCTTGGCCATTTATATTAACTTATGACCCTAAAAAGCTTGAAAAAAACGGTCGTTATGTTTTACGGGCCAGTGTCGAAGTAGAAGGGAAGTTACGCCTGATTAATCGTAGTAATACATTAGCATTTAACACACCTGAGCCAATTAATATTGTTGTGTCTGCAATTCATTTGCAAAAATAAACCCAGTATCTAACCAGATATATATTAAGGTCATTAAAGTCTCGAATTAATAGAGAAGCTGTTGTACTAGTATCATATGTGCTGCTAGTAAAAAGAAAGATTTTGAATCATGGTTTATAAAATTAATGAAGTGATAATGCAGTTTATTATAACTTGGATTCAAATAAGGTCACTGGTTGATAATACTCTTTTCAATCCTCATAATGTATCTTAGATTGATGTAAATGGTTAAATGTATATTTATTATAATCCTGCCTTATAAAATCGAATCATTACCCTCGTTATTGTCAATAAAAATCAATATACTTGATAAATATGAAATGCTTTCAATGAATTGAATGATGAATCGGCCTTATAACTATTTTCTATATCCTATCTGAATTCGTTACTGCCGATTTATAAGAGAACACTGCATAATGCTTTCAAATTATACATATCTTGTGACTTTGTAAGGAAACACATGAACAATAAAAGACTAACTCACCTTAAGGCACTTGAGGCTGAATCTATTCAAATCATGCGTGAAGTAGCTGCTGAATTTGATAACCCAGTAATGTTGTATTCAATAGGTAAAGATTCCTCTGTGTTATTACACCTTGCGCGCAAAGCATTCTATCCTGGTAAAATCCCTTTCCCATTGTTACACGTTGATACTAATTGGAAATTTAAAGAAATGATTGAATTCCGTGACAAATTAGCGGAAAAATATGATTTCGATTTATTAGTACATAAAAACCAACGTGGCCTTGATATGAATATCAGCCCTTTTGTACATGGCAGTGCAAAACACACAGATATCATGAAAACAGAAGGTTTGAAACAAGCACTAGATCATTACGGGTTTGATGCTGCATTTGGTGGCGCACGTCGTGATGAAGAAAAATCACGTGCTAAAGAGCGTGTTTATTCTTTCCGTGATAAAAAACATCGTTGGGATCCTAAAAACCAACGTCCAGAATTATGGAATATTTATAACTCTAAAGTTGACCGTGGTGAAAGTATTCGTGTTTTCCCATTGTCAAACTGGACTGAGCTTGATATTTGGCAGTATATCTATCAAGAACAAATCGAGATGGTGCCATTGTACTTCTCTGCACCGCGTCCTGTTGTTGAACGTGATGGTTCATTAATTATGGTTGATGATGAGCGTATGCCACTTGAAGAAGGTGAAGTACCACAGATGAAAAACGTACGTTTCCGTACATTAGGTTGTTACCCATTAACCGGTGCGATTGAGTCTGAAGCTAAAACATTACCGGAAATTATTCAAGAAATGTTGTTAACCACAACATCTGAGCGTCAAGGCCGTGTTATCGATAATGATTCTGCTGGTTCGATGGAAAAGAAAAAAATGGAAGGTTATTTTTAGGTAATAGCTTAAATAACCCAGTCCTATAAAGAGTTAAGGAAAAAACATGACAAACGATACAAATCTAATCGCATCGGATATCGAAGAATATTTACGTGTCCATGAAAATAAAGACATGATGCGTTTTATTACCTGTGGCAGCGTAGATGATGGTAAATCAACATTAATTGGTCGCTTATTATATGACAGCAAAATGATCTTCGAAGATCACATGGCGGCCATTGAGAAAGATTCTAAAAAATTCAACACAACAGATAACACTTTTGATTTAGCGTTACTAGTAGATGGTTTACAGTCTGAACGTGAGCAGGGCATCACTATCGATGTTGCTTACCGTTATTTTGCTACTGAGCAACGTAAATTCATTATTGCTGATACCCCTGGACATGAGCAATATACACGTAACATGGCTACTGGTGCTTCAACATGTGACCTTGCGATTATCCTGATTGATGCTCGTCATGGTGTACAAGTACAAACACGTCGTCACTCTTACATTTGTTCATTATTGGGCATTAAGCATGTGGTTATTGCGATCAATAAAATGGATGCAGTGGGTTACGATCAAGAAATTTACAGAAAAATTAAAGCGGATTACCGTGAATTTGCTAAACAGTTAAACATTGCTGATGTACGTTTTGTGCCAATTTCTGCACTGAAAGGTGACAACGTAGTAAACCAAAGCGAAAATATGGCCTGGTACCCAGGTTCACCATTATTACGTTTACTGAACACAGTTGAAATTAGCAGCAATGCAAACGATCAATTCCGTTTAGGTGTGCAATATGTGAACCGCCCAAACTTAGACTTCCGTGGTTTTGCCGGTACCATTGCATCGGGTGAGATTCGTGTCGGTGATACGATTGAAGCACTACCTTCTGGCAAGCAAAGTAAAGTGAAAGAGATTGTTACATTCGATGGTAATTTAGACGTTGCATATCAAGGGATGGCGATCACGTTAACACTTGAAGATGAAATTGATATCAGTCGTGGTGATATGATTGTTCGTCCACATGAAAAACCGCAATCGACAAAAAGTTTTGTCGCTGATGTGGTTTGGATGGATGAAAATGCATTACATGTTGACCGTGAATACATCATTAAAGTGGGCAGTAATTCAACAGTAGGCACAGTTACTGCAGTAAATTACCAAACTGATGTTAATACTATCGAACAAAAACCAGCATCACAATTAGCATTAAATGAAATTGGTAGTTGTAATTTTGAAGTCGCAACTGAAGTTCAATTTGATGCTTATGCAGAAAATAGAGCAACGGGTGCGTTTATTATTATTGACCGCTTAACTAATGCAACTGTTGGTGCAGGTATGATCAAAAATGCAATTGATGCTATAGCATCTACTCAAGCTGCTTATAGTGAGTTCGAAGTTGAGTTCAATGCATTAGTTCGTAAGCACTTCCCACATTGGGAAGCAAAAGATATCCTGAAAGCATAATTGCTAAAAAGTATTCGGCTGCTAGTGTGATGCTATCAGCTGAATACTCTTAAATGATGGTTTATTCATGACTCTTCAATCCTATTTTGTACTTGCTGTTTTTATCTGCACCATCATCGGCTTAATTAAGTTCCAGCAACGTCCAAGTTTAATCTTTGGCGTAGCGTTATTGACGCTATTTTCAACGCAGATGGTGAGCACAGATCAAGTTATTAAAAGTTTATCGAATCAAGGTTTATTAACGTTAATATTATTAATGTTGTGTTCAATTGCGCTCGAAAAAACCCGTTTATTACGTTTAGTCGCGATGAAAGTCATTAAACCTAGTTATAGAGCTACTTGGCTGCGATTATTTGGATTTACGGTTATCTCATCAGCTTTTCTTAATAATACCGCCGTTGTATCAACTATGTTGGCACCAATTCGTAATAATCCCAATCACTCTGCCAGTAAATTACTGATCCCATTATCTTATGCTGCTATTTTAGGTGGAACACTAACCCTAGTAGGAACCTCAACTAACTTAATAGTAAATAGTTTAGTATTAGATGCGAATTTACCCTCATTAGGTTTTTTCGATTTCACCTTAGTCGGTTTATGCCTAGTCACTACTTGCGGTATCACTTTATATTTATGTCGTTCGTTATTACCTGATCACAATATGAAAAATGCTGAAGCTCAGTCTTATTTTATAGAAGCTAAGGTTAATACAGGTTCTAGTTTAATTGGTAAAAGTATTGAAACAAATGGTTTACGTCATTTACAGTCATTATTTTTAGTTGAAATCATGCGCGGCGATTTATTACTAACCGCGATTAATCCTAGTGAAGTGTTACAAGCAAATGATAAATTAATTTTCAGTGGTGATATTTCTAAAGTAAGTCAGTTACGCCTATTTGATGGTTTATCTATTTTTGCTGAAAACAGCGGTTTGTTACTTAACAACCTACGAGAAGTCGTTGTTCGTCCAGAAAGTATTTTATGTGGTAACACCTTAAAGTCGGTAGGCTTCCGTTCTTTATTTGATGCTGCCGTGGTTGCGATTAAACGCGATGGTGAAAAAGTCTCTGGCAAAATTGGTAAGATGAAAATAAAACCGGGAGACTTTTTAGTACTCGCAGTGGGCGAAGATTTTAAGTCGCGCCGTAATATTCGGAAAAACTTTATTTTGCTTTCAGATATTGAATTAGATTCTCGTTTATCAGGCAAAAAAGAATATTTAGCCATTGCTGGTTTTTTTGTCGCTATTGCTTTAGCCGCATTGGGTATTGTACCTTTATTTAAGGCAGTATTATTATTGTTGGGTCTATTGTTGCTCAGTGGTAGTTTAACCAGTAGTGAATTATTAAGGCGTTTTCCCATTGATATTTGGGTAATTATTTCGTCTGCAATAGTGCTTTCCTATGCTTTACAAAATAGCGGCGTAATAGAAAGTTTTAATCAATTAATAACCCAAAGTTATGGTGATTTTAGCCCCTTAACGGCTTTAATTGCTGTTTATCTGATCACCTTGTTATTGACTGAATTAGTGACAAACAATGCCGCAGCAGCATTAATTTTCCCTATCGCTTATGGTTTAGCCATTAGCATTGGTGCTAATCCATTAGCTTTTATTATGGCCGTTGCATTTGGTGCGAGTGCTAGTTTTATTAGTCCTTATGGTTACCAAACTAATTTAATGGTATTCAACGCAGGGCAGTATAAATTAAATGATTTTATTAAAATTGGTTTACCTGTGAGTTTAGTTTATAGCGTGACATGTATTTTTGCGATCGTCGGTGTTTTTGGATTATAGGTCGTTAATCCCCCATTTAATGAAGTTGTTGTTTTTAGTTTGTTTATTGTTAGTTGTTATTAATCTTAGATTCGTATAATAAGTGCAATTAGATAAAAACAATTAATTAAAGTAATTAGAGAGAAAGATTATGAATAATCCGTATATAGAGAAAGAGATAGATGGTGAAAAGTCATCTGATGTTGTATGGCATCAAGCGAGTGTTTCTCATCAAGATCACTGCCAGTTAAATGGACATAAAGCTGCTGTTTTATGGTTTACTGGTTTAAGTGGATCGGGTAAATCCACAGTCGCTAATGCGGTTGATTTAATGTTATTTCAACATCAAGCTAAAACCTATGTATTAGATGGGGATAATGTTCGACATGGCCTAAATGGTGATTTAGGTTTTTCAGATAAAGATCGTATTGAAAATATTCGCCGTGTAGGTGAAGTTTCAAAGCTATTTGCTGATGCAGGTTTATTAGTTTCAACCGCATTTATCTCTCCTTTTGTAGCAGATCGTGAAATGGTACGTTCACAATTAGCAGAAGGGCAGTTTATTGAAGTGTTTATCGATACACCGCTTGCTGTTTGTGAATCACGTGATCCAAAAGGTTTGTATAAAAAAGCACGTGCAGGTGAGATAAAGAACTTCACTGGTATTGATAGTGCTTATGAAAAGCCAGTGAACCCTGAAATACACGTTAAAACAGATCAACAATCTATTCAAGCGTGTGCGCAGCAAGTTATTGATTACTTGAAAAAAAATGAGTATTTATAATGCATTATGATGTCTTTAATGGTGATGCTGATGGCATTATCTCTTTGCTCCAATTACGCCTTAGTCATCCTGTCGATTCGACCTTGGTAACCGGAGTTAAAAGGGATATTCAATTATTAAAAAATATCGAGATGACAGCACAAGATAGTTTAACCGTGTTGGATATCTCAATGGAAAAAAATAATGCGCCATTGATTGAAATATTGAATAAAGGACATCATGTTTTTTACGCGGATCACCACCGTAGTGGGACTATTCCAGAGTATAAAAACTTAACCGCTTTGATCGATCTTGATGCGAATACCTGTACCGCGCTGATTATTGATCAGCATTTAAAGGGGCAATATCATAGTTGGGCTATTTGCGCCGCTTACGGTGATAATATGATTGCAAAAGCCGAGCAATTAGCCATTGCTGCAGGTTATGATCAGCACCAAAGAACGCAATTACAAGAGTTAGGTACATTAATTAACTATAACGGTTATGGTGCTAAGTTATCTGATCTACATTTTGATCCTGCTGAGTTATACCGTTTACTATTAAATTATAAATCACCATTTGATGTTATTACTGATCCAAACTCCCCATTTACCAAACTTCAATCTGCTTATCAAGCTGACTTAGGCAATGCATTAGCGATACCATCGCAATACAAATCAGACTTATTAAGTATATTTGAATTACCAGATCAAGCTTGGTCTCGCCGAATTAGTGGCGTTTATGGTAATTTATTAGCTAATCAACAACCTGATAGTGCTTTTGCAGTATTAACTAAAAATGCAGATCAAAGTTACCTAGTTTCATTACGCGCTCCCTTAATGAACAAACAAGGTGCTAGCGATATTTGTAGTCAATTTGAAACTGGAGGAGGCAGGGCTGCTGCTGCTGGTATTAATAATTTGCCTAAAAATGAGTTAACAAGGTTTATTGAGTTGGTAGAGCAACAATATAAAGTTTAACTGCAAATAGGCATCAATACTCATGCCTATTTTGCAATTTTAATTTACTCACTGATTATTTTTAAATCATAGCTTTTTAAACATAGCTTTTTAAAAAGACCTTCAAGGTTTCTGACATACAATCTGTGCTACCGCTCGGTCTGGGTTGTGTTTAATACCTTCAAAATAAAACAAGATATCCCAATCTTTAAACAGTGTTTTGAGTTCATCTTTTTTTAATAAAAACTGATCGCGATTTGGGCGACCAAATTGTTTATTTTGTTCGGTGAAGGTTTCATAAATGACAAACCCACCAGATATTACAGATTGTTTTAGAGCATCAAATAATGGTCGATGCAAATATCTAAACACTATCACACCCTGCAGCTGCATTTGGCTAAGTTTTACTGCATCACTTTGTGTTTCCGACTCAAAGTCAGCACACCAGATATTTGCCTGTTCAACCTGGCCATGTTCAAGCAAATTATTTAAATGTGTTTGCTCAATATCGGCAAATAACACGTCAATATTATGCTCTTTTAAAGACAGACCATTTTGACCTTTACCACATGCTAAATCTAATACCTTCCCGTTTTGTGGTTTGAACAGATGTTGATGGTATTGTAATAATTGTGCACTTAGCATGTTGTGAACCTCATTTAATATGACTAGTTTCAGTTATTTACACAGAATAAATCACTGTAGCGCTTCAATTAGCTCTCGCACGTTTTTGAGTGCAATTATTTTTTGGTCGCCTTTTACAAATTGCTGCATTGAAGCATGATAGGCAACAGCAGGTATGAATATCTGCTTTTTACCATGGCTTAACGCCTCTCGTACGCGTGGTACAATTTGTGGAATTTGACGCAATTCCCCGGTTAAGGCTAACTCCCCAATAAATACCGCATCACTAGGCAAAGGTTTAGAGTTAATGGAGCTGAGTAAAGCAGCGGTAACTGCCATATCGGTTGATGTCTCAGAGTCCGCCATTTTTAAACCACCCACTAAGCTGATATTAATATCGTAATAGGTTGGAATACCACCGTGTTTTTTTAATACGGCTGTAATTAACGATAAACGACTGTAAGAAACGCCAATACAGTTACGAATTGATTTCTCACCTTCAACTTCAGTCGCTAACGCCTGAATTTCAATTAATAAATTACGTGCACCATCTTTAATGACTGAGATAGCGGAACCTTCAAAGTGTTCTTCACTACCAGATAAAAATAAACGACTGGGATTATCAACGGAGCGCATGCCTTTTTCAGTCATTTGAAAAATCCCCACTTGCTCTGTATCACCAAAACGGTTTTTATCTGCGCGTAAAATACGTACAGATGCATCATTTACTTCTATATGGATAGCAGTATCGATAATATGTTTGAGTGTTTGTGGCCCAGCCATTTGTGAGTTTTTGTTTACCTGTCCCACTAAAATTAATGTGATCCCATGTTGTTTACATAATCGGTTTAATATTTTTGCGCAGGTTTTAACTTGTGTTACACCACCTGCAGAACCATCAACAGAGTTTGACTCAAATGCTTGAATTGAATCAGCAATTAAGAATTTAACGTTATTTTCAATACATTGATTAACAATATCTTCAATACTGTCGGTATCTGATAATAAAAAATTATCCTCATTAAAATTTAAGTTTAATCTTTCAATACCACGCTTTGCCCATTGGCTTAAACTTTCTTCGGCTGTTACATATAAAGTTGACATGGTTTGTGACATCACTGAAGCTACTTTAGTGAGTAGGGTGGTTTTACCTGAACCTGGGTCACCACTGATCAATACTACGGAACCAAGAGTAATACCATCGCCTAATACGCGGTCTAATTCACTTAAGCCGGTAGATACTCGTTGTGCATTTTCGACTTGTACCGAAGAGATGCGTTTAACGCCATTAGTTGTTACACCTGCATAACCGCCCACATTATTTCGGTTGATTGCAGCATTAACTGATTTTGTGGTGCTTGATGCTTCACGAAATTCTGTGATCGTATTCCAAGCTTTACATTCACCACATTGACCTTGCCATTTTGTATAGTCTGCACCACAGTCACTGCATACGTATGAAATTTTTGTTTTTGCTTTTGCCATTATAGGTTCCGTATTTTAAAACTGCTGTCGTTAATAAATAGTGAGTGTTTTTAGTCTTTATTTATTAAAGTCTATTTTTTTGTATAACATTTACTTAGAAAGCACTATTCATCTAATGCTATATTTTGATTGAATAATTTAATCGCTTGATTTGATTTAGCGTAGTCATAACCATGAGAAGTAAGATGACGCAGCGCTTTACTTTTTTGTTTTTGATCCTTGATAGACACTTTGAATTTTTTAGAAAGTAATAAACATGCCTCTTCAAGATCGTTAAAGCTAGGGGGTGGAAAATTTTCATTATGTAATTCAATGGCTAATGCAATATCACCAAAATTATGACCTTTAGCTTGCAAAAATCCCATGGCTTTTTGCTTCAAATGTTGAGTCACAATCGCTTCATTATATTTGTTATTTAATAGTTGCTGTGCAGCATCAATATAATTGAACTCATTTTCATCAAGTATTTGTTTCATTAAAAATTCACTAATACCTTTCTGTTTTAGGTCTTTTTTAATACGTGTTTCACCATAACCTTTATTGCGAGAGCTACGCAAAAAAGATTCAGTAAAACGTTGATCATCAAGATAATTATAATCTAAGCATTCATTAATGACCGCATCAATCCAGTCTTGATTATCCGTTTTACGTTGTAATTTTTTTAATAATTCAGCTTGACTATGGTCACGACGTGATAGGTGCCAAAACGCACTACGACGTACGCCTTCAATATCCTTTGCTATCTTAATGGGTTTATTAGCAAACATAACTTACTCACTTAAGTGTGTTTATATACAGTGTAACTTTATAATGCTTAAAATTATACAGAACTTGCTTAGAGCAGATAAAATCAACGTCATTAAAGGGCTTGTATTGCAAAACGAACCCCCTATAATATGCGACCCCATTTGGGATAAATAATAAGCGGGTTCCCTCACCCCGTTGTCATATATAAAAAGGTACAATATGTTATCACTTTCAAACACGCAAATTCGCCGTGCTATTACGCTATTGGTTGGATTTCACATCATTATAGTTTGTGCTAGTAATTATCTAGTTCAGCTACCTTTTACTTTATTCGGTTGGCATACAACTTGGGGTGCATTTAGTTTCCCTTTTGTTTATCTAGCAACGGATTTAACAGTAAGAATATTTGGCCAGAAAGATGCTCGTCGTATCATTTTTAAAGCCATGTTACCGGCATTAATTGTTTCTTATATTATTGGTGTTTTGTTTCATCAAGGTGCATTCCAAGGGGTCGAAGCATTAGCAGAGTATAATAGTTTTGTCTTACGTATTGCAGGGGCCAGTTTTGCTGCTTATTTATTTGGTCAGTTATTAGATATCAAAGTATTTGCTAATTTGCGCCTGACTAAAAAATGGTGGGTTGCTCCTACAGCATCAACATTATTAGGTAACCTATTAGACACACTAGTGTTCTTTGCGCTTGCATTTTATGCTTCTACTGATAGCTTCATGGCTGCTAATTGGCCTGAGATTGCGATGGTGGATTATGGTTTTAAACTATTAGTTAGTTTATGTTTATTTTTACCGGCTTATGGCGTGTTATTAAAGATATTAGAAAAGCGCATTATCAAGTTACCTAATAGCGCCTCTTTAGCTTAGATATTGGCTATCAGTAACAATAATCTCTATTATTAATCTGCGTTTTTAAGCAAGGGTTTTAGTAGCGATATTCATTATCGACTCTGATTAATGGATAAATAGTCATTAAGAAGTTCACAGGGAGAGCTTCTTAATGCTCAGCTAGTTAATCGAGACGCTAAAAATCACAATTAGTTGCATGCACTGATCTGACTAACTCATGTCTTTAGCTTTTGACTTTTAGCTTAAACTTTACTTTTACTACAACTCGAGTTTACTGAATATACCTGTTCTAATGTTTGCCATTGCACTGTTTCCCAACTATCTGGTTTAGGCCAATGAATCGGGGCAACAGTTAAATCAAAGTGCTTAATATTAGTCAATAACTCACCTTCAAAATGATTATCAACAATTAGCTTTGATTTTGGTGCGCTACATATTGTTACTTGAGTGCTAATGGACAGTAATGCTTGAGGGTCAATATTGTCATTTTGACTTTCATAATCGTAAACAACTCTAATTTTTTGCTGTTCAGTCGTTGGATGTTTTATTAATAAAAAATACAATAAGCCGCCATGTTCTGGTTCTTTGAAACATTTAACGTCATCTATTTGGTAACGTTCCAACATTATTTTTTGTGTCGCAATATCTGCTTTAACTAACGGGTAACTTTGATCTGAAGTTGCAAGCCATTTTCTGGTGGAGTTAATAGAAAAAATGGCTGCAAATAGAATAGCAACAGGAAAGATAACTTGTGCGTAGTCACTACTAATACCGAGATCAAAGCGAGTAAAAGTGCTAATAAGTAAACTGCTTATAAACCAAAGAATACAAAAACCAGCAAGCGAAAACACCCAAAATACAGCAGTATTTAATACTGCTTTGAGATGACGTTTTTGCGGTGTAGGTAAGGTAGTTAACACTTGAGCTAAAAAAAGGTGCTCCACTTCAGTCATGTTACGTAAGTTTTCTGAGCTTGTTGCTGTCTCGGTCATTTGAAGCTTTCCAAGGTAAATTGAGAGGCCTTATTTGTCTTTATTTTCTTTTTCTTTATCTTTTGTCTCATCTCTTACAAATTTAATATCAGAAAATCCCATGCGCTCAAATTCATTAGCACGGTAGTTTTTCATAATGCCTTGACCACGAGAGCTCATTTCAAGTTGTTTTTCCATCGCCCAAAATGATTTTAAATCTACATTCTCAGCGGCTGCAACAGCTTCAAAAATATCAAAGTGTTGACTGAAAGAAAAGGAAATAGTTTTTTTAGTGCCTTTGTAAAAATAGGTAACTTGGCGTGCCATATAGCGTTGTCTCAATAAATAAAAAAGAAGATTTTACCACAGCTAAAGTATTGCTATCACATACTTTTTAGATTTAATTAAAATGACTTTATTTTATAAGTTTGAGTTAAGACACTGAAAAGCGACAATAATGAGCATTTTAGTCGTTTTGGGCTCACCGATTGATGTAATATTCATAATCATTATTAATCACTTTCAATAATCTGTGATTCAGATAAAAAATAATTTACGAGAACTGCTGAGTCAATTCATATTCTCAATTTAAAGGTCATTTATGTCGCTTAATCTTTCTCATAATAATTTAATGTCTTTAGCGGATCATACTTTTAAAAAGTACCCTGAAAATACCTTTGTTACAAATGTTGGTGAAGAATCCATTACATACCAACAAGCACAACAAAAAGTGATTCAACTGCAAGCTATTTTTAAAGATCTTGATTTAAAGCAAGGTGATAAAATTGCGATCTGTAGTGAAAACATGCCTCATTGGGGAATAGTTTATTTAGCAATTACCACCATGGGAGCAATTGCTGTTCCAATTCTGCCTGATTTTCATAGTAACGAAATACATCACATCATCATACATTCTGAAGTTAAGGCTATATTTGTTTCTAAAAAACTCTGCGCAAGACTCAATGAAGATGATTTCAGCTCAAGTTTATCTTTTGCATTTTCATTAGAAACATTGGATTTAATAGAAGATAAAACACCTAAACATTCAGAGCTGTTTGTTAAAGGTGCACAAACCATTGCACAAATGAAAGCCAAAGCGATAAAATTTGCTAAGCAGAAAAAATTGTTAAAATTGAGCGAAATAGACAATCGTTTAACTATTCACCCTAACGATGTTGCGGTGATCCTTTATACCTCTGGTACTACTGGGCAATCGAAAGGGGTGATGTTAAGTCATTACAACTTAATGGCACAACTTTACCAAGCAAATACTTTACAGGATATTACTAGTAAGGACCGATTTCTATCGATTTTACCTTTAGCACATACCTTTGAATGTTCTGTTGGTTTTTTAATTCCCTTTTCAAATGGAGCCTCTATTTATTACCTTAGCAAAGTGCCGTCACCAAAAATAATCTTAGCAGCTATGCAGCAAGTTAAACCCACTTGTATGTTAAGTGTGCCATTAGTGATTGAGAAAATTTATAAAAATAAAGTACTGGCTGAAATTCATAAAAGTAAAATTACAAAATATTTGTATGAAAATGTTAGTTTTGTGCGCAAACAGCTCAATAAAATAGCCGGTAAGAAACTGATCAAAAGCTTTGGTGGCGAGATAAAATTCTTTGGAATTGGTGGCGCTAAGTTATCTACTTTTGTTGAGCAATTTTTATTAGAAGCTAATTTTCCTTATGCTATCGGTTATGGGCTGACTGAAACTGCACCGATTATTGCTGGGGCGACTCTCGGTAAAACTCGTTTGGGTACAACCGGTATCTTTGTACCTGGCATTGAGTATCGATTTGTTAAACGAAATACTCAGGACCAAGAAGGTGAGTTACATGTTAGAGGCCCTAATGTCATGATCGGTTATTATAAAGAAAAAGAACGTACCGATGAGGTGTTAGATAAAGAAGGCTGGTTAAATACAGGTGATTTAGGTTATGTGGATGAGATGGGAATATTAACTATCAGTGGTCGTAGTAAAAATGTCATTATCGGTGCGAGTGGCGAAAATATTTATCCAGAATCAATAGAAGCTGTGATTGAACAACATCCGTTGGTGATCGACTCGATGGTATATGAAGTTGATAAAAAGTTAGTCGCTAAAATCTACATTGATTACGACTTATTTGATCAACAACATAACCTCAAAACTCAAAGCGATTTGGATTTACACAAAGATATCCTTGAACTTTTAGATAATATTAAAGATGAATCTAATCGTCAGTTGTCTGCATTTTCAAAATTGAATATGGCGATAGAGCAAACAGAACCTTTTATTAAAACACCGACCAAAAAAATTAAACGCTATCTGCATATGTAATTGATCATTTTTTTCAAATAGAAACGGTAAATTTAATCTTGAAGTGCATAACTCCTCTGAATAGAGATTGGTGGATATTCTAACTTTATAACCTTACGCCCTTATTTTTAAGACAAGGGCTGTTATCACAGATTGAGTACGTAAACCTTTTATCGAACATTCACCTGATTCAAATCAAAGTTGCTAGAGCTTTTTTTAACTACATTATTAATTAAGCAATTTATATTAATAGTAAGTTTTGGAGGTCAGAATGGATTTTTTCTCTATATTAATGAACGACCCAATTGTAGCAGCAGGTGTTGCTGTAATAGTAAGCACAACTTTTATCGTAGGTTATATAGTTTATTACTTTATTAAGAACATTATTAACTCTAAAGCAGAGTAATTGTTTTTATTATGGACTTTAAAAGTGAATAAAATCGACTTTAAATGTTGCTAACGATTATTTACTAACAGCAACGTGCACCCTTACAAAAGGGTGCTAATCTCACCCTTTTACTTTCCACTCAGTATGATTTA
>TARA_R110001583_G_scaffold77491_3_pt1 | contig 18638 bp, 13 predicted proteins | sample TARA_R110001583 | Tara Oceans TARA_R110001583 (sample SAMEA4398432) | marine metagenome | biome: Polar Biome; feature: [MES] marine water layer (ENVO:01000295) within the mesopelagic zone...; material: water (ENVO:00002006), including particulate matter (ENVO:01000060) such as...... | reverse complement strand
TTTGCTTCAATTATTGAACCTCATGGTAGTTATAGTAACGTGTCTGAATTTTCGCTAAACACAAAAAGTTATATTTCAAATTTAAAAGCTGTTTATAACGATGCTAATTATACAGCGATACTAATTGAAGACACAAAAGGGAATAAAAACATGTTCATTATTTCAAATAATGATGCATCAAAAGAAAGTAAACATAATTTAAAAATAAGTAATAAGGATTACCAATGGGTTGGTTCTTACAGTTATATAAATATTAATTAAACCAAATAAATTATAAAATTATGAAACGATTTAGTGAAAAGTACATAATCGCAAAAGAAATGAAATGGGAAGAGCTTGGAGGAGGTGTATCAAGAAAGTTCTTAGGTTATGATAATCAAATCATGATGGTGCAAGTGAAATTTGAGAATGGAGCATTAGGTGCCCCACATCAACATTTTCACACGCAAGCTACCTATTGTGTTTCAGGTAAATTTGAATTTGAAATAGATGGAGTAAAGAAAATTATAGAAGCTGGAGATGGAGTGTATATTGAACCAAATTTATTGCATAGCGCAATTTGTTTAGAAGAAGGGATATTAATTGACACATTTAGTCCCGTAAGAGAGGATTTCTTAAGTGGTGATAAGGTATCTTATTTTGGAGATAAAGAGTCATAAAAAAAATCTACTAGTCCGATTGGAGAAGATTTTATAGAACCGAAACGTTAAAATTAATTTAGAGGATTGGATCTTAAATTAATTTGTTTACTCACAGTATCAATAAATTAGGGGTGTTTCGTGCATTTTCGTTAATTGTTAAAAAAAACATTATTTAATATTTTTATTTAACATTTTTTTAATATATATTTGGTTTTCCAAAGTGGTTAACCAGTTTGGAAAACCAAATTAAAATAGTATTAATAATTAAAACTAAACTGAAAAAATGAAATGTGAGTATCTCTAAAAAAAAAGGACAGGTGCACACCTATCCTTTCTACTAAAAAATTACTTCTTTTAGGAGGGAAGTAAAATTAAAATTACATGTTATTACATTTATAAAAACACGATTGCAAAAATACAAAAAACAATTCATAAATTTTAGAATTGTCGGGTTTTTATAAAAGGGAAGATTAAAAAGATTTATAATCTATTCGTGAAAAATTAATATTTAATCATATTAATTAAAAATTAAACTTAAACATAAAAATTTAATTATGAATTTAAAAATCAAGCTAATGCTAATGCTAATGTTGACAGTCAACATTACTTTAATGGCTCAGGATAGCTTTTCAATTACGGGTACTGTTGTATCTGCAACTGATAGTTCACCAATTCCAGGTGTAAGTATTATTATTAAAGGGACTTCAAAAGGTGCCTCATCAGATTTTGATGGAAATTTTGTTTTAGATGTTAAACAAGGAGATGTTCTTACATTCTCTTTTTTAGGGTTTAAAACACAAGCTGTAACAGTTGCTAATAATCAAGCATTAGCTATTTCATTAGTTGAGGACACAAGTGTGCTTGATGAAGTTGTAGTAATTGGTTATGGAACTTCAAAAAAATCACATTTAACAGGATCGATTTCAAAAATAGTAAATGAAGATTTAGATCAAATTGCGGTATCTAGAGTAGATGATGCACTTATTGGTCAAGTCTCTGGGGTTAATATTCAGGCTACTGATGGTGAAGCCGGTGCTGCGCCTACTATTTCTATTCGTGGGGTTGGCTCTATGGCAGGAGACTCTACACCTTTAATCGTTGTTGATGGAGTTATTGTAGATTCGGATTTTTTAGGATCTTTAAATATGAACGATGTTCAATCTTTTGAAATATTAAAAGATGCTGCTTCATCTTCTATATATGGTTCTAAAGGTGCCAATGGTATTATAATGATATCGATGAAGCCTGGTATAGAAGGTAAAACGAGAATAAATTACAGTACTTATGTAGGTTTTAAAGAAGCTAGACAAAGTGATGCTTATACTTTTTCAATTGCTGAAACGGCAGCAGCAGAATTAGCTGCAAATGGAGTTCTTTCAGACAGAACTAAATACAAACAATTAATAGGTATTGATAGATCTTGGCAAGATGTAATTTTTGATGGAGGTATGATTACAAGTCATTCTTTGTCTTTAAGAGGTGGAAATGATAAAACTAAGTGGGCAACAAGTGTGAACTATTCAGATGATGAAGGTGTTTTATTAACTGATAATTTTACGAAGTATGGAATGAGACTTAAATTAGATACTAAATTGAATGAAAAGTTTTCTTTTGGAGCTAGTTTTAGTCCTTCTTACACAGAAAGAAGACGTTTTGATGGTTCTACACATGATATTTTAAGACAAACAAATTGGTTGCCTGTATATCATGATGCAAATACAATTCAATTTGTTGATAGAAGTATTTATCCAGATGTACAAATAGGAGATTATGCTACACAACGTCATTTTGATAATTATGATTTATATGGTGATGGAAGTACATTAGTTGATATTAGTAATACATCAAATACCAATCCAGCAGCAAAAATATTAGAACGTGAACGTTATGATAAGAAATTTAAATTGTTTAGTAGTTTTTATGGTCAATACCAAATTACAGATGATTTAACTTTTAAAAGTATGGCTTCTGGATCTTATCAAGATACTAAAAGATCAAGATGGCAAGGTGTTTTATCAAATAGAAATGGAGCGTCTGCTGCATCGATGGATGAAGGTTCTCAAAGAAGTATTTATTTAATATCAGATAATTTCTTAAACTATAATAAAAGTATTGACAAACATGATATTAGTGCAACTTTAGGTGTGGTTTTTGAATCTACAGATGAGTTCTTTTCATCTATTTCAGGTACAGGGTATACTAATGATGGTGTTAAGCAAATTACAAATGCAGCTACAATTTCTAATGCAGATGCTTTTGAATGGAAAAAGAATGGAATATCATATGTGTCTAGATTTAACTATGCTTTCGATAATAAGTACCTGGCATCTATTAGTTTAAGACGCGATGGAAGTTCAATTTTTGGATCGGAATATAAATATGGTAATTTCCCAGCAGCATCTATAGGTTGGAATATTTCAAAGGAAAGCTTTTTAGAAGATAGCGACGTTGTAAATAATTTAAAGATTAGAGCTAGTTACGGTGTTACAGGTAACGACCGTTTAAATACAGGTAGTGTAGATCCAGATTCAAGTAGTAGTACAAGTAGTTTAAGTACTGGTGATAAATTAGTGGATTTCTACCCTTCTTTGGCTTTATTATCTGCAACAACAGCAAGTGTAAATGGGGCTCTTCTATCTGGTTTTTCTCCACTAAATATAGCGAATCCAGAATTAAAATGGGAACGTTTAGTTGAGATTAATCCTGGAATAGATTTTGGTTTTTACAATAATAAAATTTCAGGATCTATAGATTGGTATCAAAGAACAAGTGATCAATTATTATTAAATAACCCAGTATCTTATACCACTGGATTTTCTAATGCCTTGGTTAACTTAGGTGAGGTTAAAAATGAAGGTTTTGAGTTTGAATTAAGAACAAAAAACATATCTACTGAAGACTTTAGTTGGAATTCTACTGTAATAGCTACTACAAACAAAAATACATTAGTAGATTTTGCAGATTCTAACGGGCAAATTCAAAATATTGATGCTAAAAGAGCTGCAGAATGGATTAATTTAGAGGGCATGCCAATTTCAACTTATTATGGTTGGGTAGTTGATAGAGATATTCCACTAGAATATTTAAATAATGCGTATCATCCAGTTGGAGGTGAAGCACAAGATGTGTATGTTAAAGATTTAAATGGAGATGGATTAATTGATGATGAGGATAAAGCGCCTTTAGGAGATCCATATCCAGATTTAATTTGGAGCTTTACAAATGAGTTTAATGTTGGCAATATAGATTTTAGTTTTATGTTCCAAGGAAGTCATGGTGCTGAAATTAGAAATATGGGAGATCAATATATCTTTAACCAATTTAATAGCGGTCAGGATTTTAATCCTGCAACCACTCCAGATCAAGATTTTATTAAACAAAAAATCTTTACAGATGATATTATTCAAGATGCTTCTTACATTGCATTGCGTAACTTAAACATTGGATATACCTTTTCTGAAGATGTATTGTCTAAATTGAAGATTTCTAAGTTAAGAGTTTACGCTGCAGGGCAAAACTTAATTTATAAGACGGCTGATGATTATACTGGTTTTAATCCAGAATCTATAGATAGAACTGGCCCTACAACATATGGTTATCAAAGAGCTGGATCACCTATATACAGTACCATATCTTTTGGGTTAAGTGCTGATTTTTAAGAGTATACAGTTTAATAAAAAATTTAAAGATATTATGAAACATATAAAATATATAGCTTTACTTATAATAGTAAGCGTAATCACTTCTTGTAGTAGTGATTTCTTAGAGCCAGCTCCAGATTCTGGTATTACTGCCGATACATATTTTAGTAATGCAGATGAAGTACAAACTGGTATTATTGCAATTTATGATGCTTGGCAAGGAGTAAATAGTACTAGTTTAGATGATAACCACAGTGTACAGTACGAGTTTTATCTTACTGAAATGCGTAGTGATAACACAAGAACTAAATCTCAAGAAGGTGAAGCAGCACAATTTGAGTTCTATAATGTAGAAGCCACTAACGGTATTGTAGAGAACTACTATTCGAGTATGTACAATACAATATTTAGAACAAATATAGTTTTAGATAACTTAGGTGTAATTGAGAATGCTGATACAGCCCTAACTTTTGAGGCAGAAGCTAAATTTAACAGAGCTTTGGCTTATTTTAATTTAGTGAGATTGTATGGTGATGTACCATTAATTGACAGAATAATTTCTCCTTTAGATACGGAAGTTCAATATACAAGAGTTGCCACATCTACTATTTATGGCTTAATTGTTAGCGATTTAACAACGGCAATAAGTGGGTTAAATAATGCTTATAAAACAAGAGCTTCAAAAGCAGCTGCGCAAGCATTATTGGCTAAAGTGTATTTAACAATTGGCGAATATTCATTAGCGCAAGGTCTTTGTGAAGATGTTATGGCTAGTGGTTTTTCTTTAGAACCAAATTTTAATGATGTATTCTACAAAGAAAGAAATAGTGAAATTATTTTTGCAATAGGTTATGAGCCTGCATTATCTTCAGACAGTCAAAACTTTTCTTCAGAATGGATGAATGGTGTAGGTAGAACAAGTGGGGTTAATTATGTTACAAATGATGTAATAGCTGCTTTAGATGTTTTTGGTGGCAATAGAACACAGTATTCATATAGAAATGATGTAAGTCAAATAACACAAAATCAGGTAGCCAAATATTTACCTAATGGTGAAAGTGGAGGTGCAGATGGTAAAACATTTATTAATGATGCTACATTAGCAGGTAACGATTGGATTGTATTACGTTACGCTGATGTTTTGTTAATGCATGTTGAAGCTATATTAGCAGGAGGAAATGAAACAATAAATGGTCAAGCACTTTCTTCATTCCAGAAAGTAAGAGATAGAGCTGGTTTAACAACAACGGTAACAATTGTAACTAAAGATGCCTTGTTACTAGAAAGACGTGTAGAATTAGCTTTCGAAAATCATAGATTATTTGATTTAATTAGATTTGAAAGAGCAGAGTCTGTACTTTCAGCATTTTCTGCAGCAAATGGTTTAGGGTATTCATCTTCTGATTTATTATTACCTATACCTCAAAGAGAAATTAACCTAAGTAAAGGCTTAATGAGCCAGAATGCTGGTTATTAATTAAAGTATCAGTTTAATTTTAAAAAGTAAACATGAAAAAAATAATAAAATTTAAAAACCGTGTATCATCTTCGATTTTAGGTGCTATAGCATTAATAGCTGTATTATCTTTATCGTCTTGTGACCCAAGTTTAGATTCTTTAGTGTATGATTTGCCTGAAGCAAATTCAAAAGCAGATTTAACGCCACCAGCCGCTAGTTTTTCAGCAGCAGAAACAGATGATTTTTTAACATGGACATTTGGTAATACGTCTGCAAGTGCTACAGATTATACATGGAATTATGGCGATGGAAACTCATCTACTGGTTTAGATGGAATAAATACGTTTCCTGCTGAAGGAACTTTTACAGTAACGTTAACTGCAACAGATAAACTTGGTGTTTCAAGTACTTTTTCAATGGAAATAGTAGTAGTGGAACCACCAATACCGGCAGCAATTAATCCAGAAGTAATAAATGGTGATTTTAGCGATGGTGGAGGTAGTTGGAAATGGCCTGAATTTACAGGAGGTACAAAAGATGCCTTTAATGGTAGTAGTGATGGTTCTAATATTAATTATGATGGTTCAGATAATGGAGGTAAAACAGCCGGTGCTAAATGGACAAATGGTACCTCTTCAGGAATTTACAGAAGTCCTTCTTCTAGATTTGCCGGTCAAAATTTAACGGTTTCTCCAGGAAGAGAATATATTTTAGAATATGAATATGCTATTAAAAATGATAATGATAGCAATGGTGGAGCTAAAATTGTGGGAGAAATATTGGATGGTCATTTTACTGATGGAGCAGATGCTTTAGCTAGTTCAGATGCTGGTCCTATAGTAAGAAATGAAGGTACTAACCTTTTAGGAAAAGGTAATTTTACATTAGTAAGACAGCAGTTTACCGCAAATGATTCTGGTTTAATATCCATATTTATTTGGGCTGAGACTCAGCAAGATGCTTATGTTGACAATGTAAAAGTTTATCCAGCAGATTAAATATATAAAATGGTAAAAGTTAAAGTTTATTTTAAGTTCTTATTGGTTCTTACATTAATGCTCAGTATGAGTATTAATGTAAGTTGCCAAGAGGATTCTATAACATCTATAGTTGTAGAATTACCTGAAAATGATGAAAACATAGAAGAGCCAACTTACAAATTACCTAATATAGATTTAAATAATTGGAAGGTAACATTACCCATTGGAAAACCAATTGAAGTTGCACCTCCTGAAATATTGAATTATGCAACTAATGAAACGTTAAAACCCTTTTTTTATAATGATTCAATTAAAGGAGCTTTAGTTTTTTATACGTATCCAAATGCTTCAACTGCTAATTCATCTTATTCTAGAACTGAATTACGTGAGCAAATGGTACCTGGAAGTAATGATGTTAACTGGACTTTTTCCAAAGGAGGAAGAATGAAAGGTACATTGGAAGTTTCAGAAATGTCAAAAGATGGAAATGGAGATTATTATAGAGCTATAATAATGCAAATTCATGGGAGGTTAACAAATGCTCAAAAAATAGTAATAGGTGCAACAGATAATAACGCACCACCTATGTTAAAAATTTATTGGGTAAATGGTAAAGTTAGGGTTAAAACAAAAGTGTTGAAAGATTTGAATGCGACGGATACAGAAATGTTGCATGAAGAAGCTTGGGGAGATGATGATGGTTATACTTTTCCAGAATATGTAGGTTTTGAAAAATTTACGTTAGAAGTAAAAGTATCAAATGGAAGAATGGAAGTGATACTAAATGAAAAAAACTCAGTTGTTTATGAAAACATTCATATGCAAAAATGGGGAATATTTGAAAACTATTTTAAAGCCGGAAATTATTTTCAGTCTAAAGATACACAATCATTTGCTAAAGTAAAGTATTATGATTTGGTGGTAACTCATTAATAATGAAATTAATAAGTTTGAATTAGTTATTATTTTTTGGTTAGATAATCTGGTCTTTTTTATTAAAGACCAGTTATTCTAAAATTAAAAAAGAGAGCCTTTTAGTTTTTATTGTAAGTAAAGGTTTTTATTGTAATTTTTTTTTTAAGTTTATAAAATAAATGTGGTTAACCAAATAAAATTATATGAAGATAGAGGCCCTTTCAAAAAGTGATAATAGAGAAGTTCAAAATTCAATAATTTCTCAAATTAGAGAATTAATTAATTATAAAAATTTAGAACCTGGTGATAAGTTACCTTCAGAAAGATCATTATCTGAGAAATTTGGATTAAGTAGGAGTAATGTTCGTGATGCAATTCAAAAATTGGAGTTCTATGGATTATTACAATCAATACCACAAAGCGGAACTTTTGTTGCTAACATTGGAGTAATTGCAATGAATGGGATGATTGATGATATTTTAAGATTAGAAGACCCTGATTTTAAATCATTAGTTGAAACTCGAATTTTATTAGAATTAAAAATAGCAAGGTTAGCCGCTTTAAGAAGAACTGATGAAGATTTAATGCTAATGAGTGAAGCCTTAGAAGCATATAGTAAAAAGGTTTTGAATTGTGAAGATGCTGTTCAAGAAGATTTATTGTTTCATTTGGCAATAGCCAAAGCTAGTGGTAATAGTAGTTTAAATACATTAATGTTAATGATAACACCTGAAATTATTACAAACTTTGAAAAGCACCATGTTTGTGATAAAGGTATGGCAAGATCTGGAATTAAAGAGCATCAAGATATTTTTAACGCTATTAGAGATCAAAATCCAATAGAAGCGAAGGAAAAAGTAAAAGTACATTTTAAAATGTTGTACCAATATTGTTATAATATTGAATAGTTAAAATCAGGGACTAAAAAATGCACATTTTTGTCTTTAGGTAAAAAATAGGAGGGAATCGTTTACTTACAATTAAAATTTCAATTTGATTTAGAATTAAATTAAATTCAATATAGTTTTCGATAAATAATTATTAAAAAGAGGACTTTATAAATCGTAAAGGCATTTTTTAATAGTAATATGTTAGTATATAATAATACGTAAAATTTCAAAATTTATGAAAGTAAAAGGATTAAGATGGTTTATTATAGGGCTTATTTTTTTAGCAACAGTAATAAATTATATAGACAGAAGTGCACTTGCTATCATGTGGGGTAATGAAAATGTTGAGGGTTCAATTTCTCAATCATTAGGACTTACTAAAAATGATTACAGCTTAATTTTAAATATTTTCATGGTTGCCTATGCACTTGGTCAATTATTTTCAGGAAAATTATTTGACAAAGTTGGTACAAGAATAGGATACGTAATAAGTATTGGTGTTTGGGGTATATCCTCTTTTTTGCACTCTACAGTTCGTGGATTATTTGGAATCACCTTTTTTAGAAGTACACTGGGGTTATCTGAAGCAGGTAACTGGCCAGGAGGTGTTAAAAGTAATGCTGAATGGTTTCCTATTAAAGAACGTGCCATTGCCCAAGGTTTATTTAATGCTGGAGCCTCTATTGGTTCAGTAATTGCACCACCATTTATTGCAATGCTTTTTGTAGCTTATGGCTGGAGAATAACTTTTATGGTAGTAGGTTCTTTTGGAATTTTATGGATTATTCCTTGGTTATTAATTAACAAAGCAGGTCCCAAAAAGCACCCTTGGATAACTAAAGAAGAACAAAAATATATTATTGAGGGACAAAGTATTGCCGATCAAAATGCAACAGAAGAAACTAAAGGTTTAAGTCTTAAAGAAATTTTATCTCATAAAGAATCTTGGGCAATAGTAGTTGGACGTTTCTTTTTAGAACCTATTTGGTGGTTATTTGTTGGATGGATGCCTATTTACCTGTTTGATGTGTATGGATTTAATGTAAAAGAAGTTGGGATGTTTGCTTGGGTACCTTATGTAGGAGCTGCTATTGGTAGTATTGCAGGAGGTTATGTTTCTGGAAAAATAATTGCAAAAACAAATTCAATTGATAAAGGAAGAAAAACTACCATTTTAATAGGTGGAATAATCATGTTTTTAGGTTTAGTTGCAACAGTATTATTTGGTGATTCACCGGAACGTTTTGTTGGTATTGTATTTTTTGTATTGTTCGGATTTCAGTTTGCAATTAGTAATGTGCAAACATTACCAAGTGACTTTTTTAGTGGTAAATCGGTAGGGTCTTTAGCGGGTCTTGGAGGAATGGTTGGAGTTTTCTCTGTAATTATTATGAACTTTTTAATTCCAAAAATTGCAGAAGTATCTTATACTCCAATTTTTATTGCAATTGCAATTTTTGTACCTCTTGGAGTTGGAGCAATTTATTTCTTTGCAAGAAATATACAATCAGTAGAAAAATAAAAAATAAATTAAAGAATATAAAAAATAAAAGTGATGAATAAAATAAAAGGAAAAGTAGCTGTAATTACAGGTGCTACTGGTGGAATTGGTTTTGAAGTAGCAAAAAGATTGGGTAAAGACGGATACATTGTAGTTTTAAACGGTATTGAAGATGATGCAGGAGCTAAAAGAGTTGAAGAGCTTACTGCAGAAGGAATAACTGCTGAATATTACGGATTTGACGTTACAAAAGACGAAGAAGTAACTGCAAACATTACTAAAATTGGTGAAAAATACGGTAGAATTGATGTTCTTGTTAATAATGCAGGTGGATTAGGAGGAAGATCTAGGTTTGAAGAAATGACAACCGAATTTTATAGATTTGTAATGGCATTAAACCTTGATTCAGTATTTTTTGCATCAAGAGCAGCTATACCGTTTCTTAAAAAAGGAGATAATGCTTCAATAATTAACTATACTTCAAATGCAGCATGGAACGCTGGAGGACCTGGTGCTGGAATTTATGGTACATCTAAAGCTGGGGTTCACGCAATAACAAGAGCATTAGCAAAAGATTTAGCTGAATATGGAATTAGAGTAAATGCAGTATCTCCTGGTACTATTGATACGCCATTTCATGCTCAAATTAAATCAACAAAGCCAGAAGTTTTTGCCTCATGGAAAAATAGTATTTTGTTAGGAAGATTAGGGCAACCACAAGAAGTAGCTTCTGTTATATCTTTCTTAGCAAGTGACGATGCATCTTTTATAACAGCTGAAACCATCCAAATTGGTGGTGGACAAGCTTTAGGAATATAAATTAAAATATCTTTTATTTAAGGGCGTTTTCCAATAGATTGTATCTATTGGCTGATTTCCTTTAATTGATAAATATCAAAATTAATAAAATGAGTAAATTAAACGGAAAAGTAGCAGTAGTAACTGGTGGTGGACGTGATATAGGTCGTGCTGTTTGTGTGAAATTAGCAAAAGAAGGCGCAAAAGTTGTAGTAAACTATTTTGATAGTGAAGCCGATAGAGATGCTACAATGAAAGCAATTAAAGCTGTTGGTGGTGAGGCAATTGCAGTTTATGCAGACGTTACAAAACAAGAAGATATTGATAATGTGGTTGCTAAAACCAAAGAAGCTTATGGAGAAAAAGTTGATATTTTAGTAAACGTTGCTGGTGGTTTATTCGCTAGAAAAACTATTGAGGAAATGGACGAGAAATTCTATGACTTAGTAATGAACGTTAACTTTAAATCAACAGTGTTTGTTACTCAAGCTTTTAAACCATTAATGGGCAAAGGAGGTTCAATTGTAAATTTTGCTTCTCAAGCAGGTCGTGATGGAGGCGGCGGTGGATCTGCTCTTTATGCAGCATCTAAAGGTGCAGTTATGACATTGACAAGGAATTGGGCTAAAGAATTTGGACCTCAAGGAATTAGAATTAATGCGGTTTGCCCAGGTATGATTGCAACTAAATTTCACGATGATTTTACAAAAGATCAAGTAAGAACAAATGTTGCAAATGCAACACCATTAAGAAGAGAAGGTACTGCAGCAGAAGTTGCGGATTTAGTTGCTTATTTAGCAGGTGATGAATCTTCTTTCTTAACAGGAAATAATGTAGATATTAATGGAGGTTTAGCTTTTAGCTAATTTTCTAATTTTATAATAAGGCTGTTTAAATATCTTCATTGATTAAAAATTTCGCAATTTAAGTTGCTTACTTTTTTTTGATATTTGAGTGTTTTTAAACAGTCTTTTTTTTAATCTAATTAAATTTAAACAATGAGTAAAGTAATAACTTTCGGAGAAATCATGTTAAGATTAGCTCCACAAGGATTTTTAAGATTTTCACAAGCAGATAATTTTGATGTTGTGTATGGAGGAGGAGAATCTAATGTAGCAGTTTCATTAGCAAATTATGGTGTTTCAGTTGATTTTGTAACCCGTTTACCAAAAAATGATATTGGACAATGTGCAATGATGGAAATGCGTAAAAGAGGTGTTGGAGTAGATAAAATTGTTTGGGGTGGAGATCGTTTAGGTATTTATTTCTTAGAAACTGGAGCAGTATCAAGAGGAAGTAAAGTAGTGTATGACAGAGCACATTCTGCTATTGCAGAAATTGAATCAGGAATGATCAATTGGGATGAAGTTTTTGCCGGAGCAGAATGGTTTCATTGGACAGGAATCACACCGGCTATTTCTCAAGGAGCGGCAGATGTTTGTTTAGAAGCGGTTAAAGCAGCAAGTAAACTTGGAATTACCATTTCAACAGACTTAAATTACCGTGCAAAATTATGGCAATATGGTGGTGATAGAGAAGCAATAATGACAGAATTAACATCGTACTGCGATGTTATTTTGGGAAATGAAGAAGATGCAGAAAAACACTTCAACATTAAGCCAGAAGGTTTAGATATTACAACACACGGTCATGATGTAAAAGCAGAAGCATTTTTATCTGTTTGTCAACAAATGATGGAAAAATTTCCAAGAGCTAAAAAAGTAATCACAACGTTAAGAGGTTCTATTTCAGCATCGCACAATACTTGGGCAGGTGTTTTATATGATGGAACAAAAATGTTTGAAACACGTCAATATCAAATAACTGATATTGTAGATAGAGTTGGTGGTGGAGATAGTTTTATGGGAGGTTTAATTTATGGATTATTAGAATATCCTGAAGATGATCAAAATGCATTAGACTTTGCAGTTGCGGCTTCTTGCTTAAAACACACAATAAAAGGAGATGCAAACTTGGTAACTGTTGATGAAGTCCAAAAATTAATGGGTGGAGATGCTTCAGGTAGAGTAGCGAGATAAAAAGAATTATATTAATTAGGTTTGTTTTCAAGGGAAGTTGAGTTATTAAATTAATTCAACTTCCCATAATTAATTATGAAAAAATCAATAGCTATTATTTGTGGAGGAGGTCCTGCTCCTGGTATCAATACTGTAATAAGTACCTTGGCAAAAACATTTCTTAAAGATAATTATAAAGTCTTAGGAATGCATCATGGATATAAGGGGTTGTTGTCTGAAAACCCAAAAGTTGAGGTGTTTAATTTTGAACGTGCTGATAGAATTTTTAGCAGAGGAGGTTCTACATTAATTATGAGTAGGTTTAAACCAAAGGATAGTGATTTTAATTCAGTTTTTTTTGAAAAGAATAATGTAAAACTATTAGTAACAATTGGTGGAGATGATACGGCCTCCACGGCTAGCCGATTGACAAAATATTTGGTAAATAAAAAATTAGATGTGGCGCATATTCATGTGCCTAAAACTATTGATAATGATTTACCGTTACCAGATCGTAATCCAACTTTTGGGTTTCACACGGCAAAAGATGAAGGGGTGCGTATTGGAAACACCGTTTATGAAGATGCAAGAACTAGTGAAAACTGGTTTGTAGTTTCTGCAATGGGAAGATCTGCAGGACATTTAGCTTTTGGAATTGCATCAGCTTGTCATTTTCCAATGATGATTATTCCAGAAATGTTCAATAAAACAACAATTACTTTTGAAAAATTAACAAACATGATAATTTCATCTATTCTAAAAAGTAAAATTCTTGGAATAGAATATGGAGTTGCAATGATAAGTGAAGGCGTTTTTCATTTTATGGATGATGCCGAAATCAATAATTCTGGAATCAATTTCACCTATGATGACCATGGTCATCCAGAATTAGGAAATGTAAGTAAGTCGCATATATTCAATTATTTATTGCAAGTAAAATTAAAAGAGTTAGGTTTAGATATAAAATCAAGACCCGTTGAAATTGGATATGAATTAAGATGTTGTAATCCAATAGCTTTTGATTTAACTTTATGTACTTTATTAGGAATTGGAGTTAAAAAACTTTTTGATCAAGGCATAACAGGATGTATAGTAAGTGCTAATTCTAAGGGAGATATAACTCCTCTTTATTTAAAAGATTTTGAAGATGAAAATGGAAAAGTACAGCCAAGATTGGTTGATATAAATTCTGATATGGTACAACTTTTTATGAATCATCTTATCTATATTAGAGAAAAGGATTACAAGAAAGCAAAAAAGTACGTTGACAATCCAGCTGCGTATGATTTTAAAAAAATATTAAACTGGAATTAATTTTAAGTTAGATAGAACTTAAGTATAAGACCAAAAACTAATATTAAAGGCTAAAATTAGAAGTAAGAAGTTCGAAATTGTGATGTCTTTGCGAGAAGTTTGATAAAACGACGTGGCAATCTCATCATTTGAAGTTAGAAAGTGAAACAATTATACAAATAAACGATTAAACAATTACACAAAAATAATGGCACAATTTACAAGAATAGAAGTTGCAACTGCAATGAAAGAAACAGGGATGATTCCTTTGTTTTTTAGTAACAATTTAGAATTAAGTAAAAACGTATTAAAAGCGTGTTATAATGGTGGTGCACGATTAATGGAATTTACGGCTCGTGGAGATTTTGCTCACGAAGTTTTTGGCGAATTAACAAAATATGCAGTTAAAGAATTACCAGGAATGATAATGGGAGTTGGTTCTGTTACAGATGGTGCAGCAGCATCATTATATATGGCATTGGGAGCAAACTTTATTGTGACTCCAGTATTAAGAGAAGATATTGCAATTGCTTGTAACCGTAGAAAAGTTTTATGGTCTCCGGGTTGTGGAACGTTAACTGAAATAGCACGAGCTGAAGAACTTGGCTGTGAAATTGTGAAATTATTTCCTGGAGATATTTATGGACCACAGTTTGTAAAAGGCATAAAAGGACCTCAACCTTGGACAAGTGTTATGCCTACTGGTGGTGTTTCACCAACAAAAGAAAATTTATCTGGTTGGTTTAATGCAGGAGTTACTTGTGTTGGAATGGGATCTCAGTTAATTTCAAAAGAAATTATAGCGAATAAAGATTATGCAAAATTAGAGCAAGATGTGAAAAAAGCCATAGCTTTAATTAAAGAAGTAAGAAAATAAGTACTTTTTTTAATAAATACTTTAAATGCGATTTAGAATTTTAAATCGCATTTTTTATGGATTAAATTTGTAGCAAAATCCAGAATTAAACTGGAGATCTTGGGATTATGAATTGTTAAATTACATTTTTTAAAAATGTAATAATTTGATAGTCAAAATAACTTTTCAATTGACACTATCCATGCCAAAAAAACTTTACATTTCTGTAAAGCTTTTTTTTATCAAACCCAATTTACGCTCCTCTTCTTTTTCTTGTATTTTTAGTGCTACTTTTTTTATCTGATTGTCTAGATGAATTAGCTGTCCTTTTTCTTTCCTGAACTCTAGCGGGTTTGCGAGTTTGGTTTGTTTTAGATCTGTTTTGTGTTGCAACAGCTTTTCTTTCTTGTGTTCTAACAGGCTTTCTATTAGTTACAGAACGGTTTTGAGAAGCTTTGTATTGACTTCTATTTGTAACATTATTATTTCGATTATAAACTGTTCTTGAATTTTTATTAGTATTAATAGCTGTTCTATTTCTATTAGTAACGGTTCTAGAATTACTGTTTGTTCTAGCTGAACTATTACCACTAGATCTGTTAACAGTTGCACTTCTGTTTGTTCTAGGCGTATTATTACCTTTTGCTCTATTTACGGTTGTATTTCTATTATTAGAGTTAACTCCGTTCGAATTTCTTTTTATAATAGAGCTAGCTCTATTATTTCTGTTGTTTCTAGCAGCAATATTATTGTCATTTCTTCTTTTTGGAACATTTTGTGTAGTTACTCTTTGTCTTGTGTTGTTTCTAGCGTTCTTATTGTTATTTCTATAATAGTTGCTTTTATTGTAATAATTGTTTCTAGAATGATCTCTATTATAGGTGTATCTTTGTTCTTTATAATGATTTCTATAAGGTTTGTAACTTACAATTCTAAAATCAAATAACGGTCTTGAAAAATAATTATGATATGGGTGATATACGTAACTACGGTTATAATTATTTATAAACCCATTATAGTGAGAGTAAGAACCATGTCTATTGTAAAATACTCTTAAACCACCTAATTGAACCAATCTACCATTATTATAGTTGATATTTATGCTTCCAACTCTTTCAACACGCCCATAATAATCGTAATAAATTGGAATATCTTCAATTTGAATTATTGCCCCAAAATCATCATATTGTACGTAAGCATCGTAATTGTAACCAGCATTATAGCTAATATTTACTCCATTTCCTTGGTAGCTTGCATTAAAACCATCACGAGGGTTTATATAAAAATCAAACTCTCCATTTTGAAAAACAGAAAATGTTACACCTCTTTCAACAAACTTAAATGAATCTCCATAATCGCTATAATTTGAAATAATTGTAGTAGAATTTGAATTATTAGTGGTTGAAGCTATTGCTCCTAAAGTCACTAATAAAAATGTTGCGAATAAAAATAATTTGTTTTTCATAATATTGGGTTTTAATGTTAATACTAAAAATGTTGGTTAGAAGTATCTATTTTCTTATTCGCAAACAGCGTGCCAAGAAATTTAAGACATTATAAGTGGTTAAAAATCAGCACTATAAAATATTATTGTTTAATAAATGAATTTTTAAGTGATTAGGAATTTCAAATAATTATTTTTGTATATCTATAAAAATGAGCATTATTAATTATATCAACGTAATAGTACCTATTCCACTTCAAAAGTTATTTACCTATAAAATAACGGAAGCCGAAGCTGACTTTTTAAAGCCAGGAATGCGTGTTGCAGTAGAATTTGGGAAATCTAAAATTTATACTGGACTAGTTTATAATATTCATAACACCGCTCCAGTAGGTTATGAGGCTAAAGAAATTCACCAAATATTAGATGAAACACCTATTGTAAATGAAATTCAACTAAAACATTGGGAATGGATTGCAAATTATTATATGTGTTCTTTGGGTGAAGTATTTAGAGCCGCTTTGCCATCAGCATTTTTGTTAGAAAGTGAAACTGAGATTCAGGCTGTTGCAGGTTTTTCAAAAGAAAATGAACTTTCCGATGAAGAATTTTTAATTTGTGAAGCATTACAACATCAATCGCAGCTTTCTATTTTTAAAGTAATGGAAATTTTAGGCAAAAAATCGGTTTTTCCTATTATTAAAAGTTTGATTGAAAAAAATGTAATTATAGTTAAAGAGCAAATTTACGAACAATACAGACCAAAGTTGGTAAAATATATTCGTTTAAAAGAGGAATGGAGTTCAAATGAAAAGCTATCAGAATTATTAGAACTATTAAGTAGAGCAAAAAAGCAACGAGTATTAATATTAACTTATTTTCAATTACAAACTAGCAAAAAACCGATTAAAGTATCACAACTTCAGGAAAATTCAGATTGTTCATTAGCCGTTATTAAATCTTTAGTTGATAAAGGTATTTTCGAATATTATTTTATTCAAAAAGATCGTATCAATTTTAACGGAATAACTTCTGAAATTAAAAAGTTGACAGAACATCAGAAAATTGCTTATAATTCTATTAAAACTTCTTTTGAAACTAAAAACACTTTATTGCTAAAAGGAATTACAAGTAGTGGTAAAACAGAAATTTATGTTAAATTAATTAAACAATTACTTGAAGAAGGGAAACAAGTGTTGTATTTGCTTCCTGAAATTGCATTAACTACGCAATTAATAGAGAGATTACAATATTATTTTGGTGAATATTTATCTGTTTTTCATTCAAAATATTCAATGAATGAACGTGTTGAAGTTTGGAATAATGTATTAGAAAATAAGCAAAAAGCACAATTAATTTTAGGAGCAAGGTCTTCATTATTTTTACCATTTTCAAATATTGGGTTAATTATAGTTGATGAAGAACACGAACCTTCTTTTAAGCAATATGATCCCGCACCAAGGTATCATGCCCGAGATGCAGCAATAGTTTTAGCGAACTATCATAAAGCAAAAGTGTTATTAGGTTCCGCAACACCTAGTATAGAAACTTATTACAATGCACAACAAGGAAAATATGGCTTAGTTGAGTTAAACAGAAGGTTTGGAGATGTTTTATTACCTGAAATTGAGTTGGTTGATATAAAAGAAAAACATCGAAAAAAGAGAATGACGGGTCATTTTTCAGATAGATTATTGGAAATGATAACTGATGCCTTAAATGAAAAAGAACAAGTTATTTTATTTCAAAATCGTCGTGGATTTGCACCAGTTATTGAATGTGAAACTTGTGGAGTTTCACCGCAATGCCCACAATGCGATGTTAGTTTAACATTTCATAGTTATCGCAAAGAATTACGATGCCATTATTGTGGACACAAACAAGCAATGCCACAAAACTGTGGAGCTTGTGGTAGTGAAAAACTAAATTCTAAAGGGTTTGGTACCGAACAAATTGAGTTAGAATTAGAGGAGCTTTTTCCAGATCATAAAATTGGTAGAATGGATTTAGATTCTACGCGTGGTAAATATGGATATCAAAAAATTATTGGTCAGTTTGAAGCCCAGGAAATAGATATTTTGGTTGGAACTCAAATGCTTTCAAAAGGATTGGATTTTTCTAATGTTACTTTAGTTGGGATTATGAATGCGGATACGATGCTAAATTTCCCAGATTTTAGAGCACATGAACGAAGCTACCAAT
>TARA_R110001583_G_scaffold61505_3_pt1 | contig 18678 bp, 16 predicted proteins | sample TARA_R110001583 | Tara Oceans TARA_R110001583 (sample SAMEA4398432) | marine metagenome | biome: Polar Biome; feature: [MES] marine water layer (ENVO:01000295) within the mesopelagic zone...; material: water (ENVO:00002006), including particulate matter (ENVO:01000060) such as...... | reverse complement strand
AACGTTCATGTTGGGCAGTTCCTGCCACACGAACGCTTAGTTGTTGTGGGTAGTTTTACCTTTTAGTTCAATCTGAAATTAATTGGAATCGTAAATGAAACCTTTGAAGGCAAATTGTGGGCTTTACCAGGAATCCAATTAGGCATGCTATTTACTACACGAAGAGCTTCATCTATCAACAAAGGATGTGCGTATTCAACAATCCAAGATTTTTCAATCTCTCCTTGGAATCCAATTATAAATTTCACTAATACTCTTCCTTGAATACCTTTTTTTTGAGCTTTTAAAGGATAAATTACATGAGTCGCAATAAAGTCCTTCAAAGCCGAATCTCCTCCTACAAATTCTGCTAAAATTATTTTTCCAATCTTACCTTCAACAATACTGCCATCTTCATTCCAGCACTCAATTTCCTTGAGCCTATTTTTTTTATATATTTCTCTTGAACTTATTTTTCCATTTTTGTGATACCATTTCCATACTCCATTATACTTATTATTAAAAAATTCCCCTTCCTTCTTCTTTGTTCCATCTTCATAATAAAATTCAAATAAGCCATTCTTTTTTTTCAACTTTTTTGATTTATATGTACCAGCCATTTGAATCTGATCACTAACATAGTAATCACATACAGTCCACGTTTCTTTATTATTTTTGAAAATCTTTCTGTAATAGTTTGCTTTTTCTTTACATACTTCTTTCCAGTTGCTATCAAAATGTTTAATAATAGTGTCTTGAGCATTAGCTGGCTGTAAAAAACATATTAGGATTAATAATGTTATATATTTCATTTGTTTATTTTAAATTACCCATAACGGGCTTGCTAAGTTTCGTGGGCGATTAAAAGAGTTGTCTTATTCAAACCGCTAAAAAAGCAAGCCGAGTAAATTTGTTTATATTTTTCAGCAAACCAACTTAGTTGGCTTGCTGGTGTTTCTTAATTGTACTAAACTTTCAAACTGCTCATCAACGCCCATGAAATTTAACTTTTGTTGCCATTTCGTTGTTTTTCGAATGTCAAATTATTCAGTCACAGTTCGTTTGTTACTTTTCAGCATTCGAGTAAACTCAGTCATCATTTTGCTTGGTAATATTTTTTAATCCATTTGAATTATCAATACCATAGCTCTATAAATTCAATCTAAATATTATCAGATTGTGACTTCATACAAAACGATTCATATTTTTTATTTGCATATTGTCACAAAAGCAGTTGGCATCCACCATAAATTCACTCCGAATGCTACTGATACAATTTCAAATCCTTGAGCGGTTTTTTCATTTAGTAATCTTTCGACGTCATTTCTCAATCCGTCTGTTGACCACGTTGTACTAAGTTTAATTATTGAATGACTTTTCATTTCTATGAATTTTAAGATTCTATTTATAGATTATTATATGATGTGCGCTTCACAATGAATGGCAACGATTGTGTATGTGTACATACATTTACATTTCTTTTATATCTTCTAAAAGGTACACTTACACATTATAAATAGGGCTGTATATGTATCTCTTATTTCAAGAGCACCAAAAATAAGCATAAATCTCAGCAAACAGAATTTAATATTGCCTTAAAGGTTTATCAGAATTAATTTACAGTCAAAATATCATAGTGCATATCTGTATAAGATTGGCCTCCTGCAGTATCTTATTATGATATTAGTTCCTGGCAGGCTAAGACATCGGTTCACTAAAATTTCCTACTCCCAACCCGTCGAGAGTTCTTTGTCAATGGAAATCTATCCTTTCTACCTGTCGAGAACGTTTTGCCACGTGATTTTTCTCTTCCCCAATGGTCTAGAGCGTTTTGCCGCGTGGCATCTGTCAATATTTTTCGTTTTGAGCATTTTGCCAAGAGATTTTAACTCTCCCCGAGTAGAAAATACATTTTACCATTGGAATTCACCTCTTAACAGACAAAAAGTATTAAAACTACAACTTATATTCATCAGTTTCACTGGTTTCTGCTTCAACTTCTCTTTCAAAACTGGCAAGCATGTAAGAACAGTATTCCTTAATCTACTACTCATTTTCGTTTCACTGACTTGGAGATATGAAAATTGGAACGCTTAGTATATGGTCCGTTTCGTTGACTTTTGGCTTCCTAAGTTTGGGAGAGCTCCAAATCAACGGCGTTTGGCCTCTTTTGGTTTGGGAGAGCTCCAAATCAACGGCTTTTTGCCTTCTTTGAGTTGGGAGAGCTCCAAATCAACAGCAAATGACCCTTTTTTTTGAGAAAGGGCTCCGCGTCAACGCCGTTTGGTGTTTTAGAGGTGGAAAGGGCTCCGCGGCGTCGATTTCTCTGCTTATGAAAATAGCGGATGATTGCAGTCCTCGTTTCCTTGCTTTTAATAAAAAGGATTTGTCTCTATTTATTTTAAGCATATCATGCTTGGAAAATACCGACTATCAAATAAAAATTTATTTGTGATAATCTGCGTAATTTGTGGGCACTTAAGTATTAGTTTACCTCTCAAATCAAGCCTATTTATGTTCCTTTAAAAGCATGCAATTCTTTAGCACAAGCTTTCTGCTTTTTTTGTACTTTAGTCGCTGAATTGAAATTGAAAATTATTAATCATGAATTATGAATTGATTCACTCATAATTTATAACTCCTAATTCATAATTCTATATGAGTTTTAAGTCGATATTTAAATCTGCAATACCATACCTGGCTTCAATAATCATCTTCCTAATAATAGGATTTATCTACTTTCAGCCCGTACTAGAAGGCAAGCAGTTGCGCAAAGGCGACTCGATGAATGCTTGGGGAGGTAAAAAAGAGATTATCGATTACCGAAAAGCTACTGGAGAAGATCCACTTTGGACCAACTCCATGTTTGGTGGCATGCCGGCTTATCAAATCAATGTCGACTATCAGGCTAAGGATATGTATTTCTTTAAGCAACTTATGGAGCTGCACACGCCCGATCCAGTACGTTACCTCTTTCTTTATCTTATCGGATTTTATATTCTAATGCTTTCGCTACGAGTTAACCCGTGGCTCGCCATTGCAGGGGCGTTGGCCTATGCATTATCAACTTATTTTATCATTATTATAGGCGCAGGTCACCTCTGGAAAGTAAATGCGCTAGCCTTTATTCCACCTGCTTTGGGTGGTATTCTCATGGTTTTTCGTGGGCGATACCTTTGGGGTGGTTTGTTGGCAACCTTCTTTCTTATTTTGGAACTTTATTCCAACCATGTTCAAATGACCTATTATTTTGCCATCATGGTTTTCTGTATCGTCATTTTCGAATTCTACCACCGATACAAAGCCAAAGAAATGAAACATTTCTTCAAGGCAATTGGGGTATTGCTAGCAGCATCGTTTATCGCTATTGGGGTGAACAATACCAACCTTTATAACTCGTACGAATACAGTAAATCGACCATTCGGGGTAAATCGGAGTTGACATTTGGTGATAAAAAAGATAAAACCGCTGGGCTCGATAAAGGATACGCAACCCAATGGTCATACGGTTTACAAGAGACATTGACTTTGCTTATTCCTAACGTAAAAGGAGGAGCAGGTTCGCCACAAGAGGCTGTTCAAATTGTGAAGTATGTGAGTAGCGGTCAAATTAAAAAAGTTGACGATTATTATAAGCTAGAGCAAGTTGATAACCATCACTATTGGGGTAATCAACCTTTTACCGCTGGTCCTGTTTATGTGGGAGCGCTAATGATGTTCCTATTTGTACTCGGTTTATTCATCGTTCCAGGACGACTGAAATGGGGCTTACTTACAGCTACCATTCTGTCTATAATGCTATCGTGGGGACACAACTTTGCAGGATTAACAAATTTCTTTTTGGATTACGTGCCGCTTTACAACAAGTTCCGTGTGGTCTCGTCTATACTTATTGTGGTAGAACTTTGTGTGCCACTACTGGCCATATTAGCTATCAAAAAAATTATCGAAGAACCAGAGATTTTAAAGCGTAAAATTGCTTTTAGCTCGTTCAAGTTGAATATTGGGATTATACCCTTAGCACTTACAGGTGGTTTAGCCTTACTTTTATATCTACTACCTAATTTAGGTCTCGATTTCTTGAGTAATATGGAAGCTAACTACTTCTCTCAAATTAAATCGGGTAACCCAGATGCGATAGGCTTAATATCTCAAATTCAAGCTGATTTGATAGATGCTCGAATCTCAATTTTTAGAGCAGACGCATTGCGTTCGGTAGCTTTTGTAGCTCTAGGTGCTGTTTTACTTTTCTTATACAATCGTAAAACGATTAACACTAAGGTGATGATTTTGGCCTTAATCGTATTGGTACTAGCTGACCTTTGGCCGGTAAACAAGCGCTATTTGAATAACGATGGCTTTGTTGCTAAAAAGGATATGAAATTGGCTTTTAATCCAACTCAAGCTGATTATGAAATTCTACAAATGGAATTGAAGGATCAGCCTGAACTGGAAACAAGATTGAAAAAGGCTGCTGCCGATTATAAAAAGGAAAACCGCAAGGCCAATCAATACGAAATGGTAGCTGCTCAATTGTGGGAATTGAATATGAATTCGAACTATCGTGTTTTAAATAAAACGGCAGGAACATTCCAGAATTCGAGTACCTCTTATTTCCATAAATCTATTGGAGGTTATCATGGCGCTAAACTTCGACGCATACAAGAACTTTACGATTTCCATATCGAGAAAGGAAACGCCAAAGTCCTAAATATGCTAAATGCACGTTATACCATTGTTCCTAAACAAGAGGGAGGCAATCAGGCTGTTTATAATGCTGATGCTTTAGGCTGTGTTTGGTTGGTTCCAAACTTTAAATTGGTTGACAATGCCAATGATGAGATTATGAGCCTAGAAGCTTTTGATCCTAAAAATGAGTTAATCCTTGATAAACGTTTTGCTAATCAGGTAAACGGTTTTGTAGGAACCGCCGACAGTTTGGCTAGCATCAAGATGACGCATTATGCACCTAATGGCATTCAATACGATTATCAATCAGCTAAGGAGCAATTAGCAGTTTTCTCTGAAATGTATTACCAACCGGGTTGGAATGCTTATGTCGATGGCAAGTTGAGCCCTCACTTTAGAGCAAACTATGTGTTACGAGCTATGCGATTGCCAGCAGGTAAGCTTAAAATAGAATTCAAATTCGAACCCAAAGCTTTCTTTGTCGGAGAGAAAATCTCTTTAGCAAGTATGCTTCTATTCTTTGCACTGGCATTGGGAGCTATAGCATGGACTCTAAAAACAAATAGAAAAGCCACTAGCGATGAGTAATAAACTCAGTAAGACACAGCAATTCATAGCTTTCATGCAGAAAATCGTTTTTCTGCATCTAGTCATCTTTGTCCTTCGTAATTTTTACTATTTCTTAGAGAAGTTGGTGAGGAAAGATCAACGAATTGCCTTGTTTTTCATGACTGAGAAATACTACTACGATAACTCGAAATACCTTTTTGAGCACATGCGTCAGAAGGATGATTTCAGAGCCATCCTTTTTACCGCAAACAAAACATTATACAAGGCTTTACAAGAAAAATTCCCTGGTGAAGTTCAATATGCTTGGTCGCTAAAAGGCTTCTTCCTTTTTCTTCGCACACGCAATGTGATTATATCTTATGGGATAAGTGCTGCGCCATTTTTTCCTTACTATCTGCACGAAAAATGTAAGCACGTTATCTATTTAGGGCATGGAATACCTATGAAAAAGATGGGTGTGCAAACTACGGCTTGGCAAAAGTATGGTAAGCGATATCAATTACAAAAATACAGCTTTATGGCTGCTTGTTCGCCACTTGAGCAAGTGATACACGGTGCAGGTTTCAATATCGATATGAATCATGTTTGGGTGAGTGGTTTACCTCGCAACGATTATTTAATGTCGGCACAGAAAGATGAAGCATTGATCGAGAAATACCCTTATCTGAATCAAAAAGTAATTCTTTATGCGCCAACTTGGCGAGAAGAAACGCAATCGGCAGAGTTTTTTCCTTTTCAGGATTTTGACTCTGAGCAATTGGACGCTTTCCTTGAAAAAGAACAAGCTTATATTTTGTTGAGAGGGCACAAAGAGGACATTAAGCGAGATGATGCTTTAAGTCGTTTCGATATCTCGAAAATGAAACGCGTTTTAAAAGCTGATCAAGATTTATTTCCTGATGTGTATGAGCTATTACCTTACGTTGATATTCTTGTAACGGATTATTCTTCCATTTGGATTGATTATTTGTTGCTCGATAGACCCATTGTTTTTATTCCATACGATTTGGAGGAGTACAAGAAAACAAAGGGTTTGTTCCTCAATTTTGAGAAGAATACGCCAGGGTATAAGGCAAATTCATATGAGGAATTCGAGACTCAGATTGAAACCTATCTGAACAATCCGAAAGAACATGCCGAATGGCGAAAAGACATTTGTGATATGTATCACACCCATCAGGATGGTAATAGCTCCGAGCGAGTTTATCAACTGATAAAAGAACTGAATCAATGAATCTCAACAAATACTCCAAGCCAGTAATTCTCCTCACTACCCTTTTAGGATGGATCTTTATTGTCCCTCTCACTTATCTTATTCCGAAAAAAAGAAATCGGATGGTACTTATGGGTGCGAAAGATGGCTTGTTTATCGATAATGTGAAATTTTTCTTCCTATATCTTTCCGAAAAGGAAACAAATCAGGATTTCTATTTACTTACTGCTAATAGAGATATCTATGAAACCCTTCGTTCAGAATATCCAAACATTCTGTATTACCCATCGGTAAAGGCTTATTGGATAATGCTTAGAAGCAAAGTCTTAGTGGTAGATAATTTCTCATGGATGGACAATTGTCGATTTCAATTGTTTTGGCGAGCCAAAATTATTCAGATTTGGCATGGAATAGGATTTAAAAAGATACAAAGAAGCAATAAATATTTCATTAAGGAAATCAACTCTTTATACCGACGATTTATTATGAATTTTGTTGGAAAATTGCCTAAATATCAAGCAGTAGTATCCACAGGAGAATTTTTCACAAGTGAATTTTTTCAACCAGCTTTTCTCACCGATCATTTCATTAATACAGGCTATCCAAGAAATGATGTGATTGTGAATTCAGAAAAGTACCAAAATGGATGCATAAATTCCGATGTCGCTACAATTAATAGGGTTGCTGAGATGCGTAAGAAAGGTATTAAATCGATCCTGTATGCACCAACTTTTCGCGATACAGGTGGCGATGGTATTTCTGATGGTATTCTTGAATTGGAGGCATTGAATCAGTTTGCTCTGGCAAATGATTTTGTTTTTGTTTTTAAGTTACATCCACTACTTAATTACAAGTCGATTAGTGATGATTTCGAACGAATTATTTGGTATGATAACGTAAAAGATATTTACCCTTTTCTTCCTGAAGTAGATGGAATGATTAGTGATTACTCTTCAATATACATGGATTATATATTATTGAATCGTCCTATCTTTTTTCTGTTATACGACCGTGAAAAGTATGAAACAAAAGATCGTGAACTTCACACTTTCTTTAATGACTTTCTTGTTGGTCTGGTTTCTACAAATCAGGATAAATTGGAGAAGGATCTTCTATATTGTTTTACCCAAAAAGATGATTTTAAAGAAGAGCGATCAAAGGTCATTGATAAATCGTATCAGAATATTGATGATAACAGTTCTCAAAGAATTTTTAAGTTTATTCATGAGCACTATTTTCGCAATAACTAATAAGTAAAATAATGAGAAGGGTTATTAGCGTGTTTGGAATGCTATCCTTTACGATGTTCTTGATTATAGAAAAGATGTTCGTTAGTAATCAGATGTTAAAAAACTCTATAAAATACACATGTTAGTATTTCATAGAGTTTCAATAATATGATGTTATATTTTCTTAGACTAGTCTGCTTTAAACTTTTCTAATATTTTAGACAGAAGAATAGAATCTTCGCTTGTTAATTTCCACGATGGCTGATCAGGGAATTTTATTTGCTTAACAAATTCAGCAATTTCATATCTAAGACCATCGCCATAAAATTTGTAGAAAAACTTCTTGTTTTTGGACATGTCTTCGAATCTAACTTCAAATTCTTCGGTTTTCCACCAAGGGGCTGGCACGTAGATATAACCTTCGGTACCTGCAATAACCATATTTCCCTCTGATTTTACGCCTAGTCCAGTTTGTGCTGTTGCAATGGCTTGTTTGTATAATAAAATTACCTTTGTGTAGGCATCAATACCATTATTCATATACGAAAAGAAGTTCACATCATCTGGCTCACCAAGTAATTTTAAAATTCCAATTAAAGGATAGGTCCCCAGTTCATATAGACTGCCACCATCAGAGTCGGGATTAAGCTCTCTTTTATTTCCTTTTTCGATTTTGGTAAAAGTTGCACTTACATCTTTTATGCTACCAATAATACCTGATTTGGCTACTTCGATAAGACGAACAAAACCAGGAGAAAATGCAGTTTTAATAGCTTCGATTAATATCAGCTTGTTTTGGCTTGCTATTTCGAATAGTTCTATCGTTTCGCTGCTTTTAAGCGTCATAGGTTTTTCGCACAAAACATGTTTTCCAGCTAACAAAGCCTGCTTTGCCAAAGTGTAATGCGAACCGTGAGGTGTTGCAATATATACAGCATCAACTCTTTCGATAAGTTTATTATAATCTTCGGTATAAAACCCAATTTCGTGTTTGTCGGCAAATTCTTTTGCTCCTTCCAAACTGCAAATGCCTGAAATGTGCACGCCACTTACAAATTTAGATTCAGGAACAAATCGATTGGCAATTCTGCCAGCACCAACCATCCCAATTTTAATAATTTTATTTTCTGCTCTAATTTGTGAGCTTGAAATTCCTTTAGTTCTTTCTAAATATTGTACTTGGCAATAATCATTTAGATAATCGAATTTACCCAACCAGTCGGATCCAATTACAAAGACATCGATGTCATATTTTTGGATGTCTGATATCTTTTGACCTTCGTAATTTTCAACAATAATTCTATCAGCCAAGCCTGTTTTACGGACGTTTTCGATTCTTTCTTCAAGTGATTCTTCAACATTTAGCTTTCCTCTATCCAAATCGTAATGATCGCCTGTAACACCAACTACTAGAAAGTCTCCATGGGCTTTGGCTCTTTCTAATATCTTTTGATGACCTATATGGAATAAATCAAATGTGCCGTATGTTATTACCTTCTTCATATACTCGCTTGGTTTTCGAAATTAAGGATCAAATATAGGTTTATACAATAGTAAATCCTAAAGTAATTATGCTGATTCATATCAATAGAGAGATTGTTTTTATCGTTTGATAAATTTCTTAGCGTACGCATTTAAATCTTTCGAAATTCGAAAGGCTAGAGATAATGCTATATAGATAAGGCTTACAATTGCTCCTCGAATAATGATGTCGATGATAAATGAATCTTGCTTGGGGAGTAAATAAGCGATATAATAGGAGATAAGCGCACAAATAATTACCAATAAATAACGGTAGTTGAAAGGTTGAAACTTATATCGCTTAAGCAAGAAAAGATATTTCAATAAATTAAAACAAAAGCCCGCTGTAAAGGATGCAGCGGCTGCTCCAATAATTCCCCAAAGAGGAATCATGATTGCATTGCTAATAACGATGAGAATTGCATAGATTCCTAGAAAAAGTGATTGTTTTCGATACGCGGGTGAATTCTGAATCACAACGCCACTAATCCCTGAAAGCATAAGGACTACATTGGACAGTCCAATAAAGAAAACTACATATTTCCCTTCGATATACTCTGGTGTAACTATCTGAAGGACATTATCAATATTTACCCATAAACCTACAAAAAGTAAGCAGGCAACCATAAACTGGTGTAGTCCACTTTGAGCATAGGTTTTTGATATGGTTTTTAGATCTTTCTTCTTCCAAGCTTCAGCAATAATGGTGCTTGATATTTTATTTAGAGAGCGAGATGGCATTGAAATTAGAATACCAAAATTAGCCATCACGGCAAATATTCCTGTGGCACTTAGGCTGATCATTCCCACAATCATGATTTTATCAATTTGCGATGCTAGTTTACCTCCAAAGTTATTTAGAAGTCCATAAATTGATGTGTCTATCATGATCTTTTTCAGATCTGGCTTAATGAAATTTAGTTGAGGTTTAAAAGAAACCTGTTTACGCTTGAGAAGAAGTCCGAATATTAAAACTGCGGGCAGACAATATGCTGAAACATAAATAAAGACAAGTTGACTAAAGTTGATGTAATCTTCCCATAATAAGAGAAGTGAAGCTAATACGATAAGCTTAAAAATGATATCTCTGAAAAATGTTCCTGAAACAGCATCGTAAAGAACTCGATTATAAGAGTCGAATAAATTAAAAAAGAGGCTGAAGAAAACGAGTGGAATCAAATAAATAAGGTAATTGAAATCGAAGGCATCATCTCCGTTGAAATAACTAGAAACAAAGGGCTGGAAGGAAAAATAGGCCACTAGTGAAATTACAAATCCCAATAATCCAACACAGAAAAGAATAAACATGAATCCGTTGTGTTGGTTTTCTTCGTTTCTAAAATAAGGGAATAGTCTTGAGATAACAGCACCAAAACCTAGGCCCGAAAATTGCGCAGCCATCATGGTGGTTGCAATTAACCAAGATAATAATCCAACTTCCTCAGTAGAAAGAACTCGGGGATATAGAATTGCAATATTCACAAGCCCAATTACGGCTCCTGCATATGAAAATATTGATCCAATAATGGTTTGTTTTCGGATGATCCCCAACTTATTTCTTTTTAGTGCGAAGTATGATTAATCAAAAGTAATAAAACTAAAGGTAAAATACTTTCGAAGGTTTTGACTTCTGTTAAAGACAAAAAGATAGGGTGCGGGTATAATCAGTTCGTCTTCATGTAGCTTATAAGGTGAAAATATTGAATAAATTACTCTGAATCTAAAGGCTGATTTCTGATTAAAAATTGTATTTTCGCATGTTGCCATAAATATACATTCATAATAAAATTAGTCGCATGGCTCAAAGCAATAAAGCTTCTAAACGTCGTTTAAGAACGTCTTATTTTAGCTCAATAATTAGTATTTCGTTGGTTCTTTTTATGCTGGGACTAATGGGTTTGCTGGTTTTGAATGCTAAGCAATTGTCCAATTACGTGAAAGAAAACATTGGTCTTTCAGTTGTTTTAAAGGATAATGTGAAGGAAGTTGAGATTCGTCGTTTGCAAAAGACGCTTGATGCTAGTTCTTTTGTGAAATCAACGAAATTTATCGATAAGGAAACTGCGGCAAAAGATTTGCAGAAAGATTTGGGAGAAGATTTTGTCTCATTTCTAGGCTACAATCCATTATTGGCAACTATAGATGTAAAGCTATTTGCGGATTATGCGAATCCTGAAAGTATTGCAAGAATTGAAAAAAACTTAACTAAGCACGACGAGATTCAAGAGATATATTATCAGAAATCTTTAGTGCATTTGGTAAATGAAAATGTGAAAAAGATCAGTTTAATCCTGCTTGCATTCAGTGGCTTGCTTTTTCTGATATCAGTAACATTAATCAATAATACGATTCGTCTGTCGATATACTCACACCGAATGCTGATTAAAACAATGCAATTGGTTGGAGCTACCAGAGGTTTTATTCGTAAACCATTTATAGGGCGAAGCTTTTGGCATGGTGTTCTGGGAGCTATTATTGCGAATCTCCTCTTGGTAGGTGTTATTTATATATCGCAACGAGAATTGCAAGAGGTTATCACATTTGAAAATGTAGAGGTGTTAGGTTTATTATTTATTCTGATTATACTGATTGGGATTGTGATAACTTGGATCTCAACCTTTTTGGCGGTGAATAAATTTTTAAGAATCGATACGAGACATTTATATTAATAGTCTAAATTGGATTAATATCTATTTTATATATGAACAAGAACGATAAAAAACTTGAATTTGCTTTGGCAAAAGAAAACTATAAGCTGTTACTTATTGGTTTTGCTATAATTATTATTGGTTTTATGCTAATGATGGGTGGAGGTTCTGAAGATCCAACTGTTTTTGATGAGGACATTTTTAGTTTTCGTAGAATTACATTAGCACCTATGGTTGTTCTTTTTGGTTTCGCTTTCGAGATTTACGCTATCATGAAGCGACCAAAAGAAAAATAGATCCTCATGAGCTAAAGGCTTTAATATTGACCGTTTCCATTTATTTGGTTGCGGTTTCATTTTGTATAAGCTTTTAATCAGAAAGGAAATAAAGCATAAATTATAACTCTTATAAAATCCGATAACACTTGATATCGGCATTTGTATTTAAAACAAAGAAATGGATTGGATAGAAGCCCTCATATTAGGATTGGTACAAGGATTAACAGAATTCCTTCCTGTAAGTTCTAGTGGTCATCTAGAAATTGGTAAAGCTCTTTTGGGCGTAAATTCAGAAGATAACTTAAGGTTCACGGTTGTTGTTCATGGTGCAACAGTATTAAGTACATTATTCGTTTTTCGAAAAGATATTCTGTCTCTATTTCAGGGTTTGTTTGAGTTCAAATGGAATGAATCAACGCAATATGTAGCTAAGATTGCTCTTTCAATGTTGCCAATTGCTATTGTAGGTCTTTTTTTTAAAGATCAGGTTGAAGAGATTTTTAATACGGACAAAATTCTATTTTTAGTAGGTTGTATGCTTCTGGTTACAGCAGCTTTATTAGCCTTTACTTTTTTCGCTAAGCAAAAGGATAAAGAAATTAGTTTTCGTGATGCCTTGATTATTGGAGTCGCTCAAACTTGTGCTGTACTTCCAGGTATCTCTCGTTCTGGATCAACAATTGCTACAGGATTACTTTTAGGTAATAAGAAATCCGAAGTGGCTAAATTTTCTTTCTTGATGGTTCTTGTTCCAATTATTGGAGAAAACATATTGAGCATCTTTAAAACGGATGTTTCTCAGGCAGGCAGTATTGATACCTCGGTTTTATTAGTTGGTTTTGTAGGAGCTTTTATCTCGGGTTTATTAGCCTGTAGTTGGATGATAAAAATCGTGAAAAAAGGTAAGCTAATTTATTTTGCAATTTATTGCCTGATTATCGGGCTTATTGCCATTTTTGCATCCTAAATTTTACAATGTATCGAATTCAGACTTTGTCTGATCAAATCATAAAGTATTAAGCTCTTATAATACCTAGATTCTAGGAACTTAGTTATGGAATAAATGCGAGATGTTTATTAAATTAGACGATCGCATAAAACATTTACAAGCACATGATTAAATTTGAAGTAGATCAAGATTTTCAAACTGGTTCATTCATTCTTTTGAATAAGCCTTATAAATGGACTTCTTTTGATTTGGTGAATAAGGTTAAATTCAAGTTGAAACATAAATACGATCTTAAAAAAATTAAGGTTGGACATGCTGGAACTCTCGATCCATTGGCTACTGGCTTGATGATTGTTTGTACAGGGAAGTACACCAAACGCATTGATACCTATCAAGCACAAGTAAAAGAATATATTGCGACGCTAAAACTGGGTTCTACAACACCATCATTCGATCTAGAAACAGAGGTTGATGAAACTTACCCAACAGAACACATCGATAAAGCCTTAATCGATGAGATTTTAAAAGGATTTTTAGGTGAGATTCGTCAACGACCACCAGCTTATTCTGCCATAAAAATTGATGGAAAAAGAGCATATGAATATGCTAGAAAAGGTCAAGAGGTTGAGATTAAGGAGAAAATTCTTGTGATCGACGAAATTGAGGTTTTAAGCTTTGAGAAGGATGTTCTGAAAATTAGAGTTGTTTGTAGTAAAGGAACATATATTAGAGCACTTGCTCGCGACATAGGAAGTAGATTAAATAGTGGTGCGCATCTAATTGCTTTAGATCGAACTCGAATCGGCGAATATAAAACAGATCAGGCACTTGAAATAGAAGAATTTATAAGTTATTTAGATAATTTATAACTATCTTGCAGCCATTTTCGTAAAGTTTTCACTGTTGAGAAAAAGTGCACTTGTATTAACTCGCTGTATGTGAGTTAAGAAGCTTGTGTGATTGTCTTATGCAATCAAATTAATTCTCATCAGTTCGTATAATTTAGAGTTCTATTTGAACTCAAATCTATCATCAAAAAACATCTAAAGTCAGCCTTATGAAGTTATCTAAGTTTAAGTTTACTTTACCTCAAGAACTTATTGCTTTACATCCTGCCTACAATCGTGACGAATCTCGATTGATGGTACTTCACAAAGATACCGGAGAGATTGAGCACCGTATTTTTAAAGATGTTATCGAATATTTCGATAATGATGATGTTATGGTATTTAATAATACTAAGGTTTTTCCTGCCCGTTTATATGGAAATAAAGAAAAGACAGGTGCTGAAATTGAAGTATTCTTATTGCGAGAGTTAAATCGTGAGCAAAGACTATGGGACGTTTTAGTAGATCCTGCACGTAAAATACGTATTGGGAACAAATTATACTTTGGTGATGACGATTTATTAGTTGCCGAGGTAATTGATAATACAACATCAAGAGGTAGAACGCTTCGTTTCTTATTTGATGGTCCTTACGAAGAGTTTAAGCAAGCTCTATTCAATTTAGGTGAAACACCACTTCCTAAGTTTATCAACCGTGAAGTTGAGGCTGAAGATGCTGAGCGTTTTCAAACAATTTTCGCTAAGCACGAAGGAGCTGTTGCTGCACCAACTGCTGGTATGCACTTTAGTCGTGAGCTTATGAAGCGTCTTGAGATTAAAGGAATCGATTTTGCTGAAGTAACACTTCATATAGGTTTAGGTAACTTTAGAGATGTTGATGTTGAGGATTTGACGAAGCATAGAATGGATTCTGAGCAGATCTATATTGAAGATGAGGCTGTGGAAATTGTGAACAAGGCTAAAGGTGGTAAACGTAAAGTTTGTGCTGTTGGTACAACTGTAGTTCGTACGCTTGAGAGTTCTGTTTCAACAATGGGTACACTTAAGCCTTTCGAAGGTTGGACGAATAAATTTTTATTTCCTCCACATGTATTTAGAATTCCAGATGCAATGATTTCTAATTTCCACCTTCCATACTCTACTCTAATGATGATGGTTGCTGCTTTTGGAGGTTACGACAAAGTGATGGAATGCTACGAGATTGCTATCAAAGAAAAGTACCGTTTTGGAACTTATGGTGATGCTATTTTAATTATCTGATAGATTTTATCAGAAGCAATGATATTTTTAGAGCCACTTCTTTTATTAGGAGTGGTTTTTTTTGTTTGTTAAGATTTTAAAAAGGAGGCTTAACGCATTTGTTTTTTTTTTACTTTAGTGCATTCTAAAAATGAACTATTAAAAGATCTATATGTACACTTTCAACGAACTTCAAATTCAAATCGAGAAAAGAATTGATGACTTGGAGTTTTCTACACCTCCAGAAGGGCTTTTTGAGCCAATGAAATACATTCTATCTATTGGAGGTAAACGACTACGTCCTATATTAGTTTTAATGGCTGCTAACCTATTTAAGAATGATCTTGAGAAAATTTATTTGCCAGCAATTGGGATTGAGGTTTTCCATAATTTCACACTTCTTCACGATGATGTGATGGACAATGCTCCAATTAGAAGAAATATGGCGACCGTTCACGAAAAGTGGGATTCTAATGTAGCTATTCTTTCAGGTGATGCGATGTCTATTAAAGCCTATCAATTTATTGTGAGTTGTGAGAATCAACATTTAAGTACAGTTCTTGAAGTTTTTAATCAGACTGCACTAGAGGTTTGCGAAGGCCAGCAATTCGATATGGAGTTCGAAGATAGAACAGATGTACGCGTAGAGGAGTACCTCAATATGATCCGCCTTAAAACTGCTGTTCTTCTAGGAGGTAGTCTCAAAATGGGAGCTATTATGGCTGATGCTGATGCAAAAGATGCAGATGCTCTTTATCAGTTTGGATTGAACTTAGGAATGGCCTTCCAACTTCAGGATGATATGCTAGATACATTTGGTAATGAAGCTGTATTCGGGAAGAAAATTGGAGGCGATATTCTTTGTAATAAGAAAACCTTTTTATTAATAAAGGCTCAAGAATTAGCAAAAGGAGATGCTAAAATTGAGCTTGAGAGATGGATTGGTGAAGGCGAATTTAATCCAGAAGAAAAAATTGCTTCGGTTAGAAAGATATATGAAGACCTAAATGTACGAGATTTGGCCGAGCTTCAGATTGATAGATATTTCAATTTATGCCAAGATTATTTAGCATCTGTGAAGGTTGATGAAGTGAAAAAAGAGAACTTAAGTTTGCTCGTAAAGCGTTTAATAAATCGTTCCGTTTAAGTTGATTAAAAATATAAGATAAATTCATCCTTTTTAAGGAAAAATGCTAAATTTGTCATCACACGATAATGAATGTTCCAATAAAATAAATGCAATGTCACAAAATATTGGCAAAATAGTTCAAGTAATCGGTCCTGTAATCGATGTTAGTTTCGAAAAGGAAGGCACTGATCTTCCTGATATTTATGACTCACTAGAGGTCGTAATTGAAAATGGTAAAAATCTAATTGTTGAGTGTCAACAGCATATTGGTGAGAATACAATTCGTGCCATTGCTATGGACTCTACTGACGGCCTGAGAAGGGGGATGGATGTTATTGCAACAGGATCTCCAATTGTTATGCCTGCTGGAGATAAGATTAAAGGACGCCTATTGAATGTAGTGGGTGAAACCATTGATGGAATTGGACAGGTAGATAAAGAAGGCGGATATGAAATTCATAGAACGCCACCTAAGTTCGACGAACTGAAAACTGAGTCTGAAGTATTCTTCACAGGTATTAAAGTAATCGACCTTATTGAGCCTTATGCAAAAGGTGGTAAGATTGGTTTGTTTGGTGGTGCTGGTGTTGGTAAAACGGTATTGATTCAGGAGCTTATTAATAATATTGCGATTGGTCAAGATGGTTTATCTGTATTTGCCGGTGTAGGTGAGCGTACTCGTGAGGGTAATGACTTGCTTCGTGAAATGATCGAATCAAAAGTTATTCGCTATGGCGATGAGTTTGAGAAAGATATGGCAAAAGGTGGATGGGATCTATCTAAGGTTGATAAAAAAGCTTTAGATGAATCACAAGTATCTTTGGTTTTTGGTCAGATGAATGAGCCTCCAGGGGCACGTGCTCGTGTTGCTCTTTCAGGATTGACAGTTGCAGAAAGTTTACGTGATGGTGATGAGAAATCAGGCGGACGTGATATTCTATTTTTCGTAGATAATATTTTCCGTTTTACTCAAGCAGGTTCTGAGGTTTCGGCACTTCTTGGTCGTATGCCTTCTGCGGTAGGTTACCAACCAACTCTTTCTACAGAGATGGGTATCATGCAAGAGCGTATTACTTCAACAAAACGAGGTTCTATTACATCGGTACAAGCAGTATATGTACCTGCTGATGACTTGACTGACCCTGCTCCAGCGACAACTTTTGCTCACTTGGATGCAACAACAGTATTGAATCGTAAGATTGCCGAATTAGGAATTTATCCAGCGGTAGATCCACTTGATTCAACTTCAAGGATTTTAACGAGAGATGTTGTTGGTGATGCTCACTACGATTGTGCAACCAATGTAAAAGAGTTGCTTCAACGTTATAAGGAACTTCAAGATATTATTGCAATTCTTGGTATGGAAGAGCTTTCAGATGAGGATAAATTGGTTGTACACCGCGCACGTCGTGTTCAGCGTTTCTTATCTCAGCCATTCCACGTTGCCGAGCAGTTTACTGGTCTTAAAGGATGTTTGGTTCCAATTGAGGAAACAATTAAAGGCTTCAACATGATTATGAATGGTGAAGTTGATAAGTATCCTGAGGCAGCGTTTAACCTTGTAGGCAATATTGAGGAAGCTATTGAAAAAGGCGAAAAGTTATTAGCAGAAGCTGAGGCTTAATATAAAGGTGTTTTAAGTACTTGTAACTTTAAATTGATAAAAATGCTTTTAGAAATTGTAACTCCTGAAAAAAAAATGTTTTCGGGTGAAGTTGATCTAATTCAATTACCAGGAATTAGTGGTTCTTTTGAGATACTAAAGAATCACGCCCCAATAATCTCAACTCTTGATCGTGGTATTATTAAAATTAAGACCTCAGAAGGGAAAGAACAATTGTTCGAAGTTGATGGAGGAGTAGTTGAATGTAAAAAGAACATCGTAACGGTTTTAGCTGATTAAGCTAAAAATTTCAAAATATTAAAAGGCTTGTCGTTTTCGACAAGCCTTTTTGTTTGGGGTATTTTTGAAATGAATTACTGATATGAATTAACTATATTTATATAAAGATTATCGATTTGAAATATATATTATTCTGAGTTAAATTTGTTTTATCGAGTTTCTCAAACATATATGTCAATTAGGTTTATGTTCTGAGAGTTCAGATCAAAAAACAAAATCCAAACAATAAACATCTACTAAAACACAATCTTATGCCAAACTTAAGTACAACCTATTTAGGATTAAAATTAAAGAACCCAATTATTGTAGCAAGTTCAGGTCTGACTGATTCTGTTGAGAAAATCAAAGAACTTGAAGCCAATGGAGCTGCCGCAGTTGTTCTTAAATCAATCTTCGAAGAAGAAATCGTAATGGAAATGGATGAGCAAATGTTGAATATGACAAGTCGCCCATACATTTATCCTGAAACGTTTGATTATATGAG
>TARA_R110001583_G_scaffold11613_8_pt1 | contig 18697 bp, 20 predicted proteins | sample TARA_R110001583 | Tara Oceans TARA_R110001583 (sample SAMEA4398432) | marine metagenome | biome: Polar Biome; feature: [MES] marine water layer (ENVO:01000295) within the mesopelagic zone...; material: water (ENVO:00002006), including particulate matter (ENVO:01000060) such as...... | reverse complement strand
CAAGTTTCTAAATTACACGAACAACTTTTGTCTGTGGGATAATTAACCACAGCATTATTCATAACAGTTTTGAATTGAAGTAATAATTTCACTTGAGTCATTATGCAGTGCCTGGCTTATTAGTAAAATAAGATACTAACCCAAGGGTGTTAAAGCATGCTGTTTAGCAATGCTATTAGTGACTTGAGTTAAACGCTTTTTAATTTCAGCTTCGATATTGGTTTTTGTTTTGATTAAATCAGCAACTGCAATATACGCGTTGGTGGTTAAGTTATTTTCTTGATAGTAATAGGCAATATTCTTATCGATAATCCAATATTTTTTATTTATTTCGGCGTTCATTTCTTTACTTATAAATTGTAGATCGTCTGTTAATGTCCTAACTAATGTAAAATGAAAAGATAAAATACACGTGTCATTAGCATACCAATTTGCTTTTAATGCTTGAAAATTGATCCACATTTCTAATTTATTTAATAAAGGGTTAAGCGCACTAGAAAATGTTTGATCTGCAACGATTTGAATAGGAAGTGTTTCTTGTGTCATTTTGCCTACTATAATGAGTTTTATTGAATAGGTAGGATCAGATGCGAGTGTTACTTTGATAACTCACGTCTGATCCAGCTTGTTGCTCACTTTATTATTTACTATATTGCTTACCTAGGCACTTATTTAATGAGTGTTTTTTTATCAATATGTGTAAGTAGAGTGATAAGCATTAAAGTACAGCCAGACCTTCTTTTTCTAACAACTCAATCAAAGAGATAAGTGGCAAACCAATCAAGCTATTTGGATCTTTGCCTTCAAAGCGACTAAATAAACTAATGCCAAAACCTTCACTTTTAAAACTACCAGCACAATTATACGGTTGCTCTTTGTTAAGATAATTTATGATCATTTGATCAGATAATTCACGGAAATGAACATCAAAAGGTTCTACTAAAGATTGTACTTGTCCCGTTTTACTATTAACGAGAGCGAGTCCTGTATAAAAAGTAACATGCTGACCGCTGGCTGCTTTTAATTGTTGGAATGCATTTTCAAAATTGCCTGGTTTGCCAAGAATTTTACCGTTGTTTAGGCAAACTTGGTCAGACCCTATGATCAGAGCATCTGCAAAATCACCAACCACAGCTTGTGCTTTTGCAATCGCTAACCTTTCTACTAATTGAACTGCGGTTTCTCCTGGTAACTCATCTTCATTAACATTAGGGTTGGCCGTAAAAAATTTTAAATGTAGCTTTTCTAATAGTTGTTTCCTAAACGGGGAAGTCGATGCTAACACTAGCTTTTGTGGCATAATGAACCTTACTTAAGTGTAAAAATTAGCTTATTTTAGGGGCTGTGAAAGGATAAAGCGATAGCAGAATAAAAACTTAAGAAAAATAACGCTTTTTCTTTGACTATATTGAACTCTATCTATATTATTCGCCACCATGCAAAAGGTTAAACTACCGATTAGCGTTGATTCTGTTCGCGCTGCTAATAATAGATTAGAGATACTAGCTAGCCTAGATAAATCTTTATTAAGCAGATTAATAGAGTCAACAAACAGTATTAACTCTGATATCGATACTTACTTTTCATTTGATGTTGATCAGCAAAAACTGAAAATATTCAATGGTAAAGCAAGCGTCGCAGTAGAACTCACTTGTCAACGGTGCAATGAGCCTATGATTTATCAGTGTGATGCTGAATTTACGTATTGTCCCGTTCTTAATAAAGAACAGGAAAATAATTTACCAGACGTTTATGAACCCATTTATTACGATGAAAATGGGGAGGTAAATCTTCATCAAATAGTTGAAGACGAGCTGTTATTAACACTTCCGCAAATTGCGAAACATGCACTTGCAGATTGTAAATATGGTGAGTACGAAAGTAGCTTCGGCGAAATTGAAGAAGAACAAGAACGTCCTAACCCATTTGATGCGCTAGCTAAGCTAAAGCTCAAGTAACAAGCAGGAATTTTTAAAATGGCAGTACAAAAAAGTCGTAAGACTCCTTCAAAACGCGGTATGCGTCGTTCACATGATGCACTAAGTGCACCAACTTTAACTGTTGACAGTACTTCTGGTGAAACTCACCGTCGTCATCACGTTACTGCTGACGGCTTCTACAAAGGCAAAAAAGTCATCGAAAAGTAAGTTATTACTTTGCGTAACTTTACTATTGCGCTTGATGCCATGGGGGGCGATTTTGGCCCCCATATTTCTTTACCGGCCAGTTCGAAATCCTTACAGTTAAATCCTACTTTGTTTATCATTATTGTTGGTGATAGCAAGCATATAACCCCTCTGCTTAAAAAATACCATCTACTCGACCATCAGCGAATAAAATTTGTACATGCACCAGAAACCATATCAATGGAAGATGAACCTGTTTCTGTTTTACGTCATCGATCTCAATCTTCAATGCTTGTCGCATTACAATTAGTAGCAAGTGGAGAAGCTGATGCTTGTGTTAGTGCCGGTAATACCGGGGCACTAATGTTATTAGCTAAGCATACCTTACAAACATTAGATGGAATTTCACGTCCCGCCTTGGTTTCTGCTTTACCAAATAATCGTGGTGGTCATAGTTACTTGCTAGATTTAGGAGCTAACCTACAATGTGGATGTGAAACCTTGTTTAATTTTGCATTGATGGGCAGTGTGCTTTGTGAAAAAGTAGAAAAATTAAGCGCTCCATCGGTTTCATTATTAAATGTTGGACGCGAGAGCAATAAAGGCAATGACACGATAAAGCACTGTGCAAGTTTGTTAGCAAGAACTGAATATATTAATTATATTGGTTATATCGAAGCCAATGAGTTATTTGACGGTCGTGCAGACGTAGTAGTGACAGATGGTTTCAGCGGTAATATCGCCCTGAAAAGTTATGAGGGTATGGGGAGAGTGTTTTTTGCTCAATTGCAACAAGCAATGAATACTACTTGGTACAGCCGATTGTTGGGTAAGATATTGAATCCAATGATAAAAAATCAATTAAAAAATTTACATCCAGATATGTATAATGGTGCCAGTTTGATCGGATTACGTGGCATCGTTGTGAAAAGTCATGGTAGTGCTAGTGTTGAAGCATTTTCCTATGCAATAGAACAAGCGATTAAAGAAATTCAATGGCAGATACCAGCTTGTATTACTACAAGGCTAGAATCTGTCTTAGCAGAGCGAGATTGTTTATCACATGAATAGCAAAATTATAGGTACGGGTAGTTATTTACCAACAGCAGTGCGCACCAACCAAGATTTAGAAAAAATGGTTGATACTAGTGATGAGTGGATCACTGTACGCACTGGTATTAAAGAACGTCGCATTGCTAATGAGCAAGAAACGATTGCTTTCATGGGCAAACAGGCAGGCGAACTAGCTTTACAGGCTTCGGGCTTGAAAGCGACTGATTTAGATTTAATTATTGTGGCAACCACAAGTAACCATAATGCTTTCCCTTCTGCCGCTTGTGAAGTACAAAATTTATTTGGCATTTATGATATTCCTGCATTTGATGTCTCAGCAGCTTGTGCTGGGTTTACCTATGCATTAAGTATTGCCGATAATTTTATCAAAGCAGGCAGTGCAAAAAATATCCTGGTTATCGGTGCCGACGCATTAGCGGGAACGTGTGATCCAGAGGATAGAAGCACTATTATTTTATTTGGTGATGGCGCAGGGGCAGTTGTATTAACTGCCACTGAGGAAGCGGGAATTTTATCTACACACATTAATTCTGATGGACGATTTGGTGAGTTATTAAAATTACCTAACGTCGCACGTGGTAATGATAAGTCAACTACGGATTCATATTTGAGCATGGCAGGTAATGAAGTTTTTAAAGTTGCCGTTAAGAAGTTAAGCCAAGTTGTTGTTGATACCTTAGCAGCTAATAATATTGAAAAAGATCAATTAGATTGGCTGGTGCCACACCAAGCGAATAAACGTATTATTGCTGCCACAGCAAAAAAACTAGGTATGTCAATGGATCAAGTAATTTTAACACTTGAAAAGCATGGCAACACTTCTGCTGCATCAGTACCGCTTGCCTTAGATGAAGGGGTAAGAAGCGGTAAAATTAAGTCCGGTCAATTAGTGTTATTAGAAGCATTTGGTGGCGGCTTTACTTGGGGAAGTGCACTAGTTGTCATGTAATTAATCTGGTTAATGACTATCAACATTAATTTCAGGTTTCATTTTAAAGATCGTTAATAGAAAATTTAGGAATAAAAATGACAAACTTTACATTTGCCTTTCCAGGCCAAGGTTCTCAGAGTTTAGGCATGCTAGCGGAGTTAGCAGCAAGTTACCCTGTTGTTATTGATACATTTAAACAAGCAAGTGATGCATTAGGGTACGACCTTTGGGCATTAATTCAAGATGGTCCAGCAGAAGCTTTGAATCAAACAGATAAAACCCAACCTGCATTGTTAGCTTCATCCGTTGCAATTTGGCGAGTATGGGCTGAACTAGGTGGTCAACAACCAACAACGATTGCAGGTCATAGTTTAGGTGAGTATTCAGCTTTAGTCTGTGCAGGTGTTATTGAGTTTACTGATGCCTTAAAACTAGTTGAGCTACGTGGTCAATTAATGCAACAAGCAGTTCCTGCTGGTGTTGGCGCAATGTATGCAATCATCGGTTTAGGTGATGCTGAAATTAAAGCGGCTTGTGAACAAGCTGCACAAGGAGAGGTTGTTTCTCCTGTTAACTTTAATTCACCTGGTCAAGTAGTGATTGCAGGTAACAAAGATGCAGTTGAGCGTGCTGGAGTATTATGTAAAGAAGCCGGCGCTAAACGTGCATTACCATTACCGGTATCTGTCCCTTCACACTGTGTATTAATGAAACCAGCGGCTGATGAATTAGCAATCGCATTACAAACAGTAGAATTTAATACACCAACCATATCTGTTATTAATAATGTTGATGTTGCCATTGAAACTGATGCTGACAAAATTAAAGACGCACTAGTTCGCCAATTATATTGCCCTGTTCGTTGGACGGATATTGTCGTTAAGATGGCTGAACAAGGTATTAATTTACAAGTTGAAGCAGGCCCGGGTAAAGTATTAAGTGGTTTAGTTCGTCGTATTGACAAAAGTTTCACTGCACAAGCAATTAACGATACAGCAAGTTTAGAAGCTGCATTAGCTGCAGTTAAAGGAGAGTAATAATGAGTATGCAAGGTCAAGTTGTTTTAGTTACTGGTGCAAGCCGTGGAATAGGTCGTGCAATCGCCGAAAGCTTTGTAGCATTAAATGCAACGGTATTAGGTACTGCAACGAGTGAAAATGGCGCAGCTGCAATTAGTGAGTATTTAGGTGATGCAGGTAAAGGTTTTGTACTAAACGTTACCGAAAATGAATCAATAGATGGACTATTTGCAGAGATTAAGAAAGAATTTGGCAGTGTTGATGTATTAGTTAACAATGCGGGTATCACACGTGACAACCTATTAATGCGTATGAAAGATGCAGAATGGGATGACATTATTGGTACCAATTTAACGCCTATTTTTAAACTCAGCAAAGCCGCACTTCGTCCTATGATGAAAAAACGTGTTGGTCGAATTATCAATATCGGTTCAGTAGTAGGTACTATGGGCAATGCAGGTCAAGCTAACTATGCTGCCGCTAAAGCGGGTGTGATTGGTTTTACTAAATCATTAGCACGTGAAGTAGCAAGTCGTGGTATTACTGTTAATACAGTCGCGCCAGGTTTCATTGAAACTGATATGACCAAAGCATTAAACGAAGAGCAGCGTGCGGCTACTTTAGCAAACGTTCCTGCTGGTCGTTTAGGTGATCCAAAAGAGATCGCTGCAACAGTGGTATTTTTAGCTTCTGAAGGTGCTGCATATATCACTGGTGAAACTATTCACGTTAATGGTGGCATGTACATGGTCTAATTGTTGACAAACTCAGTTAAGCAATTAATCTAAGAAAAGATAGATATTCTACTAATTTATTGATTAAAATCGTAAAATACTGGTCTAACCAGTGATAGAATACTTGAATAATAAACGCGATAGAATAAACTACCGCAACTTAACGCAAAAGCGTAATTACAAAGGAAGATAAAAAATGAGCAATATCGAAGAACGCGTAAAAAACATCATCGTTGAACAGTTAGGTGTTCAACTTGACGAAGTTAAAAACGAAGCTTCTTTCGTTGACGATCTTGGTGCTGATTCACTAGACACAGTTGAGCTTGTAATGGCTCTTGAAGAAGAATTCGATACAGAGATCCCAGATGACGAAGCAGAGAAAATCACTACTGTTCAATCTGCTATTGATTACGTTGTTAACAACGGTTAATTCTTCACTTTAACGTGTAGAAAATTTCTAAAGGCGGTCTTCTGACCGCCTTTTGTTTTTGTATCAGTCCATAATAGATGTTAAGCAATACCTAAGTATTTTATATAAAGTCTTTAGTTATTGTTTTTAAAGCCTCATTTTAGGAGAGTCTAGTGTCAAAGCGTCGAGTTGTAGTAACCGGGTTAGGTATGATAACACCAGTAGGTAATACGGTAGAGCAATCATGGCAGGCTATTCAAGCAGGTCAAAGTGGAATTTCAAATATCGATCACTTTGATACAGAAAAGTTTTCTACTAAATTTGCTGGTTTAATTCGAGACTTTAACGTCGAAGAATACATGCCAAAGAAAGAAGCACGTAAAATGGATTTATTTATCCAATATGGTGTGGCAGCTGCTGAACAAGCATTCCAAGATTCAGGGCTAGTAGTAAATGATGAAAATGCTGAACGTATTGGTGTTGCAATTGGTTCAGGTATCGGTGGTTTAGGTATTATTGAACAAAATAAAGATAACTTTACTAAGAGTGGACCGCGTAAAATCAGCCCATTTTTTGTTCCTGCGACAATCATTAATATGATTTCAGGTCATGTCTCTATTAATAAGGGCCTAAAAGGTCCTAACATTGCTGTAACAACTGCATGTACAACGGGTACTCATAGTATTGGTTTAGGTGCGCGTATGATCCAATATGGTGATGCCGATGTGATGTTCGTTGGTGGTGCTGAAAAAGCGTCAACTGAAATGGGCATGGGCGGTTTTGGTGCTGCTCGCGCATTATCAACTCGCAATGATTCTCCTGAAACGGCAAGTCGTCCATGGGATGAGTCTCGTGACGGTTTTGTATTAGGTGACGGTGCGGGTGTATTAGTGATTGAAGAGTACGAACACGCAAAAGCACGTGGTGCAAAAATCTATGCTGAGTTTGTAGGTTTTGGTATGAGTGGTGATGCTTACCATATGACGTCACCACCAGAAAGTGGTGCAGGCGCCGCACTAGCAATGAAAAATGCAATTAAAGATGCTGGTATACAAGCAACTGATATTCAATATATCAATGCACATGGTACATCAACACCTGCAGGTGACATTGCTGAAACACAAGCGGTTAAAGGTATTTGGGGAGATGCAGCACAATCAGTCATGATGAGCTCTACTAAATCAATGACAGGTCACTTATTAGGGGCTGCTGGTGCAATCGAAGCTATTTTCAGCGTATTAGCACTTAAAGATCAAATGGCTCCACCAACAATTAATCTTAAAAACCCAAGTGAAGGTTGTGATTTAGACTATGTAACGGATGGTAAAGCTCGTCCGTCACACATCGAATATGCATTATCAAACTCATTTGGTTTTGGTGGTACAAATGGTACGTTAATTTTTAAACGTATCTAGTTTCTACATCGTATCTAAAATAAAAGCCCGATTTTATTGATCGGGTTTTTTTATATCTAAAAATTATTGCTACAATCAGCTTTTCAATTTAATGACTAGTGATCGATAAATGTTAATTAACGGATTAGAAAGCAATACAATCAATGCAACCGACCGTGGTTTAGCCTATGGTGATGGCTTCTTTTCTACCATTAAAGTTGAGTTTGGTCAGGTTAAGAATTGGCCACTTCATCTGGTTCGTCTAAAACAAAGTGCTAATCGCTTATTTTTCCCTAAAATTGATTGGATACAATTACAGCAAGAGATCTTTAGCAGTGCCAAAACGGTAGCCAAGCACCCTCATTATGTTTTAAAAGTAATGTTAACAAGAGGCAGTGGTGGTCGAGGTTATAGTGCTCAAGGTTGTGAACAAGTACAACGTATTATCAATCTTAGTACTTACCCTGAGGCTTATTTGCAATGGCAACAATCAGGCATAGCTATTGTACAATGTAAAAGCCAACTAGGGCGTAATAAACAACTAGCGGGATTAAAGTCATTAGCGAGAATAGAGCAAGTAATGATTAAACAGGAACTAACCACTTTAAACGCCGTCGAAGGGTTAGTTTGTGATGAGTTTGGTCATGTTATTGAAGCATGCAGCGCAAATCTATTCATTTTCCTTGATGGGCAATGGTTAACACCTAAATTAGATTTTTGTGGTGTTGCTGGTGTAATGCGAGCACAAATATTAGCTCATGATTTAATAGATGTTATTGAGAAAGAAATCTCTTTAGACGAGGTTAATCAGGCATCTTGTCTTTTTCTCAGCAATGCATTGATGGGCATCGTACCTATTAAACAATACCAAGATAAACACTATTCTCAAAAACAGTTACAGCCAATAACCGAATTACAAGTAATGCTTAAGCAAGGAAGTCAGTCATAATGATTAAAAAAATAGGGCTCGTTTTATTATTTCTCAGTGTGCTTTTAGTCGCGGCATTGCTGTGGGCAAAACAACAAATAGATACCTATCTAGATTCACCTCGAGTACAACAAACTCAATTATTTACCTTACCTGATGGCAGTTATTTTTCACACTTAGCACCGCAGTTGATCGACCAAGGTTTATTAGATAATAAGCGTTGGTGGAAAATAGTTTCAAAATTAAGACCTGAGTTAACAAAAATAAAGTCAGGTACTTATGAATTACCGAAGGGGGCTTCTCTCGAACAAATTTTGACAATATTAACCAGTGCTCGTGAATTTCAATTTAAATTAACTTTTGTCGAAGGCAGTACTTATAAGGATTGGCTGGTTATATTTGACAATGCTCAACACATTCAGCCATTACAACAAACAGAACAAGCTTTACTCGCTAACTTAGGTAGTCCGTTTAGCAAATTAGAAGGTTTATTATTCCCTGAAACCTACCATTACACTGCTAATATGAGTGCATTTAGTATTATTAAAAAAGCCTACTTACATCAACAAAGTGTGTTAGAAAAATTGTGGCCAGAAAGGGATAAAAATTTACCTTATAAAACACCCTATGAAGCCTTGATCATGGCGTCAATTATTGAAAAAGAAAGTGGTTTAGCTAATGATCGCGACAAAATATCATCGGTATTTGTTAACCGTTTAAGAATTGGTATGCGTTTACAAACCGATCCAACGGTTATTTATGGGATGGGTGATCGTTATAATGGCCGTATTCGTTCAAAAGATTTGCAGGAAAAAACAGCTTACAATACCTACACCATAAATGGCTTACCACCAACACCGATTGCGATGCCAAGTGAAGAAGCTATGTATGCAGCATTACATCCAGCTAAAACAAAATATCTTTATTTTGTAAGTAAAGGAGATGGTACCTCTTATTTCTCTAAAAGTTTGAATGAACACAATAATGCAGTGAATAAATATATCCGAGGAAAATAACATGTCAGCACAACAAAAATTAACGGGTAAATTTATTGTTATTGAAGGGTTAGAAGGTGCCGGTAAAAGTACAGCTATCCAATATATTCAAGATTGGTTACTCAGCAAAGGTTTATCTGAACAGCAAATTGAGTTAACGCGTGAACCTGGCGGTACGGTATTAGCTGAAAAAATGCGAGATATAATAAAGATGGAGGCTGCCGGTGAGCAATTACATGATAAAGCTGAATTACTGATCATGTATGCTGCCCGTGTGCAGTTAGTTGAGCATAAAATAAAACCTGCGCTAGCTAATAACAAAGTCGTGATCGGAGACCGTCATAATTGGTCTTCATTAGCTTATCAAGGTGGCGGACGTGGTATCGATTTAAACCTTATTAAAAATATTAAGCAGCTGGCATTAGGCGATTTTAAAGCTGATTTTACTTTATTTTTGGATATCGAGCCTGAGATTGGCTTAGAAAGAGCCCGCGGTCGTGGTGAATTAGATCGTATTGAGCGTTTAGCGATTGATTTCTTTAATCGTTCTCGTGCCGTTTTTCAGCAGTTAGTCCAAGATGAACCAAGTTCTGTTAGCGTCGATGCTAGTCAATCATTTATAGAGGTTGAGAATGCGATTAGGCAACAACTTGATAATTGGTTAGCGAGCTTATAGTAATGCCTAGTATAAAAGAAGATTCAGATAATGCTGAAGTTGTATTTGAGAATGTTACCACTCCATGGTTAACCCCTTTTTATCAGCAATTGCAGCAGACCTATCATCAAGGTCGTTTTGCACATGGTTTGTTATTCACTGGCAGTGCAGGTATTGGTAAATATAAGATAGCTAAGCAGTTAGTTCAGTTTTTATTATGTACTAATAAACAACAGGAAGATGCTTGTTTTGAATGCCATTCTTGTCAGCTGATGAATGCCAACAATCACCTCGACTTTCATTTACTCGAAGCTGAAAAAAATAAATCTATTGGTATTGATCAAATACGTTCGTTAACCGACAAACTTAATCAACGCCCACAGTTAGGTAATAACAAAGTGGTGTTAATAAAAGGCGCTGAGCAATTAACTGAAGCTGCTGCTAACGCTCTATTAAAAACACTTGAAGAGCCTCAAGGTGATAGCTATCTTATTTTATTAGCACGTACTCATCACCAACTCATGCCAACCTTATTAAGTCGATTGCAGCAGACGCATTTACACAGTCCAGATGATCAGACCTTGATTGATTGGTTGTATCAGCTCGGTTATCAAGTGAGTGATTTTGGGATATTACGCTGGTTTCAAAATAGCCCGTTAGCGTTGCTTAATCATTTAAAAGCATTACAACAAGATGTTTCTCTTGATACACGCCGTCAATGTATAGAAGGGTTATTCAATCTTCTATATCAACCTACTAATCTATTTTCATTTACACAATTATTAGTACAGGACGTTGAGCAGAATCTTTTACTACTTTTTCACTTGTTGCATGATATCCATAAATTGAAATTAAATGCTAATCAGCTTAATGAAGATGCCATCTATTATTTCGCTTTACCGCAATTACAACTTTGGCAAACTCAATTGTCTTTAAAAAGTTTACGTGTACTAAGCGATGAAATATTAAAAGTACGTCATTTATTAACCAGCCATTCTGCATTAAAAAAAGAACTATTAATTAATGCGTTATTAATAAAAATTAAAAATGAATTTAAGGAAAACCAAGCATGTTAGTCGATTCCCATTGTCACCTTGACCGTTTAGATTACAACAAAAAACATACCGGCATTGCTGAGGTAATCGACAAAGCTCAAGCAAAAGGTATTACTCACTTATTGAGTGTTTGCGTTACCTTAGATGATTACCCTGCGATGGCTGAAATGATCGCCCCTTTTAAACAAGTATCTAGCACTTGTGGTGTTCATCCATTATATAAAGATGCGGTGATGGATGAAACTTTATTACTCGAATATGCAAGTTCAGATAAAGTGGTTGCGATAGGTGAAACGGGATTAGATTTTTTCTATTCACCTGAAACAAAAGAATGGCAAATGGATGCCTTTCGCAGACAAATTAGAGTGGCTAAACAGCTTAATAAACCCTTAATTATCCATACCCGAGGTGCACGCCAAGAGACCTTAGATATTCTTCATGAAGAAGGCGCAGAACAAGTGGGTGGTGTATTACATTGTTTTACTGAATCGATTGAAATGGCTGAAGAAGCAATGAAAATGGGTTTTTATGTTTCCGTATCGGGCATTGTGACTTTCAAAAATGCCAAAGAGTTACAGGAAGTGATTAAAGCTGTGCCATTAGATCGTTTATTAGTTGAAACGGACTCGCCTTATTTGGCGCCGGTGCCTCATAGAGGACAAGAAAATGAACCTGCTTTTACCTATGATGTGGCAAAATTTGTGGCAGATTTAAAAGGGGTCTCTTTTGAAGAGTTAGCAGAAGTGACAACCAATAATTACTTCACTTTATTTAAAGGTGCTAAAAGAGAAAGTTAAGCACTTTTTAATCAAGTCTTCGATCTAATGAATAGGTTATTTTAAAAGGGTATTATTATGCAAACGGTTTTATTGAGTGGGCAAAAAATCACACCGTCAAAAGTAGTGTGTATTGGGCGTAATTATGTTGAACATATCGCAGAGTTGAATAACGAAGTACCTACTGAGCCTGTTATTTTTGTAAAACCAAATTCAGCTATTTCAACGGAGATTAAAACCCATCCTGTAGATACTATTCATTATGAAGCAGAGCTATCTTTGATTGTAGAAAATAACCAATTTATTGGTGTCGGTATTGGTTTAGACCTGACTAAACGCGAAATTCAAAGTGTATTAAAAAGTAAAAGTTTACCTTGGGAAAGGGCTAAAGCTTTTGACGGATCAGCAGTATTTTCGGAATTTGTGAAAATTGATAATAAAGTGGAATCGTTAAGTTTGGTTTTATTGATTAATGATCAGGTTATTCAGCAAGCAAATTACGATTTAATGATTTATAAACCAGCGCAAATTGTTGATGCAGTTAGTGACTTTATGTCATTTGAAAATCACGATATTTTAATGACAGGTACTCCAAAAGGCGTCGGGAAAGTTAATCAAGGTGATCAATTTACCGGTCAACTTTATGCCCAAAACAAGCTTTTATTAACACAGTCGTGGACAGTCTTATAAACTGGATTGAGCCTATATTGAGTTTGTTCGCTTAAAGCACTGCGCTGAAGATTAAATAATTGTTCATTTCCAGTGTTTTATAGCGTGCAAACTGCCCTCAGCACTAGCCATATCACTTTGATCTGCGTAAAATTACACCCATATTTTTTGTCACTTGTCTAAAGTAGAGTAAATCGAATGCAGCACCTAGATGAAATCGTTGCTAATGCGCAACAACAGATCGAAAACGCCGCGGATACCAACGAATTAGAAGAAATTCGTTTACAGTATCTTGGCAAAAAAGGCCTAATGACCGAGCAAATGAAAGGCTTAGGTAAATTACCGCCTGCTGAGAAACCAGCTGCGGGTCAATTAATTAATCAGGCTAAACAAGCAATTCAAGCGGTATTAGTTGAACGTAAAAAAGGCATGGAAGAAGCTATTCTAAATGAAAAGTTAGCTTCTGAAACGATTGATGTGACTTTACCTGGACGCGGCGCGAAGCAAGGTAATATTCACCCTGTTACACGTACTACAGAACGTATTGTTGAGTTCTTTAGCGAGTTAGGTTTTGAAGTTAAAGACGGCCCAGAAGTTGAAGATGGCTACCATAATTTTGATGCACTAAATATTCCGCCGCATCATCCAGCACGTGCTGATCACGATACTTTTTATTTTAATCCTGATTTAGTATTACGTACACAAACATCAGGCGTACAAATTCGTACCATGGAAAATCAACAACCACCGGTACGTATTATTTCTCCAGGTCGTGTTTATCGTAACGATTACGATCAAACACACACGCCAATGTTTCATCAAGTTGAAGGTTTGATGATTGCCGAGAATGTTAGTTTTGCTCAGCTTAAAGGCATTTTGAATGACTTCTTGCATAACTTCTTTGAACAAGATCTAGAGATTCGTTTCCGTCCATCATACTTCCCATTTACTGAACCTTCTGCAGAAGTAGATGTAAAAGGTAAAAACGGTTGGTTAGAAGTATTAGGTTGCGGCATGGTACATCCAACGGTTTTAAAATCGATGGGTGTTGATCCAGAGAAATATTCAGGTTTTGCTTTTGGTATGGGTATCGAACGTTTAACAATGCTGCGTTATGGCGTAAATGATTTACGTTCTTTCTTTGAAAACGATCTTCGTTTCCTCAAGCAATTCAAATAAGGGTTATTAATAATGAAATTCAGTGAAGCTTGGTTACGCGAATGGGTTAACCCAGAAATTAGTTCTGAAGCACTACAGCACCAAATTACAATGGCCGGTCTTGAAGTTGATGACGTAGAGCCTGTTGCTGGTGAGTTTAGTAAAGTACTTGTTGGTGAAGTAGTCGAATGTGGTCCGCATCCTGATGCAGATAAATTACAAGTGACTAAAATCAATATCGGTGAAGATGAATTAATCGATATTGTTTGTGGTGCTAAAAACTGTCGTTTAGGTTTAAAAGTGGCTGTTGCCGTTGTTGGTGCAGTCTTACCTGGCGATTTTAAAATTAAAAAAGCAAAACTACGCGGTCAACCATCATTTGGTATGTTGTGTAGTGAGTCAGAGTTAGGCATGGCTGAAAGCGCAGAAGGTATCATTGAATTACCTTTAGATGCGCCAATCGGGCAATGTGTACGCGAATATCTACAACTTAATGATGTGATCATTGATGTTGATTTAACAGCAAACCGTGCTGATTGTTTAGGTATTGCAGGTCTTGCTCGTGAAGTCGCAGTGTTAAATGGCATTGAAGCAACAGCAGTAACTTGGAACAATGTTGATGTAACAATTGATGACCAAGTGGCTATTAACCTACAAGCGCCTGCAGCATGTCCACGTTATCTTGGTCGTGTCATTAAAGGCATTAATCAAAATGCAACAACACCACTGTGGATGGTTGAAAAACTACGTCGTTGTGGTGTGCGCAGTGTTGATGCTGTTGTCGATATCACTCAATACGTATTACTTGAGTTTGGTCATCCAATGCATGCATTCGATTTAACTAAACTAGAAGGTGGCATTGAAGTTCGTCTTGCTGAGCAAGATGAAAAGCTAACCTTATTAGATGGTAAAGAAGTTAAATTAAACGCAGATACATTAGTGATTGCCGACCAATCTAAAGCGCTTGCAATGGCAGGTATCTTTGGTGGGCAAGATTCTGGTGTACAACAAGGTTCAACAGATATTTTCTTAGAAAGTGCTTTCTTTGCGCCTTTAGCGATAGCTGGTCGTGCACGTAGTTATGGTTTACATACTGACGCTTCGCATCGTTATGAACGTGGTGTGGATCCCGTGTTACAAACAACAGCAATGGAACGTGCTACACAGCTGTTAGTTGAAATATGTGGTGGTCAAGTTGGCCCAATTACAGAAGCAGTAAACGAAGCGAACCTACCAAAACAAGCTAATATCGAGTTACGCCGTAGTAAGTTAGATCGTTTAATTGGTATTTCAATTGATTCTGATCGTGTTCAGCAAATATTAACGCAACTAGGTTGTGTTGTTTCTGAAACCGCAGAAGGTTGGTCAGCGATTGCGCCAACTTATCGTTTTGATATGGAAATTGAAGAAGATTTAGTTGAAGAAGTAGCACGTGTATTTGGTTATAACAACATTCCAAACATTGCACCACAAGCGGCATTAACAATGCCTGCTCATAACGAGTCTCGTTTAAAACTATCTAAAATACGTGATGTATTAGTGAATCGTGAATACCAAGAAGCGATCACTTATAGTTTTGTTGACCCAGACAAACAGCTTAAATTACATCCGCAAGCAGATGCACTTATTTTACCTAATCCTATCTCTAAAGACATGTCAGCAATGCGTGTTAGTTTATGGGCAGGTTTACTAGAAAGTGTTTCTAAGAACCAAAAGCGTCAACAGAATCGTGTTCGTTTGTTTGAAACAGGTTTACGTTTCATTAAAGATGAACAAGCTGAAAATGGTATTCGCCAACAGGCAATGTTATCAGGTGTGATCATTGGCAATGTAAGTGATGAACATTGGGCGATTGAAACACGTGTTGCTGATTTTTTTGATCTTAAAGCTGATTTAGAAGCGGTGCTAGATTTAGCAGTTGATGATGCTAGTTTTGAATTTAAAGCTGAAAAACACAGTGCGTTACATCCGGGGCAATCAGCGGGTATCTACCGCAATGGGGTTAATGTTGGGTATATCGGTAGCTTACATCCAAGTTTGAAGAAACCATTTGCTTTAAATGGTCAAGCAATAGTGTTTGAAATTGAAATTGATGCAATTTTGACCCGAAAATTGCCTGAAGCGGGCGATATATCTAAGTTCCCAGCGAATCATCGTGATCTTGCTTTTGTGGTTGATGATCAAGTAAATGCTGGTAAGGTCTTAAAATTTATAGAAAAAATTGGCGGATCTCAACTAGTTAGCATAAACTTGTTTGACGTGTACAAAGGACAAGGTGTTGAAGAGGGTAAGAAAAGCTTAGCAATAGGCTTAATATTACAAGACACGACACGTACTTTGGAAGAACAGGAGATTGCTGATAGCGTTAGTTCAATCGTTGAAGCGGTTTCTACGGAATTTCATGCATCTTTGAGAGATTAATTTATGGCACTGACAAAAGCTGAAATAGCAGCACATTTATCGGAAGAAATCGGATTAAGCAAACGAGAAGCAAAAGAGTTTGTGGAATCTTTCTTCGAAGAAATTAAATCAACGCTTGAAGCTGGTTCACCAGTTAAAATTTCAGGCTTTGGTGGATTTGAGCTAAAAGATAAAGGGGAACGACCTGGTCGTAATCCAAAAACTGGCGAAGATATTCCTATCGAGGCCCGACGAGTTGTTACATTCAAAGCTGGTCAGAAACTGAAAGAGCTGGTGGAAACGAGCCTTTCAGATAAGCCTAATAAATAATTTATACTCATTTGTATAATTAGCTAATTTGGTATTTACCCCTTAAAAAAGTCGCTGAGCGGCTTTTTTTTTGCCTAAAATTCAGTGTAATAAAATAATTAGCTATCTCGCACCTTGATTAATAACGGGTATATTATGAGCTAAGGCACAAATATATTTTTGATATAACATTACAATCTTTATTGGTATGGCAATATATTAAGTATAGGATTAAATATTAGCTAGCAAAATGAAGCGGTTCAAGATAGAAGTTGCAGTAAGTATTTACTTCCTTTTCTAAAATTTTAATCAGTAATATTGAACCGCTATTGATTGGAATTAGTATTTTTCTGAGTTTATATTTTTAAAAATGTTGAATGGAGTCTGTTACAGTGAATAAATATAAAAAAATAGTGGTGTTAACTGGAGCAGGTATTTCCGTTGAATCAGGTATTGCGACTTTCCGAGCTAAGGATGGTTTATGGGAAAAGTATAAACTTGAGGATGTTGCTACTTTAGATGGTTATAAACGAGATCCTGAGTTGGTATTGGACTTTTATAATAATCGTCGTCAAAGCTTTTGTTTAGGCACTAATAAACCAAATGCTGCGCATTATGCCTTAGCCGAGCTAGAGCAAAAATTTGATGGTGAATTTTTATTAGTCACTCAAAATATTGATAATTTGCATGAGCAAGCCGGCTCTAAAAACGTTATTCACATGCATGGGGAGTTATTAAAAGTACGTTGTGCTCAAACCAATCAAGTGATCCCATGGACCACTAATTTAACTAGCGATGATTTCTGTACTTGTTGCCAATATCCAATGTCGTTAAGGCCACATATTGTTTGGTTTGGTGAAATGCCATTAGGTCTGGATATTATTTATCACCACCTTGCACAGGCTGATTTATTTGTTGCTATTGGTACTTCTGGCACCGTATATCCAGCTGCCGGTTTTGTTGAAGAAGCAAAAAGTGTAGGAGCACATACAATTGAAGTCAATCTTGAGCTTGATCCACACAGTCATTTTGATAGCGTACAGCAAGGTAAAGCAACAAAACTAGTACCAGAATTAGTTAAAAAATTGCTAGCGTAAAATTAAGCTGAAGTTTAACAACAGCAAAAAAATCTAATATTCTTATATTTATTAGCGTTTTATTTTACTTTTATTATTAAGATTATTTCGTGCGATCTTTTTAGTGCCTTGATGACTACTTTTTTAACGGCAAAAAGGATTAAACACGAAGACATAAAGGATGGAGAAGATGAGTTAAAACCTTAATCAGTAATAAAAACATCCAAACACTTATATCTACTTTCTAAGTTTTTATTTTATCTTATTCTTTAGTTTTTCTTCGTGTCTTCTGTGTATCGTAGCGGCTTGGTGGTTGCTTTGTTTTTTAAAGTCAAAGCAATTAAACAAGGAGGCACGAAGGGCGAAGAAGGGGCTTACAAAAACTTTGTATGCAATGTTCTTTAAATAATCTTGTTAAGCCGTGAATGTACTTGAAAAGCTAACAGAACTCCCTACAATGATTTGCTGTTAAACAGCTGTTATTTTATTTAGGGAAGTTAGTTTGTTATGAATTCAAAATATTTTGTATTAGGTGGGAGTATTAAAAAATCCCTTACCGAAGGTTATCGATTCGATTTAAAAAAATTGCTACTCGATGCGTTAAAAATTACCCGCAAACACTTTTTGCCACTGCTTACCGCTTGTCTATTTTTGATGTTAGTTTCATTTTCTTTATTGACGCTGTTTATAGATGAAACGAGCTCTTTGGATGATCCTAAATTAATGGTGATCTTCTTTGTTGTTGCGCTGATCGTTATCCCCCCATTGATGACTGGAATGTTGATGATGGGAGTGCACCATTCTGTTGGATTAAAAAGTAAATCTTTTCACCTATTTAATTATTTTAATCTGATTTTTAAATTATCATTAGCGGCAATGATGATTAACCTGATGACCAATGGCGCGAGTATGCTACTGGGTCAAGTGTTTGGTGGTGTTGGTTTTGTTTTGTCTATCATCGTTCTACTTTATTTGAAAATGTCTTTCTG
>TARA_R110001583_G_scaffold26509_8_pt1 | contig 18704 bp, 28 predicted proteins | sample TARA_R110001583 | Tara Oceans TARA_R110001583 (sample SAMEA4398432) | marine metagenome | biome: Polar Biome; feature: [MES] marine water layer (ENVO:01000295) within the mesopelagic zone...; material: water (ENVO:00002006), including particulate matter (ENVO:01000060) such as...... | reverse complement strand
AGTTGGGTGGTTAAAGTGAGATAGCTTATACCTAGTCTCAACGCCGAAATGAATAGCGGTAGCAGATAACATTTGACAGGACTCAATAATCATTTTACTGACACGAAAATCGTCATGGGATTTAGCGCTTGAATAATAACATACGTCATCATGTGGATTTGGTTCGATGGCAAATAGGTTCATTGTTTTATTAAGGTGTTATTGTGTTGTAATCGATACACCATTGGCAGTTTGGTATATCCATGTTTTCCGACCAATGTATTTGATGTGCTGTCCATGATGCTTCTGAATAAGCCCATTCTACTGTACCACATGATGCTACAGCAAAAATAAGAAAAATAATACATACTATCGTTCTTACGAAAGCCATTATGTTAAACACATCTTCTAGCTTATCTTCTATTGTTTTAATTATCCTCATTAGTGTTCTCCAAAAAAGTAGAAGAATCCCCAATATGCTATGATTGGGGAAAAAATAAATAAACCAATTAACGATTCTTTTGTAAAGTGTTTTAGTTTAGGTTTCATTCTTTAACTTCCTAGTTGGGTAAGACCTATAGTAATCAACGCAAAAGTAGCTATTAAACTAATGCTTGGTATAATAGCGTAAAGTATATTGCGCGACTGTTGTATTTTTAAATCTTTTCTTCGTGTTTTATTCATTAGTAAATATTAAATGTTAAAAATATCATAGTAGTAAGTACAAGTACACCCAGTATAATTATACTTATTTTTTCTATTTTAATTTGGCTATTTTTCATTTATTGATTTCTCTATTCGTTTAATAGCATCAAAGATAATAGGTGCGGGTAAAAATCCGTCTTTACTAGTTTTAGGAAGTCTTTCATCGAGTTCCTTAAGAATAAGAGCTTGCGCTTCTTTAAGTGTTAGAGTTTCCTCGTCTTCAAGGTGGTGGTTCATAATATGTTCAGGGTTTAAGATAGACAACCTGGTCTATTCATTATAGACCAGGTTGTTAGGTAGATTGAGTTTTATTGATTACTTCTTGTTAAGAGAGGTTTTCACGGTAATATTGTCTTCCTTCACTCCAACCTTAAAGGTGTACTGGGACTTCTTATCTAAACCGATGTCCAATATTGAGTTAGCAAGCTTCAAAAGTATATTACCTTTAATATAACGCTTAATGTGTCTTGCCCCATACTTTTGACTATAACCATGTTTTACAACATGTGTTACTAATGCTTTTAAAGGTTTAATATCAAACTGCTTCAATAAATTGCTTGCAATCTTACTTGCATCCTTCTCGTTTAAGGTATTAAAGTATACCCAAGAATCAATTCTGTTTCGGAATTCGGCAGGAAACTTACTATCAATTTCTTTTTTAATAGCAGGAAGTGCGTCTTCGAATGTATCATTTCCATCGTCTTCGAAACCTATATGCGAAATTCCTACATGCTGATTAACCCCAACGTTAGATGTAAATAGTATGATAGAGTTCTCAAATGAACAAACGTGTCCGGTTGAATCAGAGACGTTGCCTTCATCTAATAAGTTCAATAGAAGATTGTAAATATTTGGATTAGCTTTTTCTATTTCATCAAAACATATAATCCAACTATCTGACTCGTCAGCCTTCTGCCTTAAAATACCTTTCTCACCATGTCCTACGTAACCAGGAGGCGAACCTATAAGTTTAGCGTATTCGTGATTACTAGAATACTCTGCGCAGTTTATTTTCAGAAGCTTCGCTTCAGTTCCATATACAGACCTAGTTAAAGCTTTAGCAAGTTGAGTTTTTCCTACACCTGTTGTACCTGTAAAGAACATTGATAAGTGTTTAGTAAATCCTGTAGCAAAAAGTTTTAAAGAATTAGTAATTGTTGAAATTGCCTCTTCTTGACCTATAATCTCATTTTGTAAATCCTTCTCAATTTTTTCAATTGAGGATAAGGATTTAATCTTTTTAATTGAAGGGTTAAGAGCTTCTTCTGCTCCTTCGAGTAGTTCGTAAATCTCTTCAATTTTATCTTCACTAGATTTATCGATACTAGCATTAAAACCGTTACAAAAGCTTTCGACTGAAAGTTCGGGGTAAATCAACTCTACACACATAAAGTATGAGTTTAAAGTTGCTTCATCGGTTAGTAAAGCTTCTCCTGTTCCTTCTACAATTTCATGAAAATCGTCAATAATATGAAGAAGAACAGTTACCATATAATCTGTAACAGAAAAGGCAGATGTACCTGATTCAATCATAGACTCCAGTAAAGCTTCTTTAATAGTTAAGAATTCTATCTGGTTTATTTTTTTTATTTGAAGAAATGATTTGGTAAAGTTATTGTAAGTTAAGTAATTGGAGCTCATTAATTAGAGTGTTGGTCAAGGAATGACTGTAGAGATTTTGTGTTTATGTTAAGTTTATCAAAATCGTCACTTTCATCTGATTTGTTAAAGCTTTTTGATACCATGTCTAAAAGCTTTACAATCTTCTCTGTTGACTTAATAATAACGTTAAGAGTTTTAGTTGCTTCTTGTAGGAGAACGGTGTTTTCTGTATCTTTCTTAAAAGCATCCATTGAATAATCATAATGCAAAAGCATTTGTTCCCTATCTTTATAACAGGTTGTGATTAAATCTTTAATAGATTTCTGTACTCGCTCAGGAGTAAAGTATGAATTTTTGGGTTGATACGTTGTTACCATAATTTTGACTTCATAGTTATTTAGATTGTTTCGTATTTAATTCTACTATTTCGTAGAGTGCCTTTCGTCCTTTCTGCAGTTTTTCAATCGCCTTTTGAGACTGTTTTAAAGTTTTGTTATTACCTAACCACTCGAATAAATCAAGCTTATCGTTAGGCTCCTCTGATTGTTTGTTAACTAAGAAACGGTAACATATATTGTAACCATTCTTACATTGAGAAGTACGGAAGGCATCTAAACCTTTTACGAAACATCTAGTCATTGTTATCAGAGCTTCCCTCTTCTTGAGGGACATCTGATGTAGACTCTTCACTTGTTGAATTTAAAGCCATATCTTTTAACATAGCTTGTAATTCTTCTAATTCTTCCTCTGAAGGGATATTAGTAGGTTCGGAGAATTGAATGTTGGTTACATGAGGCATATCCTCGTCTGCTTCCAATTTTTCAAGAATTGCGTCACCGTGAAAAACACCTTTTTTACCGTTTGACAATTCAAGGTACACAGTTTGTACTCTTTTCATATTTGGACTTGCGTCCGTTTGGGATTCGTCAGAATTGACTACTGATTCAGTTTCTTGTTTTGTACTCATAATATTTAATGGTTAGCTCAGATTATTGCCTGAGATGGCTAACTCTTCTTATTATAGAGCTGTAAGCACAGTAGAGCTTGTTTTTCTTAAAGAACTCCAAGATTAGGTATCCTGTCATCCACATCACGAAGTACCTTAGCCGTAGCTACAAGGTGGTACACACCATAGACCTCAAAACTTGACTCTTGAACCTCGAATACCTCGAAGAACAAGTCTTGAAAGACAGGTTTAACGATATCTCCTGGGAGTAACCTTCGTTTCAACGTCATTTCTAAATCTGATTTATTAAAGGTGAACATTTGGTCATTCTCAGCTTCTAAACCAAATTCTGTTAAAACTTCTTCAACGGCGCGTGGTTCATAATGCCCATAAACTTTTACAGGTAAGGGGTTTATAACTTTATCGCGGTCCTCTTGATAAATATCCTCTACTTCCTCTGTTCTTTCGTATTTAAAAATAAAAATTTCAGAACCGGCTAGTTTTAACAATTCCCCATCAACCAAATTAAATAACCCTATATCAGGATTATCCAAATGAAACATGCCAAGCTCGTTATCAGCGAAACCACTTCGATAAGGTTCCGCTAAGACAGGAGTTTTCTTTCCTTTATCTTTAAAGCGGTCATCTCCCGGTATAATGTGTCTATTTACCACACTTGTATTTAGTCAAAACGTTTAAGTATAAGTTCTAATTTTCCTACACTCATTGTAGTATCCAAAGGTACATATTCGTCAACAGATAATCTTGAAGTTGCAAGAATCTTAGGATTAACTGATTGGGCAAAGGAGTAGACGCTTTGAGGAGGACCACCAACATTTATAATTCCAGTGGATTCTGCTTGTATGCATTTTAAAATACGGGTTGCAGCTATATCATCGTACAAATATGACCGGTGAGAATCGTAAAAAGCTTTATCATGTTTAAATGGGCGCTCTGTAAAACTGCACCTTAGAACTAAACTATTATCTAACATTCTAACTGCGCATTCACCGGCTAGTTTAGATAACCCATAATTATTAAATGGTTTAGTCGGAGTTTCTTCCGTATTATCACCATTGATTCCGCAATAAACATAGTCCGTAGAAATATACGCAACCTTAATACCTCTTCTACCACAGATACGAGCAACATTAGCTGTTCCGATAATATTTACTTCGATACTTTCTAATGGGTTCTCTTCATGTTGTTTCATTGACCCTGCAATACCTCCTGCATGGAGGAAAACATCGGGCTTATACTTATTGATAGCTTTTTCAATTAAACCAGGAAGAGTTACATCTAACTCATTCTTAGAAACACATATAATTTCTAAATTACCAAACGATTCGTGATAAGAGGCTTTATCTAGTGCTTTAGCTAACACCCCTTTCTTACCTGATACTAAAACTCTCATTTGTTTTCCGGTAACCACCAATCTTCACTAACAAATGCATCATGAACCGCACGTTCTTCATCAGGATTTTGGGCATCATATTTATTTGTTACAAGGTAAAGTAAACCACAAGGTTCATTACCTACGCAAGTTAAACCATGCCATTCTCCCGCTTTTATATGAAGCAAAGAAGGGTTATGTTCACCCATAAAAAATTTCTCAGCACCCGTTAAATCATGATAAACACCTACTTGTGCCATCCCTTTAATAACGCAAAAATAATCATCTTGATTCTTATGTCTATGCCAAGCTTTAATAACTCCTGGGTAAAGTACTGAGTAATTGATTTGAAAGTTTCCTTCCTTTACCCAATTTGGAGGTGTTGTTTCCCCTTTAACTCTAGTATCTTCTTGGATAATATTATAAATATCCATATGTGACCAACCTCTAGCGTCGGTAAATTTATCTAATTTTGTAATTCTGTTAATCATTGATTTTTGTATCCTGAATATCGTATAAAGTGTTTTCGTCTTGATGACGGTGCCTCATGCCCATTTGAGTAGCATGAAAGCCTTTGTAAGGACCTACTGTCCTATTAAATTTACAGACCCCAAATTTATTGAATAAAGCCTTGAAAATATCAGCATCTAGATTGACGGTAATATTTTCATTAAACTCTATACCTGCTTCTAAAACAGTTTCCCTATTCCATGATACTTGAGTAGCGTCTAAGCTATTAATAGGAACTACATCTGTAGGGTGGTTAAGTGCCATAAACGAATCTGAATGCCAAGGTCTAGATTTTCCAGTCTGCGATTCGGTTATTCTCTTTTTTAAAGTTTCCAATCCAGGCTTTTCATCTGTAGGGTCATACGGAATCATATGGCAAAAGGAGTATACTGTTTCAGGGTGTTTACTATAGTAATCGTTAAGTCTAGAAAAGTACTCTTGATATACTCCATCATCGTCTCCAATAATGAGAACATAATCAGCATCGCTTTCCCTTATAGCTTTGTTTAAGTATGATGAATGGATGCTACCACGCTTTAGTTTCATTTCAAGCGTATCATTCGTATCATATAACGTATATTTATGGGACATTCCTTCCCCAAAAACTTCCTCCAGAATGGGTTTAGCTTTTTTGTCTTCGTCGCTTCCGTCGTCAACAATGGCGATATGCCAATTTTCGTATTCTGAATCTAAATAAGTTTGCAACCCATTTCTAAGCATATTGGGACGGTTATAATAAGGTAAAAGAATCAGAAATTTAAGTTCTGTAGTATTGATATTTGATGTATTCATTATTTTTTATTTTGCTGATTAAAGTAGAGGTATCCATATTTGGAAAGCCATCTCATTATGTGTCCGTTGTGGTAATTTTTGTCTTTGCTAATTTTCATTTGTAAACCTATTTCTAAATTTTCCCAAATAATGTTACCTTGTAATAATGCATCTAGTAATTCATTTGAGATAGTGTAGTTTGTATCTGCGTCCGGTATTTTTATTCCGAATTTACTCCACCATTTCTGTACTCCTTTGCCTATAATAACTAACACATCGTTACCCGAGGAATCTTGCACCTTAATACTACTTCCTAATATATCACTCTGGTAATTTCCGCTTCTCTCTAATGCACCAACTACATAATTGTTAAATCCCTCTAAGAAAAGTTCTAAAGCCTTTATGCGCTCATAATTCGAATATTTTGTAGTAAGGTATTTGTAGCTATCAGCCGATTCATAGGTTTTATATTTCTCGTAAAACAACATAGAACATTTCTTGATTGCGTCTTCAGTGTACTTATTGTGGAATATTCCTGTTATATTTTGAGTAGTGAAGTTAAACATATCCCCAGGTAACATTTCTAAGAAGTTTATTTTATCAAAAAGTTTAGGTTGAATATTTCTTTTGTAAAACTCGAAACTTTTAAAACCCCCTAATTCTTTCAACTCCTCATTATCTTTTACATAAGCCATAGAATGCCCTGCATAAGGAAAGAAATAATCTACACCTATCTTAATAGCACTTTCATACACTACGTTCATAATATGAATTAACCGTTCATTTACTAATGATACTTTCTCCTCTTTTGAGTATTCTTCGTAAAGATAAGGGAAGCCATTAGCTATTGCTATTTGTGTAGCTAATAATTTAGGTAACCCTTCTGATTCCTTTTTCATTTCTTTAATATTCTCTTCCGTAAACCTCCAATTATCATTAGAATGAATTATATAAGAATCGCTCGTAGTAATAGAAAATATCGCATCGTCATGTGAGACATCCATATGTGTGAAAGTATTAAATTTTACGCCATTTACTAAGGTTTGGTCAGCAACCTCAATAATATTTTTAAACCCTGCGCGTTCTACCCTTTTTCTTAAACCGACAGAGGAAAACTTAGGTATCACTACTTTTATATCATTAGGGAAAAGGGAGAGATAATCATCATCACAGTGGTCGTCATGACCATGGGATATTACTAAAATGAACTTATCTATATTAGAATAAGCTAAACTTAAAAGGTAGGTGGGGTGAAACACAGTCGGTGGCACAGGGAGCCAACTCCCAAAAGCTACTTTTTCAAACCAAGGGTCCGTTAAAATTATATCTTCACCATCTTCAATTAGTAAAGAGGAGTGGTTAATAAAATTAATTTTCGTCATAAACCTTCTCCATTATAATACTAATATCTTCACCATGCTCGTAACGTGATACTTCTTTAAATCCTAACTTTACGTATAAGGAGTATGCTCTAGTATTCTTAGCTAGAACTTCTAATTTAAATAAATATATATTGTAGATTCTATTCAGCATATCCATAAAAGCCTTGTAAGCAGGGACAGCTAACTTTTTTCCTCTAAAATTCTTATGTATGTCCATTCCAATATAACATGAAAAGTTTTCCCAATTAGAAGTTCTAAAGTATCCTATCTTTTTCCCATCAACTTCACATACAAAAAATGGATTTTTATTCTGGTCAAACCATGATAAGGATTCTTCAAGGGTGTAAAAGGATGGGTTATGCAACCATTCATTACACTCATTCCTTACTTCATTAAAAAAAGGTATGTCCTCTTTCTCCATTAACTTTACACTTACCAACCTTCTTTAATCGCCTCTACGATAAACTCTCTATCTTTTTCTGTAACCCACCATCCAACAGGAATACAGACCATAGTTTTTACTACCCCCTCTAAGGAAGGTAGTAAAGCTTTGCTTTCTACAAGACAGGAATGTAAATCATTTCTCTCATGTACTCTGCTTACCATAATACCTTTGCTTTCCATATGCTTCATAAATTTATCTCTATTGTCAACTTTAATCGTATAAATCCAATAAGCGGATTCCCGGTCTTCATTATTTTCAAGAAGGGTTACGCCTTCTACGTTTTGTAAGTTTTTATTATAGTACTTGGCGTTACTTTGATGTTTTGCCAAACAATCTCCAACTATCTCCATATTTGAGATTCCAAACGTAGCATTAACATCGTTCATGTGAAATTTGTATCCCCACTCTAAGATATCCTCTTCGCATCTAAAATCCCCTCTAGCGCCTTCCCTATCTATCCCATACCACCTAAGCAGTTTTGCTCTCCTTTCAAGCTCTGCGTGAGGGACTACAAGCATGCCTCCGTCTACTGATGTCATGTGTTTAATAGCCTGAAAACTATATGTACAAATATTGCCGTGAGTACCTAAAGGTTTCCCTTTATAAGTACTTCCAAACGAATGAGCACAATCCTCTATAACTACAGGTTTAATTCCCATACGAGCATATGCTTGCTCTTGGATTAGTTTAATTTTATCTAAATCATTTGGGTAACCTCCCCAATGAACTACCATAATTGCTTTTGTTTTAGGAGTAATCTTTCTAGCCAAATCATCTAAATCCATGTTTAATGTATGAGGGTCTACATCGACCCATTTAATCTTAAACCCGTTAGCTAAAATAGGAAAGTTAGATGCTGTACAAGTTAAAGGTGTAGCTAATACCTCATCTCCTGGGGACATACCTTCCCAATCGCCGTGAGGTTTTTTAAGTAAATGAAAAGCGAGGTGTTCTGCTGAGGTTGCACTGTTGGTACTAACACATCTTGCGTGATTGATAGATTTACTAAACAAATTTTCAAACTCAACTACTTTTGAACCTTGTCCAATAAACCCACTCTCTAAAACCTTCTTTAAAGGTTCTAGAACATTCATATTCATCGCCACTTTAAACAAAGGTATTTGCTTCAAGATATATCTCCAGATTCAACTTTATCTTCACTCGGATTTGTTACTACATCAACTAAAGTGGCTTGAAGGTCCGTAGCACGGAATGACTTATCATTGTAGTAATACCAACCACCTTTCTGTTCAATTGCACCTCTCTTAGAAAAATCTTCAACAATACCAAAACCTGATTCGATACCAGAAGAATACATAAACTTAAATACACAAGACTGGAAAGGGGCAGTTGAACGTGATTTTATACAATTCACAGTGCCTTGTACTCCAATAGGGTTCTTCTTATCATCACGTAGTAAACCACTTGGAGGCACAAGAATTCTTAAACGTACGGAAGCATAGAAAGGTAAAGCTTTACCGCCACCTGCTGTTGTTGTTGAATCTCCATACATAACTCCAACTTTACTTCTAAGCTGATTAACAATAATCATAGTTGCTTTTTGCTTTCGCAGTAAAGTATTAAATTTACGAAGACATTTTCCTGCAGCTTTAGCTCTGATAGCACCAATCATTTCTTGGTTCACATCATAACCGTCTTCCAACTCTTTTTTACAAGCCGCTGTACCTATAGAATCAAAACCTATTACAATTGGAGTAGTTTTATCATTCTCACGAATTACTTTAATAGCTTTATCGGCGAACTCAAAACAACCTTCCATAGTATTAGGTTGGGCATATATAATCTTCGAATTATCAACCCCAAGTTGAGCAGCAAATTCCTTTGAATATGCATGTTCATTGTCAATCATAATACAGTAGTAACCTTGCTTTTGAGCATCAACAAAGGCTTGACTAATAAAAGCAGTTTTACCTGTACCGGCTTCACCACTTAATTCTACAATAGCCCCTATTGGGTAACCTTTAAGGTAGTCTCCTGTTATGATTTTATTAAGAGCATAAGAGCCTGTAGCGACAAAACCATAGTCTAAGTTCTTCTCTTCCAGGATTTCTCCCCCGTCTTTTTCGAGGGCTTTGCATATTGTTGTATAATCTAGAGTCATCCATACATTATAGAGATGAGAGCTCTTTTGACCTACTTTATTTAAAGATTATTACTTACCACAACACGACCTTTTGGAACCACTACTTGCACTGTAAGCTATTTGATAAGCAGCACTTGCAATACAATGTGCAAACCAACATAAACCACTTCCGATAAAAGCATCCGCTAAAGGTAAGTAACCGAAAAGAAAAATGTTTGTAGGGGATATCCAAAAGTATCCTAAGAAACCTCCAACCCAAAAACCTAAACACATAGGACACCATAAAAGTTGTCCTATGTAATTTATAGCTTTATTTTGGCTTGCAAGTAATTTGTACACGGTAGGTTGAATCAAGGTTGAGTTAATAACCCCATTTACAATCCCGTACATAGTAAAAAACCAGATAAGAAAAGTCATATAGAAGTATTATACTTAACCTTGTGCTTCTAAAATTTCTTTTATTAAAACAGCTTTAGTTTTACGTTTATCTAATTCTATATTAAACGTATCACGACCCAACTGCTCTAAATCATCCTTAGTCATTTTGTTTAAAGATGCATTATTTAACGCTGCTACAGCCTTTTTGACAACAGGTGGAATTACCCCACCTTGTCTTTTTGCTTGAATTTTGTTTCTGAATCTACTCATTGTTTGTTTCTCCATCAGTATCTAGGTCTTGTGATTCTTGTGATTCTTGAAATTCTTTTACTTTTGCTTGTAAACTTAAGTATAATTCATAACGAGCACTTGGGAAATTATTAATATTAAACTTAGCTGAAACCAGCTCATGAAGGTTTTTACCTAATTCTATACGTTTTTTCTTGTGCTTAATCAAATCTACCAGAGGTTTTACAAAGCCTTGTGGACCTACCTCGTTAGGTATTAAATAACCATTCTTCCCGTTTACAATATGCTCATCGTAACAACCTACATTAGAAGCAACCAAAGGTATTTTATAAATACCTGCTTCAATCACTTTAATTTCTGATTTACTATCGTTAAAATCGTTCATTTGCAAAGGAGCTATAGAAATATCAATATTCGTATACATTCTACCGTAATCATATGAAGGCATAGCTGGATAAATAGTGTAATTACTAATACCTGCTGATAAGTATTTTTCATAGTTATCCCATACATCTAATTGCCAATTATCCTTCTCTTCTCCTGGCTGAGGTTTACCGTAAAAACCCCAATGCACATTTTCTTTACCTACTTTAGCGTTAACCCTTAAAGCAACAGCTGCAAATTCTTTTACATCTTCTTCGTGGTGGATACCTCCTACCCAACCAATCCTTACAAGTTTTTTATTCTTCGTTTGGATTTTAGGGGCGTTCCAACAAGGTACATCGAAGTCGATAGCATTCTTAATTACTACTAACATACCACCGACAAAAGGAGCAATTCTCTCCGCAAATTTAACTTGTGTTACAGAGGTTAAATGTGCGACTTCATAACATTGTTTTGTAATTGCATCAAGTTTCTTCTCTTTATACAAATCCTTTAATCTATGACCCTCATAAAGTTCTGTTAAAAGGTCATCAGTATCATAATGGGTTAGTTTACCAAAAGAACGAGCATGCAGTAAAGAGCGTAATGTATACTCCCCACCAAAGTTACAAATATTATGTGTAAAAAAAATATCACATGTTTCAAAATTTGGAGAAGCTTCTTCAAATCCACCTTTTACACGGTTAGCTCGTAAAGGATTTAAATCATAAATAATTTGCACCTTATCAGGGTTTGCTTCTTGAAGTTTTTTAAAAGGTAGCCAACAACGATAATAAGCACATCCACCAGTATTAGCAGGTTGTACAAAAATCTTCAACCGGTTATCATCTACAAAAACATCTTCTCGATTCCCATCAAAATCTACTTCTTGAGGTATATCGTATAAATTAAACTTAGGATTTATTTGACTCATAATAAAAAAATAAGGGTTTTACCAGTATTAACCGGAAGGTACCCTTGAACCCACTTACTAACTAACTAACTAACAAAATAAACTAACACACACATTAGTCATTCAACAACTTTGTCAACGCCTCAGCGGAATTACTTTCCTTTTGAGTATCAATAAGAGGTGAACTTACAGTTTCAACGCCTGGATTAGAGGCTAAAATCTGAGCGGCAACTTTTTCCATTTCTTCATAAGACTTGTACTTAATCATTTCATGGATGTCATGTAAAGACCCCATATAACGGTCAATAGCTTGGTCGTCACCTGCAACAGATTCTTTACGGCTTGGGATAGATTGCTTATAATCTGTAAAACCATTTGAACCTTTCACTTTTTTCACACGGTAATCAAAACCATCTTTCAAATCATATACAGGACCGTACTCCGGGTCAAGAGAAGTCGCCAAAATACACTCGAAAAGTGTTTTCGGAGCAGCAAGGATTTTAACCTCATCTGTATCTCTATCAACTGCGTTCATCCAGTATTTTTTACTTGCTTTAATACTTCTAGCAAGTTTGATGTTATTATCATCTCCGGTTTTCCAAAGAGCGAAGTAAACTTCACAAACAGGACATTTTTGGTCAAGGTCGCGTAAACATGTTACGTTTGCATTGTCCCAACGGTGCGCTGAATACTCTTTAACAAATCGGAAATTTTCATCTTTCCAAGGAAGAATGCGAATTACCTTCTCACCTCCCAACTCAACATTAATAAACTTCTTATGAAAATCACTACCACCTGAAGATGGGTTTTGGATTTCACTAAGTTTGTTCTTTAAAAATTCTAGGTCGTTTTCACTCATAATATTATGTATATAAATCTTTTTCTTTACGTTTGTTTGCAGAAATCTGAATTAAGCAGTCTTTCTGATGTTCCAGACCTCGGAGGACGCCTTTAAGAAGATTTACTTTATAAGTTGCTTCTGCAGAGTCTTTCCGACAATCCTTCACTTCTTCGTCGCAAGCTATGATTGCTTCCATATCTGCGACAGTTAATTTTTTGGTAGTACTCACTTTTGCTGCAATTTGCTTACGTGCAACTGTATCATCCAAAGTTAATTCAGTTTTGGTTTGTAAATGAATTGCTTCAGCTTGCATTGTTGCAAAAAGAGTATAAATAGACGGTTGTTCTCTAAGTTTAATGTCAGAGTTCGACTCGTCAAGTTCTAAGATTTGAGGAATTAAATTTTTAATAGTCTCAAAATCTATATTTTCAATGTTTATCATTATTTCTTGGATTTTGTTTTAGGAGGTGTCGGTACGGTTGGTTCCTCTAAAAGGCTGATTTCTTTGTGAATCATCTTTAAAGTTGTAACAGCTACGGACTGTAAAATTTTTCCTTCTTGATTTGTAATTTCGTGAGTCCGTGATTCGGCGTCCGTTATTAATTCTTGAAGTCTAGTTAGGATTTGTTGTTTCATTAGAGAATATAAAGTTAAAAAGTTCGGGATTTAAACCCTGTAAAACAAGAAGCATATTTGTAGTCGCTCCTGTTAAGTATTCGTTGCCAAAAGTTGGCATTTCATCGTCATCACCAAGCCCAAAAACATCGTAACCAACATGTAAAATTTCATGCAATAAGGTTCCTTTGTAATCAGCATCAGTAACAGTGTTCGGGTCTACAGTAATTGTATTTAAAGCTAAATCAGCGTACCCGTAAAGCTTTTCACATTCTAAGGACCTTTGAATGATTTCGTAGCACTTATAGCCTACGTTCAGCTTATTAGGGTGTTTGTATATTTTAGGTTTTGGCATTATGCTTCTCGAACAGTTAATAGATTATAGTCAATCTTGGTGTTGATAACGAACTTTGTTTTGGAGTTTCTTGACTTAAAGACATACAATCTAGCTTGCCCATTGTCGAACTCCTCAGATGTTTGGTTAATGCTTAAAGCTAAATCACAGGTACGAGTTTTACCGTAAGCGTCAGCAAGTTCCGTATCACTAATAAGAGGAACCTTACGCCCTTCTCTGTTCGTTTGTGTTGCAGTCCATAGGAGTAACCCATATTCACTAGCTACACCCCTTAATTCCTGTGCAATCTTCTCTTGAGCTTGGTATTCAGCCATACCGTTAACTATAGGACGCATTAGTTCTAAGTAATCAAGAATAATGAGGTCAGGAGTAAAATCTTCAAAGTTCTGAATTTGTGAAATATAAGCTCTTAAACCGTGGGCGTTAAGTTGCCCAGTAGGAAACTCTTTAATTTTTAAGTTTGGTTTAGAACCTTTCTCTTGTTCAATTTCGGTAAAAAGCTTTTCGATTCTTTTGTGAGCCTCATCTTTAGATTCATCTAATTTCGATTGAGGGATAGACGTAAGGTTTGAATCATAACGTCTAGCTACTCTATCTTCTGACATTTCTAGGGAGATATGAAGAACGTTAAGTCCTTGTAAAAGTCCCATAGTGCCTAAGTGAGTTAGAAATAATGACTTACCTGTTCCAGGAGGAGCAACAACCATAGCTAATTCTTTTCTACCTAAACCTCCGTCTAAAACGCTATCAAGACTGTATAATCCTGTTGCAATCTTTTGTCCTGTATCACTTTCTTGGTTATTCCAACGTGACATGAAATCTTTTTGATAATCCATACCTAAATCAACATTACGTGAGATAGATAAAGCTTGTTTCATCTCTTCTGCGATAAGACCAATATTACCTTTCTTTAAATGAACAAGACCTGATAAAAAAGCGTCTTTAACCGCCTGTTGCTTAGCGAATTGTTCAATTAAATCAAGATAGTAATCTCTGTTAGTAATAGATTGAATATCAACATCATCAATAGACCGTAACTCATCTCTGTAATCAGAGATATGCTCATCATCTGATTTTAGTTTCTTTATAGATTCTAAAATCATGTCTTCAGTCGGAAGTTGTCGATATTCTTCTTCGTGACTTACAATTGCTTTGTAAATATTCTCATGTAAAGGAGATTCGAAGTAGGAGGGTTTTACGATATGGACTATCTCATGAAAAAACTCCTTGTCTGATTTGATTAAGAAAAGGAGTCCTCTTTGGATAGATTCTGCGAATAAGTATGCCATTTATTTTTTACCTGTTGAGCCAAAACCACCAGTTCCTCGGTTAGTTTTAATTTGTGAAAATTCTTCTTGTGTAACTTCTTCTAAAGAAATTTCAGGAAGTTTGTTAATTATTAATTGTGCAATACGTAATCCTTTAGGTATTGCTATTTTAGAATGAATTTCTAAATTACGAATAGGAATTTTAATTTCTCCTAAGTAATCTGAATCAATAGTTCCAGGAGCATTTGGCATAACCATATGTTGGTCCCACATAGAACTTCGTAGTCTAAGTTGTCCCTCATATCCATCAGGTATTTTTACATAAATGCCTGTAGGAACAAGTTGTGAGGATGCAGGTTCGATAGTAATATCTTCTGAAGCTGCAATATCAAACCCTGCAGAGTCTTTTGTTCCAAAACTAGGGGTAGGGTTATCTGATTTGTTTAGTAATTTTAATCGCATTTTCTTTGTTTAAATGTAGAGTCTTTTATTGATTTGTCTCGTGCTTTTTCATTTAACACTTTGACAGCTTCTTCTGTATTCTGAATTTGCTCAGAATCTTTATGTGAGTAGTTCAAACCTCGTTCTTGTAAAACAGGGTTTGAAGTACCATGTTGAATTAAATTTTCAACGTTAGGAGACATAGTGGAATAAGGGCTTGCAGCTATGTCAGCATGTTTACCTTCGTGATTCAACTGTTTTCTAATATTATCGCATTCTTTTTCCATCCACTTTTCTTCACTTTTACGTAATTTTTGGTTAGTACGACCAGTAATTGAATTTCCCACGTTCCCCATGTAACGAGGCATATCCCCGTTACATGTTTCACACTTTATAGATTTTTTCATTTCTGACATTGAGAAATATTCTTCATCAATTGCCATACACTCTTCGCAATAATATTCGTAACAAGGCATTAAAGTTCACAAACTCCTGATTTACAATTAACGTCCATTAATTCTCTTTCCTCATCTGTTATTTCAACTCGTTTATAATTTAACATATGTGCGTCCAACGTTTCTTTATTAGAAATATCAACAGCCTCTAAAGGTTCATTTCCTTTCGAACCTGCTCTGTAAATAGTAAAACCTTTTACATGCTCGGCATAAGACAAAATTGTATCTTTTAAATCTTCGTAAGTACAATCATTCGGAACATTACATGTTTTACTTAATGCTGAATCAACATATTCTTGAATCGAAGCTTGAACAGACAAATGCTCTTCAGGAGTTACATCATACGCGCCGACGAAGTGGCTAACGTCTTTTCCTTCTAAATAATATTTTTCAAAGAGCGGGTCAAGCATTATCTCTTCTTTCCATGATGTACCATGACGGTAACGGCGTTTATACATAGGAGCAAAGATAGGCTCTATTCCTGTTGATACTCCGGCTACCATAGACATAGTGCCTACAGGAGCTACTGTAAGCATAACCGCATTACGAATACCAAATTTACGAATATTTGTTTTAATTCGTGTAGGTAAACTCTTTGCAAAGTCTTCTTTTAAGTATAAGTTAGCATCAAAAGCAGGAAAAGCTCCTTTTTCTTTTGCAAGGTTAACTGAAGCTTTGTAAGCTTCATCACGAATACGTCTAAACAAATCTTCTATGAAAAGTAAACTCTTATTAGAACCATAACGGTAACCTGCTTTGATAAGAAGGTAATGTAAACCTGTAACACCTAACCCAATTCGACGGGAACGGTGACCAACTTCTCTACATTCAGGTATTGGAAATGTATTTACAGTAAGAACGTTATCTAAGAATCTAACACCAACCCTAACCGTTCTAGCAATTCTCTTATAGTCAACATCGCCATTGCTATCAACCATATTAGCAAGATTAACGTGACCGAGACAACAGTTACCGTAACTTGGTAAAGGGATTTCACCACATGGATTAGTCGCTTGTAAATCTTCGAAATATGATACATTAGTTTTTTTGTTTGTTAGTGATACGTTGAAAATGCCTGGGTCACCTGATTCAACGGAGTTTTTCCATATATAATCCCAGATTGAGGTTGCTTTGATTTCTTCCTTTTCTATAGAAGTGATTTCATCGGCAGGGGTACGGGCATGGAAGTTAAGTGCTCTTTGACTTGCGTCGTCCTCGTTTAATCCTACTACCTTTAAATTATATACTTCTTTACTAGTAGTATTTGTAAATTCTACATTATACGAATAGTATTTCTTATTATTAAAAGTATAATACCATTCATCATCAGCCTTAACCGCATCGATAAACCTATCGGTAATACCAACAGAAATATTAAAGTTATTCAACTGTTGTGAATCTAACTTTACAGAAAGAAACTCATTAAGGTCCGGATGTGTTACATCAAGAATACCAATCAGGGCAGTACGTCTGTTTTTACCTGCACGAACATGGTCCCCTATTTCGTTAATCATTTTCATAACAGAGACGGCTCCAGGAGCTGAATTAGAAATGTTTTGAATATCATCACCTTTTGGACGGATATTTGAGAAATTAAAACCTACTCCACCACCTGCACATGAAATCTTGTACATGTCTGAAACAGTTTTAGCGATACTTTCTACTGAATCATCGGGATTTAAAACATAACAATTTAAAAGATTATAGTTAGAACGTCCAGAGCCAAATACAATTCGACCCCCAGGAAGTAAATCCATAGACCTTACTGCATCATAAATCTGTTGCTCGACTAGTGCTTTTTTATCATCAGGTTCTGCTACTGCTATAGCTTTTGATATAGCTTTTGCTCGTTGCTTCCAAGTTGTTTCTCCTGGATACGCATACTTGTATTGGAAGATATCTGCTCCAATTCCTTTAGGTTCTTGTTCTTTTACTGACAGTGACATTTTTTTTATTTATTAGTTAATTTCTGTTCCTCAACTAAAAGTAGTTTAAGGTTATTTTTTGATTCTTCATAGTGTATTTCACTATGACAATTATTGCAAACAAGTAAGCATTTAGCGGCTTCTTCAATAACTTTCTGTTCTCCGTATTTCATAACCTTATCTCTAAGGTCATTTAATCCGAACTCTTTCAGTTCCGGTTTTACGTGGTGAAAACTTAAGCTATTGACGCATTTATTATAACCACAAATACTACACTTACCCCCATATTTAGTGATAAAAGAACGTTTATATTGTTCTCTTTTCGTGTTTTTCGCAATTTTCTCCCGAACTGGGTATCTTTTTTTGGATTTGACCATAGGTGAGTTATTATACACCTTTAATGGTCGAGAACCCATCTTTTTTAGTAACTACTACTTCAGGCACCCCATCTAGCAGTGAGAGGAAGTAGGGGTTGTGGGTTATTATAAAAATCTTTTTGGTCTTAGCTATATCGTACAGGAGAGAGATGAATCCTTTGATTCCTTCTTTGTCAAGATTCTCTACAGCTTCGTCGAAGAACACTACATCGGTTTGAGTGTTATTTACGAGAGAGGCTAGGTCATTCAAAGTTAAAGTGATTGCTAAGTCCAATCTTCTTTTTTCTCCTCCAGACATTACGTTATAATCCTTCTCAGTGGACGATTGGAAAATTTTTACATTCAAATCTTCTAATAAATTCACATGGAACATTCCTTGTGATAAGAAGGCTAAGTAATAGTTACATCTTTGATTTAAAAAATCAAGAATATTCCTGATAATATATTTTATTAACCCTTTCTCAGAAAATGCTTTTTCCCAAAATTTATACACTTCATAAGTTCGTTTATGACCTTCCGCTTCTTCCATTGAGGAATCAAACATTTTTTCATATCTTTCCTTAGAAGAAAGTAAAGATGTTTCTTCAGTTATAAAGTGAGTAAGACCTTTTAGTGTTTCTATGTCTTGATTAGATAAGACAATATTTACAGAATCAAACTTCTTTGTCATACTTTTAATCTTTGTTG